>WNFT01005365.1_pt1 | contig 11215 bp, 11 predicted proteins | sample 5400191 | NCBI WGS metagenome assembly WNFT01 (sample SAMN13153359, study PRJNA577476) | soil metagenome | isolation source: 80 cm saprolite under Madrone tree | place: USA:California | collected 2016-06-14
CGGCCTTCAAGAAGGACGGCACCGTCACCGCCGCCAACGCATCCTCGATCAACGACGGCGCCGCCGCCGTGGTCCTGATGAGCGCCGAGCGGGCAAAGCGTGAGAACAAGACGGTGCTCGGGCGCCTGGGCGACTTCGGGCACGCGGCGCGAGACCCGGTGGATTTCACCATCGCTCCGGCCGACGCCATCAACCAGGCGCTGACGCGAGCGCAGATCAAGGCGTCGGACGTCGACCTCTGGGAGATCAACGAGGCCTTCGCGGTGGTGGCGATGGCCAACAACAAGCTGCTCGGCCTCAGCCCCGACAAGGTCAACGTGCGCGGAGGCGCGGTGGTGCTCGGTCACCCCATCGGCGCTTCGGGGGCCCGGCTGCTGGTCACCCTGCTGTACGCGATGAAGGACTTGAACAAGAAGCGCGGAATCGCCTCGCTCTGCATCGGCGGCGGGGAAGGCATCGCATTGATCGTCCAGCGGGACGGCTCCAGATGAACAAGGTCGTCCCCAACGCCGACGAGGCGATCCGCGACATGCAGAACGGCGCGGTGATCATGTCCGGCGGGTTCGGGCTCGCCGGCAACCCGGAGAACCTGATCTCCGCCATCCACCGCAAGGGCGTGAAGGACCTGACCGTGATCTCGAACAACTGCGGGACCACCGACAAGGGCCTGGGCATCCTGCTGCAGAGCCGGCAGATCCGGAAGATGATCGCCAGCTACGTCGGCGAGAACAAGGAGTTCGAGCGACAGTTCCTCGCGGGCGAGCTGGAGGTCGAGCTGAACCCGCAAGGCACGCTCGCCGAGCGCATCCGGGCGGGAGGAGCCGGGTTGGGCGGCTTCTTCACGCCCACGGGGGCGGGCACGCAGATCGCCGAAGGCAAGGAGAGCCGGGTGCTCGAAGGCCGCGAGATGATCTTCGAGAAGCCGCTCAAGGCCGACTACGCCATCGTGCGCGCCTGGAAGGGCGACAAGTGGGGCAACCTGGTCTTCCGCAAGACCGCCCGCAATTTCAGCCCGATGATGTGCACGGCGGCGCGGATCACCGTCGCGGAAGTGGAAAACCTGGTCGAGGTAGGCGAGATCGAACCCGATCAGGTCCACGTCCCCTCGGTCTACGTGCAGCGCATCTTCAAGGGGTCCAACTACCAGAAGTGGATCGAGAAGCGCACGGTGAGGAAGGCCTGACATGCCGCTGACACGCGATCAGATCGCTGCGCGGGCCGCGCAAGAGCTGAGGGACGGCTACTACGTCAACCTCGGCATCGGCATCCCCACCCTGGTGGCGAACTACGTCCCCAAGGGGATCGACGTCATCCTCCAGTCGGAGAACGGCATGCTCGGCATCGGGCCGTACCCGACGGAACAGGAGATCGATCCGGACCTGATCAACGCCGGCAAGGAAACGGTGACCGAGCTGAAAGGCACCTCGTACTTCTCCAGCGCCGACTCCTTCGCGATGATCCGCGGCGGCCACATCGACGTGGCCATCCTCGGCGCCATGGAAGTGAGCGAGCAGGGAGACATCGCCAACTGGACCATTCCCGGCAAGGTGCTCAAGGGGATGGGCGGGGCCATGGATCTGGTCACCGGCGCCCGGCGCGTGATCGTCGCCATGGAGCAGGTGGCCAAGGACGGCGCCAAGAAGCTCCTGAAGCAGTGCCGGCTTCCGCTGACGGGGAAGAAGTGCGTCAACACGGTGATGAGCGAATTGGCCGTGATCGACGTCACGCCGCAGGGCCTGGTCCTGCGCGAGGTGGCCCCCGGCGTGACGCCTGACGACGTGCAGAAGGTCACGGAGCCCAAGCTGCGCATTTCCCCGGAGCTTCGGACAATAAAGGTCTGAAACTGTTCGGATCGACGCCGCGGGACGCAGAGGATCCTACATTGTCCCCGCGCGGTGCGGTCGATCGGAAGGCCCCGTGTTATCCTTGCCTTCGATGAGCAAGGCCTCCAAACCCGCCACTCCGACGCGCCGCAGCGTGCGCGTCCACCACGAGGTGATGGTGGGCGTATCGTCGGAAGAGGGCACCTTCAGCGGTTGGGGGACGAACCTGTCCGTCGGAGGCGTGTTCGTGAACTCGCACCACACCCCGAACATCGGGACGCGCGTGAGCGTGCTCCTCCAGCTCCCGGGCCACAGCGAGTGCAAGCTCAAAGGCCGCGTCGCCTGGGCCAAGGCGAGCGGGCCCGGGGTGGACGAGCCTGGGATGGGCATCGAGTTCCTCGAGGTCGGCGAGGAGACGCTGGCCCTGGTGGGCAGGATGGTCGAGAAGCTGTCGCAGGACCTGACCCGCGCGCCGGCGTGAAGGTCCGTCTGAAGGCCGAAGCCCTGGTCCACGGCGGCGAGGTGCTGGCGCGACACGAGGGCCGCGTCGTCTTCTTGCGCGGCGCCGCTCCCGGCGACACGGTGGAGGTGGAGCTCACCGGAGAGGGCCGGTTCGAGCGGACGCGCGCGCTCCGGATCCTGGAGCGGGGTGGGGCGCGCGTGGATCCGCCCTGCGCCATCGTCGATCGCTGCGGCGGGTGCCCCGTGCAGCACATCGCCTACCCGTCTCAGCTGGCGGCCAAGCAGGAGCTCACCGCGGACGCGCTGGAGCGCATCGGCGGCTTCCCCCGCGGCAGCTACGAGCTGGCGCCCATCGTACCGAGCCCGCTGCAGCTCCGGTACCGGCGGCGCGCGCGACTGCATCGCGCGGCCGGAGGGAGCTGGGGCTTCGCCCAGCGCGGCGTGGCCAGGATCGAGCCCGTCGGCGAATGCCTGCTCTTCGAGCCGCGCCTTCAGGAACTGGCGGACGTGGCGCGTGCCGCCGGCGAGCTTCCGGGCGTGACCGACCTGGGTCTGCTCGCAGGAGAGCAGAAGGGCGCCATCGACCTGCGCGTGGAGGGCGGCGTCACCCCGGGGCTGCGCAAGCGCGCCGAGCAGCTCCTTCAGCATCGGGTCGTGCGCGGCGTCACGCTGGGCGGGGCCGTCCTGGGCGACGCGGTGGTGGCGGATGCGCCGCTTCCGAACGGGGCGCGCCTGCGGGCGCGGCCCGACACCTTCGCGCAGGCGAATCGCAGCATGGTGCCGCTGCTCCAGCGCGAGACCGCGCAGGCCCTGGGCGATGCCAGGCGCGTGCTCGAGCTCTTTTGCGGGAGCGGCACGCTGACGCTGCCGCTGCTGGGGCAGCGCCGGCACGTCACCGGGGTGGAGAGCGCGGGAACCTCCTTGGAGCTGCTCCGCCGGAGCGCCGACGAGGCGGGGCTCGGGGTGAGGCTCGTGGCGGGCGACGCGGCCGACGTGGTCCGCTCGTTTGCCGACCCGCTCGACGCCGTCCTGCTCGACCCGCCGCGCACCGGAGCGGCGGACGCCGTGCGCGCGCTGGCCTCCTTGCTCCCGCCGCTGATCGTCTACGTGAGCTGCGACGCTCCGACCCTGGCGCGGGATGGCAGGCTGCTCGCCCAGGCCGGTTACCGGCTGGTCAAGGCCGTTCCCCTGGACTTCTTCCCACAGACGGCGCACTTCGAGATCGTCGCGATCTTCAACCGATGATCCTGCTGCCCTTGCTCGCTGCCGCTGCGTTCGACCTCGCGCCTTCGCGCGTCACCGCCGACCAGGTCAGGAAGTGCCGGGTCGACGAGACGCTTCCCCTGGGCCGCGGGACGCTCGAGAAGCTGTCCTGCGGCCCTTCGCTGGATCTGGAAGCAGCCCGCAAGCGGTGCAAGGAGGGCTCGCGCCGCAACTCGCTGCCGGCCGGCGTCACGGCCGACAACTGCCAGGAGGAGTACAGCCGCGGTCACTTCCTCTTCCGCGGGGAGACCAAGGAGCTGGTGATCGCGCGCCGCAAGGACGGAAAGCCGGTGGTGGTCTTCAAGATCCTGGAAGGCGACAATCTCAGCGTCCTCCAGCACTTCGGGAGCGCCGCGTTGATCGGGGTCGGCGGCGGGAAGAGGCTCCATTATGCGGTGGTCACCACCGCCGGCGCGCTCAAGGCGCCGGATCTGGGCGATCCCGAGGAGATCCGCGACGTCAGCATCGTCGGAGGCCGGATCCGGATCCGCGGAAGGGCCCGGGCCATGTACACCGACCTGGTCCCGGGCCCGAACGGCCAGCTCATCCGGAAGTGATCGCTGACGGTCAGCGGAACGGGCTGTCCCGCTTCCACTGCGGACGCGGACTGCCGAGCAGCGAAACTCCCACCAGCAGCTCCGCTCGCGCCATCTGCGCCGCCGCGTTCCAGTCGTACGCAGGCAGCCACTCGTCGCTGGGCTGGTGATAGCGGTGTGCGCGGTAGTCCTTGAAGGCGGCCTCGCCCCGGGCCCCCGAGAAGCCTTGCCACAGGCAGGCGGAGGGCACCCCGATGCGCGCGAAGCTGAGCTGATCGCTGCGGGAGAAGAAGTTCTGCTCCGGCACGGGATCCGGAACGATGGCGAGGCCCAGCTCCGCGGCCGCGGCGCGAACGTGATCCTCCAGTCCCGAGAGCTCCGCGCCACGCAGCACCAGCTCGCCCAGCGGGTACGCCGGCAGGAGCTGATCGAGGTTCAGATTCGCGATCATGCGCTCCGGCGCGATGGTGGGGTGCCGCGTGAACCAGGCCGACCCGAGCAGCCCGCGCTCTTCGGCGGTGACCGCCACGAAGAGGACCGAGCGCTCGCGCTTGGGCAGGGCGGCAAACCCGCGCGCGATCTCGAGCATCTCGGCGATGCCGGTCGCGTTGTCGATCGCGCCGTTGCAGATCGGGTCGGGCTCTCCCGGAGCGCAGATGCCGTGGTGGTCGAGGTGGGCCGAGTAGACGATCGCCTCCGGCGAGTCCCCCGGCAGGAGCCCGATGACGTTGGCGGACTGCAGCTCCCGCGTCGTCTGCGTGATCCGGAGCCGCGCCCGCGATCCGGCCCGCGCGCGCAGCGCCTCGCTCTGCTCGAGGCCCGCGTACGCTACCGGCAACGGCGGCAGGTCATCCAGGTCGTAGGCCTGCCCGTTGACGAAGTTGCGCCGCAACAGGGCCCACGGCCTGCGCGCCTCCACCTCGGCCGTGGTGAGCACGATCTCCGCCACCGCGCCGGCCGCGCGCAGCCGCTTCAACTTCTCCTCGTTCGAGGAGGCCAGGGCGCGGCGAGTGGAGGGAAGGCTGGCCGGGGCGCCCCCCAGCACCATCGCGATCTTCCCGCGAACGTTCCCGATCTCGCCGACCTGCCCGTACCCGGCGAACGCGAGCTCGCCTTCGATGTCCCGCTGCGGAGCGCCGCAGTCGCCCGCGACCAGCACTTCTTCGCTGGCGCCGCCCGCCGAGAGGCTGCCCTGCGCGCGCGCCTCGCACAGCTTCACGCGCTGGAAATAGCCGCCCTCTCCCGCGGGCTGGAGACCCAGCGCCTGCATTTGCGCGGCGACGTACTGCTCGGCGATGGCATGACCCCGGGTGCCGGTACCACGACCCTCGAGCAGGTCGTCGGAGAGGAATCGGACCGTCGCGGAGATGGCTTGCGGCCGCACCGCCTCCAGAGCCGGCCGGGCACGCTCGAGCAAGGCCCCGGCCAGCAGGGCGAGCATCCACATGGCGGGCACGCTACCATGCGTGCGGTGGAAGAGCGCCTCGAGGACTTTGCCGGATTGTTGCGGCAGAACGGGCTGCGGATTTCGCCCGCCGAGGTGGCGGATGCTGCCCAGGCGATGCTGCTGATCGGCATGGATGATCGGGCTTCCTTCCGCGGCGCCCTGCGGTCCACGCTGGTGAAACGCGGCCAGGACGCGCCGGCGTTCGATCGGCTCTTCGAGCTGTACTTCAGCGGCGCCAGGGACCTGATCGACGGCCTGCAAGGCTCGCTGCTCGACGCGCTCGACCAGGAGAAGCTGGACGAGCTCGAGCTGGAGGAGATTGCGCGGCTGCTCGCCCGGATGTCGCCGCTTTCCCAGGCGCTCCTGACTGCGCGGACCGATCAGCTCGCGCGCATCCTCCGGCAGGCGACCCTCAGCCTCGATTTCCGCGGCCTGCAGAGCCCGCTCCAGCGCGGCTTCTACGCCCGCCGCCTGCTCCAGGCCGCGGGCGGAACGGAGGCGGAGAAGGAGCTGCGGCAGTTCCTGCAGACGCTGCGCGAGCGCGGCCTCGATCCCGCGCAGCTGGAGCTGGCCAGCCGCAAGGTTTCGCATACGCTGCAGGCGCTGGAGGAGGCCGTCCGGCGCGTGGCCGATCGCGAGCAGAAAGCGCGGGATCCGGAGTCGCGAGGCGACCAGTCGCTCGTGAACCGGAGCATGGCCTCGCTCACCCCCGACGAGGTGCAGCGGATGCGCACCGTCGTCCGGCGCCTGGCGGAGCGGCTCAAGGCGCGCCTCTCCCGCCGCCGAAAGGTCCGCCGCCGCGGCAAGCTCAGCGTCCGGCGCACGCTGCGCAAGAACCTCTCGACCGGGGGCGAGCCGTACAAGCTGGTGTTTCGCGCCCGGCGGCCGGAGCGACCCGAGATCGTCGTGCTCTGCGACGTCAGCGATTCGGTACGCAACGTCTCGCGCCTGATGCTGCAGTTCGTCTACACCTTGCAGGAGCTCTATGCCCGCGTGCGCAGCTTCGTCTTCGTCAGCGACATCGGCGAGGTGACGCCTCTGTTCCGGAAGACGGACGTGAGCACCGCCGTCGACCTCGCCACCGCGGGCCGGGTGATCAACCTCTCCGCGAACTCGAACTACGGCCACGCCCTCAAGCTGTTCCATGACACCTGGCTGGGCTCGATCACGCGCCGGACGACGGTGATCGTGATCGGAGACGGCCGCACCAACTACAACCCGCCCAATGCCTGGGTGCTTGGCGAGCTCAAACGCAAGTGCCGGCGGCTGATCTGGCTCTGTCCCGAGGAGCAGCACTCCTGGGGATTCGGCGACAGCGAGATGCCGCTCTATGCGCGCCACTGTCACCGGGTGGAGAGCGTGCGATCGCTGGACGACCTCGCCCGGGTCGCGGCCGAGCTGATGCCTTGAGAAGCAGCCGGAGGCCTCAGTGCGGATGCCCCGGAGTCATGCTACGAATCCGCTCGACTTTCATGAGCTATCAGGACCCCAACGATTGGCAGGAACAGCTCCAGGCGTCGCTGCGGCGCGCCCAGGAGGCCATTGCCCGGGGGACCACCCAGCAGGAGCAGATGGTCCGGGAGTGGACCGACAACCTGCGCACCGCCTACCCGGACTGGGGGCGGGAGCGCTGGCAGCGGAGGCTCGAACGCAAGCTCCGCCGCAGGGCCGAGCGGGAGGCCAAGATCGCCAACGCCAGCCTGTTCGAAGGCTACGTCTGGCTGCTCGGCGCAATCGTGCTCTTCATCATCGCGCTCTCCTCGCTCCCCTTCCTCTGGTGGCTCATCTTTCCCGCCGCCGGCCTCGGCGCCAGGGGCACCCGCGTCATCGCGCGCCACAGCGGAGTCACCAAGGCCACCCTGACCGAGCCTGCTCGCGCGCGCGTCAGCAGCGTTCCGGGCGCGACCGTCGAGCAGCAGCGCGCGCAGCGCTTCGGGTCGTTGGGCAGCCTCGGCAAGGCCGTGGATGGCGGCGCGACGCAGCAACCGCCTCCGGCAGCTCCGGCCGCGGCTCGGAGCGCGCCGCCGCTGCAGGATCCGCGCGATGTCCGCGTGGACGCGATCTGCGACCGCATCCTCGCGGAGCTGCGGACCTCGCCCGATTCGGTCAAGGACATCTTCATCAAGCCGGAGGAGACCGTCGGCGCGCTGCGCGCCACCTGCCGGAACCTCACCCGCCGCGAGCGTGACGTGCGCAGGTTCCTCTCCCCGCAGGACGACGAGCGCCTGTTGCGCGAGCGCGAGGCGCTGCAGAAGCGGGTGGACGGCGAGGCCGACGAGGTGACGAAGATGCGTCTGGCCTCGGCGCTGGCGGCGCTCGATGCCCAGCGCGACCAGCGGCTGGAGCTGTTTCGCGCGGCGGCGCGATTCGACGCCGAGCACACGCGCATCTCCTACACGCTGGAGAACCTCTACACGCAGGTGGTGCGGATGCGCTCCGCGGACAGCTCCAGCGTGGACGTGGCCGGCGCCGGGCTGCGCCGGAGCCTGGACATGCTCTCGCACGAGGCCACCGCGCTGGCGGACGCCCTGGAGAAGGTGAACAGCGGCGAGGCCGAGCGCATGCGCAAGGTGGCCTCGGGACCGGCCTCTCCGTCCACCTCTTCGCCTCCGGGCGCCCCGGGGACCCGGGAGAAGGCATGATCCGCCCGTTCGGGGGAAAGACGCCGCAGCTGGGCGAGGGCGTGTTCGTGGCCGCGAGCGCCGAAGTGATCGGCGACGTCGTCATCGGGGCCCGCAGCAGCATCTGGTACTGCGCGGTGCTTCGCGCCGACGTGGAGAGCATTCGCGTGGGGGCCGAGACCAGCATCCAGGACAATACGGTGGTCCACGTGGACTCCATCGGCTACTCGACCGTGATCGGCGACCGCGTCACGGTCGGTCACAGCGTGGTGTTGCACGGGTGCAGCATCGGGGACGACGCGTTGATCGGCATCGGCAGCATCGTCCTCAACGGCGCGGAGGTTGGCGCGGGCGCGAGGGTGGGCGCCGGAAGCCTGGTCACGCCGGGAACGAAGATCCCGCCCGGAATGCTGGCGCTGGGATCGCCGGCGCGGGTGAAGAGGCCGCTGACCGATGAAGAGAAGCGGCACATGCGCGAGGGGGCCGCGCGCTACGTCCAGCTCGGCCGGGAGCATCGCTGATGGCGCAGCCGCCAGCCCAGGTCGACAAGCCCGCCGCTCTTCGCGGCTGTCATCTGTTGACGGATTTCACCGACGTGGGCCTGAAGATCCTCGCCGAGCTTGCCGACCAGCGGAGCGTCGGGCGCGGCCTCTTCGCGTTCCGGGCCGGAGATCCCTCGGACGCCCTTTGCTTCGTGGCGAAGGGAACCCTCCAGCTGCTCCCCCGGGAGGGCGGCGCGGCGCTCGGCGAAGTACCGGCCGGCGACACGGTGGGCGGGATGTCGCTCCTGGTGGAAGGCGAGCACGTGCTCTCGGCGGTGGCCGCGACCGACGTGGAGCTCCTGCAAATTTCACGTGACGTGTTCGAGGGGATGAAGAAGACCCACCCGCGCACGGCGTTGAAGCTGACGCTCGCGCTCGCCCAGGACCTGGCCGAGCGGCTGCGGGAGGCCAAGGGCCCGCTCCGCGAGTTCCTGGTCTGGCAGATCAGCAAGCGTCAGGCGGAGGGCCGCTGAACTTGCGGCCCCTCTCCCGGTGTGGCTAGGCTCGAACGAACGTCTCCACGCAGGGGTGCGGCCTGAAGGACTGGCTCTTCCAATTCCTCACGAATTTTCACGGCCCGGCTGCGTACATCGGGGTCCTTTTCGTCTTGATTACCTGTGGGCTGGGCGTGCCGCTGCCCGAGGACGTGCCGCTGATCACCGGCGGCTGGCTGGTGGCATCACCGCGCGGGAGCGGATCCCTGTACCTGATGATCTTCACCGGCATGGCCGGCATCCTCCTCGGGGACAGCATCATCTTTCGCGCCGGCGCGGTGTATGGCGAGAAGCTCCTGGAGACGCGCTTGGGCCGCCACATCCCAAGCGAGCGCGTGCAGCGCACGATCGAGGCATTCGAGAAGCACGGCCCCAAGTTCATCATGGCGGCGCGTTTCGTGCCGGGGCTGCGGGCCGTCACCTACTTCGTGGCCGGGCTCACCGGCGTGCCCTACTGGAAGTTCATCACCTACGACGGGATTGCAGCCTGCGTCTCCGCGCCCGCCTGGGTCTACCTGGGCTGGTGGGCCCGCAAGCACAAGATGCTGAACAAGGTGTGGGCCTGGTCCGCGCAGGCGCAGATTGCCATCTTCGCGGCCATCGCCGCGATGACGGTGCTGTACCTCCTCTTCCGGAGCTTGCGCCGGCGCTACAGGCGCAAGCGGGGATTGCCCGTCAGCACGCCACCCATTCCGCTCCAGCGCATCGATGGCGGGTTGGACGGCCCGGCCAGCGTCCGGCGCCCCTGACCGGTCGGCCGCGTCTGGCGCTCAAGCATGGCCGCTGAGTTTGCTGCGGCGCCGGGGCTACGGTCGCGCTTCCTTTCCGCTGAAGAGGCGCTTGAACCAGCTGAGCAGGCCGCCATTCGGCGGCGGAACCTCGCGCGTATCGGTGACGGGCGCTTCGGCCAGCCGCTTGCGCACCTCTTCCGGAGTGTCCTTGGTGGAGAAGTTTGCCACCACCGAGCGGTCGCTCTTCTTGTCCTTCGCCGTGACGGTCAGGATGGATTCGGGGGAGAGCGCGAACAGGATCTCGTACTCCTGCGACCCGCGCGGCCCCCTGGGCAATCCAGGGACCAGCAGGGTGCCGAGGTACTCGTTCTCCTGCGCCTTCTCGCTCTCGCCCTGGAAGATGAGGATCTCGATCGAAGGCTGGTTCTCGCGGGTGCTGGTGATGCCGAGCGCCTTCCTGTGCGGGAGCTTGGCGTTGCGCTCGATGATCTTCCTGAACCGGCCGCCCGGAAGCCCGACCCCGATGCTCATCGGCAGCACGTCGACCAGGACGACGCCGTCCACGTCGTCCGAATCCATCGAGTGTGCCAGCACGGCCGCGCCCAGGGCGACAGCCTCGTCCGGATGCACGGCCTTCGACGGCTCCTTCCCGAAGAATTGGCGGATCCGTTCACGCACCAGCGGCATGCGGCTCTGCCCGCCCACCAGCAGCACGTCGTCGAGGTCCTCCACCTTGAGCTCCCGAGCGGCGAGGACTTCCTGGCAGACGCTGAGCGTCCGGTCCACCAGGTGGCCCGCCAGCGACTCCAGCTCGGCGCGCGTGAGCGTCGCTGCGAGATCGTAGGGCTTCTGGCCCACCAGCGCGACGAAGGGAACCATCACCTTGACTTCGAGCTGCTCGGAGAGGGCGATCTTCGCGCGCTCAGCGGCGTCGGTCACCCGCTGCAGGGCCACGCGATCGCCGGGGAACTGGATGCCCTGCTGTTCCTCGAAGCCTGCGAGAAGGTGATCGACGATGACCTTGTCGAAGTCCACGCCGCCCAGGAAGGTGTCGCCCCCGGTCGAGACCACCTCGTAGACGTTTCCGTTCAGCTCCAGCACGCTGGCGTCGAACGTCCCGCCGCCCAGATCGTAGACCAGGATGCGCTTCTCGAGCTGCTTTCCATGCCCGAAGGCGAGCGCGGCCGCGGTGGGCTCATTGAGGATCCGTTCGACGTGGAGACCGGCCAGCTCGCCGGCCTCGCGCACCGCCTGGCGCTGGTTGTCGTTGTAGTACGCGGGGACGGTGATCACCGC
>WNFT01005366.1_pt1 | contig 11215 bp, 9 predicted proteins | sample 5400191 | NCBI WGS metagenome assembly WNFT01 (sample SAMN13153359, study PRJNA577476) | soil metagenome | isolation source: 80 cm saprolite under Madrone tree | place: USA:California | collected 2016-06-14
TTGCTGAGAGGGGTTTTGACAAGAGAGCGGGCAGGGCGCACTCTTCGACGGCTTATGATCTGAACAATTGCCACTGACGAGTCCTCAAATGTCGCGAACCGTAGATTGGGAGATCCCGGGGGAGATCCAGCCGAAGCCCGGGGATTGCGCGTTCGATCTGGACCGTGCGCTGGGCGCGGTTCTGGGCTTGCGGGCGATGATCCCGGAGGACGCATTCACCGCCGGGACGCTCGGCACCGAACGCGCGGGCAGCGGTGTTCTGATCCGTAGGGATGGCCTTGTTTTGACCATTGGCTATCTGGTCACGGAAGCGGAGACGATCTGGCTCACTTCCGCCGAGGGCGGCGCTGTTCCTGGTCATGTGCTTGCCTACGATCAGGAAACCGGCTTTGGTCTGGTCCAGGCGTTGGGGCGCCTGAACACGCCGTCGATTGATCTTGGCATCGGGCTGCGGGTCGGCGCGGGTGATCGCGCGATCATGGCCGCCGAAGGCGGGCGGCGCCATGCGATCGCCGCGCGGGTGGTCGCCCGGCAAGAATTTGCCGGCTATTGGGAATACGTGCTCGATCGCGCGATCTTTACTGCACCCGCCCACCCCTTTTGGGGCGGCGCCGCCCTGATCGGCGCCGATGGCCGGCTCATCGGGATCGGCTCGCTTCATGTACAAAATGCCAACGGCCGCGAACTGCGTCGCGACGTCAACATGGTGGTGCCGATCGACCTGCTGCCGCCGATCCTCGACGACATGCTGACCTATGGACGCCCGAACCGGCCGCCCCGTCCTTGGCTCGGTCTCTACGCTCAGGAAGTCGAGGATGCGATAATCGTCGCCGGCCTCGCCGAGCGCGGTCCCGCGGGAAAGGCCGGATTGCGGCCTGGTGATCGGATCCTCGGCGTGCGGGAGGATTCTGTTGCAAGTCTCGCCAGTCTGTGGCGCAAGGTCTGGGCGAGCGGCCCGGCGGGTAGTGAAGTGGTGCTCCAGGTCAGGCGCGATAACGAGACCTTGACGGTTCGTATCCTCTCGGTCGACCGAACACAATTCCACAAGGCGCCCAAGCTGCACTGAGCACTCGGCCGCCGGCGCTGGACGGCGCCGGCTGGAGTGGCCGCACGACAGGCCGGCCGCCTTCTGATAACCACACCGGAAGCTTCTGTGAACGGATCGGGCGCAACCGCCCAATTTCAATTCATTCACAAGCTCGGGAAGCCGGGTCCATCGTTTCAGGGAACGAGCGATCCGGGATGATGCGGGCTGGCGGACGATCCTACACCTCTTTGTTGTCCGATATATGCAGACCCGCTGTACCTGCAGCGGGTCTGCAGCGGTGACTCCTCTTCAGGTTGAAAGATACGAATCCGACCGGGCCGGCCTTCCTGCGCACCTACTTCGGCGGTCTAGTCCTCACCACATCAACCACAGGCGCCTCCCTCGCGTTAGCGAGGCGTCGCGTCAGCCTTGATCTATTATGCCAATTGGGCAATTTTATGGTGCGCAATTAACCGAGAACACCTTTGACCGCGTGCACCGGTCCCGCCACCCCATCAGATTGACATCTCCCCAGCTTTTCTCCGATAGGAGCAATCGTTCGTCAGCTTGAGAAGAATGTCCCGTGACCATCGCTGCCGCATGTCCGGCTATTGCCAGCGTGCTATCTAGGCACCTGAAGCGTTTGGAATCCGAGGCAATCGGAATCATGCGCGAGGTCGCGGCGGAGTTCCGCAACCCCGTCATGCTCTATTCGATCGGCAAGGATTCGAGCGTCATGGTGCATCTCGCGCACAAGGCGTTTGCTCCCGCAAAGCTGCCATTTCCGCTTCTGCACATCGACACCGGGTGGAAATTCCGCGAGATGATCGCCTTCCGCGACGCCACCACGCGCCGGCTGGGGCTCGATCTTTTGGTGCACATCAACGAGGAGGGCAGGGCGCGCGGGATCAGCCCCATCGCCTCGGGTTCCGCACTGCATACAGCGGTCATGAAAACCGAAGCGTTGAAGCAAGCGCTCGATCGGTACCGCTTCGACGCTGCGCTTGGCGGGGCGCGACGCGACGAGGAGAAGAGCCGCGCCAAGGAGCGCATCTTCTCGTTGCGCAGTGCCGAGCATGGCTGGAACCCCAGAAACCAGCGCCCTGAGCTCTGGCGGCTCTACAACACGCGGCTCGGAGAGCGGGAATCGATGCGCGTCTTTCCGCTGTCGAACTGGACCGAGCGCGACATCTGGGAATATATCGCAGCAGAGGAAATCGCCGTCGTGCCCCTCTATTTCGCTGCGCTGCGGCCGGTCGTCCGACGCGGCGACGTATGGATCATGGTCGATGACGAGCGCCTCCCGCTGGAGCCCGGCGAGCGCCCGCACATGCAGCGCGTGCGGTTTCGTACCTTGGGGTGTTATCCGCTGACCGGGGCCATCGAATCGGCCGCCGCCACCCCCGCTGAAATCGTCGCCGAGCTAAAGGAATTGCGTCGATCGGAACGCCACGGGCGGCTGATCGACAGCGACGAGGAAGCGGCAATGGAACGCAAGAAACGCGAGGGCTATTTTTGACGGTGCAAAGCTCTGGAGATGCGGAAAACAGCGACAAGGATTTGCTGCGCTTTCTGACCTGCGGGTCGGTCGATGACGGCAAATCCACTTTGATCGGCCGGCTACTATACGATTGCGCTCTGATCCTAGACGACCAAATGGCTACCTTGGAGCGCGAATCACGGCGCTTCGGGACCGCCGGCGAGGACATCGATTTCTCGCTGCTGATGGATGGCTTGGAAGACGAGCGGCAGCAGCGCATCACGATCGATGTCGCCTACCGGTTTTTCGCGACGCCCGCGCGTGCTTTCATTGTCGCTGATACCCCGGGCCACGAACAGTACACCCGTAATATGGCAACCGGGGCTTCAACTAGTGATGTCGCCGTTATCCTCGTGGATGCGCGCAAAGGGATCCTGCCGCAGACCAAGCGACACGCCTTCATTTGCTCGTTGCTCGGAATTCGCCAAATCGTACTGGCTGTCAACAAGATGGACCTCGTTGGTTTCGAGGAGAGCAGCTTCGAGGGGATCGCTAGGCAGTTTTCGGCCTTTGCGATCGGACTGGGCGACTTGTCCGTCAGAGCGATCCCGCTGGCGGCGCGATTTGGCGACAACCTCGCCGCGCCGTCGTCCCGGATGCTGTGGTATCGCGGACCGACTTTGCTCGAACATCTTCATTCAGTCGAGGTTGGCAACGCCGGCAGCGGGCGGCCTTTCCGCCTCCCGGTGCAATGGGTTAACCGCCCGGACGCCGAATTTCGCGGCTATTGCGGAACGATCGTCTCGGGGAGGATCGCACCCGGCGAGCGAGTGCTGATCTCGGGCTCGGAACGTTCGGCCCGGGTCAAAGAAATCGTGACTTCTGACGGGACCCTCGACATGGCGCAAGCCGGCGACGCGGTCACCTTGACCTTGGAGAGCGAGATCGACATCGCTCGCGGCGATCTTCTCGCCGATCCCTGCGCCCCGCCCGAATTTGTCGATCAGTTCGCCGCGCACGTGATCTGGCTGAGTGAGCAACCCCTTGTCCCCGGCCGCTCCTACCTGCTCAAGATCGGAACGCGGACCGTGCCGGCCACGGTGACCGCGCTCAAGCACCGCGTCGACGTCGACACGCTGGCGCATCTGGCGGACCGGACGCTGAGATTGAACGAGGTCGGATTTTGCAACCTGTCGACGGCGGTGCCCGTGGCGTTCGACCCCTACGAGGTCAACCGCGACACCGGTGCCTTTATCCTGATCGACCGCTTTACCAACGAGACGGCGGGGGCGGGAATGATCGCCTTCGGGCTGTGGCGCGCCAGCAACCTGCACTGGCAGACGTTGACCGTTGGACGCGAACAGCGCACGGCGTTGAAGGAGCAGCGTGCTGCGGTGCTGTGGCTGACCGGCCTGTCGGGCGCCGGTAAATCGACTATCGCCGATTTCGTCGAGAAAAAGCTGCTGGCCTACGGGCGGCACACGATGTTGCTCGACGGCGACAATGTGCGCCATGGGCTCAACCGTGATCTCGGGTTCACCGAAGCGGACCGCGTCGAAAACATCCGGCGCGTCGGCGAAGTCGCCAAGCTGATGACTGAGGCCGGGCTGATTGTAATCTGCTCGTTCATCTCGCCGTTTCGCGCCGAACGGCAGATGGTGCGGGAACTGACCGAGCCCATTTCTTTCCTCGAGATCTTCGTCGATACGCCACTCGACGAGTGCATGCGGCGCGATCCGAAGGGCCTCTATGCCAAAGCCAGGGCCGGTCGGCTCGAACATTTCACCGGTCTGGATTCGCCCTATGAGGCGCCCCAACACCCCGAATTGCACGTGACCACGGTGGACAGCCCGCCCGAAAGGATCGCAGAGCGCATTCTCGACGAATTACGCCGCCGTTCCATCATCTGAGGTTAGGCAAACATCCGTTAGCTCCTGGATCACGGAGGCAAGGCTTGCGCGCCATGGCGACGGCGAGACCCCGAAGGCTTGCTCGATCCGGCGGCAATCGAGAACCGAGTTCATCGGGCGTTGCGCCGGCGTCGGGTACTGCTCGGTAGCGATCGGCTCGAGTTTCGGACGCGGCGCCAGCTGGGGGATTGCCGATTCGAATATCGCTTCGGCAAAACCGTGCCAACTGATCGCCGCGTCGCCAGCGAAATGGTAGGTACCCCATCGGGCTTCGCCTCTTTCGATGGATTCGGCAATCGCGATCAGCGCCGCGGCGATGTCGGCGGCGGCAGTCGGGCATCCGCGCTGATCCGCGACGACGCGTAATACCGGGCGCTCGCTGGCAAGCCGCAACATCGTTTTGACGAAATTTATTCCGGACGCGCCGAAAATCCATGCGGTACGCAGGATCACGTGCTGCTCCAGCGCTGCCCGCACCGCCCGTTCGCCGGCTTCCTTGCTGTGCCCGTACACCCCGAGCGGGTCGACGGCGTCCTCCTCCCGATAGGCGTCGATTTTGCGGCCGTTGAAAACATAGTCCGTCGACAGGTGGACCAGCGCTGCGCCGCTCTCGTCGCAAGCAGCAGCGAGGTGGGCAGCTCCGGCGCAATTGACCGCCCAGGCCGCTTCCGGTTCGCTTTCGGCGCGATCCACGGCGGTGTAAGCAGCAAGGTTGATCACCAGATCGGGGCGTTCCCGTCGCAGGGTTTCGCTGACTGACGCACTCCCGGTGATGTCGATCGCCTTTCGCTCGAACGGCAAGAGTTGGTATCGGGCAGGCCACCTGGCGCGGCAGACTTCGCGGCCGACTTGGCCACCGGCACCGAAGACCAAAATTTTCATTCACCCCTTCCAGCCGAGATCGGGTGGTAACAGCCTTTTTGGTTACGCGCGATCGCCGCCGGATCGGTCCCGTTTCATGGTTCGAGCGGGCTGCGCTCGCTGAGGAGGCGGTCGAAATAGGCGATGGTGCGGGCGAGGCCGTCCTTGAGCGGGGTGGTGGGATGCCAGGCGAGCAGGGCGGTGGCTTGCGCGATGTCGGGGCAGCGCTGGACCGGGTCGTCGATGGGCAGCGGGCGGCGGGTGATCGGCGAGCGCGATCCGGTCAGCGCGATGACGAGCTCGGCGAGTTCGGCGACCGAGGTTTCGATGGGGTTGCCGAGGTTGACGGGGCCGGTGAGGTGGTCGGGGGCCGCCATCAGCCGCAGAAACCCCTCGATCAGGTCGTCGACATAGCAGAAGGCGCGGGTCTGGGCGCCGTCGCCATAGAGGGTGATCGGCGCACCCCGCAGCGCCTGGACGATGAAGTTGGAGACCACACGGCCGTCATTGGGGTGCATGCGCGGCCCATAGGTGTTGAAGATGCGGGCGACCTTGATGCGCAGCTGGTGCTGGCGGAAATAGTCGAAGAACAGGGTCTCGGCGCAGCGCTTGCCTTCGTCGTAGCAGGCGCGCGGGCCGATCGGGTTGACGTTGCCGCGATAGCTCTCGGGCTGCGGATGCACCGTCGGGTCGCCATAGACCTCGGAGGTCGAGGCCTGGAAGATCTTGGCCTTGAGGCGCTTGGCCAGGCCCAGCATGTTGATCGCACCAATGACGCTGGTCTTGGTGGTCTGCACCGGGTCGAATTGGTAGTGGATCGGCGAGGCCGGGCAGGCGAGGTTGTAGATTTCGTCGACCTCGACAAACAGCGGATGGGTGATGTCGTGGCGCATCGCCTCGAAATGCGGGTCGTCCAGGAGCGGTGCCACATTGTCTTTGCGGCCGGTGAAGTAGTTGTCGACGCACAACACGTCGTCGCCCTGGGCGAGGAGCCGCTCGCACAGATGCGAGCCCAAGAACCCGGCCCCGCCGGTGACCAGAACGCGCTTGGCGACGACACTCATGACCGGGCCCTCACGGCCCCACCCCGCGTCACGCCAGGGCCCGCAGCGGCGGCGGCGCGCGGTATGCCGGGCGGCCGATGCTGAGATAGGAGAGCCCGGCCGCTTTCATCTCGTGGGGCTGGTAGATGTTGCGCAGATCGATCACCAGCGGGCTCGCCAAGGTGCGCTCGACGCGGCCGAGATCGAGCCCGCGGAACTCGTTCCACTCGGTCAGCAGGATCAGCGCATCGGCCCCTTCCATCGTCTGGTAGGCGTCCTGGCAGTAGACCAGATCGGGCATCAGCTTTTGCGCCTCGGCCATGCCTTCGGGGTCGAAGGCCTGGATGCGCGCCCCCGCCGCCACCAAGCGCGGCAGGATGGCGAGGCTCGGGGCGTCGCGCATGTCGTCGGTGTTGGGCTTGAAGGTCAGACCCAGCACCGCCAGCGTCTTGCCGGCCAGGCTGCCGCCGCAGGCGGTGATGATCTTGTCGGCCATCCGCCGCTTGCGCGCCTCGTTGACCGCGACCGCGGCTTCGACGATCGCCAAGGGGGCTTCGGCCTCGCGCGCGGTGCGCACCAGGGCGGTGCAGTCCTTGGGGAAGCACGAGCCGCCAAAGCCCGGCCCGGCATGGAGAAACTTGCGGCCGATGCGGCCGTCCAGCCCGATGCCGCGGGCGACGTCCTGGACATCGCTTCCCAAGGCCTCGCACAGATCGGCGATCTCGTTGATGAAGGTGATCTTGGTGGCGAGAAAGGCGTTGGCCGCGTATTTGATCAGCTCGGCGGTCTCGATGCCGGTGAACACCATCGGCGTCTCGATCAGATAGAGAGGCCGGTAGAGCTGGCGCATCACCGCCCGCGCCCGCTCGCCCTCGGTGCCGATCACCACCCGGTCGGGGCGCATAAAATCGGCGATCGCCGAGCCCTCGCGCAGAAATTCCGGGTTCGAGGCGACGTCGAACCCGCCCGGCGGCCGGGTGCGGCGCAGGATCTGGGCGACCTCGCGGCCGGTGCCGACCGGCACGGTCGACTTGGTCACCACCACCGCATAGCCGGTGAGCGCCCGGCCCACCGCCTCGGCGGCGGCATAGACATAGGACAAATCGGCATGCCCGTCGCCGCGCCGCGAGGGTGTGCCGACGGCGATGAACACGGCCTCCGCACCCGCCACCGCCGCCGCCAGGTCGGTCGTGAAATTGAGCCGCCCGGCCGCCGCATTGGCCGCTACCAGGGCGCCCAGCCCGGGCTCGAATATCGGCACCTCGCCGCGCTGCAAGCGCGCAATCTTCGCCGCGTCCTGGTCGACGCAGGCCACCGTCAGCCCAAACTCCGAAAAACACGCCCCCGAGACCAGACCCACATACCCGGTCCCGATCATCGCTATCCGCATCCGAGCGACCCCTTTCGAAAAGGGTAAAGGTCGAACCTAAGGTGGTTTTCAGCCATTGGCTTTTGGCCGATTTATTATCGCATACCGTATGTTGAGACAAGCCTGCATTAGCTGTACGACTCCCGGTTAAGGTTATATTCCTGGATTCCTACCATTTGCTTTAAGCTTCACAACCTATATGCTATTCGTCCATTCGCCTGCCTTAGATGACCGCACCGAGGGGCAACGCTTGACGGCGGACCTGCACACCACCATCCGGGCACGGGCTCCACTTCGCCTTGGGCTCGCCGGCGGAGGAACCGACTTATCTCCGTATTGCGACGAATTTGGTGGTGCTGTTCTAAATATAACAATCGACCGTTTTGCCTACGCATTCATCAGCCCGCGGGATGACGGGAAGGTGGTCTTCCGCGCAAAGGACCTCGGTCGAGAAGAGGTGTTCGAGGCGGCGCCGCAGCTGCAGCAGGCGGGCCTGCTGCTGCATCGCGGGGTCTATGAGCGAATGGTGCGCGATCACAATGCCGGCCGCGCGATTTCGGCGACGATAACGACCACTGTCGATGCGCCGATGGGCTCGGGACTGGGCTCGTCTTCGGCATTGGTCGTGGCTCTCGTCGATGCGTTTCGCGTGCTGTTCGGGGCGCCGCTCGGACAATACGACGTCGCCCACCTGGCATTCGAAATCGAGCGCGTCGATCTCGGTCTGGCGGGCGGCAGGCAAGACCAATACGCTGCCGCCTTTGGCGGTACCAACTTTATCGAATTTCTTCCCAACGATCGAGTGATCGTCAACCCCCTGCGGGTCTCCGACAGTGCGAGAAACGAGCTCGAATCATCGCTCGTTATCTGCTTTTCCGGTCGCTCACGCGATGCGAGCGTAATCATCGAGCAGCAGACGGCGGGTGTTGTCGTTCACAACGCCCGCACAATCGGCGCGATGGATCGGCTAAAGGCCGACGCCATCGAAATGAAGACGGCACTGCTCGCTGGCGATATTCAGGCCATGGCGCGCATCCTCGATGATTCCTGGAAGGCGAAGCAAATGACCGCTCAAGGGATATCCACCGACCGCATCGACGGGCTCTACGATGTGGCGTTCGAACGAGGGGCGCTGGCCGGGAAGGTGTCTGGCGCGGGCGGCGGCGGGTTTGTCATGTTCCTTGTCCATCCCGAGGATCGCATGGGTCTGGTCGATGCGCTTAATTCCACAGGAGGTAACGCGAGCACGGTAAAGATCACCGACCGCGGGTGCGAAACATGGCAGGTGCGGCGGTGAGCGCGGTGCTGGAGTACCTCGTTCGATCGCGCGACGTCATTCAGGCGGCGATTGACGACCCGACATTCGCCGATGCGATCAGCGACATCGTCGAGGTCACCGCGACCGCGCTCGACAAGGGGCACAAGCTGCTCTTGGCAGGCAACGGCGGGAGTGCCGCCGATGCCCAGCACCTCGCCGGAGAGATGCTGTCCCGGTTCCACTATGATCGGGCCCCTGCTGCGGCTATTGCGCTCACCACCGATACGTCGGTGCTCACCGCGATCGGCAACGACTACGGCTACGACAGGGTGTTCGAACGCCAGATTTTTGGTCTCGGCTGTCCGGGCGATGTGTTCGTTGCGATCTCCACATCGGGCCGCTCCCCTAATATCTTGCGGGCAATCGACGCGGCTCGGGAGAAAAGGATCATTACGGTCGGCTTCACCGGCAGGAACGGGGGTGAGATGTCATCGCGCTGCGATTTCTGCCTCCATGCTCCGTCGGATTCGACGCCGCTGATCCAGCAGATCCACATAACCGCCGGACACATCATCTGTGGCCTCGTCGAGGAGCGCCTGTTTCCCCGTAGCTGACTTGCGGAACTCGCGGCGGGGCTGATGCGGATTGTTCGTCAAGCGGCGATCTTGTGCGGCGGTGTCGGAAGCCGGCTCGGCGCGCTGACGGTGGAGACGCCAAAGCCATTGCTGCCGGTCGGCGGGACTCCGTTTCTCGACGTATTGCTGTTCGAGCTCGGCCGCCATGGCGTCAAGCGGGTTCTGTTGCTCGCCGGCTTCGCGGCGCAGCGCATCCTCGACTACGCGGCATCGACACCGCTGAAGACCCGGTTCGACCTTGAGATCGACGTCTCGGTCGAGCCGCAGCGCGCCGGTACCGGCGGTGCGCTGTGGCATGCACGCGAGCGTCTCGACGACCGCTTCTTTTTGCTCAACGGCGATTCATGGTTCGACATCAATCTGCTGGATTTCGCCGTCCGCGCCATGAGCGAGACGTCGGCAACCGGCGCCGTCGCTGTCAGGCCGCTGCCGGACGCTTCGCGTTACGGAGTGGTAGACATCGATGGCATCCGAGTGACCCGGTTTTGCGAGCGCCCCGAACGTGCCGGAAGCGGGGTCGTGAGCGCCGGCGTCTATCTCTTTCGGCGTGCGCTGGCCGACGATCTCGAGCCCTGCTGCTCGCTCGAAGCCGAGGTGTTGCCGGTACTCGCCGATCGCGGGAGGCTGCTGGGGCTGCCGTTCGACGGGTATTTCGTCGATATCGGGGTTCCCGATTCGTTTAGCCGCGCGCAGCACGAGGTGCCGGCGCAGCGGCGCCGTGCAGCCGTCTTTTTCGACCGAGACGGGGTACTCAACCATGATGACGGCCATGTCGGCTCGCGGGACCGGTTCCGCTGGATGGAAGGGGCCAAGCTGGCGGTTAAATTGCTGAACGATGCCGGACTCTTTGTCTTCGTCGTCACCAACCAGGCGGGTGTCGCCCGCGGATTTTACGCAGAGGACGATGTTCGGATGCTCCATGCCCAGCTCGCCGCCGAGCTCGCAGCATCGGGCGCCCATTTCGACGATATCCGCTATTGCCCTTTTCATCCCGAAGCCGCACTCCCCGCGTATCGCCGCGTCAGTGATTGGCGCAAACCTGCACCCGGGATGATCTTGGATCTTTTGCGTTGCTGGCCCGCTGACTTGGCGGCGAGTTTTTTGATCGGCGACCGGGAAACGGATTGTGCCGCCGCTGCCGCCGCCGGCCTCGAGAGCCACCTGTTCGCCGGCGGTGATCTCACTCTGTTCGTGTCAAACTTATTGGCGACCCGGCGCCCTCGATCCCGCTCCGAGGCCACTGCGTAAACCCGGACCGCCTGAGCGGCCGTCGCGCACTCTGGATTTGCCGTACACGAACGGCTAAACTCAACCTTTCATTGCGGAGTGGTTAATTGATGTTCGCGCGGGTCGCCGCCCGCAATTCCGAGACTACGTAAACCACCGCGCCGCCGAGCATCCCCAGCAGCATGTGGCAATGACAACCATTGAATTGCCATATTAGCACTATATCCCTGCGGACATCGGCACCCGGAGCGGGTGCGGGATTGTCATTGTAGGAGTTGGCGATGCCTGATCTCGACCTGATAAAACAGGTGGAACAGGGGGTGCAGGACCGGCGCGGGCGGTTCGCCCGGGGCCGGTCGGGCAATCCCGCCGGCCGGCCGCGCGGCTGCCGCGACCACGTCAACC
>WNFT01005368.1_pt1 | contig 11215 bp, 9 predicted proteins | sample 5400191 | NCBI WGS metagenome assembly WNFT01 (sample SAMN13153359, study PRJNA577476) | soil metagenome | isolation source: 80 cm saprolite under Madrone tree | place: USA:California | collected 2016-06-14
GCACGCTCCATCATCTCGTTCTGGTCGCGCTCGTCGAGCACCGAAAAACGCGCAGGCACATTGGCCTCGAACGGAAATTGCTGCAGCAGCCGGGTGCAAAGCGCGTGGATGGTCTGCACCTTCAGACCGCCCGGGGTTTCCAGCGCGCACGCGAACAGTTTTCTGGCCGTCATCCTCAAGTCCGCGTCGGGGTGCGCTATTCCGGCCTCGACGATCGCAGCATAGAGCGCATCGTCATCGAGCGTGACCCAACGGCCAAGCGTTGAAAACACCCGCTCCGCCATGTTGGCGGCGGCGGCCTTGGTGAAGGTGATGCAGAGGATTTTTTCCGGCGGCACGCCGTCGAGCAGCAGCCGGATCACCCGCTGCACCAGCACATGGGTCTTGCCGGAGCCGGCGTTGGCCGAGACGAACGCCGAAGCGGCCGGGTCGGATGCGCGGGCCTGGGCGGCGCGGACCGCGTCGGGGATTGGGCGCGCCGCGGCTACCATTCTTCGATCCCCAATCCGCCGGCTGCGGACCATTCCTTGATGCGGGCGAGATCGTCGTAGGCCCCGTAGCGGTTCGACCACATCGACAGATTGAGCGAGGTATAGGCCTGGCTTTCGTCCTCGAATTTGCGGACCAGTTTCTCAAGCTGTTGGCGTGCGTAGTCCGCAGCAGCATCGGGAGCTTGAGCTTGATCGCCCTTGTTGATTTTCAATTCCAGCGTTATCTGCTCGCCCGGCGGATTGTTGCCGGAAAGCCTGACGTAGACGAGTTCGCTCACCGAAGCGCCCGCCGCAATGCCCTCAAAACCGCCTTCGCGCAGGATCGCAGCCTCCAGCGTGAGCTGCGGCGACAGCCCCATGCGGACCTGTTTGCCGGTCGGCGGCTGTCCGGTCTTGTAGTCGAGGATCGCAAACGTTCCGTCACGGCGGTGTTCGATCCGGTCGGCGCGCGCCGACAGGACAAAGGTGCGCTCATTGTCGAGCAAGATCGGGATTTCGCCCCTGATCTCGGCATCAATGGCGCTGACGTTTTGGCGGCGCGCGATTTCCCAATCCCCGAACCATGAGGCAATGCGCTGGAAGCGCGGCCACCACAGCGCCCGCGCCTCGGGCCGCTCCATCAAGGGCGCGAAAAATTTCTCGCCGATGCCGCGCAAAGCGAGCGCGACATTGCCGGGAAGTGCCGTGGAAAAAGTCTGGGTAAATTCGCCGAGCGTGTCGTGGATCGCCGAACCGCGGTCGGCGGCCGATAGCGGCATATCGACGGGATCGAGTGGTGCCAGCTTCAAAATATGCTTCGCATAGATCGTATAGGGATCGCGCAACCAGTCCTCGATCGCGGTCACCGACAATTTCAGCGGCCGTGTCGCGCGCGGCGGTTTTGGCGCCGGCTGCGGGATCGGCTCGACCTTTGCAGGGTGATCAAGCTCGTTGGCAAAGCGAACATATTTTTCGCCCGCCGCTTTTGCAGCCTCCCAGCGCTCTTCCCCCGCCACCGCCTCCAGCCGGTGCAGGAAGCGCGATGCCACCGAAGGCGCGCCGCCAACCTTTGCGGCATGACTGAGGATGACGTCGTCGGTTCCGAGCAATTGCACAAAATCATGCGCGGAGAGGCCGACGCGCCGCTCCGGCAGATCGAGGCCGAGTTCGTGCCGCATCGGCCGGCTCAGCCACGGATCGACCCGCGGCGCCGGCGGCCATACGCCTTCCACCAGCCCGCCAATGATGACCCGGTCGGTCTGCGTCAGCCGCGCTTCCAGCGGGCCATAAATTCGCAAAGCGGCATTCGCCGCCTCCGGTCGCCGCACCATGCGGTCGCCGAAAGCGGTCTGGAACACTTCCGGGTAATCGCTGAGCTGCACAGTGAGGTCGCTTTGCGCCTGTCTGCCGAGCAGATCGTCAAACGCGGAGGCGAGCGCCAGTCCGTGAGGGCCCTCGAAGACAAGCGCGACGCCGTGCCGGTCGCGCGACAGCGCGATCAGCACGTCGCGATGGCGCTTTGCCAGTTCGGCGAAATCATACGGCTTCGCGGAAGAGAGACTTTCAAGCGGCGAAAGCGCGGTCTGCAAGGAAGCGATCAACGATTGCGCGCGATCGAGTTGCCTGTCTCTCAGCCTGGTCCTCGGCTCGGAAGTGTGCAGGGAAGATGTCTCGCGGCGCTGCAGCCTGGAAAGCTCGGTACGGAAACGATCGAAATCGCGCGCCAGTCCGGCGCTTCCCGCCTGCGGGCGAGTGCCGCGCAACAGCGCCAGTTCGAGCGCTTCAACCGCGTCCCCGAACCCGCCCGGCGCGCCACCCAACCGAAACAGCGGGTGTTTCAGAAGCGCCAATAGCGTCGGCGGCTCCAGCTGTTTTGCCACCGCCTCCGCGGCGAGCCGGGCGAAAATTCCGGCCGGGGTGTCCATCAGCTCGTCGCCGCCGGAATCGTCGAATGCGAGATGCCAGCGGCCGAGCGCTGCCATCACACGTCGCGCCAGCGCGCGGTCCGGTGTCACCAGCGCCGCCGTCTTGTCAAGATGCCGCGCCTCGCGCATCGCGACCGCAATCGCCAGCGCCTCCATTTCGGGATTGGCGGCCTCGATAACAGCAAGATTTTTCATGCCAAGCGAGATCTTGGCGGCGGTGTCGGGCTGGGCCAGCCGCCGATGCCATTTCGCCGTCGCGTTTGAAGGCCGCATCGCCTCGGACACCAGCACATCGCGCCCATGCGCCGCCGGTGCCCTCAAGATTTCGACATCGCCGCGCCTAATGCCTAGTCGATGCAGCAGCGCCTGCATCGCGAATTGCGGATGGTTCGGCGCCGGCGACTGGGTGAATTTGCCTTGCGCGTCCCTGACACCGCCAATCAACTGCCACGCTTCGTCGTCGAGATCGGTATCGAGGCCCGGAAGCACCACCGCGCCTTGCGGCAGCGCGGCAACGGCGTGGAGGAATTTTGCCGTGGCCGGCATCGATCCGGTCGAGCCTGCGGCAATCACCGGACCATCATGATGCCTGGTCAGGCGCCGGGCTTCCGCCTCGATCAGGAGATCGCGCCGCGCCGCCGGCTCGATCTTTCCGATCTCCTCGAGATGCGCGGGCCATGCCTGTCGCGCAATCCGCAAGAATTCCAGCGAGTGCTGCCAGTATTGGTCAAGTTGATCGGGCACCAACCGGTCCAGCGCCTCCCAGCCGACGCCCCGGGTGACCATATCGTCCATCAGGCGCGCCAGATCCGAAGCCAATGCAAGCGTCGATGCCGGGCCGCCGACGACCAGCGGCGCCGATACCGGACTCTTCGCCCACGCCGCCACCAGCTTTGCCAGCGTGAGCCGGCGGTCGAGCTCGCCGAGCTTTGGCGGAATGTCCAGCGGCGCCACGCCGCCGTATGGCTCGGCCTGTTCCGCGAACGCCAGTTCGTCTTCGTCGATGTCGCCGAGCGCGACGATGCGCGGCAGCACCACCGCGTCGGTCTTCAGCTCATCGAGGAAGATTTCCCGCACCATCCGTCCGGCGCGCCGGGTCGGCAGATAGAGCGTCGCCCGCGCCAGGTCGTCGGGGCGCGCGCGGGGCTCAAATCCATCGATCAGCCTGCCGTCGACCAACGCGGCAATGACGGTTCGCAAAAACGGCGCAGATACTGGAACGCTGAAAACGCGCATGGGCTTCCTGATTCGCGATCAGGCTGCATCATGGCACGGGCCTATTTCGGGCGCGATTTTTAATTGAGCATGCGTGGGCCACAGATAGGCCGGCAGGGGCAAGCGCATTCCAGGCAGCGAATCGTCGCCCCCGCCAAAGCGGCGACGCACAACTACTGTCGCGCAAGGATTGGCCGACCGGCCACGAGCCACCTCAAATTTTTGACCCAGGCTCGCGAGGCAGGAACAAGCGCGAAAGGCTCGCATTGGTTTTATGCGGGGTCACGAATGGAATGGTAGCAGGCCGGCCACGCGTTTAGAAAAGCTTTTTCGCGATAGGAGCTATGCCAACGGGAGTTGAGAGATGAAAAAGCTGCTTTGGTTGGTTTGTGGCCCGCTTGCTGGAATAACAATCCTGCATTTTAGCGCATTTGCGGAGACCGCCAAGCCAAACGCAACCTCCGCTCCCCCTGCTGCCAACTCCGCACCACCCAAAACAAACGGACAAAGCTCGAAGAAAACTGCGAAGGATTGCGACGATGAATGGAGAGCCAATCAAGAAACAATGATGAAACACGGTATGACTGAAGAGTCTTATGTCGAACAGTGTAGCGTGGAAGATGACGTACCGGCCCTTCCCTCGGAAACGAAGACGAATGCCGCTCCGTCAGCCGCAGCCAAATAGGTGCGCTGGCCGCTAAAGGACAGTAGCGGCAAACGCCTGAAATTAGGGGCAAGGAGGATCAACTCTGTGCGAGCGCCAATTCCGGGTAGCTAATTATGACACTTTTCGCGTTATGATAACTGCTCGCGATGACGTGAACAACTCTAAGCCGGAAAGGCGCGACAAGATTTCCTGCAATTGGCAATTGGTGTGCTGATGTTCGAGCATGTCGCTGTTGATCGCGGTCGCCGCGCGCTGTTGGGCGCTGCAGGAGCGCTCATTCTTCAAGGGGTGCTCCAACCGATGACCGCATCGGGTCAGACATCCTCTGGTCCCAGGATGAAAATCGGCGTTATCGGTGCGGGCCATATTGGCGGCACAATCGGTGGCCTCTGGACCAAGGCAGGCCATCCGGTCTTCTTCTCATCACGTCATCCGGAGGAATTGCAAGACCTTGTTGCGCGCCTTGGCCCCCTTGCACAGGCTGGCACAGTCGATCAGGCGATTGCGTTTGGCGACGTTGTCTTCATAGCCGTGCCATACGGCGCACTGCCGCAGATCGGGAGAGATTACGGCAAATCGTTAGCGGGCAAGATTGTGCTCGACGCCAACAATGCCGTGGCGAGCCGCGATGGCGCTATCGCCGACGAAGTCGAGCGCGACGGCATCGGTATTACTTCCCAGAAATATCTGCCCGGCGCGCGGCTGGTGCGCGCCTTCAACACGCTCTCCTACATGATCTTTGAACGCGAAGCGAACCGTCCTGTCCCCAGGCTCGCGGTACCGATTGCCGGTGATGATCAGGAAGCAGTCCAAGTTGCGGCGGGACTGGTGCGCGATGCCGGCTTTGATCCGGTGGAGGTCGGCAAGCTGGCTGACGCGAGCCGGTTCCAGCGCGGTGCGCCAGGATATGGCCAGAACGTGGGCGCCGCTGAACTCAAACAGAAACTTTCGCTGGCGCCATGACAGCTCTCGCGAGCTGGTTACAGCGCGCGGTGCCCGCGACAGCGCGAGAACGTTCGGCAGCGCTGTGGTCCTTCGTTTATTTCTTTACACTGCTTGCCGGCTACTACGTGTTGCGTCCGCTGCGCGATCAAATGGGCATCGCCGGTGGTGTCAAAAACCTGCCGTGGCTCTTTACGGCTACGTTTCTCAGCCTGCTCGCCGCACAGCCGCTCTACGGCGCGCTGGTAGCCAGGTTGCCGCGGGTCAAGTTTATTCCCATCGTCTACCATTTCTTCGTCGCCAACCTGGTTCTGTTCTGGGTGTTGCTGACTTTCGACGTAGAAAAGGTGATCGTAGCACGCGCATTTTTTGTCTGGGTCAGCGTATTCAACTTGTTTGCGGTGGCGGTGTTCTGGTCGTTCATGGCCGATCTGTTTACTGCGGAGCAAGGCAAGCGGCTGTTCGGATTCATTGGCGCCGGAGGCACCGCTGGAGCGCTCCTTGGTCCGGTCGTGACGATCTTGCTGTCAGCGCCGCTCGGCCCGGTCAACCTGCTGATCGTGGCCGCCGCCTTCCTCGAAGCAGCCGTGTTCTGTGTCCATCGAGTTGAACGCGTGGCAAACTCGCCGACAGACGTGGATCCTCGACGGCAGCGCATTGGAGGCAGCGCCCTCGCGGCACTGCCCGAACTGATCCGCTCGCCTTATCTCATGGGCGTGGCCATCTGGGTCAGCCTGCTCTCATTCGGCGCGACCATTGCCTATTTTGCCCAGGCCAACATCGTCTCAACGACGATTCATGACGCAGCCACACAAACCCGTCTGTTTGCGGGTATCGATCTCGCGGTGGGCCTGCTCAGCCTGGCGACCCAGGTCTTTGCCACCGGCAGATTCCTCAAGCGCTTCGGTACCGGCATCTCGGCTGCAGCTCTGCCCGCTGTTTATGTGGTCGGCTTCGTCGCGGTGGCGATCGCACCGATCTTGTCGGTGGTTGTGACACTCCAGGTCGCGCAACGCTGGATGAACTTTGCAATCGCAAATCCGGCACGGCAGGTATTCTTTACCGTGGTCGGGCGCGAAGAAAAGTATAAAGCCAAGAATTTGATCGACGTGGTGATCTATCGCGGCTCGGATGCGTTGTATGGCTGGGCGTACGACAGCCTGCAGGCGCTGGGATTGAAGCTTGGTGCTATCGCGCTTTGCGCGCTCCCCGTCGTGGCGGGCTGGCTCATTCTCTCAACCGCGCTGGGGCGAACGCAGGAACGTCTTACAACGAAAAGAGATGACGAAGGAGCGCCGAGATGCCAATCCGAATAACTCGCCGGGACTTCGCCGCACTCGCGGGCGGATTTCTGGCATCGTCCAAAGCCATTGCTCAAACCGATACACCGCTTGTTACCCGCGCAATTCCCAGCAGCGACGAGCGCATTCCCGCTGTTGGCCTTGGCACCGCCTATGTTTTCGATCAGGATGATGAAACGACACGGAGCAAGGCCGATGCAGTCGTGCAGGCTCTGATCAGGGGCGGCGGACGGCTCATCGACACGGCGTCGACCTATGGCGATGCCGAAAGCGTACTGGGAAAAGTCACCGCAGCCGCCGGCGTGCGCGACAAGCTTTTCATCGCCACCAAACTCGAGTCGCCCGACGTCCAGGAACTCAAGCGGTCATTGGCCCGACTCAAGACCGCAAGGGTCGATCTTCTGCAGCTCCACAACGTCAGCAGCAAGCAACAATCTCTCGAACGCTTCAGGGAGTGGAAGGGACAAGGCGTATGCCGTTATGTCGGCATCACTTCAACTTTTCACCGCGACTATCCCGCGGTCGAGGCCGTGCTGAAACGGGAGAAGCCTGATTTCGTCCAGATCGACTATTCACTCGATAACCGCGGGGCTGAGAAGAGCATCCTGCCATTGGCCGCCGAAGTCCGAGCCGGCGTGCTCACCGCATTGCCTTACGGCAACGGCAGATTATTCCGGGCAGTGCGTGGCAAGGAATTGCCGGATTGGGCCCGGGTGTTCGCGAACTCCTGGGGGCAGTTTTTCCTGAAATATTTGCTCGGGGACCCCCGTGTGACCGCTGTGATCCCCGGGACCGGCGATCCCGGCCACATGACGGACAACGCCGGTGCCATGCGCGGCCCGTTGCCCGATCCTGATCAACGTCGTCGAATGATCGAGTTCGTTGAAGCGCTTTGATGGGTAATCGATTTGCCGGCGTTATCGCCTGACTGACTAACATACACGGCGGAGGGTCGCTTAGCGATCAGTCTTGGCCAACGCCACCCAATGCTTCTGAGGATGCAAGGGTCTGCCGGGAGCAAGATGCTGCCTCCGGCTTGGTAGCCAGCACCGTGTTGTAGGGGTTACCGAAGACAAATACCTTCGACGTGCGCCAAATGATCCGTTCCAGTTCCACGAATGTGCGCATTTTCAGGCGATACTTCCACAACACCAGGTGCTGAATGAAGTTCCAGGTGAGGCCCCAGGCCCAGAAGGGCAGTCGCCGATAACGGATCGGGGTGAAGCCTAGTCGGCGCATCTTGTGGACGAGAAGATTGGCGCCGACAAAATTGTAGCGCCAGTTGTCGAAGAAGGCGGTGACGCTCAGGTAATCCTCTTTGCGCCGGCAATGATCCAACGACCCCGGTGAGCGGATCAACAGGCTTCCTCCCGGCTTGAGCATCCGCCAGCAGCGCGCCAGCCAGGCGTCCAGGTCTTTGGTGTAGCCGATCGATTCGAGCGAATAGATGGCGTCAAAACTTTCGCTTGGGAGATCGAGGCTATCGAAGTCGGTGACGATCACCTGCCCACGCCCACCCAGATTTGCAAATTTCCGCTGGCAGATGTCCGCTTGCACGGATGAATTGGTCACGCACACAATTTCGATATCTCGCCGGCTGGCGAGGTAGTAGGCCGCCGCGCCGGATCCGCACCCGAGATCCAATAGCCGCATCCCGTCCTTTGGCTTCAGGAGAACGTATTCGGCTTCGTAGGGACGCGAAAACGCGACCCGGGGAAAAACGCAGGTGCTGTAGTTCGCTTGCTCGTCGCGATACGTGCCGAACACGTCATCATAAGTACGATGCTCGTCGTCGTGCTTGAAAAAGTCGCTCGGCTGCGGTGTCCACTCGATCAGTTGGCGCTGCTCGAATTCATTCAACTCGTGACCGATCTGGCCCGCGTCCTTCGGTTGAGTCACCAGGAGAAAAAGTACGTAATGAAAAACGTTGTATGCCACGAACAACGCGATCATTATCGCAACGACCAACTGAAACGTCAGAACAATGTCCAAGGTTGCTCCTGTGGCGATGGAGATTCTCGTATCGATGAGGGGTCACGGCCAAGCAGCGCCGCGCGTTATTATGCGATTCATGTTCTTCTTGGGGAGCCTCGCCCGCAGGCCATAAAATCACGGCAGACCCAGGTCGGATAGACCAATTGTCCGCTCCGGGCCGAGGCGGTGTGAAAACTCCGGCGTCGAACTTACGCGTAGAAAGTTTGTCCAATAGCAATCGAGCAAACGCCGCAAGATGGTCAATCGCTTCCCTTTTTACTTAGCGGCGACCGCTGGCGGCAAACGGAGAAGCGCCGGGCAGCGACAGCGAATTGATGTCGCTATCGATGCGCCCCGACTGTTGGGTGTAGCCGAACCCGAGTGACAGGCTGACATTCGGCGCCGGCTGGAACTCGAGGCCCGCATGCGCGCTATAGCCGGGCAGTGTGCCGGACGTGGTGTCGAAGGAAGCAAAAGGGCCACCGATGCCGGATTTATAATTCAAGGTGTCGAAACCGGCATAGACAGTGACGGGTAACCCGCCCGCGCTTCGGAAGTTGTAGCCGAACTGCACGCCTTGGTAATAAAGCGAGCCGAAGTTGCCGAACGCTCCATTCTGGTTGATGCCGTTCATGCTCAAACCCATGCCGCCGCCTTCGCCGCCGACAAACCAGCCGTTCGGAAAATTGTAGCGCATATAGGAGCCGCCGCCTCGGGCGTCACTGCCGTCAAAGCTTGGAAAGTTGCCGTAAGTGTCCGAGCTCTGGTCGACGATTGGACTGCCACCGAAGCCGAGGGGCCAGCCTGGGGTCCAATATGTCACAGGCGCGGCTTGGGCATGGGCCGTTCGCCCGCCCAGACAGAGCGCCGCCAATACGAGTGCGAGACCTAATCCGCTTGAGAAGATGGACATCCGCGCTACCGTCAAGTGTCCTGAAACTATACGGTCTGGATATCAAGAACGCCAGTGCGGCGTCGCCGAGGGTCGCGCCGTCATTCCGGGGCGACGCGAAGCGTCGAACCCGGAATCTCGAGATTCCCCGATGTGCAATTGCACATCTGGGGTTCGCGTCTTCGACGCGCCCCGGAATGACGAAGCGTTACGCGACGCTGGCGAGGAAGGCCTCTTCCGCCGCGTCTACCGCGTCGGGGGTTCCGACATGCATCCACACGCCGTCGAGCCGAAGGCCGAACAGCCGCTCCTGTTCGTTGGCGCGATCGAACATCCTGGTCAGCGAAAACTCGTCCGATGGGGCATCGTTAAACAGTGACGGCGACATGATCGCAGCGCCGGCATAGACGAACGGCACGACCTGAAGTTCCCTGCGCTTGCGCAACGCGCCGTCGGGCAGCATGGCGTAATCGCCGCGTCCGCCATAACCGATGCTGCTCGCCGTCGGCGCCATCAACAGCAGGATATCCATGCGCGAGGGCTCGAAGGCTTCGGCGAGCCGGGCCAGATTGGGCCGCACGCCATCGATCCACAGGGTGTCTGCGTTGACAAGGAAGAACGGAGCCGGGCCAAGCAAAGGCAGCGCCTTGACGACGCCGCCGCCGGTGCCGAGCACCTGGTCGCGCTCGTCCGAGATGATCACGCGGGGCCGGGCGCGGGCGGCGACGTGATCGATGATCTGGTCGGGCAGATAGTGCACATTGACGACAGCTTCGCCGGCGCCTGCGTTGCCGAGCTTGTCGAGCACATGATCGAGCAGCGCGCGGCCGGCCACGCGCACCAGCGGTTTTGGAATCCGGTCGGTCAAGGGGCGCATGCGGACGCCAAGTCCGGCGGCGAGGACCATGGCTTTGGTGGGGTGGACGGACATTTTTGGGATTTCTCGAACCGTGTTTGTGGTGGCGTATGTTTTTGCCCCGATCATATCACGGGGATTCGCGGAGGCTACCGCCCGTCGATGCCATAACCGTCGGGCATGACGGTTGTGCGACCGGGAAACTTTCGCGCTCAGACTTCCGCGGCCTGCGGCGAACCGCGCCGAGCCGTCTTTTTTTTCTTTTCGCCGGTTTTGAGGAAATTGACGCCGATCTGATCGCCGTTGACCCAGGCCAGTTCGCAGCGGCGGTACGCCAAACCGGTGGACGACAGAAGCAGGAAGAATTCCTTGAGATGCAACCCCTCTACGGAACCTTCGACGGTGAGTTTCGCGCCGCTTTCCGAAACGTCTTCCATGGTGCATTGGCGCCGCCAGGTGCCATCGATGCCCATCATGTGCGCGCCGATGCCGCGTTCGAACGCGACGCGCTCGCCCTTGCGCCGTTCTGCCACCATGGTCCCGCCCTCAAGCAGCCCCCGAGCTTCCATGCGCGAGGGCTGGCAAGAGATTAAAGCGGGGTTGACTAACAACCGGTAAACTCAGGGAACCGGCGGGGGGACGTTGGCTGAATACCACTCGCGCGCGCGCGACAGCACCGGATGTGCCAGCGAACGCGTGAGGTAGGTCCAGATTCGCGGCTGGTGGCGCAGATATTGCGGCTTGCCATCGCGGCGGTTGAGCCGTGCAAAGGTACCGAGTAGCCGCGTGTTGCGCTGCGCCGACATGACGGCATAGAGCTCGGCATATTGAGCCGGATCGAAGGCATCATCAGAGGCGCGCCGCGCCCTGATATAGCGCGTCAGCAGCGCAAGCTCGAGCTGCTCGGGCACATCGACCCGCGCGTCCTGCAGCAGCGATACCAGATCGTAGGCGGGCGGCCCCAGCACGGCGT
>WNFT01005373.1_pt1 | contig 11213 bp, 11 predicted proteins | sample 5400191 | NCBI WGS metagenome assembly WNFT01 (sample SAMN13153359, study PRJNA577476) | soil metagenome | isolation source: 80 cm saprolite under Madrone tree | place: USA:California | collected 2016-06-14
TCGCCTGAGGATCTCGGGGTCGGTGACCTCCACGGATGAAAGCGGGCACCCCACCACGGTCGAGGTCAGTGGATCGGGCTGGGTGGATCGGCAGTGGGGCGATTTCCTGACCAATACCTGGGAGTGGGGCTCCTTGCGCTTCACTAATGGGGCCAGAGTGAATCTGTACAACTTTTATAACGGGTACCAGGTGGCAACGTATCAACAAGTCGATGGCTCACTGCACTGGTTCGACCACTTCCTTGTCAAACAGAATGGGTACGCCAAAACAAGAGCCGGCAAATGGGTCTCCTGGGGCTGGAGCTATGAGTTTCCCATGGAGGTGGAAGGAAGCCGGCGCTATAGGCTGGAGCCTTTCAGCCAGATGGACATGGTTGAATCTCCCGGGCTGAGTTTTTTCGAGGGACCCAGTCACCTCATTGATGAGAGCACGGGCAAACAGGTGGGCATAAGCGTCAATGAGTCGATGGACGTGGCCATCATGGGAAATGCCCCCTATGGACCCCATCAGCACTGAGCAGCGCCTCACCGCTGCTAGCTCTTGCTGTGGGAGTCGTGAATGAGATGAACGACAGCACAGAAAGGTGGTCAAAGCATGACCAAGGACAAACTGGGGGCCGCAGCAGCTTCTGCGCCAAAAGGTGACCCAACTGGGAAGTACACGCTGAACGGGTGGGGGCAGACCGAAGCCGACTTCGCCTTCTTCGATCTCAAGCAGGACAAGGTCGAGTTGAAATCAGATGGCTGGCGCACCAAGGGGATCACCGATGACCCGAACGTCTACGAATGGTGGTACTTCGACATTCACAACCATGATGGGACGATCATCACCGGCGCACTTGTAACACAAACCACGATGGGTTTCATGCCTCGTTTCGGCACGCCGCAGGCACAGTCCTGGATCCAGGTCAACCGAAACAACGTGCAGAGCGAGGCGATCGAAACGTTCCCACTTGATCAATTTACCGCCGCGACGGACTCCTGCGATGTGCGGTCCGGCGGGCTCACCATGCGGGGCGACTTCACGGAGCTGCAGATCAGAGGCAAGGTAAAGGACTGCCAGATCGACGTCGTCTTCCGGCAGACCGCCACGCCGTTGCGCCCGGGCAACGGCTACGTTTTTCTGGGCAGCACGAACACGTTCCAAGGCTGGTTTAACGCCTTCCCCAGTGCGAGAGCGACCGGACAGGTGATCATTGGGGGGGAGACGATCGAGATCGATGGGGTCGGATACCATGATCACAACTACGGCAACGTCCCGTTCTGCGAGGGGTACCGGGGCTGGTTCTGGGCGCGGCCTTCCTTTGAGCGATACACGACCATCGCCATCGAAAGCCAGAACGGTGAGAGATTCGGAGGGGGGTCGGCGCCGGTGCTCTGGGTCTACGACAAAGAGACGAACAAGGAGCTCGTGCGCGCCACGACCCTGGATGACATGACGATCACCATCGGGTCGATGGTTCAGTTCCCTGATCCCCTGCACGGGGGCGCCTACCCGTCGCTGACGGTCTACGACTATCGCCACGACGAGGACCGAGTCCGCTTGCAGCTCAACGACACTGGTATCCTCGCCGCGTACTTCCCCTATGACACTGGCGACCCGCAGGTTCGGAAGTATGTGACATCGATCGGCTACAACGGCGCCTACTACACACGCCGCAGCAGCAACGTGGAGCTCGCGCTCGACCTCCCGAGTCTCAAGGTCAAAGACGCCGCTGTGGGCACCTCGCTGCATGAGCTCGGGGAATCCTACTTCCCCCAGTATCTCGCGTACCGCTAGCCCCAAGCCGGGAAGTCGAGTCCCGCAACGGATCGAGCGGGATCACCAACATCTGAAAGGACGGACACGGCCGATGCGCGGCTTCAAAACGGCACGCGGCGGCCCTTTCACGAAAGGAGCAAGTATATGGATATCAAGGAGAGGGCGTCGGTAACGCCCCCCTTCCTCAGCCATGATCTAACGAAGGGAGCTGTGATGCCCCAGATCAGTCTTGGCGCATGGGTTCAGGCCCTGGATGATGCCGGGCTGCTGCGCCGCTACACCGATGAGAAGCGTGTCGACGAGCTGGCGCAGCTCATGGAGGACAACCCGGATAAGGCTATTCTGGTCGAGCGGGTCAAGGACTGCGCCTTCCCATTCTTTGCCAACGGAATGCAGACCCAGGAAATATGTGCGCTGGCCCTTGGCTGCGACCCCAGAGAGGTTAGTGCCGAGATCGGCCGGAGAAGTACCATCCACTACCCGGCTCAGCTGGTCGACACCGCGCCTTGCAAGGAAGTCGTCATCAAGGGCAGTGACGTCGACCTGACGATCTTCCCGCTGTTCCTGCACCACACCTTCGACGGGCAGGCGTACATCAACGACGGCCGTATTATTACCAGGGATCCCGAAACCGGCGATATCAACGACGGTATCCAGCGGCTTATGTACCGCTCGAAAGACCTGCTGAACATTGACATGCGCGCCGCAAACCACCAGGGCGCAATTAATGGCGAAGCGTATCACGCCCTGAAGAAGGACATGCCGGTCGCTGTTTGCGTCGGCGGCCCGACGCTCGACCAGATCTCCTCAATGACGCGAGTGCCGGGAGCCCACATCGACGGGTGGGATAAGCTTGGCGGCTTCCTCGGCGGGCCAGCCGAGGTCGTGAGGTGCGAAACCGTCGATCTGACGGTGCCCGCAAACGCAGAGATCGTGCTCGAAGGTCACGTTATCACCAGCGAGGACTGGATCCACGATGAAGGTCCCTACGGTGAGGCCACCGGCACGTACGGCACTGAGCCGCTGGCGCACAACTGGAATGTCAAGGTCGATTGCGTGACTTACCGGAGGAAGGCGATCTACCAGCACGCGTCTATCGGCGGCCTGCATCCGGGACGCACGGATATGTATATCTGGCTGCCCGCCATCGAAGGTGATCTCTTCGAAACGCTCCAGCGCGCCGGAGTGCACGTCCTCGATGTTCACCTGCCTCCCGCATCCTGTGAGAACATCGCTTACGCTCGTATCAGGCCCGTCAGCGGCGGCGATGCGAAGCAGGCACTCGGCGCGATGCTGACCGGGAGCCATCATCAGTTCCCCAAAATCGCCTATGTCTTCGACGAAGACATCGACATCTACGATGAGGAGCAGGTCAAGTGGGCGCAGGCGTGGCGTTACAACCCGGGTATCGGAACACTGCTGATCCCGGGCCAGAATATAAATCCGCTCGACCCGAGCATCACCATGAAACAGCTCCCGGTCAGCATCACCAAGATTGGCTTCGATTGCACGATGCCCCTCGGGCAGGACAACGCCAAGTTCGCCCGGGCCCTGATCATGCCGCCCATCGAGCAACCCGCCGACGTGGAGCCGCTGACTGAAGATGAGATCGAAGATAAGCTGCGCGAGCTGCTTCAGCAGTCGCCGAAAAGCTGGCGCGAGATCGTGACTTACTTTGCCGGCCAGCCTTACCCGCACGTATACCGGGCGTTCGGCCGATTGCGTCCCCATCTCGGCCGCATGGCGGATCAAGGCCCAGATTACCCCTATACGATCGCCGACACGGAATTTGTCCCTGGCACCAGGAAGGACTGACGATGGCAGACATGTACTGCGGGCTGAAACTTGGCGCCTTCCTCATGCCGTCGCATCCGCCCGAGAGGTCGGTCCTCGAGGGCCATCGCTGGGACCTGGAGGAACTCCAGCGTTTGGACCGTCTCGGCTTCTCGGAGGCCTGGATAGGAGAGCATTTCACGGCAGCGTGGGAACCGTGCCCGGCGCCCGACCTGCTCATCGCCCAGGCGCTGCCACTCACCCAGGACATCCGGCTCGGGCCGCTCGGGCATCTGCTGCCCTACCACCATCCGGTCTCACTGGCCCATCGGGTCGCCTACCTGGACCACCTCAGCGAGGGCCGGTATCAGCTCGGAGTAGGGGTAAGCGCCCTGCCCAGCGACCACGAGCTGTTCGCCATCGCGCGGGCAGGACGAATCAATCGCCGGATGACGTTTGAGTCGCTGGAGCTCATGACGCGCCTGTGGGCCGACGGGCCCGGGGACTTCGACGGTGAGTTCTGGAAGATGGGCCAGGTGCACTACACCCAGCATCGATTGGGCTACCACCTGCGGCCGATGCAGCGTCCCTTCCCGCCGATCGCGATCGCCGGCCTGACCTCAGGGTCGGAGAACCATAAGCTCGCGGGCGAGAAGGGCTACCTCCCGGTCTCACTGAGCGTCAGCCCGGATGACGCGGTAACCGCGCAGCACTGGGACGCCGTCCTTGAGGGCGCCGCGCGCTCGCACCGAAACCCGGATCGCGGCACCTGGCGCATCATCCGCGACATCTATGTCGCCCCTACCGACGAGGAGGCGCGCGCGCTGGCCCTGGGCGGCGCGATGGGCCGCTGCTGGCGCGAGTTCCTGCTGCCCCTCTACCTTGACCTGGGCCTCGGGCAGTTGCTCAAGCACGACCCGTCGCTGCCCGACGCGGCGGTCGACCTGGAGTACGTCGCGGACCATCTCTGGCTCGTCGGCTCGCCGGGCACAGTCGCGGAACGCATCCGCGGCCTGCAGGAACAGACAGGGGGCTTCGGGTACCTCCTGGCCGTCTCTTACGACGCGGCCGACGAGCGCACGGCATGGGAACGGCACCTGGACCTGCTCATCCATGAGGTCCTGCCCGCCTGTTCTGCGCCCGCCGTTACGGAGGCGCGCATATGAGCTACGTAACATTGGCCACTGACCGGTTCGATGAGGTCGCATACTTCTACGGCGAGACGCTCGGCTTCCCGGTGGTCGCCACGTGGGATCGACCGCGCGGCCGCGGCCGGCGGTTCGATCTGGGCGGGATGCGCCTGGAGGTGCTCGACAATCAACGGGAGCCGCACCCCCTGGGCCTCGGCGAGCTGGCGGACCGGCTCCACCTCGTCGTCGAGGTCGCCGACATCAACGTCGCGCGCGCGCGTCTCCCTCTCTCGGCGCCCACCCCGCAGACGGCAACGTGGGGAGCTCGGCTGTTCGCGGTCCGCGACCCGGACGGCGTACCGGTGACGTTTCTGGAGTGGACCGGCGCAGGGGGTGATCGCCGATGAAGCGCCTGATCGTCGGCATTTCCGGGGCAAGCGGGGCGATCTACGGCATCCGGCTGCTGGAGGTGCTGCGCGAGGTGGACGACGTCGAGACCCACCTCGTCCTTACCCCGGCCGCCCGGCGGACGGTGGCACTGGAGACGGACCTCTCAGTCCACTCTGTCGAAGCGCTCGCCGACTACTGCTACCGGCCCGGAGATATCGCCGCGGCCATCTCGTCGGGGTCCTTTCGCACGGAGGGGATGGTCGTCGCTCCGTGCTCCATGAAGACCCTCTCGGGCATCGCCACGTCCTACTCCGACGACCTTCTGCTGCGAGCCGCAGACGTGACCCTCAAGGAGCGGCGCCGGCTGGTCCTGCTGGTCCGCGAAACGCCACTGCACCTCGGTCATCTCCGGCTGCTGGTACAGGTCGCCGAGCTGGGCGCCATGGTCGTGCCGCCGATGCCCGCCTTCTATCACCGGCCCGCGACGCTGGAGGCGGTGGTGGACCAGACCGTCAACCGCACGTGCGATCTGCTCGGTATCGAGCTCGAGAAGGACCTGTTCCCACGCTGGCAAGGGCCGGCGGCTCACGTGCCCAGCCATATCGGGCAGTGCAATGGCCAGGCTCCCCAGGTGGATGACTGGGGCGATCCACCGGCCGCATTACTTCGTATTAACAGAACCGAAAGGAGACTTTTCATGGCAACCATTTCTCACGCGATCCGCATCCGGGCTCCACGCGCACGGGTCTACGAGGCGCTCTCAACCCGCGAGGGGCTCAAAGGCTGGAACACACCTGACCTGGAGGGCGATGTCGCTCAGGGCCGGGAGTTCACGCTTCGCTACGGCGACGGCGTGTCATTCCGGTGGAAGGTCAACGAGCTCATCAACGGGTCGGCTGTCAGCTGGGAATGCATCTCAGGACCCGGAGCCGCCGCCGGCTCCACGGTCACCTATGAGCTATCCGACACGGGGGACGGACGCACGGCAGTCGAGCTCGGCCACACCGGCTGGCCCGAGCAGCACGATGCCCTCGCCACCTGCAACACACTGTGGGGCATCCTCCTTGGCCGGCTCAAAAAATACGCCGAAACCTCCCAGCCCCAGGAGGCGCTCGCCTAGCCTGGATTATGCACGAACGTTGAAAGGATGAGCGTCTCCTGGGTACGGTCAAGGTGCAAACCAACCGACCAGCCCAAGGAGACGCTCATGTATCCCGATCCTGCCACAAGTCCCGCCGTGATGGCTAGCCCCGTCGTGCTACCCCTGCATATCGAGTTCGAGGAAGAGCGCCTGACCAGCGATGGCGGCTTGCCCTGGCTGGCGGAGGCCGAGGCAGCGGTGGGCGTGTGTGCCGCCCTGGCGGCTCGGCTGCCCGACCGGCGCCGGCGGCACAGCCTGGGGTTATGCGGACGCCGAGGACGACGAACATCCAGCAGGGTGATCCGAAACGATCTCCGCTAGAGTTCGATCACCTCCATGCCTGCAGGTCAGACTGGTCGAGCAAGGTCAGATCAGAGAAGTTTCGTAACTGCTCAGGACTCCTCACCACCTTCGGTGGTTCGCAAGAGTTTTTTGGCTGCGGGCTTGGCAGCCGCAGGCTGCCAAGCCCGCAGCCAAAAAGATGCGAGCCGCCGCAGGCGGCGAGGAATCAGACACCTGGGTAGTTACAAATGAACAATGAAGCAAAAGAATGCATCGTCCTACAACAACAAACCAAGTGAGAGTTCAGGGCACAAGCACAATCTTGCCATGGGTATGACGCTGCTCCAACTCGCGATACGCCTCTCGAACAGCAGCGAGGGGATAGACGCGGGCAATCGGGATTTCCAATTCTCCCTGGTCGATAAGCTGGGCGAGATCGGCCAGTACCGCGGCACTTGCCCCTTGAGCGTTGCCCTCGGCCTTGACGCCATACTTTGTCACAGCCTCATAGTTAATAATCGTATCGATACGCTCCGGTCGGACGCCAAGCTTGAGTGCAAGTTCGACGTAATCAGCACCGAATGTATCGATACATGCGTCGAGGTGATCGTCAGTGGCAGCACGAATACGCTCCTCGACGCCCTCACCGTAGGCGACCGGAATTACACCGTGGTCGCTCAGCCATTGATGGTGAGCCGGGCTCGCCAAGCCAATCACCTTTGCACCTTCTTTTACCGCCAGTTGCACCACGATTGAGCCGACTCCACCCGCGGCACCTGAGACCGCAAGAGTGTCACCTCTTTTAAGCGAGACGGCACGAATGGCCGCGTAGGCTGTTGTCCCGGCGACGAACAGCGAGCCAGCGGCTTCCCAGGAGACGTTGTGCGGACGATGGGTCAGGTCGCTGGCCTCTACGACGACAAACTCTGCCTGGCTGGCCCTCTTGTTCGTAAAACCGATCACCTCATCGCCCACGGCAAAACCTTCCACTCCCTCACCGATAGCGGCAACAACGCCTGTCAGGTCACTGCCCTGTCCGGAAGGAAATGTGGCAGGCCAGCGATCGGCAAGCAAGCCCTTACGGATGGATGCCTCACCCGGATTAATACCGGCTGCCTTGACATTGACAAGGACTTGCCCCGGACCCGGTGCAGGTCGCTCGACATCTACAACCTGCAACACGTCGATCCCGCCATACTGATTAAACCTGACTGCTTTGGGCATTCTCTCACTCCTTCTTCATATCTCTCGTACATGACACGCCTCCCGTCTCATCCTCATGACGTGAGACTTTCAGCAGAGACCTCTGCTGCCTCTGTTCGGATCGCCTCTGCAATTTTCTCGGCAACCTGTTCTGGTGACTCAACCGGCATGATGTGCTGGCGATCGTTGCTCATCTGAACGCTTGCTGCATGCTTCATGAAGTCCGTTGCCGTAATGCCAGGGTACACGAGTCCGACACGGATGTTGTCGTGTGCCAGTTCAAGGGGAAGCAATAGCCCTTTTTCGTTCCGTTGTTCCTCAGAGGCCGATTCACACATCACCCATGTTCATCCCGGTCGCGCCAGCCGGCACATCATAAAAAGCCAGGGTCAGGGAGACTGCGGTGTAGTAGCCCATGAGCACGGTGACGTCGGTGATCCCAACGTGACCCAGCGCCTTGACCGCGCGGTCATATAGGCTCTTGGGAACCCAGCGCGAGTTGGCAAGCGCGGTGACGATCTCATAGATCAGCTGTTCACGTTCGTCCGAGAACGAGGCTGGCAAGCCGCAGACCGCCGCCTCGACCATGTTGGCGGGGAGTCCCAGCTTCTCGGCGAGCTCCACATGAGCATTGATCGAGTAGGGCGTATGCCATTTGCTGTTGATAATGCTGACCGCGAGTTCGTGCTCGCGCTCGCTCAGCGAATCGTTCGGAGGGCTAAAATGCTGTGTAATTGGACCCATCGCTGTCGCTAGTTTCGGGTTGTTCACCCAGATCTTCAAGGGGCCTGGCAGCTGAGTACCCGGCTCACCTCCAATGGACCTGAGCAGTTCGTGGTACCCTTCCTGCTGTTCAGACGTCATCTGGTCGTACGGGATCTCGGCGTAGCGTCCAAAGGTCGGCTGTAACTCCGCTGCCTCTGCCTGCTCTTTTGGCTTGGTGTCGTGAGCCATGATAGGTATGTCCTTTCTGTGCAATAACAGCTCTACACTCATGAATCTTCTCTGGTTCTCCAACGCTTCCTTACGTGACACTACCCCTTCACCGCTTTAAACCAATGGCACTGGAGGGAACGTCGTAAGCCGTAAGCGTAAACGACACACTGGTGAAGTACCCAATGAGTACGGTTAAATCCGTAAGGCCCACATCTCCCAACAGATTGACTGCCCGTCGATAGAGGCCGGTGGGTACAGCGCGTGGAACGATCAACGCTGACGTGATTTCATAGACGACTTGCTGCCGGGGGTCCTCAAAAGAAGTGGGCAGTCCAGCAATCAACGCCTGCACCTTCTCCGGTGGCAAACGGCCAGCCTGCTCGGCGATCTTTTCGTGTTCATAGTTTGGGTAAGCCGCTAACCACCGACCGGTTGTAAGGTTTGTGGCGATCTCGATCTCAGCTTTAGACAGCGATGAGCCCCGACCGTGGTAGTAGTTACCCAAGGGCACCATGATTTCCTGCAGTTTCGGGTTTTGCAGCCAGATCTTGAACGGCCCATCCACCCCCAACCCAAACACCGCGCGCTCTTTCACGGTGAACTCATAGGCCTTTTTCTGGTCGGGGCTCATCTTGTCGAGAGGAATCTCCGTATAGCGACCAAACGTTCCGAAGTCAGAAGTTTCAGACATGTGTCAGTACCTTTCTTGGAAAACCATAAACGCAACTCCACTAGCATTAGTGGAACAGACAGTACCCATTAATGCAAGGTGTCATTCAAATTTTTGCACCAAGTTGGCACCCTCCCCAGGGCGGAGCTTGCCTCCGCCCTGGGGGATTGGGGTGGCCTGGCTCGGCGCAAAAAAATGAACTGCACCCATTAATGCAAGGTGAGTTGCATTAATGCACCAGCAATGGTATACTTGGCCTCTGAGAGGCCGTCTCTGAGCGGATCACGGGTTCATAAATTGTTGGGTGTGTAAGACCTGGCCGGCTACCGTAACCGGTTTTGCGTCGATCAGGACGGCCGCCATCACGCAAGGCGCAGGCCCGTTGTTGACCCAGGTATGCTTTGTGCCACGTTGGATGACGACATCGCCAGGCTTCAGATGGACGACCTCACCGCCGTCTAGCTGCAGGTCGCACTCGCCCGAAAGCATGATCACATAGTCGATCGTTTCGGTCCGGTGCGTCAATCTTTCAGCGCCGGGGGCGAACTCGTCGATGCGGATCACGGTGCCCTGTCCGGTGCCGACATAATTGTAGCGTGTGACAAACCCTTTGCGCTGCGCAGCATAGCTCTCTTCCGACGAATTATCAACCGGCATGCGGTCCGTTGACCAGATTTCACTGCCAATGATATCTGTGTGCCCGAGCCGGGGGACTGCCGTGATCTGCTCATCAGTCTTGACGACGGCTTTGGCGTTCGCGTCGTGGCCCGTTACAACACGCCTTACTGTCAGAGTCATAGTGTTCCTTCTTTCTTTCTATTCTCGAGGGCATTTCGTAACTCAAAAAGCCCTCCCAACCTCTCGTTTTGCTTAGCGTACACTTTTCACGTTTCGATATGCTGACCCCTTCTCCAGATCAGAACTGAGGAAGGGAGACGTTCTCATCTCTTTCTCCTGTCTCGGGCCCGGCTTCGGCCTGTTTCACAGACGTAGCACTCTTGAGCTCTTGAGCCAAGATGCTCGTCGTCCGTCAGAAAATCTGCTCTCATACAAGGATGAAGTCAGAGGAAGCGTACGTGCTCGATACATCGGCCTCCTACGTAGGGGCTCGATAAATCGGCCCGCTACAGCAGCATGCGGATGTATGTAGAGTGCCGATTTATCGAGCATGTCATGTACCTTCCCCAATCAGCGTGGAGCCGCATGGAGCGCGTCCAACACCCTAAATATAACGTAACTACTCAGGTCTCTTGTCTCTGAGACTCCTCACTGCCTTCGGCAGTTCGCAAGGGTTTGGTGGTGAGTGCGTGCATTGCCGCCCGCGGGCGGCAATGCACGCACTCACCACCAAACTGGGCGAGTCGCCGCAGGCGACGAGCAGTCCTGAGTAGTTACAATATAACAGGAATGCCCGGGGAAGTCAGGGCCCATTGTGTCCCACGTCACTTCCCATCGTGTCCCATCCCTGGTTTCGCTCCCGTGGGTCACGCAGCAGGAAGCGAAGAAGGAGTACGTAACGGTCCAGCACCCAACGGAAAGCAGAAAAAGCGCGGTCGAGCATGCAAGAGGCAAAGCCGTGAAAATCCGACACCGCATGCCTACCCCGAAGAAGGTCGGGAAGAGATTCTGATACTCTCAAAGTCGAGCACCTGTGCCATCCTCAACCGCTCCCAATGCTCGTAGCGTGGCTCGCTGTGCGCCGGTCAAGCCCCGGATGCCCGTGATATTGAGGCGCTCATAGGGCCGGTCGCGGCGCAATGTGCGGCGATGCTCACCGCTCTGCAGGTCCCAGAGCGCGACGGCCCCATCATCCCCGCAACTGGCCAGCATGCTCCCATCGGGACTCACCTTGAGTGCCTGCACCATCCCCTGATGGGCTTCTTGCACCCGCACGGACTCCCCGCTCTGCACATCCCACCAGCGCAG
>WNFT01005374.1_pt1 | contig 11211 bp, 10 predicted proteins | sample 5400191 | NCBI WGS metagenome assembly WNFT01 (sample SAMN13153359, study PRJNA577476) | soil metagenome | isolation source: 80 cm saprolite under Madrone tree | place: USA:California | collected 2016-06-14
CCTTCTTCGATCCGCGCAATACGAAGTGCGACTTCCTTTTGTTCCTGCTCCAACTTTTTAAGAGCGACAATCTCATTGCGCAGTTCGGGAAAATTGGCCGCCTGGGCAGTGCCCTCGCGCCCCAGGTTGATTTCGCTCTTCTGCAGAAGACGCTTCTCATGACGAAGCGCCATGAGCGTTCGCTGGCGTCGGATTTTCAATCCGATCTCGCGAAAGCCTGTGCGAATGAAACTCACGGGTGAACGCTACCCGAATGCACGCTACGAAAAAGAAATTTCAGCGGCGCGCATTGTCTCATTCTGCCCCTACGACTCAAATAACGGACAGGCCCGAGGGGTTTACTCTTCCGATTCGGCCAATTTTGCCAACACAGTGAAGTCTTCAAGCGTAGTCGTGTCGCCGGTGACTCGCGCGCCACTGGCGATTTCCTTCAGCAACCGGCGCATGATTTTGCCGCTGCGCGTCTTTGGTAGCGCTTCGGCGAAGCGGACTTCGTCTGGTTTTGCGATTGCCCCAATGTGCACGCCAACATGCTCGCGCAGTTCCGCTTTCAGGCCGCCACTGGCATTTACGCTCGCCTTCAGCGTCACAAACGCGACGAGGCCTTGTCCCTTTAGTTCATCCGGCCTGCCAACTACTGCAGCCTCGGCGACCTGTGGGTGACTGACCAGCGCGCTTTCAATTTCTGAAGTACCTAGCCTGTGGCCTGCCACGTTGAGGACATCATCGATACGGCCAACGATCCAGAAATAGCCGTCTTCATCGCGTCGCGCGCCATCGCCAGTGAGATAATTGCCTTTGAATTCGCTCCAGTATTGCTGTCGATAACGGGGCTTGTCGCCGTAGATGGTGCGCAACATCGAAGGCCATGGCCGGCGAATGATTAGCTTGCCGCCTATGTTTGGTCCGACTTCCCTCCCTTTCTCATCCACAACAGCTGGGTCGACTCCAAAGAACGGGAGCGTTGCGCTGCCCGGTTTTGTCGGAATTGCGCCAGGCAGAGGGGTGATCAGGATCGCTCCTGTTTCAGTTTGCCACCAGGTATCGACCACGGGACAACGCCCGCCTCCGATATTTTTGTAATACCACATCCACGCCTCTGGATTAATTGGTTCACCGACCGTGCCGAGCAGGCGGAGCGATGATAGATCGCGTTTCGCGACCCAATGATCACCCCAGCGAATAAATGCGCGGATCGCTGTTGGCGCGGTATAAAGAATGTTGACCCGGTATTCTTCGATAATTTTCCAGAACCGATCCGGTTCCGGCCAATTCGGCGCGCCTTCGTACATGACCGTTGTTGCACCGTTGGCGAGCGGACCATAGACAATGTAGCTGTGGCCAGTGACCCAGCCGACATCAGCCGTGCACCAAAAGATATCTTCGTCGCGAATGTCGAAGACGTATTTCGTGGTCGAGTAAACGCCGACCAAATAGCCGCCCGTAGTATGGAGGATGCCTTTTGGTTTGCCAGTGGAACCACTTGTATAGAGAAGATAAAGCGGATGCTCGCTGTCGAGTGGCGTGGGCGGACAGTTCGCATCGACATACTCCAGCTCGCGATGCCACCAGACATCACGGCCTTCTTCCATGTGAATCTCGTTTCCTGCGCGACGGAAAACGATGACGCGTCGAACTGACGTGCCATCACGGAGGGCCTGATCAACATTTTTCTTCAACGGTACAATTGCACCCCGCCGATATGCGCCGTCGGCGGTAATGACCGCGATCGCGCCGCTATCGGCAATTCGATCTCGAATGCTGTCGGCGCTAAAACCGCCGAAGACAACTGAATGCACGGCACCGATCCGCGCGCAGGCGAGCATGGCGATCGTGGCTTCAGGAATATTTGGGAGATAAATGATGACACGATCGCCTTTTTTTATTTTGTTTCGCTTCAGGACGTTCGCGAAGCGGCAAACTTCGCAATGCAGTTGTTGATAAGTAAGAGTGCGCTTGTCGCCGGGTTCGCCTTCCCAGATAATTGCCGCCTTGTTCCGGCGCGGCCCAGTCAGATGCCGATCCAGGCAGTTTTCCGAGATGTTGAGTTTGCCTCCGACGAACCACTTCGCGAAGGGCGCTTTCCATTCGAGCACCGTTTTCCATTTTGAGCGCCACAGCAGTTCACTCGCTTCGCGCGCCCAGAATTTTGCCGGCTGTCGGATTGATTCTCGGTACATCCGTCGATATTGGGCGAGACTTTTGATTCGGGCGTTTTTTGCAAAATCCCTTGGTGGTTTAAAAATACGCTTCTCAACCAGGTGCGACTCGATGTTGTCGTGCATGAGCAGTCCCTAATATGCCCAAGAAATTCTCGGGGCAAGGATCGTGTAAGTTAAAAAGTTGAAAAGTTAAGACGTTGCAGCGGGCGAGGCCTTTGTAATCTTTCAACTTGGTAACTCTTGTAACTCCAACGATGATCGAACCGCCAGATGACGAGTATTTCATGCGCGAAGCGTTGCGACAGGCGCTAAAGGCAGGCAAAGCCGACGAAGTGCCGGTCGGTGCTGTTATCGTTCGCGCGGGCAAAGTTATCGCGCGCGCTCATAATCAGGTGGAATTGCTCAAGGATGCCACAGCGCATGCGGAAATGCTGGCATTGACGCAAGCTGAAGCAGCGGTGGGCGACTGGCGACTGATCGATTGCGAGCTGTACGTCACCAAGGAGCCTTGCGCGATGTGCGCGGGCGCGCTGGTTCACACTCGGGTAAGACGCCTGATTTTTGGCTGCGCAGATCCAGCCGCAGGGGCCGCAGGGAGTGTGATCAACCTCCTGCAAATGCCCACTTTGAATCACCGTTGCGATATCGCAGCAGGTGTTTTGCAGGATGAATGCGCGGAGATCCTTAAGGATTTTTTTCGCAAAAGACGCGATGCCCGCAATAATAGTGACCGCCTTGAGGCGGGCTGACGTCGCGAGCACACATCAACGGAATCATTAATTATTCCGCTCCAGTTTGTTTAATCGGGGATCAGACGGTGTGTTTCATGCGCCACAAAATCTTGAAAGGGCGGTCATGGAGTCTCTCCATGCACCATGCACCATCTGAAAGCTTTTTCTCGCGGCTTGGAAAGCGTTCTGTTTCGCACACTCTCTTATTCTTGTCGAGTGCTGGATAAATTTCTGCGTAGTGATCACAGAAAGATCACAAATTTACGGCCGATGATGCAGATTATGGGTTGACTGATTCCGATGCATGGATTCTAATTTATGCTCTCTCTAGTCCTCTGCGGGGTGCTTAATTCGGGGCAGTTTTGGAAGTCACCCGGGTAATCACTCCATTCTGCAGAAATAGCCATTGCTCCAATATGAAAAGAACCCATTCTCCAACGTTGATCGGAATTACTGGAATCGCCGGAGGACTAATGATTTTGTTTGTCTTTCCTGTGGGAAAAGTTGAGCCGGCAATCCCAACCATCAAAGTCCCCGGTCCCTATCCGTATGAGACACCTGTGCGAGTTCCAGCGCCGGCCATTTCCGAATCATCGGTGTTACCCACGCCGGCTCCTTATCCCTATGCCGAATCATCACCCTCGCTCTCGGCTGCTCCGGATCGCGATTCACGAACAGTCAATGCCCGCCGGCCGCCCACGGTGAAAGCCGTGCGCGAGGCAGCGTTCAAATACAATGGAGTGTCGGATTTTTGTGAATTTCTATCAGCACTCCCTGCCGATGTGAGTGTGTTCGATCCAAAACTCGGGATAACGCGCATGCTTGTAAAAGGAGGCCATGTAATACGCGAAAATGTAGCGTGGTTCCGCAAACGCAAGGAAGCGCGCCCGAAATCAAACGACCGAACGGTCGTCTCAGTCGAACAACTCGGCACGCAGAGTTCGGCGAATTGAATCGACTGTAGTTGCAGTCAATCGCGATTTCCATTTCAACTGGTTTTTGCAGCGTCCAAAACTGGATCGCGAACGTAACTATTCCGATAAGGATTAGAATTGTATTTCTAGTTTCGTCCGTGATTGGTCGTAAGTGCTGCATTTGGCGTGGTGACTTGTCACGTTTTAAGCGCTTTGGAATTGCCGGTTGCGATATCGCGGCGTCCGCGAGAATCGTTCAACGATGAAGATGACGATATTTAAGGGCAGCGAGATTGAGGTAGAGAAAGAAATCAACAACTGGCTGGCGGCTGAGCGCATCAACAAAATTCGCCATGTTACGCACGTGAATTACGGCACAATGGTGTACATCACTGTTTGGTGGCATCGCATGGATGCGGGTAAAAATCCGCCGATGGCGCACGGGCTGTCTTAATACATCTGGCAACTATTTCGACGCTAGGCGCGACGCTGCGCAAGGTGTTAGCGCGCTGCCGTTGAACATCTGTTTTTTAGTCAGGGCTTGAATTGCTCTAGGCCGCGCACCTGTTCTTTTTGCTTCTCTCCCTAGGTTATAGTCCTAGCGAGGTATCAAAAAAACTTTGGAAGTTAGCTGAATGTGGATTGTCTTCCACAACCCGGGACCGCAGCCGTTGTTTCACACGATGTTGTTGTTTTGGCAGTGACTGCGGCGTTAAACGGTGCGGAGAGGCGGCGCTTGGGGCTCCGTGCTGATTCATAAACACGGACCAGGTCAGTCCCCGTTTAATTCCTGGCACCGCAGTCGCTTGCCAGAACTTCGACTATACTTCCGAATGCAGTCTCACTAAAAGCAAATTCGATCTTTTTTGGTTTTTGTTCTCGGCTCTATGGCGCGCAGTTACCAAGGTTTGAAGGATGAAGCGGCCATCGGCCTTTCCGGTTGGGCGTTATTCACAGCGGGCAGCGTTCCGGATAGTGGAGCCACGGTGATGTTGCTCAGCGCGGCTCTGGGCGCGCTTGGGGTTGTGCGGCGTCTTTTTATGTGTTGAGAGATTTGATTTCCCACCTACGAAAAGTAAACCATTGCGGGAATCTTAACGACAATAGCCATAGAATCAGAGCATTCGACGACGTCCGCCGATATTGTTCATCCTAACAGGAAAAATCGTTATCCTGCCTCGCTAGGATTCGAACCTAGACAGAGAGATTCAGAGTCTCTAGTGCTACCATTACACCACGAGGCAAAAGCACTCGGAAAATTCGAACTTCGAAATCCGAAACAAGATCAAAAATACGGAAATGATCAAAACACGAAAGCGTGTTTTCTTCACGCACGTTTGCGATTTGAACCTTTGATATTCGGATTTGTTTTAGTATTCGAGATTCGGATTTCGAATTTCGCTTAATTACTGAGAACCACTTCTTCGCCTTCGCGTGCGGCGCCCACTTCAAGATCTTTTCCGCTTTCGCGGATTAGCCGTCGCGCATCGTGCACCATGGCATCGATCATTGCGTCTTCGTGACTTGGATCATGATGAAAAAGCAGAAGCCTGCGGACTTCCGCATCGAGCGCCAGCGAAACCGCGCTGGAAACCGAACCGTGTCCCCATCCGACGTGAGTTTCGTACTCTGTATCGGTGTATTGCGCGTCGAGAATCAGAATATCGCTGCCGCGAAGAAACTCGACGAGAGCGATTCGGTCCTCTGCCGCAGTCTTTTTCGCCTGTTCCGGACTCATGCCGTTGGCCCGTGCTGAATGCAGAAATAGATAGGGCTCATGGTCCGGCAGGAAAGCGATTGAGCCGGCGCTGGTGAACAGACGATAACCAGCACAAATGCCAGGATGATTTACAAATCTGGCGCGGACTTGCACTTTCCCCAAGGAGAACTCCATCTCGGTTAGTTTTTTAATGTCGACCCTGGCGGAAAGTTCGCGCATCGCGATGGGGAAAAATGGCGCCTTCATCGGTTCAGCCATGATTTCGGCAAAACTCATATCTACGCCGTCGTAGCCGCGTACACGGATTTCATTTTTCTTGTCGTATGCTGGGGCGAAGAAGGGCAATCCCTGGATATGGTCCCAATGAGCGTGTGTGATCAATAACGAGAGCCTGATCGGTTCCGACTGGAATTCTTTTTCCAAAGCGATTCCAAGGGAGCGAATCCCGGAACCCGCGTCGAGCGCGATAATCTCATCATCTGCGCGCATCTCTACGCACGTGGTGTTGCCTCCGTAATGCAGTATGCCAGGCTCCGGCACGGAAATGGAACCGCGCGTCCCCCAAAACCTGAGAAGTGTGGTCGATGCTGGAACGCTAGGCATGAGGCGAGAGCGCCCAACTTTGCCACGCGTTTTTGACGAAACCAAGCGTTTTTAGCCCACAATAGCAGGGCACTCGCGGCGGCCAGGCTTTAAAAGAAAATCGGGATGATCAAGATCGCCAGAATATTGACGACTTTAATCATGGGATTTATCGCAGGACCGGCGGTGTCTTTGTAAGGGTCGCCGACAGTATCGCCTGTTACCGATGCGGCATGCGCGAACGACCCTTTGCCGCCAAGATTTCCTTCTTCGATAAATTTTTTCGCATTGTCCCATGCGCCGCCGCTGCTGGTCATGGCGATGGCGACAAACAATCCGGTGACGATCGTGCCTACAAGTAAACCGCCGAGCACAACAGGCCCTAGCGGTTTAATCATTGCGACTGCCACGACAAAAACCACCGGCAAAAGCGCGGGCACAATCATCTCCCGCAACGCCGCTTTGGTCACAATGTCCACGCACGTGCCGTAATCGGGCGTGTCCTGGCCCGTTAAGATTCCGGGTTTCGCTTGCAACTGCCGCCGCACTTCGCGCACGACTGCGCCCGCGGCTTTGCCGACCGCATCCATGCTGAACGCAGTGAAAATGAATGGCAAAAGTCCGCCGATAAAAAGCCCGATAATAACTTTCGGGTCCGTGAGCGAAAATTGGAATACGAACGGCTCACCGTTTCGCGTGACGTGCGTTTTGAGTTCCTCGACGTACGAGCCGAACAAAACGAGAGCGGCCAATCCAGCCGATGCGATGGCGTAACCTTTGGTCACCGCTTTCATCGTGTTGCCGACGGCGTCGAGCTCGTCCGTTACACCACGGACTTCTTTCGGCAAATTGCTCATGACCGCGATGCCGCCGGCGTTGTCTGTGATCGGTCCGAACGAATCGAGCGAGATGACAATTCCCGCCATCGACAACATCGACATCACTGCAATTGCGATTCCGTAAAGCCCGCCAAAATGAAAACTGACCAGAATGGCGATGCCGATAAAACCGACCGGCAACGCAGTGGCGTGCTGGCCGACCGCTAATCCGGCGATGATATTCGTAGCGTGGCCGGTTTCCGACGCGCGCGCAATTTTTTGCACGGGCGCGTGATGCATCGACGTGTAGTAATTGGTAATGACCACGACGACTGCCGTCATGACTAAGCCGATTACTGACGCCCAGTAAAGTTGTGTAGGTGTGCGCGTCTCGCCGGCGATGCTTACGCCGTTTGGAAATAAATAATGTGTGGTCGGCCAGAATAAAATCGCGGAGACGATCGCGCTGGCAACCACTGCGCCCATGAGAATATTCGCCGGTTTGCCGTTGGCGACGTTCACGAACACGACACCACAGATCGCGCCGAGCACAGAAATTCCGCCGAGCACAAATGGATAAACAACCGCTGCCGGATTTCCCGCCAGCGTCAGCGCGCCGACAAGAACGGCACCGATCAAACTCACCGCGTAAGTTTCAAAAACGTCCGCCGCCATGCCCGCGCAATCGCCCACGTTGTCGCCAACGTTGTCGGCAATCGTCGCCGGATTGCGCGGATCATCTTCTTCCAGGCCTTTCTCGATTTTGCCGACGAGATCGGCGCCGACGTCGGCGGCCTTGGTATAAATGCCGCCACCGAGTCGCGCGAACACGCTAATCAAACTCGCGCCGAGCGCGAGTCCCACCAGACTGCGAATCGCCATGTCATGTCCGACGATCTTGCTGGCGAGCGTATAGAAGATCGAGACGGCAAGCAGTGCAAGACCGACCACGAGCAAACCGGTTACCGCGCCGCCGTTGAACGCAATGCGCAAGGCGGCGGTGCGCGAGTGGGTCGCCGCTTGCGTCGTACGCACATTCGCAATCACTGCGATGCGCATTCCAATGTAACCGGCTACCAGGGAGCAAAACGCGCCGATTACAAAACCAATCGCCGTGGGATGATCTTTAAAAATGAAAAGCAGCACGAAGATGATCGCGGCGATCACGCTGATGGGGATGACCTGCCGATTCAAATATGCTTTTGCGCCTTCTTGGACTGCGGCCGAAATCTGACGCATCCTTTCGTTGCCAGCCGAGGAGCGGCTCACGATCGCGATCAAGCAGAACGCGAACGCAAGTCCAATCGCGGCGCACACCATCGACAATGGAATGCCTGAGTTGAGAATCGTTAGGCCAAGTAAAATGCTCATGAACGTTCCGGCTGAAAGTTGGGGACTTTAGTGGGTTTTCATCCACTGGCAATTCGTTATTTGCGAGTCCGTGAAGCAACTTTCGGCGTGAGGCATAGGCATCTTGGCTGTAGCACCGGCGGGGATCTTGCCTGTCGGCTCCTAAACCAGCAGGCAGGGACGTCTGCTTGCCCCACAGGCTTGGAAGCCTGTGTTACAGCTCGAAAAATGTCCGCAGACGGTGCAGGAACGTTGCTTTATATTCGCGCTCTTTTCTCTCGTTCTGGCTATGGGAAGCCGCCTCTTTCAGTAAACCTTCAGTTTCCATTTTCCGTTGGGCGAGCAGTTCGCTGAGCCGCTCCAGGCAATCGGGCGAAGCGCGGAGCAACTCTGCCATTACTGGCTTGCCAATTTCCATGACCTGGCAATCGCTCTCGGCGCGGACCGTCGCGGTTCGACGTTCGCCGGTGAGAAGAGACATTTCGCCGAAACAATCGGGTGCCTTCAAGGTGGCTACGGGAATCGAAGTACCATTTTTCGAAATCGAAACTTCTGCTGATCCCCTCAACAAAACGAACATGGATTCCCCCTCGGCGCCTTCCCGGATAACGCGCTCGCCGCGTCCGAAATGACTGACGCGGGATTGCTGCACGAGGTTGTCAATTTGCTGATCTGACAAGCACTCAAACAAAGCTTCGTCGCGCAAGATGGCGCGTGCCTCCTGGTGTTCTTCATGCATTGACGCGACCGCTTTGCGCTCCACGTGCAGTGTTCGAATTGGGAAGGGGATGGTGATCCCCTGACGCTTGAGCTCATACCAGACGTTGGTGCGCACGGCGTCGTTGATCTCATTGATTCTGGAATGATTGCCCATGTAAAACTTGATCTCGTAGATCACAGCGGATTCGGCAAAATCGACCAGAAAGATCTTCGTCTTTGGTTCTGCCAGAACGCCTTCCGCCGTCGAGGCCGCTCGGAACAGGGCATCCTTCACGCGGCTGGGCGGGTTTTTATACTCAACTCCAACGCGAATCCGCATGGCATGGACAACAGTTGGATAGTGGAGGTTAACGATGGTGTGGCTCACCATCTCATTGTTCGGGATGTCGAGGTAAATGGCGTCGTTGGTGCGCAATCGCGTCGAACGCCAGTTGATCTCCATCACTTCGGCAAAGCGCTCGCCGACCTGTAACCAGTCGCCGACTTTGTAAGGACGATTAATCTGAATCGCTACGCCGCCGATAATCCCCGCAAAGAAACCTTGGCCGGCAAAACCAAGTATGATTGCAATAACGCCCGAGCCGGCCAGCAGTCCTTTCAATTGTGTTTCGGCGTGATAGCCGTAGCTCAGGACAAAGAGTAGTACGATTAAAAAAATGATTCCGCCGACAACCTCGCGGAGGAAATGAGGAATCGGGGTCTGCCGTTTCTTTTCGAAATAAAAATCCCAAACGTACCGATTTACCAGAGCGACTACCAGCGCCGTGCTCAACAAGATCGCCGCTGCGCCGACATGGTTTCGCCAGGAGGCGTGGACGCCGTAAACGGCAATAGCGGCGTAGAACGCCAGAATCAGGCAGAAAAGGCGAAACAGCAGGCCAAGGCGCACTCCCGCGCGGCGTTTCAAGAACCGGCCCACGCCGAACGCGACAAAAAACGTTCCGACGAATACGACCGCTGTGATCGTATCTCGCTCTGCGTCCGACAGTGCGTTAAACATCGAGCCGGTAGTATATCAAAAGGGGACCCCTGGAACAGTATTCTTGTATCAAACGGCAAGGATGGGTCGGCTTCTCCCTTGGCACGCCGTAGCTTTACGCGAAGGAGGCCGAAGACGATGCCACAAGTCAGATGTGCTGAGGGTATTAATTGTTAATGCGTTGAGGACGACGCGTTCCACCTTTGCAATTCAACTTGGCCTACGCTCGCGGCGCGATCACCAGCCACGCCCAGCCTGCAAGAAAACAAAGACCGCCGACGGGCGTAATTGCTCCGAGCCAGCGAAGATTTGTTAGTGCCATCACGTACAAACTGCCGCTGAAAATGAAAATACCAGCAAAGAGTAACCACCATGCGCCGCGATTCGCGACACCATAAAGCGCAAGGATCAGCAGCGCGATCGCGTGAATGAAATGATAAAGCACAGCCTTGTTCCAGACATCGAGCATGCCGTGCGCTTCGAGTATTTGCTTGAGGCTGTGCGCCCCGAAAGCGCCCAATGCGACAGCAAGAAAACAAAGCGCAGCTGCAATCCGAAAAAGTAGAATCGACATTGCCGTTAATATGTCATTCCGAGTAAAGTCGAGGAATCTCGAATTTCAACTCGCCAATGTAAATCGCCTGCGTCCTGCACCTTTACGTCTTGGACGTTATGCGCCTCCAATTTAGTTTTGGTCTATGACAGCCTGGTTTTGGTATGCGGTCGTTGCTGCCGTGCTTTATGGCGCGCATCAAATCTTCACTCGAATGGCAGCCGATCACATCGGTGAAGGCCTGGGAGGCTTTGTGGTCGAAACGACTGCGGCGTTGTCGATCTTACTTTATCTCATGCTTCTCTGGTTGGCGGGACGTTGGAACCAGCAGTCCAGTGCACACGGAATTTTCTATTCTGTTCTCACCGGCGTCTGCGTGGGTGCGGGCACGCTCGCGTTCTTTCTTCTCTTTCAGCGCGGCGGTCCGCTTTCGGCCGTGCCGGCTATTTTAGCAGGCGGCGCTGCCATCATGGCCATCGCAGGCATCTTGTTTTTCCGCGAAGCACCATCATGGCAGCGAATCGTTGGCATCATTTTCGCGATCGTTGGGTTGTTTTTGTTGCGGAAATGAATCCGTGCTCGGGACGCAATACCCTACACCATGCGAAATCCAAACATCAGCCTCCAAGATTGGCTGCCGAGCGTATTCGGTATTGCGGTCTTCTTTTTTGCGCCTGCCCCA
>WNFT01006140.1_pt1 | contig 11210 bp, 11 predicted proteins | sample 5400191 | NCBI WGS metagenome assembly WNFT01 (sample SAMN13153359, study PRJNA577476) | soil metagenome | isolation source: 80 cm saprolite under Madrone tree | place: USA:California | collected 2016-06-14
GGAGGATACAGATGCATGTATCAATTCGCATCAAAGGGCATCTGGACCCGGGTTGGCAGGAGTGGCTGGAGGGATTACAGATCGTGCATGAGCCCGATGGCACGTCTCGGCTTTCCGGCACGCTCAAGGATCAGCCAGCACTCCATGGAGTGCTCACGAAGATTGGTCATTTGAGCTTGACGCTGCTCTCGCTCGAAAGCAGCGAACCGACGGAAAACGAGGGATGTTGAGGTCCTTCTCAGAGAACCTCTCCTCGCAGCTGGAAAAGTTTTTCCGATCGACGTTCAGGAAACTGTTTGGAGGCGGCAAAATGTCGTCTCCCGATGTATTCACGAGAGAAGGAGAACTACTATGGGCAAACTCCAAGTCGCAGAGTTTTTGACCCTGGATGGGGTCATGGAAGCGCCTGACACCTGGAACGGACCATTCATGAATGGAGAAATAGGGGCAGATATCGGCGGCAGCCTCTCTCAGTGTGACGCGCTTCTCTACGGGCGCGTGACCTACGAAGAAATGGCAGCCGCGTGGCCATCGAGAGAGGGGGAAATGGCTGACTTCTTTAACAGCATCCCCAAGTTCGTGGTTTCAACCACGCTCGCTTCGGCTTCGTGGAACAATTCCAGGCTGATCAAGAGCAATATTGCCGAAGAAGTATCCAGGCTCAAGCAACAGTTTGGTCAGGCCATCTTGATCCTGGGCAGTGGCGACCTTGTCCGCCAGCTTGCGCAACATGACCTCATCGATGAGTATGCGCTCGTCGTCTGTCCACTGGTCCTGGGCAAGGGCAAGCGGCTCTTTCAAGACGCAAGCCGAACGACGCTGCGACTGGTCACTTCTAAGACTCGTCTCCCCAGAACGTGACAGGCTCCACGCCGTCTGCTCCACGCTTCCGAATGGAGCGGACGGTATGAGAACGAGCTGCTGTGTAGCGCAGGCGCCGAGGGGCGCGAGCCGATGTTCCACGTGTGGACCAACCCAACGCACTTGGCACAGTGGTGAGGTCCCAATGGCTGAAGGAGAATGGTATGAAAACAGTCATTTCGCAAGATGGCACTTCTATCGCCTACGACCAGGTCGGCCAGGGACCGGCAGTAATCTTAGTAGCTGGCGCTTTCAGCTACCGCAAGTATCCTGGTTCGGTGCAATTAGCAGATCTGCTGGCAAAGCACTTCACGGTATTCAACTACGACCGGCGAGGCCGAGGCGACAGTGGCGATACGAAGCCCTACGCGGTCGACCGCGAAATTGAAGATGTACAAGCGCTCATCGACGCGGCTGGCGGATCGGCATACGTTTGGGGTCTGTCCTCTGGGGCCATGCTTGCCCTCAAAGCGGCTGCCGGTGGTCTCGCTATCAAAAAACTGGCGTTGCACGAACCGCCATTGTTCGTCAATGCGAATGATCGTCAACCGCCGAAGGATTTTATTGAACATGTCACCGGTCTGATCACCTCGGATCGGCGAGATGAGGCGGTCAAGTACTTCATGACCGAAGGGATGGGTGCTCCTGGATTTGTCATCCCTTTGATGCACCTCATGCCGGGAGTATGGCCAAAGCTCAAGGCCGTTGCCCATACTCTTCCTTACGACGCTCAGCTCTTGGAAGGCTTCACAGCGGGGAAGCCGTTGTCTGGCAAGGACTGGGGCTTGGTCACCATGCCGACGCTCGTGATGGCGGGTAGTGAGAGCCCGGCTTTCTTGCGTCATGGCGCACAAGCACTTGCCGAGGCACTGCCTCATGCGCGCTTGCTGACACAAAAAGGGCTGAGCCATACCAAGAAGTTATCACCGAAGCTGATCGCATCGGTGCTGGTAGAGTTCTTCGAGGGCTAATGGGGTATTCGAATAGTCATAGAAGAGGGGAAAGGGAAGCGTCTTTTTAAAGACGGGAGCCAGGCGAGGCTGAAGCTGGTAAAAGCACAATCGTTTCGTACAGGGATCGTGCTGCTGCAGTAGCCGATGCCAGACCTGATTCCCAACATTCGCGCCGATTTCCTTTCAGCTCAAAATCTGTCCACATTTGACCCAATTTACCAGTTCCGTGACGATTTTTTACAGCACAGCCTGTAGACCTGACCTCTAATGCACATCTACGCGCAGAACGATGGCGGCTCCCGTATCGCCAGCAGCGCAGCCGGTGAAGAGGCCGTAGCCACCTCCAAGCAAGGCGAGTTCTTCGATTAACTCAATCACCTGGCGCATACCGGTTGGTCCCTGGGGATGGCCGAAAATGAGCGAGCAGCCGTAGTTGTTGAAGCTTTCAAGAGGAATACCCATCTCGCGTGCAAGGTAGATGTCGTTGACGGCGAAAGGGTTATGCGTTTTCATTGCTTTGATTTCGGACAGGCTGACACCCGCTGCGCTGAGCGCATTGCGCGCAGCTGGAACCGTTGCCTGCGCCATGAAGCCTTTCTTCGCCCGCGCCTGGCCAAACCCCAGCAACTGTATTTCAATCGCCCGGTCGCGACTGAGTTCCCTGGCGCGCTCGCGGGAGGTCATTATCATGCCACAGTTCCCGTCGGCGGGATGCGTCTGCGTGCCGAAGCTGACCGTGCCGCCCTGCTTCACCGGGCGCAGTCTCGACAATCCCTCAGCGGTACTGGGGTAGACGCCTTCATCGTCCGTCACCGTCGCCAGCACTTTGCGCCCGGAAAGATCTTTCACATCAAGGGGTGTTACCATGTAGCGGCGATGAAAGGCAGCGTTATCCTTGAGCGCATCCTGGTATTGCTGATAGCGCAGCAGCGTGGCAGCGTTTTGCTCTTCCCAGGAGATGCCGGATTCCGCCGCGACGTTTTCGGCTGTCTCGATCATGGCGTTCTGGGCGTAGGGGTCGCAGTTGAAGTTGTCCCACACCCACTCCTCGCTCTCGCCCGTGCCGCCGGGAGCGAGCGGATTTGGGTAATAAATATGCGGCCCGTTGCTTGTTTTATCGCAGGTGATCGCCATAATACAGCATCCGGCATCAGTCTCGACCTCGAAGGCAGCGCTTGCCAGCACACGCGCGGAGGTTGCGCACGCCTGGTTGATGGTCGGGCCGGAAATTTCGGCAGCGCCGATCAGACCGGCCAGCCAGGGTGCGCCATAAAAGCTATGCTCGGCAATCACCGTCATGCCAAGGAACAGCGCGTCGAAGGTCATAGGCGCGACGTCGCGCTCGTGCAGAGCGCGTTGGGCAACATCCGCCGCGAAGCGGATCGAGTGCAGGTGCGAAAAATTGCCCTGCCAGCGCACAAACGGTGTAGACCAGTACCCACCATAAGGAATGTAGACCGAGTCGAATTGCGCCATATCTGACCTTTCTTTTATCGTCCCTGCTCATACGCCTTGCGGATCAACTGCGCTTTCATCTCGTAGCGTGGCAGCGTCCCCGGTGGCAGCAGTTCGACATTTGCTGTAAAGATGAGCTTGTCGCGCATCACCTCTTCGATTTCGCGTTTCAGCGCCGCCAGGTCTTCAACATCTGACCCATATTCTACCTTCAGATACAGGGGTGGGTCAACGCGCGGGCCGGGTTGCGCCAGCACAATCTGCATCTCGCCCGTCGTGCGCGGACGCATCGCCATCAATACGTCCTTGATGGCGGAAGGCCAGACGTTCACGCCGCGCAAGATCAGCAGGTCGTCGGTGCGCCCGATGCAGCGGAGGCGCACGCCTGTGCGGCCACAGACGCAGGGGTCCGTCCAGGCTACCACGCGGTCGCGCGTGCGGAAACGCACGAGTGGGACGCACTCGCGGTCGATATGCGTGAATACCATTTCGCCCTGGACTTCCGGGCGGTCAAGTGGCAGGGATTGCCCCGTCTCCGGGTCGATGATTTCGAGGATAGCGAAGTCGGGAGCCAGGAAATGCATGCCGTTGCGCTCGTCACAGTCGGCAGCATAAACAGGGATCACGTCGGCATTGCCAATGCCTTCGGTCACGAATGCTCCCCAATCCTCTTCGATGCGCTGGCGCACGGCTGGAACGCCGCCGCCTGGTTCCGCGCCGACTTGGATACGCTGGATGCCCAGGGTACTCGGCTCAACCTGGAATTTATTGCGCACGTATTCCGCCAGGTAGATGGCATACGAGGGAGTGCAGGTCAGTTGGGTCGCCCCCAGGTTCTGGATCGAGGTAATCAGGCGGTCGGACGCGCCGGTTCCTACAGGGATAAAGGTCGCGCCGATTTCCTCGATGGAGTTGTGCAGGGGCAGGCCGCCCACAAAAAAGCTCATGCCGAATCCCATTACCACCACCGAGTCGGGGCGCACACCCTCTGACCAGTAGACGCGCGCCACGGACTCGATCCAGGTATCGCGGTCATGCCTGGTGATGGCGACATAGCTGGGGCGTCCCGTCGTGCCGGACGAGGAGTGGATGCGAACGACCCGCGACATGGGAACGGCGGCATGTCGCCCCAGGGGAGGATGTTCCAGCTGGCTGTCACGCAACTCTTCTTTTGTCGTAAAGGGGAGCTTTGCCAGGTCCTCAAGCGTGCGAATATCTTCAGGTTGTGCGCCCACTTCGTCGAATTTCTGGCGATAAAGGGCGGAATTCTGATAATTATACGCCAGTTGCTTGCGCAGCTTCCGCTCCTGCAACTCCTGGATCTGCTGGAGCGGCATAGTTTCGATACGAGCGTTATAGTAGCGCGGATAGGTCATGTATTTCTCCTCTTTAACGGCAAATAAAGGAATGCCCCACGATGAATCGGGGGCCTACGATTCGAGTAATGACCGCATAGCAGCCACGCGCTGTTGCAGTTTCTGGATCTCCAACTGGTAGGGTATCTCGCCATCCGTCGTCACCAGCGCGCACTGTTTCGCCCGCATCCAGCGAGACACATCCGAGAAGGTTTCCCCCACGGCAGGCAACGCGAGCGCGAACGGCATTGCAGAGAGAGGCCGGGCGGAGGCAAGCTCCCCCTCACCACTCCGCTCCACCCCCGCCCCTACGGCCGGCGCCGGTTTCAGGCAGATTAGTGGCGCATTCGCCTGGTCTTCAAATTGCAGGGGTTGCGGAGTAGAGAGAATGGGCAGAGCGCCATGAAAGCGCACCGTCTTCCAGAGGGCAACCATCGCCGTCTCCCAGCCGGGCACGAACTCCGCAGGAACATCCAGTTCGTCGAAATAGAACAGGTGTGTTCCTGCCAGGCAGAACGCCTGGGCGATAGACAGCGTGATCTCAACCAGCGTCTCATAGCTGTCGAGCGCGTCGTCCCCTCCTTCGGCAAGCTCTCGCAAAATATCCTGGCCGAAGAGCTGCTGCGCGACGCGCAGGGGGCCGGGCAAACCGACCACCAGCGCGGGGCCGTTGCGCAGCGTTCCCTGCACACGATGCACTACCTCTAGCGCGACCGGCAACCTGCTACGCTGCTTTACCTCGCCCGGGAGCTGCCGGAGCATTTTCAGCGCGGCCTCCCTGGCTGGCCTCTCGAACGTGGGGGGACTCGTACTCCAGTTTAGCCGGCAGCCGAGCGCCTCCGCAATGAGGAAGAGATCGAAATAGCAGGTGACGCCATCGAGACGCAGGCGCTGGTAGATCGCTACCAGGCTATTAGCGATTTTGGTCGGATTTACGACAAAATTGGACAGGGGGAACGTCCTCTAGCTTGGCGGCCAGTGCGAAGATCAACGGCATGAAGAGCCGCCTGGCCGGAGGTTTCCCCTCTATCAACGCCTTCACTATCGATCTCGGCATCGTGAGCGATCCCTATTCAAAAGGGGTGCAGCATGGTGTGCGCCGCGCCTCGTATAGACAACTACGGACGGAATATTGGCGCCAGTTGTTTACCCTCCGGCCAGGAGCCAAACCAGGCGAGCGCTTCCTCAGGGGGCTTCAGTTGCGACCACTCTTCCATGAAGGCTTCCCAGGTCTTGCCGCGGGCCAGGCGGGCCTGTCGTTCGGCCTGCCGCAGGGCCTCTGTCTCTTTCTGATCGAGACGCATCGAGTCAGGATCGTAGGCGACCTTGTAGATAGTGCGCGCGCTCCAGTCGGAGACGATCTCCGCTTCGACATCCTGCACCACCTGGTGCGGGTCGGCATCGAGCGGATCTCCGTAGCCAGCGCCTCCAGAAGCGAAGCCAAAGGTAATGACATCTCCTTCGTTGTACGGCCGGACGGAGCGGATGAATGGTTCATCGCCCCATTCTCCACCAATGGCCTCTCTGTTGATGAGCGCAGAAAAATCCAGATTCAGAGTGGGGTTCCCTGTGCTCATACGCTGGAGAATATCGGCTCCGCGAATACTGATGCCTGGCACAGTAGGAGGCGCATAGCCGCCGAAGAGCGGCTGCGGCGTCTGTACCTTGCTGTTATCAGCGATCGTCACAAAGAAGACAGTCGGCGCCTGGTGCGCTACCCAGACCTGGACGGTTCCGCTGCCGCCGCGATGAGCGCCGTGGCCGCAGGAGTCCTGCCAGTGCTGTGAAATGGGCAGCAACAAAGGGAATTCATTCTCCATCAACTCGACGTCCGGGGAGCGTCCGAAAGGACACCAGGCGAAATGAGAAGCGTCCATACCCGCGCTGGTTGGGCGGCCTCCCTGACCTTCCGTGTTCAGCGAGTAGGCAAGCATGTCGGCGAAGGGCAGCCCCCACTGACTGAGGCCCGCGATCACCATTGCGTTACCACCGTTTGCTGACGATGCCACGACCTGCCGCCATTCCTGCGTCCCAAAGATCATCTTGGCGAAAGCAATAGGGGCCGCGCTCATGATGCCGGTGCAGATCATCACGGAACAAGAACTCGCCGCTCGCGCATCCGGGTTGAGGACACAGCCTGGCGGGAAGTGACAATCGATGGGAGCGAAGGTAGCACTGCTGATAGGCAGGTCGTAAAAGATATACGAATACAGGTAATTTGCCAGGTGTCCCACGGCTGCCTGGACATGCGCGTTATAGGACGAGGGGTTTTCGGGCGAGGTGCCGGTAAAGTCCAGCAGGAGGTGGTCTCCTTCCTTATTAACCGTCAAAGAGGCAGAGCGTATTAAGCTGAACCCCATGCCGCCGATCGTATCGGCAAAAGCCACGCAGCGAAACTTGCCGTCAGGCCAGGAGGCGATGCGCTTACGCGCGCCCTCCTCCGCGACGATCAGCATCTTCCGTAGCAGGCCAATCACGAATTCGGGGCCTTCTTTCTCCGCCAGTTCCACCACGCGTGTGCGAGCGCGGTCAGTGCTATCATCAGACAATAGTACGTTGAAAGTTTCGTTCTGTCAAGGGATTTGGACAGGAATTTTAAAAGTCCAATCTAAAGAGCGAAGGGAAACGCAAGAGTATGGCGAAGAAGAAAGTGAACGAACCAATCTTTGAGCCGATAGAAACTCCTAAACGCCACTTTGAGCTGATCGAGGCGAGCATAAGACGGGAGATTTATAATGGTTCCCTTGTACCTGGTCAGAAATTGCCAAACGAGTTTGAGCTGGCGCGTCAGTTCAATGTAGGCAGATCTGCTGTGCGTGAAGCCTTGAAGGTGCTTGAACTGGCAGGTCTGCTTGTTGTGAGACGAGGCTATAACGGTGGTACATTTGTTGCCCCACCAGACTTTGAGGAAGCTAGCGAATCGATCACGCTGACCTTTCGCCTGGGAGAGACAACGAGAGAACAACTGATTGAGGCTGCCCTTGCTATCGAGGTACGCGCAGCAGAACTGACAGCGCAGCGCGTTTCAGATTTAGAGATCGATGACCTGCAGGAAATTATCCAGCGTACAGAACGGAGCTTGAATGTCCCTGCACGCTATCTGACAGCGCTGCTTGATTTTCACATGGCTGTCACAGAGCTGTCGCATAATACCGTCTTTATCCTGGCCCTGAACGCCATGCGGAATCTGTTCATTCAGGAACTCAATCGCCTCATCAGCGATCAGAAACTACGCAAGACCTTTATTCTTCATCAGAACGACATCTTGAAAGCTATTGCCGAACACGATCCACAACGTGCAGGGCAGGCTATGCGCGTCCACCTGTGTCACATGAACGATCGATTAGACAGAGGAGCTTAGACGAGATGACAGTGCAAGCTAACGATAGGATGCAAAGTGCCTTCTTGCAGCAAGAGCCGATCAAAATGCTCATTGGAGGGCAGTGGGTTGAAGCAGCCAGCGGTAAGGCGTTCGAGATGATCGACCCGTCAACTGGCCATGTGCTGGCGAGGGTCGCCGAGGGCGACAGCGAGGATATCAACCGTGCAGTAACCGCGGCTCGCAAAGCCTTTGAGAGCGGCCCCTGGCCGAAAATGACGCCCTCACAGCGGGGGCGATTGCTCTGGAAAGTGGCCGAACTGATCGAGCAGCACGCCGATGAACTGGCACAGCTTGAGACGCTGGACAACGGCAAGTCCATCAAATACTCGAAGGGCGGCGATGTGCCGCTGACCGCCGATCATTTTCGCTACTTCGCGGGCTGGGCAACCAAAATCGAGGGTGACACCATCTACGGGCTGGCAGCCGGTGTCTGGACGAGCGACATCAAGAAGGCGCACAAAATGGTCTCCCTGCTCAAAGCCGGTGTCATCTGGGTCAACACCTATAACCAGTTCGACGCGGCTGCCCCTTTCGGTGGCTACAAGCAAAGCGGCTACGGCCGAGAAATGGGCCATGCCGTGCTGGATGCCTACACGCAGGTCAAGACCGCCTGGATTAACCTGCGCTGAGGTCCACCTCATCCACCAGTGCATTCAGGAAGAGAAGTGCATGTGCCCAACATTGGTATGAGCCAGCAGCTTCTGTGCATTGCGCCACAGTATTTTCTCACGCACCTCTGGCTTGAAGTAGTCCAGGGCATCGAAGTCTTTCAGCCAGCGCTGCGGTGTGATGAAGGGGTAGTCGGAGCCAAAGAGGATGCGGTCTTGCAGGCGCGTGGCGGCCTCGCGTAGGAGCGATTCGGGCGTGTACTTCGGTGACCATCCAGAGAGGTCATTGAACACGTTGGCCTTATGCTGCACGATCGCGATCATTTCTTCGTGCCAGGGCCAGGAAGGGTGCGCGCCGATGATGGTCAGGCCAGGAAAATCGGCTGCCAGCGAATCAAGGTAGATGGGGCGTGTGTAATCGAGCTTGATCCCCATGCCCCCGGGTGTCCCTGCTCCCAGTCCGTTCGTACCGGTGTGGAAGAGCGCAGGCACGCCCAGTTCTTGAATCTTTTCCATCAATGGGTAAAACGTGGGATCGTTGGGATAGAACGCCTGGACGCCCGGATGGAATTTTGCTCCTGCCAGCCCCAGGTCTTTGATAGCACGTTCGAATTCCTTGACGGCGGCCTTCCCTTTGTGCGGGTCAACACTGGCAAAGCCGACAAATTGCTGTGGATAGCGCTGTACAATGGCTGCGACATAATCGTTCCCCAGCGGGGGCAACCCCGTTGCCGTTTCGGCGTCCCAGGCCAGCAGGACACCGACCATATCGAGTTCCGCGTAATCGGCGGCGACCTGCTCAATATCCTTCAGTTTCACCTCGGTGCGGAAGAAGCGCTCAGCGGCCTGGGCGTACGGGCCGAGCGTGACCTGCATGAATTCGGTCGTCGGCAGGTGGACATGAAAGTCGATAGCACGTGGCATGTCGTGATCCTCCAAAAAGAGCTATTTGCACCCGTGATGCTCTGTATTATTATAGTCTCGTTTGCACCTGTGGTGTCCAAGCTCCAACCCAAACGTGGTTACATAGACTACATACAGCACCGTCTCCCTTGCCACGCAGGCATGCCAATCAAGCGATGTTAGCCAATGGAGTGCTGTCGAGAAGCACTCGATCCTCGCACAAGCAACTGCCCTTTCAGAATCACCTGGCGCGTGGGGCGACTGGGATCGGCAATGCGTTGCAGAAGGAGTTCCGCCGCTGTTTTGCCGATCTCATAGGTTGGTTGGGCGATCAGGGTGATTGCGGGTTGGACCAGCGACGCCCAGGTAGTTTCGTCAAAGGTGACCAGGGCTATATCATCGGGAATGCTGAGATTGCGTTCTCGAATGGCCTGCAAGGCCCCTACTGCAAGAAGACTGTTCACGGTAAAGATCGCATCGGGTGGCTCGGCTAAATCGAGCATTTTCAACGTCGTCGCGTATCCTGCCTCAACCTTTGGAGAAACATACTTCATGTATTCCGTTTTTGGCGCGAGACCATGTGCACGCAGCGCCTTTTCATACCCTACCTGCCGTTCTAACCCGGTACCCATCTCGCTACAGAGAGCAGCGATTCGTCGATAGCCCTGCTCGACGAGATGCGTGATGAGACGATACGCTGCATCGACATTATCAAGCAGCACGGCATCGACATCACCATGCGCAATGGAGCGATCAACGACTACTATGGGAAAAGTGGGCAGGTTTGCATCAGCGAAGTTGGCGATTGTTTGTCGCGTCGGCGATATAATTGCTCCCGCGACAGCGGTATCCCGCATCAGATTGAGGTAGATCGCTTCTTTCTCAGGATTCTCATCCGTGTTGCACAGCAGAACGCTAAATCCCTGTTCATACGCAGAATCTTCGACGGCGCGGCTGATTGCCGTAAAGAACGGGTTGCTAATGTCGGAGACAATCAGACCGATTGTGCTGGACTGCTGGGAGCGCAAGCTGCGCGCCACCAGATTCGGTCGGTACCCTAATCGTTCAACCGCTTCCATCACACGTTCGCGCACTTCAGGCCGGACATGCAGGCCATTGGAGAGGACACGCGATACTGTGGCAGTTGACACCCCGGCAGCTTCTGCGACATCTTTGATGCTGACCATATGAGCGCTCACCTCCTGTAAGAGCAAAAATCCTTTTGCGGGAAAGGCGAAAGGCAATACAACCCGCTCCTTCGTTCTCAAGCAATGACGAGTTTGTTCAGCACATCATGGCATTGAGCAAATTGTTGTAAACGATTTAATAGATTATAGCATATTCACGACAAAAATGCTAGATTCTTTGCAAACGATTTTAATCTAGATAGGCCGCGCTCGCTCTTAAATCGACGGAGTTTAAGCTTGTTTCATGCCAATTTTGAAAACGGGAACATTTTGAACAAAAATCTCTTGACAATTTACCTTGTAATCGTTTACAATAATAATATCAAAAACGTCCCTTTCATCGCAGTAGTTGAAACGTTTGGGCGAGCGGTTGACGAAGAGGCAACACAATCACCCGGAATTGGTGAGGTAACAGCGTGAAACACATCATTACCCTCGGTGAAGTGCTCATCGATATTATCCCGCGCACACAGATACGTCTGGAAGAGCTCTGCTACTCCCCTCAC
>WNFT01005379.1_pt1 | contig 11206 bp, 12 predicted proteins | sample 5400191 | NCBI WGS metagenome assembly WNFT01 (sample SAMN13153359, study PRJNA577476) | soil metagenome | isolation source: 80 cm saprolite under Madrone tree | place: USA:California | collected 2016-06-14
GCCTCCGCGGTCGCCAGAGCGCAAGCGGATCAGGAGCGTGTTGCCGCGGAAACCGCTTCGTTGGCGAAGCAAGCCGAAGCGCAGCGCGACCTGGACGTCAAGAAAGCCGCTTATCTGGAAGCCACGAAAAAGGCCCAAGCGCAAGCGGACAAAGCCTATGAAATCGAAACCAACATCCAGCAGCAGCAGGTGATCACCGAATCGGTGCGCGTGCAACAAGTGGAACGCGAAGCGCAAGTGAAGGTGCAAGAAGCGGAAATCGCGCGTCGCGAACGCGAGCTGATCGCCACGGTGCTGAAGTCGGCGGACGTCGAGCGTCAGCGCATCGAGACGCTCGCGGAAGCCGAGCGCCAGCGTTTGATCAAGGAAGCGGAAGGCCGCGCCTCTTCGATCCGCGCGCAGGGCGAGGCGGAAGCGGAGATCATCTTCAAGAAGGGCGAAGCGGAAGCCAAGGCCATGAACGTCAAGGCCGAAGCCTATCAGGAATACAACCAGGCCGCGGTGTTTGACAAGCTGATCACTGGCTTGCCAGACGTGGTTCGCGCGCTTTCCGAGCCGCTCAGCAAAGTCGACAAAATCACGATCGTCTCCACTGGCAACGGCGATGCCGCCGGAGCGTACAAGCTTACGGGCGACATCACCAAAATTGCGGCGCAAGTTCCTGCGCTGTTTGAAGCGCTCTCCGGCATGCAGATGTCCGAGTTGCTCTCGAAGGTGCGCCTGATCGGCGACAACGCACCGAAGCCGGTGCCGCCGACGCTGCCAAATAAATCGGCGTAAGGGCTATTTCCGTCCGGGCGGGCGCGAAACAACCTGCCCGGATGCTGCTCGCGGGCCACGGCTGCCCTGGAGGGGGGCGCGTCATGACCATGAAAGAGAAATTGCTGTTTCTGTGGGTATTCGTGGCGGTGATCGTCGCATTCGTGCTCACTCACGTTGCGGGTCACCTGGCGTTTGTGCTGGAGAACTGCTTCGCATTGCTTCTGCCGGTACTGCGCTCGTGAAAACGGTAAGAGATGTTTGCGGTTGGAAAGGAGAATCATCATGGGCCTTCTAGAACGAGTCAGCACTTTAATGCGCGCGAATCTCAACGACATGATCGACCGCGCGGAGGATCCCGACAAAATGATCAAGCAGGTGATCCTCGATATGGAGAACCAATACCTGCAGGTGAAAACGCAAGTGGCGGTTTCCATCGCGGACCAGCACATGCTCGAGAAAAAGCTGAAGGAAAATGAAGATACCGGGAACGACTGGATGCGCAAGGCGGAGCGCGCCGTCGACAAAGGCGAGGACGACCTGGCGCGCGCGGCGCTCGATCGCTACCAGACTTCGTTGCGGCTGGCGCAAAGCTACCGCGAACAGGTCGACGATCAGAAAGCGCAAGTGGAAACGTTGAAAGGCGCCTTGCAGAAACTGGAGCAGAAATTGGACGAAGCAAAGTCAAAGCGTGATTTGTTGCTGGCGCGGCATCGGCGGAGCATTGCGCTCGGCAAGGTGGCGCACGCGCAAACCGCCATTGGCGACCAGTCAAAGAGCGCCACCTTCGACCGGCTCAAAGATCGCGTGCATCAGAGCGAGGCAGTTGCTACAGCGGAGATCGAACTGGCTGGCGATGATACCGGCGAGCGGCTGACGCGGATGGACCGTGACGTCGAGATCGACCGCCTATTGGCGGATTTGAAAGAGCGGCGTCGTTTGCCGGGATGAGGCGCTTCGGACACCTCCCGGATTGACGCCACCCGCTACGGAGGTATGACACGCGCCTGTTGCCGTGCGAGAATGGCGCGGTGAATCCATGGCTGATAGGAGCGCCGGCGGTTGCGGCTGCAGCGGCGGGAGTTGCCGCTTATGGCGGCATCCACCCGCGCGCGCAGCTTTTTGGCCCCACGGTTTGCCGCACCAACTCGCCTCGCAAGCTGGCCATCACCTTCGATGACGGACCTAACCCGGCGATCACGCCAAAGCTGCTTGATCTGCTCGATCGTTACAAAGCGCCGGCGACCTTTTTCCTGATTGGTCGCTATATCCGCGAGTGTCCGGAATTAGTTAGCGGGATTTCCGCGCGCGGCCATGTCGTCGGGAACCACACGGAGTCGCACCCGAATCTGTTTTGGAAGGGGTCGGCGGAAATACGAGTGGAACTGCGCTTGACTCATTCGGCCATCAAGAACGCGCTCGGTGCGGCGCCGAAATGGTTTCGTCCGCCGTTCGGCTTGCGCAATCCATGGCTTGCGGCGGAGGCACGCGAGCTCAACATGCGCGTGGTGATGTGGACCTTGCTGCCCGGGGACTGGCGCGCACCCTCGGCGGAATGGCTGATTCATCGCATGCAGCCCATCGCATCGCGCACCCAGCGCGCGTTAGCACACGCGTCAGGCACGGGCGAGATCCTATGCCTCCATGACGGTAATCACCGCGAGCAGAACGCAGATCGGACGCGCACGCTGGCGGCACTCGAGCATTGGCTGCCGCGCTGGCGTGACCTCGGGCTTGAATTTGTTACAATCGACGGCGCGGTGGGTGCGCCCGCACCGTGAATATGGACGAGAGAGCCTATTACACAGAGAAGGAAGAGACGCGGAAGGTCAAGCTGGTATGCCCGAGCTGCCGCGGCGAGTTTGAAGCGCCGGTGCGCTGGAAAGTGTGCAGGAAAAGGAAAGAACTTCCGCGCGGCGCGGGCGAAGAGGACCGGAAGAAGTTTGCCAAAGCCACTTCGTACATGGTGCGTCTTGATGATTTAGTGGCTTGCTATAAATGCCGCAAACGCTTCGAGCTGACCGGACAATCGACGGTGCTCATTTCCGACGCGCTCGGCGATCCGAGCGCCGACCCGGAAAATTTCGGGAATCGTTGAAACAAACGCAACCTTTCAAATCTCCGGATACATATCGAAGAAAGCTTCGATCGACTGGCGAAAGGTCGACTCGATTTCTTCCTTGCTGCCCGCAATCAAGTGCATCGTGACGCGGGCCGTGCGCCCGTTCTTCAGCACGACCGAGGCGTCTTTCACTTCGCCGAGGTCTTCCTCCGGCAGCAATCGCATCCCGTAGACGAGCGCCAGTTTCGCCATTTCGTCCTCCTGCCACTCCCATCAGCGTAGACTGCGCGAATCGGGTGGTCAAATGCGAGCGGCTGAATGGATTTGCGCGCTCGTGCGCGCCGCAAGGGTATACTACGGGCATCCGTAGCTTCGTCCACCGCATCGCATGACAGCATGGAGGATCGCCGTGAACCGCACGCGCACGCTTTTGGCTCTCCCCCTTTTGATGCTTGCCTCGTCCAGTCTGGCCTTCGCGCAGCAGCCTGAAGGGCCGCAAACATCGGCGCCGCCGCCGGTTGCTCGGGAAGCGCGGCCTGCGCCGGAAAGGCGCGGGGGAACGAATGACAAAATCGCGGTCCCCGCCGGCACGCGCGTTGCGGTTGTTCTGGAAAACGGCATTTCCACGCGCAGCGCCAAAGCCGGCGATTCTCTCTATTTCCGGACTGCGTTTCCCATTACGCAGAGCAATCGCGTGATTATTCCCGTCGGTTCCTATCTTCGGGGCGAGTTAATCGAATCCAAGCGGCCAGGGCGGATTAAAGGGCGCGGCGAGTTTCGCATGCGGCTGAACACCTTGATTTTTCCGAACGGGTACACCGTGGACCTGGCCGCGGTGCCGCGCAGCGCGGACTCAGGCGGCAAAGAAACCATGGATCCCGAGGGCAAAGTGACTGGACCCGGCGGCAAGGGAAAAGACGTCGGCACGGTTGCGACGACGACAGTAACTGGCGCGGGCATCGGAGCGATCGCCGCTGGAGCTAAGGGTGCCGGCATTGGCGCCGGCATCGGAGGGCTTGCGGGCCTGGGTGCGGTGCTCCTCACGCGCGGGCCGGAGGCGGAACTGCCGCGCGGCTCAACGCTGGACATTGTGCTGGAGCACGCCCTTGCTCTGGACGCCGACCAGATTCAATACAGGAGCGTGGGTGATTCATCGCCGATTACGCCGCCGCCCGCTCGACCGGAATAAATCCCTGTCACGCTTTCTTACGCGGTGGTTTCCTTGCGGGCTTCCACGAAGCGAAGAGGACTGAAGCGCTCCCAATCGACGGAGACGCGCTGCTCGGTCACCCATTCGCGAACGAGCCGCGCGGTGATGGGCGTCAACAAAATGCCGCTGCGGAAATGGCCTGTGGCGATCAGCAGGCCATCGATGTCCGTCGGTCCCAAAATCGGCAGGTGATCGGGAGAGTCAGGGCGAAGTCCGGCCCAAGTTTCCTCGACTCGAGCGTGGGCCAGCTCCGGCGCAAGCTCGATGGCGCTGCCCAGCAGCTTTTCCAATGCGCCCGCGGTCACTTTTCTATCGAAGCCGGCATACTCGACCGTGGCGCCGGCTAAAATCCGGCCGTCATTTCGGGGCACCAAATAAATCTTGTCTGACCAGAGCACGCGCTCGATTTTTAGTCGCTCGGCGCGCAAGGAGACCATTTGGCCCTTGGCGGGACGCACAGGCGCATACGCGTCCGCTCCCGCGATGCTTGCAGAGAACGAGCCGGCGGCGATAATTGTCCACTGCGCGGGAACTTTCTCGTTCTCGAGCAGCAAACCCGCGCAGTGCTGCTTTTCCCGCCAAATTCCTCGCACTTCGCGGTGCGCGAAGATCTCCACGCCACTTTTCCGCCCTGCATGCAGCACCGCCCGCGTCAACGCGCGGTTGTCCACCGACGCTTCGTCAGGCCGGAGCACCGCAGCTTCCAGTTCGGGGCTGAGCGCAGGCTCCAATTCGCGGGCCTCTTCGGCGCTAATCGCCTCGGCGGTCAGGCCCCATGCGTGAAGGAGCGCGACGTGTGTGCTCAGCTCGCGCGCGGTATCCCGTGAAAATAGAGCCTCCAGAGTCCCTTTGGCGCGGAAGCCAACGTCTTGGCCGGAAATTTCCTCAACGCGCGCAACAAACTCCGGATAGAGCGCCATGCTGGCCTTGCCAAGCGGCACCAGCGGAATCGTCGCGGGATTTTCCGGAGCAGGCGACAAGATTCCCGCGCCAGCCCACGAAGCCTCCCGCCCGGGTTCGCCTTGATCAAAAACGGCAACGCGCACGCCGGCGCGCACAAGTTCCAGCGCGATGGCTCCGCCGATGAGCCCTGCTCCGGCGATAACGGCCTCAAAGTTTTTTGTCATTTTCTCCTGGCAGGCTTCTCAACTTTGGCGCGGCAAATCGAATCGCCTCAGAGCGAGCTGGCCAGCTCCTGCGACAGAACTTCGGCCTTCTTTGCTGCGTTCTTCGCGCGCGTCCAATCTCCGCTGTTGGCGGCCTCGCGGGCTTCGGCCATGAAGCTGCGCACTTTCGACGCGAGGTCTTGCTGCGTGGCGTTTAGCGTCTTCCCGTCGGCGGCGCCGATGTTGCGCTCCGCGACGTGCAAGCTCTGGCTGGTTTGCCGCTGTGCAGCGCTGGTCTCCGCGGCGGTCAATTGCGGTGCGATCTGGGGCACATCGCGCTTATTGGCTGCATCATTTTGCGAAGAATTGCTGGCTGGTAGGCGGGGCCGCGCAGGGACGCTGCGCGCGATGACCAGCGCTGAAGGAGGCGGCTGAATATCGAGCGTCGCGCCCGCGAGAGGATCTTCGCTTTCTTCGATCTGCGCCGGCGTGCCAGTCGGTGCCAAAGGACGTGCGTATGCAAGCATACTCCATGGAAATGGAGTGGTTTTTAGGTGCCGCCCGGCGCATCCGCTCACAAACAGCATGCAGGCGCACGAGGCCGCAACGCCAAATCGCGCGCACCAGTGCGGTGAATGCAGGCAGAGCTGAGTAGTTCCCGTCATTCTTAGGCCGCGAGCGGCAGCTCGATGCGGAAAGTCGTTCCCCGGCCAACCTCCGTCGTAAAGTCTATCGAACCGTTGTGAAGCTGTACAATTCGGAACGTGCTGGCCAGTCCGATGCCGCTGCCGCCGGGCCGTGTTGTAAAGAAAAGTTGGAAAATTTTCTGGCGATTTTCCGCCGGGATTCCTTTACCGGTATCGCCCACGGTAATCTCGGCCATTTCGCCGCGGCGGCTGAGCATCAGGCGCAACTGCCCGCCCGTGGGCATGGCCTCGACGGCGTTGAGCACAAGATTCAGCACCGCTTGCTTCAACAGTGCGCGATCTACGTAGACTTCCGGCACATCAATGGGCAAAAGCTGCGCTACATGTATCTTCGCTTTCTGCAGCTGCGGCTTGGCGATCTCGATCACTTCCTTTAAGACATCGGCAAGCTGCGTGGCTTCGAGCCGGACGTCCATGGGGCGCGTAAAATCAAGGAAACGCTTGACCACCGCGTCGAGACGGTCGATCTCTTTGTCCAGCACCTGCACGGCTTGCTGCGCACCGCCGTCCGGTTCCCCGCGTAAAGACTCTTTTAGATTTTCGAGCCACAAGCGCATGGAGTTCAGCGGGTTCTTCACCTCATGCGCAACGCCCGCGGTGATGCGCCCCAGCGCCGCGAGCCGCTCGCTGACTTGCAACTGCGTGTTGATGCTTTCGATGGAGTCGAGGTCGCGCAAGGTAACCAGCGCGCCCATGCGCTCGCCGTCTTCCTGAATCGCCTGCACGCTGACGCCAACTCGCCTTGTTCCACCGATGGTGTCCAGGTCCGTTTCTGCGGCGATCTCGCTTAGTTCGTCGCCCTGCACGTGCAGGACTTCATGCAAAGGATGTCCCGGCGGGAAAATTTCGTTCACACGTCGCCCCAAAAAGTGTCCAGCGGGCGCGCCGAGAAATTTCTCCGCCGCAGGGCTGACCATCACGGCGCGCGCATCACGGGTGAAGAGCAGCAGGCCGTCCTCCAGCCCAGCCATTACCGAATCCATGTTCTCGCGCAATGTACTGAAGATTTCGTGCACGCCGCGCAATTGCTGCCCGACTTGCGTAATTTTTCGGCTCACCTGCCCAAGCTCGTCGGTGCCGCCGGCGAATCCCTTCGCGTTCGCCACCGGCGCATCGTATTGTCCGGCGGAAATGCGATCCAATTGCGCGGAGATATCGCTGAGCGGCGCGAGCGTTGCCCGGCTGACCACCGCGGCGAGCACCGTCGAAATCACCAGCGCCAGCAAAACGATGGTTCCGAATTTGCTCACGTTGCCGGAAATTTCATTGAGCAGAAGGCCGGAAGACACCACCACGCGCACTTCGCCAAAGGGCTGATCGCCGTTGTTAAATGGAAAATCCAGCTCGTACACGTGCGGCGGCCCAGCCAGCACCCTGGCCTGGTGCAGATAACCGCGCCGCGTGAGTTGCGAGATGTTGGTTCGCCGCGCGAGAAATTTTCCGCGCAAGGATTCGTCCGTCGAGATCAGGACTTTCCCCTCGTTGTTCGTAATCGAAACCTCGTAGATGGATTGCGTATCCAGCTTGGCGGCTTTCAGCTGGGCGTTCAGTCCCTCGCTCATTCGGAACGCCTTCTCGACGTAGTCGTTGATGTCGGCAGGGTTGTTCGAAGCGGGACGCAGTCCGCGCTCCGCGGCTTCCGCCAGGGCGCGCCTGGCTTGCTCGAACACCTGGTTTGCAATCTCCAGCGTGCGTTTATCGGTCTGCTGTAGAACTTGCTCGAATAGTTGCGCGACAAAGACCGCGGACAGCACTGCCACCACGAGCAGCACCAAGCCCGTCATAATCAGCGTGAGTTTCGTGCGCAGCCGCAGCTGCATCGAGCGTATCTACACCGTTTCGGCGCGTTCGCCGCCGTATTCTTTTAATTTGTTGTGCAATGTCTTCAGGCTGATGCCCAACAAATCCGCGGCGCGCGTCTTGTTGTTTCCCGTGGCATTCAACGTTTGCAAGATGAGCTCGCGTTCCATGGCATCCACCGTAGTGCCCACGGGGAATTTGATCCCCGACAAATCGCTAGGTCCCTTGCCTTGCGATTTTCCGAATTCATCGGGCAGGCAGCTCCGCGTGATCAGATCCTTTTCACACATGATCGTCGAGCGTTCCAGCGCGTTGCGCAGCTCTCGGATGTTGCCGGGCCAGGTATGGCTCATGAAAATGTCCATCACTTCCGCGCCGATGCCGCGGACGTGCTTGCCGTGTTTTTCATTCACGTCGTGGAGGATATATTCCACCAGCAGGGGGATGTCGTCTTTGTGATCGCGCAGCGGTGGCAAGTGAATGTGAAACACATTCAGACGAAAGAAAAGATCCTGGCGCATTTGCCCTTGTCCGACGGCGCTCTCCGGGTCCTTGTTTGTCGCGGCAAGCACGCGCACGTCGACGGGAGTTTCGCTTTTGCTGCCCAGCCGCCGCACCTTGCGGTCTTCCAGCACGCGCAGCAGCTTGGCTTGCGTCGGCGCGGGCATTTCTCCGATTTCGTCGAGCAGCAGTGTTCCGCCATCGGCCAGTTCGAAGCAACCGATGCGGCGCTCCGCCGCGCCGGTGAAAGCCCCGCGTTCGTGCCCGAAAATTTCGCTCTCCATCAAGGTTTCGGGAATCGCGGAGCAGTTGATGGCCACGAACGGCCCGCCCGCACGCGGCGAAAGCTTGTGAATGGTCCGCGCAACGATCTCCTTGCCGGAGCCAGTCTCGCCGGTAATCAGTACCGATGCTGAACTGGGTGCCGCCATCTCCACGATGCGCATCACATCCTGCATCGACTTAGACCCACCGACCAAATCGCCGAGCCGCCCGGTTTCGCGCAACTGCCTCTGCAGTACCGCCAGTTGCCGCGCATCGCGCGCTTTGCTCAGAGCGCGGTCCAGCAGCGCCCGCAGCACCGGCCCCTTCAGCGGCTTTTCGATGTACCAGAAGGCGCCCGCTTCAATGGCCGCGACGGCGCGCTCGTCGTTTCCTTTTCCGGTAATGATGATCGCCGGCACATCGTGCAGGTCCGCGCCCAATTGCTTCAGCAGGTCCAGCCCGTTCATTCCGGGCAGCTCCACGTCGGCAATCAGCGTGTCCGGTTGGTAGCTGGCAAATTTTGCCAGCACGTCTTCGGCGCTGGGTACGCCTAGAACGTCATAGCCCCATTTTTGCAGCAGTTGCTCGTAGCCCTTTCGCGCGTTGTCTTCGTCTTCGACAATCAGGACGCGGTCTTTTCGCTCTCCGGTCTCCACCGCGCGCACTGCCATCTTCGTATCGTCGCCCATGCGGCTCTGCCTCTCCTTGAGTACACCTGGCGTATTTGATTTCTGCATAGGCTGGATACTTTGACTGTAACAAGCTGCGTAGCCGCTTGCCAAGCATAGGAAACACGTAGGGGCGCAGCCCGCCTGCGGCAGGCAGGCAACGCTGCGCCCCAGCTTGGCGAGATGTCTAATAACCGGACGTCCCCGCGTAAGCTCTTTCGAAACCGCGGCTTCATTCCATCAATAAATACAACGCTCGCTCCAGCTCCAACTCCAGCTTGGCGCCTTTCGGCAGATCGATTTCATGACCGCGGCCCGATTCCATCAGATACGCCGCGATCGCGCCCACCGCTGCTCCTTCCGCGACTTCCTTCTTATTTTTGTCCTTCACGCCCTTGACCGCGCCGATTGCCGCGCCCGCTGCCGCTGCTTCCGCTGCCGCTTGTCGCGTGCTGGTGCGCCCCTCGATCAATCCTTCCTGCTGTGCCGTTCCCGTTTTCACGCTGTGATCGCCCGGCACGCTCACCACTTCCGCGACGATGGGTAAAGTTGCGAACTTCGTGTGGATTTCGTCAAACGTAAGCCAGATCTTCGCCCGCCCGGCAATTCCCGCCGACTCGACGCGGCTCACATGCCCCCGAATCTCCGCGCCGGGCGGAAGATAGATTCCGCTGCCCGCTTCCAGCGGCTCCAAAGTTGTCACTTTGAAGCGTTTCTTCTCTCGCGTTTCCTTGGTGTCCAGCTCCTCTTCCAATCGCACCAGGAATTTCGTGCCGGGAACCACCGCATACGCTTCCTCAGGCAGATTGGCGTGACGGTGCCCGTCCGCTGGACGCCCGGGTTGCTCTGGCGCTGGTGCAACCGCTGATGAATCCTGCGCCTGGTCCTGTGCGATTGCCGTCGCCGCCGAGCCAAATCCGAACAATGCGATGACGCCCGCGGCGCCAAAAAACTCAATACTCCTGCGCTTCATTTCTGCCTCCTCATGCGAAACACACCTGCACCGATGCACCCCGGCAGCCAATGTCGACATCTTCGGGCAGCTGCTATGTCCTTGAATTAATTGGGCATACTGCGCCGTCGCAACACACCTTGTTGCACCTCGTGAGGGTCTGTCGGCCCGCGCCGCCAACCCTGCCAGCCAATCCAGACACTTCTACCCGGCGCAACTTAACTCCCTCTGCGTCTCTGCGTCAGCGTCTCCTTCCTCTTCTCTGTGTGCTCTGTGCTCTCCGTGAGCTCCGTGTTTAGTCTTGGCGCTTGCTCGAGAAATCGCCGGACGCGCCGCAGCACCTTCGCATACATGGTCGGCGTCAGCAGTCCCGTCTGCGTATTCTGCTGGCTCGGATGATAAACGCCAAACAGCCGCATTCCCGCTTCAGGAAAATCCATTTCTGCACCGTGCGTGAATCGATACGCCACCCGCGCCGGAATCGTTCCGCGATGTTTCAGTATTCCCAGAAAGACATCCCACCCGATCTTTCCGAGCGCAAGCACAGCCCTGGGCCGCAAAATCTCGATCTCGCGTTCCAAGTATCCGCGGCAGTTTAGAATTTCCGACGGCAGCGGCTTGTTTTTCGGCGGAGCACAGCGCGCCGCCGCTGTGATATAAGCATTCTTCAGCCGCAAGCCGTCGTCGCGATTCACCGCAGTCGGCTGGTTTGCAAATCCCGCGTCGTACAGCGCCCGATACAAAAAGACGCCCGAGCGATCGCCGGTAAACATCCGTCCGGTGCGATTCGAACCGTGCGCACCCGGCGCCAGCCCCACTATGAGTAGTTGCGCGCGCGGGTCGCCGAATCCGGGAACCGGCTTGCCCCAGTACGTGCAATCCCGATACGCCAGCCGCTTTTCCCGCGCGACTTTTTCGCGGTACGCCACAAGACGCGGACATTTCCGGCAAGCCACAATCTCGTTGTCCAGGGCGCGAAGTAACTCTGAATTTTCGGGCATGTTGAGTTCACCGCGCTAGGCTTCCAGCTGCACGCGGGTGAAAGTTAGGGGCGAGAGGTTCTTTTCATGACGGGCGCGCTCCGCTCCAGCAAAGCGTTAACCTCCGCAAATGGGATGGCTCCCTCGAACACCGTCGAATACGTCCCCGTTTCCAGCAGTTCTTTCCCGATGCGCCG
>WNFT01018966.1_pt1 | contig 11206 bp, 8 predicted proteins | sample 5400191 | NCBI WGS metagenome assembly WNFT01 (sample SAMN13153359, study PRJNA577476) | soil metagenome | isolation source: 80 cm saprolite under Madrone tree | place: USA:California | collected 2016-06-14
GGGCTTCCTGGATGCGAGTGTACTCGGCGAAGTAGTTACACCGCGCGATTTCAACACCCTCAAGCGCATTGCGGACGAAGACGATTCGGTGATCGAGGAACAGGAATCCTTCCTTGAACTTGCGAGTAGCGAGGCGCTTCTCGCAGAATTACAGAAAGTCTTGAGTACCGATGCCCAGCGCTGGCTGACTGACCTCGATGATGGTATTCACTCAGGGTTGGAACGCCGTGACACCAAGGGCATGTTTTTCTATTTCACAGCTCCGCGAGATAGTGGACGTGCTCATTTCTGGCGCTATTATGATCTGGAGACACGCAAGATTATCGATAATCGGTACCTGATCATGCAGATTATCGCTTGCAGCCCCGATACACCACGTTTCCCACCCCCCTACCAAGAAGTTGATGTTTTCGCTATACAGGACAAAATCATCGAGAGCATCCTTGGGGATGTTGCACAACAGGAAGCTGCCGTAATAGTGAATAAACCTGTCTCTGAGGAACAAACGTTGGTCTCTCAGGTGCTACAAGGTCATCTGAATAATCCTGGGTTTGACCGCAGGGAACTACGGGAACTGCGGCAATTCCTGAAACAGCCACTCGTTGGTGCGTCGGTTCAACAGCTACGCAAAGTTTTGCAGACCTATAGCAGTACGAATGACGTTCGCGGCATGATTGAGACTGTCCGAGCGCTGTATCAACGCCAGGGGGAATTTTCTTCGAATGGTTCTGGTGACAAAAAGCCTGTGAGCAGAATCAAACGCGAGGATCTCAAGCTCCTCTGCTATGAGTACATCTACGCTTGAGACGCAGTGGCAAAGAGGTAGTTTCACTGCCTCTCCGTATCGTGTAGCGTGAGGTCAGTATGCCTGAGTGGTTTGAGAAGGTGACGATTGGCGCTCTGCTGGATCGTCTGGTGCAGCGTTGTGGCGAGCGAGAAGCACTGGCCTGTGCAGGGCGGCGGTGGAGTTTTCAGCAACTCCAGGCTGAGAGTGACCGAGCCGCACGGGGGCTGATGCAGTGCGGTATTCAGCCCGGAGACAAGGTGGCCTTATGGCTCACGAATCGCCCCGAGTGGCTGCACATTTTGTTTGCCGTCGCCAAGATTGGTGCGGTGCTGGTTCCTATTAACACTCGTTTCCGCACTACGGAGCTGGAGTATGTGCTGCGGCAATCCGATACGTGCATGCTGATTAGCACCGATCATGCTGGCCCCATTGGGTATCTTGATATGGTACGTGCGTTGATCCCCGAACTCGCTACCTGTACAACGCCCCAGGCTCTCCAAACGGCGGCGTTTCCGGCACTCCGTCAGGTCAGTGTCGTCAGTGCACGCACCTATCCTGGGACACTGCGCTGGCAGGATGTCGTTGCGGCTGGGGCGTCGGTAGCAGTCGAGCCATTGGCCGCGCGTCAGCGTGCCGTCGACCCCGATGCCACCGTGCTTATGCTGTATACGTCAGGTACCACCGGTTTCCCCAAGGGTGTGATGCATAACCACAATGTGCTGCGCAATGTCACGGATGAGGCCAATCGTATGGCGGTGCGGCCGCGGGACGTGATCCTCATGTACCTGCCGCTGTTTCATGCCTTTGGGCTCTACGAGGGTCCCCTAATGTCACTTGTCACCGGGGCTAGACAGGTGCTCATGGAGCACTTTGATCCGGGTGAGGCGTTACGGCTCATGGCCAGCGAGCGGGTCACCATGATACACGGATTTGACACGCATTTTCAGGACCTCATGGAGCACGCCGCGTGCGCGCAGACCGACCGCTCCAGCCTGCGTACTGGCCTGCTGGCCGCCGGGCTGGCCAGTACCGAGCCAGTAGCACGTCGGGCACAAAGGGTGCTGTGTCATACCGTCAGTGGATGGGGTATGACCGAAGTGGGTGTTGGAGCGGCCCTGGGCTTTCCCACCGACACTGAAGACGACCGTTGCCTGGCCTCTGGGGCTCCGCTACCAGGATATGAGTTTAAGATCATCGATCCCGCGACGGGACACTCTGTGCCATATGGTACCCCCGGAGAGCTCTGTTGCCGTGGGTATGGGGTCATGCAGGGTTATTATAAAAAGCCAGAAGAGACAGCTCAAGCCATCGATGCCGAGGGCTGGCTCCATAGCGGCGATATGGCGATCATGCGCGAGGATGAAACGATCCGTTTTCTCGGCCGGTACAAAGAAATGCTCAAAGTGGGTGGGGAAAACGTCGATCCTGTCGAAGTCGAAGCGCTGTTGCTCCAACATCCGGCAGTGAACCAGGTCAAGGTGATCGGCGTTCCTGACACCCGGTTGCAGGAGGTGGCCTGTGCCTGTGTGATCCTGGAGCCTGGAGTACAGACTGACCCAGAAGCCTTGATGGCCTTCTGTCATGGCAAGATAGCCAGTTTTAAGCTCCCACGCTATGTCCTGTTTGTGCAAGAATACCCCATGACCTCCAGCGGCAAGGTCCAGAAGTTTAAGCTTCGTGAGAGCAGTATTGAAGTATTAGAGCTACGGTGTCGACCGTGAAGTGGCCCTCCGGGCTCGCGTCTATAGTCTGTGCTACAGGAGGGAGGGTATGGATTATTGTGTTGTCTTAGTCACTGTCAGCAGTGCGAGTGAAGCGAAGACGATCGCACGCACGCTGGTCGAGGAGAGACTCGCGGCCTGCGTCAACATCATCCCGGGTCTCACCTCGATCTACCGCTGGGAAGAAAAAATCTGCGAGGACAGGGAACTCCTCCTGGTCATCAAGACTCAGGGGCAAAAGATGGCAGCGCTGCGCGAACGCATTGTGCAGTTGCATAGCTATGTGGTACCCGAGGTGATTGCGCTGCCCATCGCTGATGGATCACCGCGCTATCTGGAGTGGCTCGATAGCTGCTTGGCAGCCCCATAAGCGTTCACAGCGAGCGCCGGCCTATGACCAGGTCAGGGCACGGGGGTGGCCGTGCCCCACATCTCACCACGGTGCTCGCCTTCGAGCTAATCAGCGGGCGAGCCGTCGTGCGGCTTTGACCTCGGACCAAAGGGCTCTGGTTGAAACGGGCCATCGCGCCGCTGGAGGAAAGCCCGCATGCCGCCCTGTTGCCGCGCCTCCAGTAGATGCCGTTTAAAATCCTCGCGCTGTGAGCTTTGCACCAGAGCAGACAGCTCATCATTGAGCATGAGGGCGTTGCGCAGACCCATCATCTCCAGGCCTCTGGTGGCCACGGCGAGGTTGAGCTTCACCGTCTCCGGGGAGACCAGGGCAATGCGCTCGACAATCCGGAAGCAGGTGTCGATGAGGTCGTCTTTGGGGACAATGTCATTGATAATGCCAATGCGGAGCGCTTCCTGGGCGTCGATGTGGTCGCCCGTCAAGGCATACCGGAGCGCGTGCTTGTAGCCGGCGTTCAGCGTCCAGAAAAAGTTCGTGTTGGAGATCATGCGCACTTCGGGCTGGGCAAAGACGGCGTCCTCAGAGGCATAGGTCATGTGACATGCCAGGGCGTACCAGGACCCACCCCCCATGCACCAGCCGTGTACGGCGGCGATCACGGGTTTCGCGAGTTCCCAGATCTGTAACAGCTTGTCCGTCTCAGTATGCGAGCGCGTGCGCCAGGTGTCGAGCACCTCGGCGGCGCTCTGGCCCTGCGGGAGGCCAGAGGGCCAGACCGTCTCGGGCCGCTCACCACCAATATCATAGCCGGAAGAGAAGGCGCGGCCCATGCCAGTCATGACAATGGCACGTACCTCCGGGTCTTGCTCCGCCTCGTCGAGGGCCGCCGCGAGTTCATGCTCGAGCTGGCGACTGATGGCGTTCAGCGTCTCTGGACGGTTCCACGTAATGAGCACGCCTTGACGCTGCTTCTCGTACAGGATCGTGTCGTAGGTCGGCATAACGGTTTCGCCTCCTGTATGGGTGGTGTTTCTCAGCGGAACTGCGGCATGACCTTCCGGGCTATGTCCTCCATCAGCGTTCGTAGCCTCGGGACATCGCCCGTGTTCAACGCCAGCACGACGTGGTCCACACCGGCGCTCTGGTAGGCCCTGATGCCGGCGCTCATCTGTTCCGCGTCGTCGCCGGGGAGGCGGGAGCGGTTCTGCGCTCGCTGGCTCGACGCCCTCCCGTGTGCTTCCACTTCAACCCGTATCGACATGGTCAGGGCATTGGGGTCGCGTCCGGCGTCGCTGGCCAACTTGCGCACCTCCTCTCGCCCCGCGCTAAACTCCTCGGGGGACATGCCAGAGGGATGCCAGCCATCGCCCATGGTGGCGGCACGGCGCCTGGCCCCTGGACTGGAACCACCGATCCACAACGGGATATGGGGTTTTTGCAAGGGCTTGGGGGAGAACTTGAGATCAGAGAAGTCCCAGCGGCTGCTGTGATAGCTGGGGTCCTGATTGGTCCACAATTCCTTCATGATCGTAATACACTCGTTGGTGAGCGCACCACGTTGCCGGAAGGGCACCCCTAGCGCCGCAAACTCCTCGGTCATGGCCCCAACGCCTACCCCCAGTGTCACACGCCCGCCGGACATATGATCCAGGGTAGCCGTGTACTTGGCCAATTCCACTGGATTATGATAGGGCAGAACCAGCACCGACGTGCCCAACCTGACCTGTCTGGTGGTTGCTGCCAGGTATGACAGGGTCGCCAGAGGATGATAGTATGGTTTATCGTCGAGTCGCTCCCGGATGTAGCCATTGTTAAACAGGTGATCCATGACCCAGAGGGAATCGTAGCCCAATTCCTCGGCTACTGGCCCCAGGGCCAGAACGTGCTGCGGATCTTCTATGCCCCAGTTATTGGGAATGGTCACACCAAATTTCATACGTTCCTCCCACGCATGGCCGCAAAACGTTTGCAAGCAAGCGCCGCTCTCATTGGCCGCGGCCCATGGTACCACTTTAGCACAGCGGAAGCGAACGCTAGCGGCAGCGCCGCGCCGTGCTAAAGTGTGCTACCATCGGACTCTTACAACCCGCTCACAGAGAGGAAACAAAGCTATGGCTGCCATCACGACCATGGCGCGCGGACTGCAGTTCCCGGAGGGGCCTATCGCCAGGCCGGACGGCTCAGTCGTCCTTGTGGAGATCGAGCGTCAAACGTTGAGTCGTGTGCGTCCAACACGCACTCGGATCAAGGACCGCTGCGCGGGCCGAACGACCTCGTGTTCGATGCGCACGGGGGGTTCTGGTTTACAGATTTTGGCAAGACCCGGCAACGCGACATGGACCGGGGTTTTGTGTGCTACGCCAGGGCGGATGGCAGTGTCTGCCGCGAAGTCATTCGCGCCATGGTAACGCCCAATGGCGTGGGACTCTCACCAGACGGCACCCGCCTCTACGTGGCGGAGACCATTCCGGGGCGGGTGTGGTGGTGGGAGATCACTGAGCCCGGCCAGGTGCGGATCGAGCGGACCGGGACCGTCAACCGCGGTCATCTCCTCGTCGGGGTGCCCGGCTACCAAGAATTTGACTCTCTGGCCGTCGACAGTGCCGGTTATGTGTGCGTCGCCACGCTACACAACGGTGGGATTACGGTGATTTCCCCAGATGGCAGGCGTGTCACGCACGTGCCGATGCCCGATCCCGTGACGACCAACATCTGCTTTGGCGGTCCAGGTCTCCGTACGGCCTACATCACGCTGTCCCAAACGGGCCGCCTCGTGGCGATGCCCTGGCCCCGTCCGGGCCTGGCACTGCACTATCTGAACCGCTAGGAGTTATCGGTACGATAGAGCGAGAGAGGGGCTCTTAGCCTTTGTAGCTATGTCTGAACCCTTTCCCCCCGCCTCTTCCCCAAGGGCAAGAGAGGGAACTGCCATAAACGGATGTGCAGCAGCCTTCCGCTGCGTGCCATCGAGCGTGAACCTCCCTACCAATGTCTGAATCTGCTCGGCATGGGCCGCGAGGGCCTGGGCGGCTGAAGATAGGGCAGCCGTTTGTGCGGCAGTCTGCTGCACCACGTGGTCCATCTGCGTGACAGCTCTATGCACCTGGCCGATCCCCTGCGACTGCTCCTGACCCGCCGCCGCGATTTTGCCACTGATATCCGTTACCTGTTGCACCGAGGCAATGATCTCCTGGAGCGTTTCCCCAGAGCGATTTACCAGCACTTCGCCATCCTGGACCTTCTGCACTGAGTCCTGGATCAATGCCTTAATTTCCTTGGCTGCAGTGGCCGATCGCTGGGCCAGGTTGCGTACCTCAGTGGCCACCACGGCGAAGCCTCGGCCCTGCTCTCCGGCGCGGGCGGCCTCTACCGCCGCGTTCAGGGCGAGCAGGTTGGTCTGGAAAGCAATCGTGTCTATCACCGTGATGATCTCCACGACTTTCCTGGACGCTTTGGCAATCTCCTGCATAGAGGCCACAGCCGCAGTGATTACCTGCCCACCTTGCTCCGCCACCTGGCACGCCCCTATGGCCAGTTGACTCGCTTGCCGGGCACTGTCGCCGCTCTGTTGCACTATCCCAGTCAGCTGTTTCAGGCTATGTGTCGTCTCTGCAAGTGCGCTACCTTGCTCTTGCTCTCCTTGAGACAGCTCGATGGCTGCCAGCGAGAGCTGCTGGGAGACTGTGGCCACGTGATGGGCTGCGCCTTGCACTTCCTGGAGGGCACTGCGCATATCATCCACGGCCTGGTTGAGGGCTGTAGCCATTTGGCCCACCTCATCCCGTGCAGTGACATCAAGCCTCTTGGTAAAGTCTCCCCCTGCAATAGCTCTGAGAACGCTCACCGTCTTCCCCAGGGGGCGCACGATCGAACGAGCTATGAGGAGACTGACTGTCAAGGCGAAGAGAAACGCCGCAGGAACAGAGATGAGCAACCACCGCTGCATGATGGTTCCACGGGCTGTTTCGGTGTTCGCATGGGTCCGAGCCTGCGTGTGGCGCAGCTCAGTCAAGGAAGCGAGGATTTTGCGAGCAGTCGCAAATTTCACCGTCTCCTCACCGGTGGAGAGATCGATGGCATCACGTCGGGCATCAGGCGTATCTTCGCCCAGGATCTTCAGGACCTCACGTGCAGCTTCTTCCCATGTTCGACGTGTGGTATCGAAGGCCGGCCAGAGTTGCCGCTCCGCTTCACTGCCAGGAATGGACGTATACTGCTCCCAGTGTTCCCTCAGACGGGTCAGCGCGGCCGTATGGGCCGCGATCTGTTCTTGTGCCCCGGATGTAGCCATACTCATGAACATCAGACTCCGTTCGGCTACAAGGGCTTGTAGCATGTCCCGGTCTGCTTGCAGTAGTTGATCCACGGCCGGGAGGCTCTCATTGACGGCTATCTGAAAGGCGTTCTTCACGTGTGAGAAGACCCAGATGCCTAGTCCGCCGACTAGAGCGGTGAGCAGCGCGAGCGTGCCGCAAGTCACCAACAGTCTCGTCCGGATCGAAAAAACACGGCCCCACCAGGCGCTGCTCATATGTTTCTCCTCATGCTGCTACCGGGAAATGCGCCACGTCGACTTCCGCAGGGACTGGCAAGTATTATTTCTGAGCGGTCTTTTCCAGGGTCGACAGATTGACGCCCACTACCAGTGCCCCACTCGGCTTCCCATCCACAAGTACCGCAATGGAGAGCTGGAGCGCATAGGTCTGACTCGACTCATCAAACTCGGCTTTCCCTTGCCACGGTTTGCCAGTCGTAAACGGGACATCGAACTTCGCCTGACCCTGGTGGATATAGCTCGTAGTTTTTTCGACAAAGGCCACCTTCTCACCACGGGCCGCGCTCAGAAACGCCTCGCTAATGGTTCCCCCGGTTGCTTCGAGTTTCGCCTTGAGGAACTGACCGGCCGGATTGGCCTGGAATCCCTTCACGGTAGGATCACTGCGCCGCGTGGTTTTCCACGTGGCATTGTCCATCTCAGGGATAGGGCCCTTGCTGTTCTGCTCTACCACCGCCTTGACAATTGTCGGGTCCGCTGCCCACTCGGCGATCACCGTTTTCCACTTATCGAGTTCAGCCTGGATGGCTGGAGTCACCTCGAAGTTAGCCGCGCGCACCATGGTGGCCATGCCTACAAACGACATGGCCACCAGGAACTGCAGCTTGTAGACAAATCTCATAGGTTCTCCTCCTCGTTGGCATGTGTACCATTCCACCAAAAGCCACATCACACTGGCTGTAGTGTTGTGGTTGCGATGATGTCGGCCATAGTGCCCGCACCATGTTGGCCGATGACTATGTATCTCTATTGTATCGGCATGTGTGGCGGATCCTTGAGCGGTAAAGTTTCCGCCTTGCACTATAGTGCTGACTTTCCTCCCCCAGCCCCAGAAGCGGTCAGGTGCATGTGTGCGTGTTTGAGGATCAAGACATACCGGGTGGTTTTACTGAGGCACTCAATATGGGACGGCTACTGCTCGAAAAGGACGCTATACGGTCTCTGTGTCGTATCAACCACGGCATAAGGCTCGTGGACCCCTCCTTCCCTAACCCTCTCCCAGAGGGTTAGGGTGAGGGGCGTGCAGTTTAACCGCACACCATCGGATAGATATGCCGGCTGCGTGACATCTCCACTGGCACTTGCGTCTTCTTCCACGTCTGCCCACTGTCATGGCTCATATACACCTGGCCGCGTTGCGCGCAGCAGTACACGCGTTCTGGTACGGCGCGGTCGATAGCAATCTGTGCCATGCGGCTCGGCGGTGTGTCCCCGATATCGACGCGCTCCCAGGTCTCCCCTGTGTCACCGCTGCGGAACAGCGCTCCAGCCTCCTGCGTCCCTGCCGGGGCGCCCCCACCCCCAGCGCCGGCTGCCAGGTAGATGGTTTTGGGGTCCTTTGGTGCCACCAGAAGGCCACGGCAGTAGGAGCCGCCAGGAAACATCTCGTCGACCTCGATGTGCTCCCAATGCCGGCCACGGTCACGGCCTCGGAACATAGCGACCTGGGTGATGATGTAGACTGTACCCGGGGCTTCTGCGCTCACCTGCACGCCGTGCAGGTCCAGCGTATTGTTGCGCACATAGGGCCCATCGAGCAGTGAGGTCCAGCTCTCACCACCATCCCGGCTGCCCAGCAGGCCACCCACTTCAATCGCCGCATACATATCCGAGGGGTTGGAGGGATCGGCCGTGAGGCCAATAACCCGCTTGCACACCGGATGCATGTAGGTTGTGATGTGCGGGAAAACGACTTGGTCTGTGTGCATCTTGCGCCAGTGTGCCCCGCTGTCCTCAGAACGGTAGATGGCGCACGGCTCGTAGCCGGCATAGAGCACTTCTGGATTGTTGGGATGGCAGGCCAGCGACCAGACATCCCTCCCCTCGCGGGGCGCTTCCAGCGCTTCCCAGTGTGCACCACGATCATCACTGCGATACGGTCCATCGTGCGTGCCGGCGTACAGCACAGCAGGGTTGTCCGGATGGACCAGTAACGCTCGCACCTGCGGGGTGGGTGGCAGCCCTTTGGTCATACTCTGCCACTCTCCAGTGCTTTCTGCATAGCGGTACAGGCCGCCCTCAGTCATATACTGGCCTTCACCAGCCAGACCAACGTAGATATAGGTTTGATGATTTTCTGCAGCCATCAGGCACCTCCCAGGCAACAAAGCAGAAGAAACGGTATGGAGCACTACGCATATTTTGGTATATTTCCTGGCATATCTCAAAGCAAAAGCGTTTACGAGAGGGTAGGCACATGCTACGGAGTCGTGCTGGTCAAAGCGGAGCTGGCAGAGGATTATGAAAGTTCTCCTCATCCAACCACCCGTGGAAGATTTTTATCAAACCTCGCTGCGCACGCTACCCGTGGGCTTGCTCTACCTGGCTGCCTCCTTACGGTACGCTGGCGTCGACGTCGAGATTCTCGATTGCCAGGCTACCATGCACAAGCACGTCCTGCAGGTACCCCCAGAATTTGCCTATCTCAAGCGCTATTACCAGCCTGGGAACGTAAGTCCTTGCAAATTGTTCAGTCATTATCGGCACTATGGCCTGCCGTGGGAGGAGATTGGCGAGCGCATCCGGCAGGCGCAGGCTGACGTGATTGGTATTTCGGCGCTCTTCACACCGTTTTATCGCGAGGCATTACACATTGCGGCCCTGGCCAAGGCCGTGGACCCGACGTGCCCAGTGATTATAGGCGGTGCGCACGTGAATGCCTGCCCAGCCCAGGTGCTCGCTGATCCGCATGTCGATTTCGTGGTGCTCGGCGAAGGCGAGCGCACATTACCAGAGTTGGTGAGCGCTCTAGGAGACAATCGGTCTGCGGCCATCAGTAGCATCTGTGGGGTCGGCTATAAAACCAGGGGCAAGCTGATCGTGCCAGAGCATGGCGATCTCATCGAGGATATCGACGCATTGCCGCTCCCGGCGCGTGACTTGATCGATCCGGCGCGCTACACGCTGGGTGGCAAACGCGTGACCATGCTGATCACCAGCCGGGGCTGTCCATATCACTGCACGTTTTGCTCGATCTTTCTCACCGCTGGCCGTCAATTCCGCACCCGCTCTATCAGTGGCATCATCAACGAGATGCGACTGTGCCGGGAGGACTTTGGGACAGCAATCTTTGACATTGAAGACGACAATTTTAGCTTCGACCAGAAGCGCGCCGCAGCTATTCTGGGTGCTATCCGTGAGGAGTTTGGTGACCAGGGTATCGAACTCCTGGCCATGAACGGTATTTCTGCAGCCAATCTGAGCGAGAGCCTGGTGCAGGAGATGCAGCGCACGGGTTTTCGGGCCCTGAATTTAGCCCTGGTAACCAGCGATAAGCAGCGCCAGCGGGCCACCAAACGCCCGGGTTCCACCCCGCACTTCGATCGCGTGGTGCAGAAAGGCGCGGAAGTCGGTATCGAGATGGTGAACTATCTAATCCTCGGCCTGCCAGACTCCGGCATTGAGGAGATGCTCAGCTCCATCATCCACCTCATGGAACGGCCTGTACTCATCGGCCCGAGCGTATTTTACGCCACTCCTGGCACGGAGAGCTATCGCGAATGCCTGGAGCGCGGTTTACTCACGTCGCCAGAACTGGCCTTCCAACGCTCCACCTGTTTTCCGGTCGAGACACCACACTTTACGCGCCTTGATCTCGTGACCCTCTTCCGCCTGTGTCGTGTGCTCAATTTTGTCAAAGCCCGCCTGGATGCCCAGCCTGGTGGGGCCGGCGAATACGCCTGGGAAGATCTGGCCGCTGTCCCGGGCCTGCTCCCTGGGCTACCGCGTGTCGATACGCTGTGTCGTGTGCCTCGCAAACTCACTGCCGCGGAAATTGGCGGCTGGCTGCT
>WNFT01005380.1_pt1 | contig 11203 bp, 11 predicted proteins | sample 5400191 | NCBI WGS metagenome assembly WNFT01 (sample SAMN13153359, study PRJNA577476) | soil metagenome | isolation source: 80 cm saprolite under Madrone tree | place: USA:California | collected 2016-06-14
TCCGTGCTCGTCCCCCTCGGCCGCCGCCTCCTCCCCGACGCTCTGGCCCTCGCGCTCGTCCGCCGCCACTTCGAGGTCTAGACGCACCGGGTGTCAGTAGTCGTCTTCGGGATGGCGGGAGGCGAGCCACAGCTCGTCGAACTTGTCCCGCACGTAAGGGTGGATCCGTGCACCGAAGTCGCGCGGGATCTCTGCGACACGGATGAGGCGGAGGACGTCGGCGAGATCCTGAAGTCGGTGGGGTGCCGTCATGCCCGAGGCGAGCTTCATCTCGACGAGCCGGGGAAGGGAGACGACCCGATACTTCGCACCCGTGACCGCGGCCTCTCGTGGATCCGGGAACGCAACCGGCTTGGGCTTTCCGTCGCCGGGGAAGTCTCCGGTGATGAGGAAGTCGATCTTCACGTTGTTGATCGTGTCCCGGACCGCCTTGCCTCCTGGCCGGACGTCTACGTAGCCGCGCCCAAGCCACTCGGCCTTGAAACGGTCGAGATCCTCGCGCCGAATCAGGACATCCACGTCGACGGTGAGGCGCTTGAACCCATGCTCGGCCAGGGCTATCGCACCCGCGATGGCGTAGTCGATCCCCGCGTCCGTCAGACGCCCCGCGAGCGCAGACGCCGCGCTGTGGACGCCACCCTCGCCCATGAAGTAGGCCTCCGCTTCCGCGAGGAGCATGTCGGTCCGGCGGTCGACCTCGGCGGCGGTCAGCTCTTCCACGCTCCCATGATCCTCAGGCTATTGTACGGCCGGGAGGTGGGTCATGGATCGACGCGGAGCCTTGCAGTTCCTGTCGACGGGCGTGGTGGGCGGCGGCCTGGGCCTTCTCACGGGCGAGCCGTGCCTTGCGGCAGCGAGGGCGCCGGGGCCGGCCCGGGGCCTGCCGCCCCTCAAGATCACCGACGTCAAGACGATCCTCACCGCCCCCGACGGCATACGCCTCGTGGTGGTCAAGGTGCTGACGAGCGAGCCCGGGCTCTACGGCCTGGGATGCGCCACCTTCACCCAGCGCGCCTACGTGGTGCAGACCGCGGTCGAGCAGTACCTCAAGCCCTTCCTGATCGGACGGAACGCCGACGAGATCGAGGACATCTGGCAGGCGAGCTTCGTGAGCTCGTACTGGAGGAACGGCGGGGTCCTCTTCAACGCCATGAGCGGCGTCGACCAGGCCCTCTGGGACATCAAGGGGAAGCGGGCCGGCATGCCCGTGTACCAGCTCCTGGGCGGGAAGTGCCGCCTGGGCGCCGACCTCTACTACCACGCGAGCGGACGTGACTTCCAGGAGGTGGAGGAGAAGGCGCGGAAGGCGATCGATCTCGGCTACCGGCACGTGCGCATCCAGGTGGCCGTCCCCGGCCTCGCCACCTACGGGACCGCGGGTGCCGCCGCGGCGGCCGAGGCCGACGGCCCCACCAACCCCACGCGGGTCTGGGAGCCGGGCCCCTACGTGCGCATGGTCCCCCGGCTCTTCGAGCACGTGCGGGTGAAGCTCGGGGAGGAGGTGGAGCTGCTCCACGACGTGCACGAGCGGGTGAGCCTGCCCCAGGCCGTCCAGCTCTGCCGCGACCTGGAGAAGTACCGGCCCTACTTCATCGAGGACCCGCTGCCTCCCGAGGAGAACGACCACTTCAAGGTCCTGCGGCAGCAGACGAGCGTGCCCATCGCCATGGGCGAGCTGTTCAACAACCAGCACGAGTACGTCCCGCTGATCGCGGGTCGCCTGATCGACTTCATGCGGGCCCACGTCTCCCAGATCGGCGGACTCAGCATGGCCCGGAAGGCGCAGGCCCTCTGCGAGTTCTTCGGCGTGAAGACGGCCTGGCACGGCCCCGGCGACACCTCGCCGGTGGGCCACGCGGCCCAGCTCGCCCTCGAGCTGGCGAGCTACAACTTCGGCATTCACGAAGGGGCGCTCTTCCCCGAGCGGACGAAGGAGGTCTTCCCCGGCTGCCCGGAGGTCAGGAACGGCTACATGATCGCGAGCGAGGCGCCGGGCCTCGGGATCGACGTGAACGAGCCGCTGGCCGCCCGCTACCCGTTCCCCCCTGGCCCGCCCAACTTCGACTACGACTGGGGTCGCACCCGGCGCCGCGACGGCACCGTCATCCGGCCCTAGCCGCCCCTGATCCTGCTGAACGGATCTGGCCAGTTGTACATTTCTGCGCACCCGCTGGCGAGTGCGATCTGGAGGTCAATTCCAGTCGAATCAGTGGCTTGGGCCGTGGCCTTCAACGTGGCATGGTCCGTGGACTAGACATCGCGGGAGGTGGACCGACGATGTCCCATCGGAATCTGGAGATCGTGATCGGAAAGCTCGTGACCGACGAGGCGCTGCGGTGGGAGTTCCAGCGGCGGCCCGCCTCGGTGCTGCTCCGCCTGGCGGACCGCGGGCTCGGCCTCACGAACTCCGAGGTGGACGCCATCCTCGGCCTCGACGTGGCGGCCCTGGACCGCTTCGTGGCGACCCTCGACGAGCGCCTGCAGAAGGCGTCCCTGCGCGACCTCGAGGACCCTTCGGCCGCCTGACCCCGTCCGGGCGAAACTCGCGCCCATCGACGTCTTTCATTTGACAGGGACGCGGCCAGGATGGAACCATCCTCCGTGCCCACCTTCGGGTACCTCCCGATCACCGACGAGCGCGAGGTACGGGCCTTCCTGGACCGCATCCCTCTCACCGTGGACCGGGAGCGCTTCACCCGGTTCGTCCTCGGCTTTCCCCGCCACTACCTGGCCGCCACCTCGCCGGTGGAGATCGTCAAGCACTTCGCGCTCGTGACCAGCCTGGGCCGCCGCCCCGCCATCTCCGCCCTCGCCCGCGAGGGCGCCCTCTGGAAGCTCGTGGTGGTGGCGGCGGACCGGAGGTACCTCTTCGCCCGCATCGCGGGCAGCCTCTCCTCCTTCGGCGCGAATATCCTCTCCGCCGAGGCCTTCGCGAACACGGAGTCGGTCGTGCTCGACACCTTCACCCTGTCCGACCCCCGGGGCCGCCTGGAGGAGCCCGAGGCGCGGCGGCGCCTGCAGGTGTTCCTGGAAGGAGTGATCGAGGGCCGGGTCGACCTCGGGCAGGCCCTCCAGGCGCAGTCCGAGTGGCCGGAGGCGGGCGGGATGTCCCTCGCCCTGGAGTGGGACGACGAGGCGCATCCCACCTGCACCCTCCTGCGCCTGAACGGCCGCGACTCCTTCGGGCTGCTCTACGCGGTGAGCCGCCGCCTGTCCGCCGCCGGCTGCAACATCGAGATCGCGCACATCGAGACCCCCGGAGGCGAGGTGCGCGACGAGTTCTACCTCACCAAGGGGGGCGCGAAGCTCACGGACGACGGCAAGCGCGACCTCGAGCGGACGCTCCGGGAGCCCGGCGCGCCCACGGCAAGCGAGACCTAGCTAAGCTAATCCCGGGGGCCCACCTCCCGGGCCGGCGTCGAGAACTCGTCGCGCGGGAACAGGTCTTCATTGAGGCCGCGGCGCGAGCGAAGGTTGGCCACCAGGGGCCGAGCCTCGGCGAGGCGTTCCAGGATCCCCGCGGCCACCTCGGCCCCGAAGTAGTCCGTGACCGCGGCGAGGCGCGCCTTCCAGGCGGGCAGGTCCACGGGCAGGGGGTCGTTGCTGCCGATCACGATGTTGCCCAGGTCGAGGCCATGGGGCACCGCGGCCGCCAGGCTCAGGGCGGCGCGGCGGCCGGGGGCCTGGGTGCACACGATCCCGCCCGGCTTGAGCCGGCGGGCGCAGAGGCGGAAGAACTCGACCGAATAGAGGGTGCCGCTCATGGCGCTCGTCCGGTAGAGGGCGTCCACCTGGATCAGGTCGTAGCGCCGCTCCGACCGCAGAAGCGCGTGGCGCCCGTCCGCCACCTGGATCCGCATCCGGGGATCGGACAGGAAGCGCTCGAGGTCCGGGGCCGCGGTGGCCGCGGCCAGCGCCTGCAACAGCCGGGGCTGGGCGCCCGCGATCTCGAACACGTCGACCGAGCGCGTCTCGCTCCGGCAGGCCACCGCCCACGCGGTCTCGCCGGAGCCGAGGCCGATCACCGCGACCTCGGAGGGCTCCGGATGGACGATGGCGGGGACGGCCCCCAGGAGCGTGTGCAGCCCTTCGAAGGGGATCCAGCTGTGGGGCAGGCCGTTCACCGTGACCCGCCAGTGGCCGGGCTGGCCCGGGGTCATAGCACTCACCGCGCTCGCGTCTTCGCCGATGAAGGACGGCCGCGACTCGTCGGTCACGCCGTGGAGCCGCGTCCAGAGCGCGTCCTGCCCGGGCAGGGCCGCGAAGGCCAGGGCCAGGGCGATCGCCCACGGCAGCGCGGCGCGAGTACCGGCATGGCGGGCGAGCACCGCGAGGAACACGAGGCCGAGGACCAGCAGCAGCCGCAGCGACCCCGTGGTGCCGAGGTGGTCAAGGAGCGCGAGACCCACCAGCAGGCTCCCCGCCACGCAGCCTGCGATGTTGGCCGCCTGGAGCAGGCCGACCTTGCGGCCGCTCGTGCGCGGATCGTCCTGCACCGCGCGTTGCAGGGCGGTGAAGGCGAGACCCATGAGCACCGTGGGCGGGCCGTAGAGCGCCATGGGCAGGAGCAGGTAGAGGCGCAGCAGGGTGGACAGCGTCCAATCCGCTCCGAGCTGGAAGAAGGCGTCCTGCGCCCAGTAGCCGAAGAACCAGCGGTACCCCGGGGCCGTCTTCGGCAGGCGCGCCAGGGCGGCCACGGCCAGGCTCGAGTAGAGGAGGAGGAGGCACTGGATGAGAAGGAACGCGCGCAGGGGGCGGCGGAAGCGGGCCGCGTTCCAGGCGCCGAGGAGGCTGCCCGTGCCGAGGCCCAGGAGGTAGACGCAAAGGACGGTGCCGAAGGTGAAGGCGGTGCTCTTCACCGACACGTCGATCAAGCGGAACCACAGGATCTCGAGCGCGAGGGCCGTGAAGCCGGAGACGGCGTACAGGACCGCCCAGAGCCCGAGGGAGGAGGACAAGGGGTCGAGAAGAGGCGCCGCCGAGGCCTCGGGCGCGGCCTCCGGGGGCGGGACCTCCCGCTTCCCGCCCACGCCCGCCAGGAGCGCGGCCGACCCGGCGAGCGCGTTGCCGGCCACCCCCCACAGCACCGCGCCTTCCATCCCCTGGAAGCGGATCAGCAGCCAGGGCGTGACCAGGGCGCCCAGGCTCGCCCCGAGCACGTTGATCCCGTAGAGGGTGCCGATCGTGCGGGAGGCGGTGTCGGTGTCGCGGACCATGGCGCGCACGAGGAACGGCAGCGACATGCCCATGAGGAAGGTGGGGACCACCAGGGCCAGGAAGTGCGCGAACCCCATCCCCAGGGTCGAGCCGTAGAGGCCGGGCAGGAAGCGCTCGGGCACGTCGTAGTACAGCCGGCAGCTCAGCGAGGCGAAGAGGCCGACCAGGAGCTCGATCACCGCGAAGAGCCGCAGGGCCCGGGGCGGATCGACGCGCGCGCTCAGCACCCCTCCCGCGTGGCTGCCCAGGCCGAGGCCCGCCATGAACGCGGAGACGATGAGCGCGATGGAGGTGATGCCCATGCCCGTGTGGAGGGCCAGGATGCGCTGCCAGACCACCTGGTAGACGAGGGCCGCGACCCCGCTCGCGAGGAAGGCGAGGCCGACCAGGGTGAAGCGGGCGGGGCCGATGGCGGGGGCGTCCTCGGGGGAACGGAGAGGGGGAGGCAAGGCGGGTCTTTTGACACATCCACCACCCCGCTGCAAGCGCGGGCCCTCCATTTGACCCGCGAGTGGGCCGGCACCATGCTTCATTCATGGGAGGTCCGACCATGCTCACCTGCCTTCTTCTGATCCTCGCCGCCCCCCAGAACAAAGACGACGGCGTGCTCCTGGCCATGGAGATGCTGCGGGGGGTCCAAGCCCAGATCGCCGCCCTGCGCCAGGAGATCCAGCAGCGGCATGACGCGATCGAGGCCATGAAGGGCGACCTCGCCGCCGTGCGCGAAGACACGCGCCGCGACCGGGCGGTGGCCCCTCCGGCCTCGGCGTTCCTGGCCTCGCCGCCCACCGGCTCGGACTCCCTGGGCGTGGCCAAGAGCGCGGTGTTCGCCCCCCGGATCGAGGCCGAGTCCCCGCGCCGCCGCGACACCGTCCAGCTCAAGGTCAGGCGCATCGAGCCGGGGGCGGTCCGCACCCTGGGCGAGGTCGAGCTGGTGCCCGAGGCCGCCTCGGTGGACCTGCCCCTCGACCAGAACGGGGCCCTCTATCTCGTCGAGTGGTCCACCTCGGACGGGCACGCCTACAACCTGGTCCTGCGCGACGGGGCGAGCGGCCAGCCCGCGGCCACCGTGCCCGTGAAGCCGCTGCAGAGCCAGGGGCGGTTCGTGTTCGTGGGCTACCGGGTCGAATGACGGTCGGCCTGACTCACCCCGGAGAGCGCCGGGCGGCCAGCGCCAGCTCGGCCGCCCGGGTCGCGTAGCTCTCCGGGGGCGCCGCTGGCGGGCAGGCGAGGAAGGTCGTGACGATCTTGTCGAGGTAGAGGCCGAGGGCCTCGTGCCGGAAGCCCAGCTCGGCCTTCGCCCGCGAGGGGTCGAGGAACGACATCCAGCGGCCGCTGAACGGCGAGATCCGCACCGGGTCGAGCCCCGCCTCGCGGATCTCGGACGCGGGCACGGGCACGAGGCGAGGGGTGGCCCCGAGCCGCTCCGCCACCAGCCGGAGCAGCTCGCCCAGGGCCGGGGCCTCCTCCTGGGCGAGGTTGTAGGCCTCTCCGAACGTCTTCTCCTGGCCGAGCAGGCCCAGGATCGCCCCCACCACGGAGCCGCCGTAGACGTGGCGGAGGGGCCGGTCGCCGCCGTCGGGAAGCAGCACGGGCGCGCCGTCGAGGAGCCGCCAGAGGTAGCCCTCCAGCCGGCGGAAGTGGTCGCGCTCGCCGTTCACCATCGGGAGGCGAAGACGGGTCGAGGGGAACCGCCGCACCTCCCAGTACTCGACGAGCGCGTCCTCGACCCCGCGCTTGCCCATGCCGTAGTCCCACTCCCGGCGCTCCGCGGGGTCCCGGGGCTCGGCCAGGAGGGCTCCCGCGTAGTCGGCTTCCCGCGCGGGGCGCGGCGCTCCGTCGCGCACGAGGTAGACCTGGCCGGAGCTGATCACGACGTAGTGGCCCAACCGGCCGGCCAGCACCGACACCACCTGCCGAGCGTCCTCGGGCCGGTACGCGGCGAAGTCGACGGCCGCGTCGAAAGCACGTCCGGCCAGGACGCGGGGAAAGTCCTCGGTGGTCCGGTCGCCCCGGAGCCGCTCCACCCGCGGACCGAAGGGATCGGCGAGCCGGCCGCGGTTGAAGAGGGAGACCCGGTGCCCGGCGGCCAGGAGCCGCCAGACCAGCTCGTATCCGACGAACCGCGTGCCGCCGATGACGAGGACGTGCATGGGGGTCTCTAGCCCAGCGCCGCCCGGGCCAGGAGGACGCGCCGTCGGGCCTCGTCGGCGGTGGCCGCGAGCGCGGTCAAGTGGCCCATCTTGCGCCCCGGGCGGGCCTCCGCCTTGCCGTAGAGGTGGAGCTTCACGTCCGGGAAGGCGAGGGCGGCCCGCCAATCGGGCTCGCCCACCGCCCACAGGTCGCCCAGCAGGTTGGCCATGGCCGCGGGCCGCAGTCGCTCCGTCGAGCCGAGGGGCAGCCCGCAGACCGCGCGGAGCTGCTGCTCGAACTGGCTGGTGAGGCAGGCATCGACCGTGAGGTGGCCCGAGTTGTGGGGGCGGGGGGCCAGCTCGTTGATGAGCAGACGCCCGTCCCGGGTCACGAAGAACTCGACGCAGAGCACCCCCACCACGTCGAGGGCCTCGAGCACGGCCCGGGTGAGACGCGCGGCCTCGCGGGCCACCGGCTCCGGCACCGCCGCGGGGGCCGAGGACAGGTCGAGGATGTGGTGGCAATGGACGTTCTCGATCACCCCGTAGTCGGCCACGCTCCCGTCGAGACCCCGGCCCGCCACCACCGAAACCTCGTGCTCGAAATCGACGCAGGCCTCGAGGATCGACTCCTGCCCGCCGACCGCGGCCCACGCGCTCTCCGCCTCGGCCGCGGAGGCGATGCGCGCCTGACCCTTTCCGTCGTAGCCCCAGGCCGCCTGCTTCAGCACCGCGGGAACTCCGACCGCCGCGAGCCCCCTTCGCAGATCGTCGAGCGAGCGCACGGGCACGAAGCGGGCCACGGGCAGGCCCGCTTCCGCCAGGAACCCCTTCTCCCGGAGGCGCTGCTGGGCGACGTGGAGGACCCGGCCGCCGGGGCGCACCGGGACCTGGGCGGCGGCCGCTTCGACCGTGGCCGCGGGCACGTTCTCGAACTCGAACGTCACCACCGCGACCTGCCGGGCGAAGGCGCGCACCGCGTCGAGATCGTCGTAGGGGGCGGCCACCTCGAGGTCGGCCACCTGGCCGGTGGGAGTGTCCCGGTCGGGAGAAAAGGTGTGGACGCGGTAGCCGAGGCGGCGGGCGGCCATGGCGAACATGCGGCCGAGCTGCCCGCTGCCCAGGACGCCCACCGCGGCGCCCGGAGGGACGAGGTTCTTCATCGACCCCTTCCGCCTCTTCAATCGAGCGACGACTCTCGGACCTTGCGGGCCTCCTCGGCGCGGAAGCGGTGGAGGGCCCCGCGCAGGGCGGGCCGCTGGTTGGCGAGAATGGCCACCGCGAGGAGGGCGGCGTTCTTTGCCCCCGCCTTGCCGATGGCCAGAGTGCCCACCGGCACTCCCCCGGGCATCTGCACGATCGAGAGCAGCGAGTCCAGCCCCTTCAAGGCGTGACTCTCCACGGGAACCCCCAGAACGGGCAGGACGGTGTGGGCCGAAACCATGCCTGGCAAGTGGGCGGCCCCCCCCGCGCCGGCGATGATCACCTCCAGCCCGCGCCCCTCGGCGGCCTTCGCGTACTCGGCCATGCCGTCCGGGGTGCGGTGGGCCGAGACCACCACCGCCTCGTGGGGGACCCCGAAGCTGGCGAGGGTCTCCGCAGCGTGCCGCATGGTGTCCCAGTCGGACGTGCTGCCCATGATCACCCCCACGAGGGGCGAAGGGCCCTTCGCCGGTGGTTTGGACTTCTTTTTCATCGACCCCCTACCCTATCCCTCATCGTTCATTGACCCCCCCTCCTATCCTTCCCCACGGAGGGGGGAGGGAATGCTGCTGCGCGTTTGTCTCCGCGATTCATCGACCCCCCACCTTGGAGGCGCCGCCTTTCCGTACGGTGGATGTTGTACACGGCCGTCCCTTCGGCCACGAGCTTCTCGTCCTGGGTGAGGCGGATGCGCACGTGACAGACCCGGTTTCCCTTGCGCACGAGCACCGCCTCCGCGCGGAGCGGGCCGGCGAGCCCCGCGGGCTCGAGGTAGTCCACGCGCAGGTCCACCGTGGAGACGGTCTCCCCCGGCGCGAGGGCCGACCACGCGGCCATGCCCCCGGCGGTGTCGATGACGGTCGAGAGCACGCCGCCGTGGAGCGCGGGGCGCCGGAAATCCCCCACGAAATCGGGGCGCACGGGGAGCACGAGGACCGCCCGGCCGGGCTCGGCCGATTCGCCCTTGATGCCGAGGAGCCGGTTGAAGGGCACGTGCTCCTCCATGACCTTGAGGAGGTCGGCGGGGCTGAGGCTCATTGGCCCATCTTACCGTCTGCGAGAAATTCCCGGACCGCGCGCGTCCAGACCTCGGGCGCCTGCTTCAGGAGCGATCCGTGACGGGCGCCCGGTATCAGGACCAGCTCCTTCCTCCCCGGCAGGCGGTCGAAGACCGCGCGGGCCTCCGTGGGCCACACCCGCTCGTCCCGCTCGCCGTGGAGGAGGAGCACGGGCAGGCGGACTCCCGCCGCGTACTCGACCGGGTTGTGGCGGAACGGATCGAACCCCTGCTGCACGCCGCCCCAGAACAGGAGCACGTGGGTCAACGGGAAGGGGGGAAGACCGAGGGCGGAGAAGCGATGCTCGACCGTGGTCAGGAGGCGATCGAAGGGGGCTTCCACGATCAGCGCCTCCGGCGCCACGCCCTCCTCCGCGATCGCTTTCAGGGACGCCGCCGCGCCCATCGAGGCGCCGAAGAGGACCACGCGCTCGCCTCCGGGGAGCGGACGGGCCTCGCGGAACGCCGCCGCCACGTCCTTCGCCTCGTGCCAGCCGATGCTCGTGTCGTGCCCCGCCGAGCCGCCGCTGCCGTAGCAATCGACGAGGAGGACGGAGTAGCCCAGGGCGTGGAAGGCCTGCGCTTCCGGCAGCAGCGCCCCCTTGCTGTCCGCGTAGCCGTGCACGAGGACGACCACTCCCTTCGGTGCGGGGCGCGGCACGTGCCACGCCTCGAGGGCGAGGCCGAACGCGCCCGGAAAGTGCCGTGTCTCCCAGGCGAGGCCGAGGGCGGCCGGGGTGGCGGCATCGCGGGGCTTGGGGATGGTGGCCCCCGTGAACAGCACGCGCGCCTTCTCGCCCCAGGTGAGCGCCTCGGGCCGGGGGGTTCGCCTCCCCGAGTCGGTGAAGCGGGTCATGGCCCGCGCGTGAGCGTAGGCGAGGAGGTTGAGGAGGGCGAAGGCCAGGGCGAGGCCCGCGCCCGCCGCCCGGCGGGCCCGGTGGGTCATGCCTTCCGCACTCTAGCTTGACCCGGCCCCTCCCGCTGGTTCTAATACCCACGAGCCCATGAGCGAGAGACGGGCCTCCATCACCGCGGTCGGGCGCTGCCTGCCCGAGCGGGTCATGACCAACCAGGAGCTCGAGAAGCTCGTCGAGACCACCGACGAGTGGATCCGTACCCGCACGGGCATCCGGAAGCGGCACGTGGCGGAGAAGGGGACGGGCACCAGCGAGCTCGCGGTGGGGGCCGCCCGCGAGGCCCTCCGCCGACGCGGGGTGGAGCCCTCCGAGATCGACCTGATCATCGTGGCCACCGTCACCCCGGACATGCCCTTCCCCGCCACCGCCTGCCTCGTGCAGGACAAGCTCAAGGCCACCCGGGCCTGGGGCTTCGACATCTCGGCCGCCTGCTCCGGCTTCCTCTACGCCCTCACCATGGGCGCCCAGTTCGTGCAGAACGGCGCCCACAAGAAGGTGCTGGTCATCGGGGCGGACGTCATGACCTCGATCCTCAACTATCAGGACCGCACCACCTGCGTGCTCTTCGGCGACGGCGCGGGCGCCGTGCTGCTGGAGCCCCGCGAGGATGGTACCGGCGTCTTCGACTTCTACCACGAGGTGGACGGCTCGGGGGGCTGCTACCTGAACATGCCCGG
>WNFT01010194.1_pt1 | contig 11203 bp, 6 predicted proteins | sample 5400191 | NCBI WGS metagenome assembly WNFT01 (sample SAMN13153359, study PRJNA577476) | soil metagenome | isolation source: 80 cm saprolite under Madrone tree | place: USA:California | collected 2016-06-14
CGCCGTTGCAGGTCTTGCAAAGCGTCCGCAGCTTGCCGGTCCCGCCGCACCGTGTGCATGGCACGTTAAAGCGCATCTTGCCCGCGGCCTGCTGGATCGTGCCCGTGCCCCCGCAGGCGGCGCAGGTTTGCGGCGAGCCCACGGCGCCTGTTCCATGGCAAGTCCCGCAAGTGTCCAGCCGCGTGATAGAGAGCTTTTTCACCGCGCCACGCACGGCGTCCCAAAAACCAATCTCAATCTGATATTCCAGGTCGCCGCCGGGTTCATGCTCCGGCTCCATCGCGGCGCCACCGCGTCCGCCGCTGAAGAACTGGCTGAAGAGATCGCGGAAGCTCGATCCGCCGCCGGCCGCGCCGGAGCCACCGCCAAAATCAAATCCGCCAAAATCAAAGTTGACGTCCTGCTCTCCGCCGTGGCCGCCCGCTCCACCCGGCCCGGCCGGCGGAAGGTTGTCGCTGTAAAAGCCATACTGATCGTACATCTGCCGTTTCTTAGAGTCGGAGAGGACGTCGTAGGCTTCTTGCAGTTGCTTGAATTTTTCTTCCGCGGATTTATCGCCCGGATTCAAATCCGGATGATATTTCCGCGCCAGCTTGCGAAACGACGCACGAATATCCTTGGCGCTCGCCTTGCGCGGCACTCCCAGCAGTTCGTAATAATCCTGTTTTGCTGTCGTCGGCATGATTGCGCCGCTTCGGGCGCGAAAATCTTAGTAGGGGCATCCGCCGTGGCGGATGCCCCTACGGTTGCTAATTCACGTTAGTTCGGCCGCTTCGACTCGTCCACGTCTACGTACTCCGCATCAATCACGTCGCCAGGCTTCTTCTCCTGCGCGCCGCCCGGGCCGGCGGAAGACCCTCCTGCTGGGCCAGCGCCGCTAGGACCAGCCTGTCCCGCCGCGGCGCCCGCCGCCTGAGTGGTTTTGTACAGCTCCTCGGCGATCTTGTGCAGCGACCGCTCGACGTTTTCCTTGGCTGCCCGCAGCCGCGGAACGCCGCCTTCATTCACGGCCTTCTTCGCGTCCTCGATGGCCTCTTCGGCTTTTTTCACATCCGCTTCGGCGATCTTCTCGCGGTTCTCGCGCAGCATCTTTTCGGCTTGATACACGATGCCGTCCAGGCTGTTGCGCGCTTCGACCTCCTCCATCCGGCGGCGGTCGTCTTCCGAATGCGATTCGGCTTCTGCCCGCATCTTCTCAGCCTCTTCCTTGCTCAAGCCGCTGGAAGCAGTGATGGTGATTTTCTGCTCCTTGTTCGTGGCCTTGTCTTTAGCGCTCACATTCAGGATGCCGTTGGCATCGATGTCGAACGTGACTTCGATCTGCGGCGTGCCGCGCGGGGCCGGAGGAATCCCGTCCAGTTTGAACGTACCGAGAGACCGGTTGTCTTTCGCGAACTTCCGCTCGCCCTGCATGACGTGAATTTCCACGCCTGGTTGGTTGTCAGCCGCCGTCGAGTACGTTTCCACCTTGCGCGTCGGGATTGTGGTGTTGCGCGGGATCTGCACGGTCATCACGCCGCCGAGTGTCTCCACGCCCAGCGAAAGCGGCGTCACGTCCAGCAGCAGGATGTCTTTTACGTCGCCCGCCAGCACCGCGCCCTGAATCGCCGCGCCGACTGCCACGACTTCGTCGGGATTCACGCCCTTGTGTGGTTCCTTCCCACCGAAGAAGTTGCGAACTAGCGATTGCACCTTGGGGATGCGCGTCGACCCGCCCACCAGAACTACTTCCTGAATATCGTTCGGCGACATCTTCGCGTCTTCCAGGGCCTGCTTCACCGGTTTCATTGAGCGGTCCAGCAGGTCATTCATCATCTGTTCGAGCCGCGTGCGCGTGAGCTTCTCTTCCATATGAATCGGCCCGTTCGCGCCCGCAGTGATGAACGGCAGGTTGATCTCCGTCTCCATCATTTGCGAAAGCTCGATCTTGGCTTTCTCCGCCGCGTCCTTCAGCCGTTGCAGCGCCATCTTGTCCTTGCTCAAGTCAATGTTGTTCTTGGTCTTGAATTCGGTGATGAGCCAGTCCACGATTCTCTGGTCCACGTCGTCGCCGCCCAGGTGCGTGTCGCCGTTGGTGGACTTCACTTCCACCACGCCCGCGCCGACTTCCAGGACGGAAATATCGAAAGTGCCGCCGCCCAAGTCGTATACCGCGATCGTCTCGTCGGTCTTCTTATCCAGCCCATACGCCAGCGCCGCCGCCGTCGGCTCGTTGATGATGCGCACCACCTCCAGGCCGGCGATCTCGCCCGCTTGCTTGGTGGCTTGCCGCTGCGCGTCGTTAAAATAGGCCGGCACGGTGATCACCGCCTTGGCGACTTTTTCGCCGAGGAAATCTTCCGCGGCCGCTTTCAGCTTGCCGAGAATCATCGCGGAAAGCTCCGGGGGGCTGTAAGACTTCCCTGAAATCTCCACACGCGCGTCTTGGTGCGGTCCTGCGATCACTTTGTAGGGCACGCGCCGCGTCTCTTCACCAACTTCATCGTAGCGCCGGCCCATGAACCGCTTGATCGAATACACAGTGTTCTCGGGATTCGTTACCGCCTGACGTTTTGCCACTTGGCCGACCAGCCGCTCGCCTGTCTTTGTAATCGCCACTACGGACGGTGTCGTCCGTGCCCCCTCCTGGTTGGGGATCACCACCGGTTCGCCGCCCTGCATCACGGCCACTACCGAGTTTGTCGTTCCCAGGTCAATTCCAATAATCTTGCTCATTGCCGCCATTCCTCCTGAAACCTTTTGGCATTTCCGTTCGCCTGTAAATCTCTGAAATCAAGGCGAATCCAGCTCAGTTCTCGCGTTCCAAGCCCAGCTAGAGGCGCAGTATACATGTTGAGTGCATGTTTGTCAAGTTTTTTGATGGCATAAATAAATCCCTCATTTTCTTTGTCTTACGGCCTCCGGCCGCCTGTCCTCGTTCCCTTCCGAAAATCGTCATTGACTTTTGGTAATTCTTCGTATATAATACTATGTAGATACTGGGGATGCGCCGGCTGGGGAGATGTTTCCTTGGGCGTTTGCCGCCGTTTCGAGCAATGCGCAGCGTTTAGAATCAACACTTATGAAAAAAAGGGGGAGGGGGGTAGCAGTTATGGTTAACTACAATTCCCCCGCACAACGCTTCCCATCGCGATCGCAACCAACTTGGGCGAGTCTCAGTTGCTATGCTTCTCTTAGTGTTTAGGTGAAGTTAAGCCACGACAACTCTTACATTCCGTCGATTTCGCGGTAGAATTCTGTTTCGTGACCCGCAAGGGCAAATCGCTCGAATTATTTCGGAGGATCGCGTGAACCGTCGGCGCATTCTGGCAGGGATTCTTAGCGTGGGCTTGCTCAGCCTATTGGCCTTGTTCCTGCCTTCTTTGCACAAGTCTCCTGAGCCTGCGTCACCGTCGGCACCGGCATTGGCGCAAACGCCGTCGGAGACGGCTAACGCGCCCACGCCGTCTGATACGCCGATCATTCCTGCGCCGGTGGTCGCGGCGAAGGCAGCTCCACTTCCTCCCGCGCCGCAGTCAGCTGACGGTTTATCGGACGTGGATCCGCACAAAGCCTTCGGCTCGAAGAGCGCTCCCGTGACCATGGAAGTCTTCAGCGATTTTCAATGCCCGGCGTGCAAAACACTCTTCCTGACCACCAATCGCCAATTGATGGACAATTACGTTACTACGGGCAAGGTTTACCTGATCCACCGCGATTTTCCGCTTGCCATGCACGCGCACTCGCGCGTGGCCGCGCGCTACGCCCGCGCCGCTGCACAGCTCGGTAAGGTTGAGCCCGTGGAGCAAGCGCTCTTCCAGAACCAGGAGAAGTGGGAACAGAGCGGCGACGTGGATGGCACGGTCGCTGCCGTGCTCTCCGCCGGGGAAATGACTAAAGTACGCGCGCTTGTCAAGGGGGGCACCCTCGACGCCGCCATCGACAAGGACTTCGCGCTGGGCCAGACCTATCGGGTCAATCAGACGCCCACCACCGTCTTTCATTGCAAAGGTCAGACCTATCCGTATTCCGGGGTCATGACTTACGACATTCTCAAAACGTTTCTCGAACAGTTGCTCAGTCAGAAATAGGTTTGGTTTCACCGGAGAAACAATTCAAAGATCCATGATGCAATCAAGCCCATTCAATTTACGCCGAGCGATCATCTGGATAGGCCGACTGGTCCTTGCCGGAATATTTATTTATGCAGGCTATGCCAAGTTGACGATGGGCATGCATCCACGCCCACCTCTCGGAGTGGCCCTTTCGTTCTTTGCGCTGCAGGTTGATTCCTACCAAATGTTGCCGGTGTGGGCTGTAAAATTCGTGGCCAATACGCTGCCGTTCGCGGAAATCGCGCTTGGCCTGCTCCTCTTGTTCGGCTTTGGCCTGCGTATATGGGCCACTCTCATCACCTTATTGATCGTGGGATTTTTTGCAGCCGTTTTGCGAGCGTATCTCTTGCACATGCAGATCAATTGCGGGTGTTTTACCACGCCCGAACCGGTTTCGCTCAAGAAAATTTTTGAAGATGGCGCTCTCGCGGCGCTCGCCATTCTGATGACGGTTTTTGCTTTCATTGAAGCGCGCAAGCCGCATCCCTGGTCGGCTCCCGAGAAAGCTTGAGCTGAACTTGCTGCGATGAAAACTCTTGCTGAATATCTCGAGCTGGCCACGGTGGCCCACGGCCATCTGTGCGCTGGCCAGGTCCTCGGCGTGCGCCTCGCCATGCTGGGGCTGCGCGAACTCGGCATCGACGATCCCATCGCCGAACGCAAGCGCATTGTCACCTACGTCGAAATCGATCGCTGCGTCACTGATGCCGTCGCGCTTGTAGCCAACTGCCGCCTCGGCAAGCGCGCGCTGAAATTCCGCGATTGGGGCAAAGTCGCCGCCACTTTCGTCGACCTGCAGACCGGCCGTGCCGTGCGCATCGCCGCGAAAGAATCTTCCAAGCAAGCTGCCCGCGAAATGTTTCCTGAACTCGGCAAGGACGCCGGCCAGCAAAAAGCCTACGCACAACTCTCCGACGAAATTCTCTTCGATCAACAATGGGTGAAAGTCGAAGTCCAGCCCGAAGATCTGCCTGGCTTCAAAGGCCCCCGCGTCGTCTGCGCCCAATGCGGCGAAGGCATCAATTTCAAACGCGAAGTCGTGAAGGACGGGCGCACCCTCTGCCGCGCCTGCGCCGGCGAACGCTATTACGAAAGTTTGCCCCCAAAGTGAAGACACGATGGTAGTGGCGAACCTGAGGTTCTGAATGAAAAGAATTCTTTTTTCCATCGCCGTGTTTCTTCTTGCAGGTTGCGTAGTCTTTGCACAGAAGACTCCCCCAAAACAGAGAGATAAGTCTGAAGACGAAATTATTGCCGCGGTCGTCCGACATGAGACGTTTACACACAAAGGTATCGTTTTCCTTAGTGTCAATGGTCATGATCCTTCCTCTGAGACTCTACGCTTGCTCTCAGTGTGGTAGGTCCGCGCTCTTCCTGCGTCGCGGGCAGTCTACGTTCCAGTTCCAAATGAAATGGGGTCTTGGAAGGACAAAAAAACCGGAGAACTTGGCAGCTATTTCGAGGCCGGAGTTGGGAAGCGGATCGGTGATACCCGCGTTGAAGTTGTTGCTGGTTGGTGGCAGGCCTGCGGCACGTACGCCGTTGTTCTCCAGAACGGTAGTTGGTCGGTCGAGAGCTACAAGGCCTGGGACATGTGCTGGTGAGCGCTTTATGTTGGGTCTCCTTCCGATAATGAGGCGCTTGCTTCGCGGATTCTGCGATTGTGCCAATGGTCAACCTTCGGAGCTGGTTTGCTCCTTTCGTGCCTCTCCAATGCGCACGATGACATAAGCGATTAGGGCAAACGCAAAAAAGACCAGCAGCATCCAGGCAATCCCCTGCAAAGTCTCGATGGCCGCGCGATAGAGCTCGAAAATCCATCGGTCGAAACTGAGCGAGGCAGTTTGGACTTCACGGCCGCCGAGCGCCGGGTTGATGTATTTCTCCAGGTCGCGAAGTTGCACGCCGGCAGACACTCCCACAACGAGAATCGCGAATTTCATGTACTTCGACCAAGCTGCGCTGATCTCATCGGCGATGATGCGGTGCAGCACGCTGTCGACGGGCTTCGTGAACAAGCGCATCACGAAAAACGACACGCCGAGAGCCGTCACGAATGTAACGAAGAGCAAATAGAGGAACATAGGAGATCACCTCAGAGCCGATCCTTCGACCTGATTCGCGGACGAAGATGCCGGGCGCCGGCAGTTTTCTACTATAAAGGATTCCCGCGCTGTTTCCTTGTTCATGGCATCAAACGCGACCGAGTGGCCTGCGCCATTCTCTAGTGCGGTAAGATGATGCTTTCATGCTGAGCCTGCCACCCATTACGCTGCGACTGCGCGGCTGGAAACTGATTGACCGCGTCGCGCTGGTTTTTCTGTTGCTTTGTTCGATCGCGCTGGGTGCAGGCTGCGGTTTGCTGTTTGTTTACGCCAGCGACCTGCCGGAAATTCGCGCGCTGGAAACCTATCGCCCCGACGTGGTGACCGAAGTTTACGCGGATGACGGCCAGCTTGCGGGCAGCTTCGCGCTGCAGCGCCGCATCCTGATGACCTACGAACAGTGCCCCAAAGTTTTGTACAGCTCTGTTACCGCGATTGAGGATCAGCACTTCGAAGAACACTGGGGCGTCGACTTCCCGCGCATGTTCAGCGCCGCGGTGCGAAATGTCGTTAAGGGCCGCATCACCGGCGGGGCCAGTACCATCACCATGCAACTGGCCGGAAATCTTTTCCTGGACCGCAGCGACCGCAGCTTCCGCCGCAAAATGCAGGAAATTCTACTCGCGTTGCAAATCGAGCGCCGCTACACCAAGCCGCAGATTTTTACCATGTACGCCAACCAGGTGTACCTGGCGCACGGCAATTATGGTTTTGCCGCGGCATCGCAATTTTATTTTGGCAAACCGGTTACGGATCTGAAACTCCAGGAAGCCGCGCTGCTCGCGGGCATGGTCAATGGCCCGAAGTTTTCGCCGCTCACGAATCCGGACCTCGCGCTCAACCGCCGCAATCTGGTAATCCACCGGATGGAAGAGGAAGGCAAGATCACGCCCGCGGATGAGACGGCTACCAGGAAAACGGCGCTCGGTTTGCACATCCAGTATCCGCGCAATGACCTGGCGCCCTACTTCTTCGAAGATATTCGCAAGTATCTTGAATCCACGTATGGCACAGAAGCGGTCCATGAGCGAGGGCTGCGTGTTTACACGACGCTGAACATCGCCATGCAACGCGTCGCCAACCAGTCTTTGCGTGACGGCCTGCACACCTACGAACGCCGCCACGGCTGGAAGGGAAATTTACCAAACGTTTTGCGCGACAATCTTGGCAAGCTCGAAACTTACGAAGACGACGACTGGCGCCACGCGATCGAGAAGGGAAGTTACGTCACGGGACTTGTCCTCACCGTGAGCGACAAAGACGCGGTCATCAAAATCGGCCCTTACCGCGGGATTCTCTCGGCCAGTGAATTTGCCTGGACCGGCCGCAAGAAACCCAGCGATCTCCTGAAAGTAGGTGACCTGGCGCAATTCTTGATTCAGGAATTGCGCGACACTACCGTGCGCGTGCAACTCCAGCAGCAGCCCGGGCCGCAAGGCGCGCTTCTGGCCATCGACAATTCCACCGGTGAAATCAAAGCCATGATTGGCGGATACAGTTTCGAGGATTCCAAATTCAACCGCGCCACGCAGGCGGTCCGCCAGGTCGGCAGCTCATTCAAGGTTTATGTTTATGCGGACGCACTGGAGAAAGGCTCGACGCCGTTCGATACGATAGTGGACACACCTTTTACCACGATCAGCGGTGGCCAGCCTTATTCTCCACGGAATTATGACGAAAAATTTGAAGGGACTATCACGCTTCGGCGCGCACTGGCCGGCTCGCGAAACGTTCCGGCCGTGAAGCTCGCGGAAAAAGTGGGTATCAACACGGTCGTCGATATGGCGAAACGGTTCGGGATTACGACTCCGCTTCCGCCCTATCTGCCGCTGGCTCTCGGCGCCGCGGATATGAAGTTAGTCGAACATGTCTCGGCGTTCACGGTGTTCCCGAACGACGGAATCCGCATCGATCCGCACATGATTCGCCGCGTCACCAGTTACGATGGAGCGCTGCTCGAAGAAGCGCATCCGGAAGTACACGATGTTCTTTCTCCCGACGTGGCGCGGACCATGACCGCCATGCTCGAGGAAGTCATTCAATTCGGCACTGGCATTCAGGCCAAAGCACTCGGCCGCCCGGCTGCCGGAAAAACCGGTACGACGCAGGATTACACCGATGCCTGGTTTGTGGGCTACACGCCGCAACTCACCGCGGGTGTGTGGGTGGGCTTCGACGATAAGCAAATTTCACTCGGGAAAAAAGAAACCGGCGCGCGCGCGGCGCTTCCCATTTGGCTCGAATTCATGCAGGGCGCGACAGCCGGGACGCCGGTCATGGATTTCGCCAATGTGGTTCCGCTCGAACAGCAAGTCGGCGAACATCACGTCAACGTGGACACGCCGGATACCGCGCCCACTGAAGACGAACCTGCCGCCCCCAAAGAAAAACCGCCGGCCGCTCCGCCGCCCGCGAAGACGGGGACCGCAGACACGAGCGGCGCGACTACCTCGCCGCCCGTCCCCCGCAGCAACTAAAGTCAGGGTTGCGGAAATCCGCGCGCGTCGAAACAAGCGGGACACCATCGCGCGTTCAAGAAATAAGTTTGTCAACATGGCCTTGCAACTCTATCGACGGACATAAGCTTATGCACGATTCTGTATATATCCGGCATAGATATCCATACTACGGAATAAACGACATCTAAATTTCGCATTTAGATTTAATACTCCGCACACGACAAAAGAGTTAGCCAAGATTCCACGAAGAACTAAAAAAGCTATAGGTTGGAAGGCACCTTGCTTCTATTTCCCCCGCTTGTGTAAGGATTCAGAGATTTTTTTTATTCTCTAGACGAAATTGACGAGGGCAAACGATATGAAACGTGTGGTGAATGGAATCAGTTTGGCTCTGGTAGTCGCGCTGACGATGACACTTGCAGGGTTGTTCGCTGCTCCGGCGAGCGCGCAGGTATCGACAGGCTCGGTTTCCGGCAATCTGGTCGACGCACAGGGAGCGGGCGTCCCCAGTGCGAGCGTGCAATTGACTAATAAGGACAGCAACCAGGTCTTTACATCGCAGAGCGACAATGCTGGGCTGTTCCACCTTGCCCAACTGCAGCCTGGAACTTACCGGGTGGAGATATCAAAACAGGGCTTTAAGAAGGTCGTGTTTGACACTATCGAAGTGGCGGTGGGCGCGGATAGAGGATTGGGAGCCATCAAACTTGAGATCGGCGAAGTGACGGCGACGGTCGAGGTCTCCTCAGCTCCCCCGTTGGTTGAAAACACAGAAGCGCAGGTAACAAACGAGTTTACCTCAACCAACATTCAGACGTTTCCTGGCGTCCTGGAAAATCAAGGCCTGGATTTCCTGGCGCTGACAGTGCCCGGCGTTGCGAGTAACCGGGACTTAGGCTTCTCGAATTCCAACGGGCCGGGCTTTGAAGTCAATGGAATCCGTGGGCGGAACAACGACCAGCAGATCGACGGTCAGAATAACAACGATAACTCCGTCGCCGGTCCGGGCTTGTTCGTGTCCGACCCCGAATTTGTTCAAGAATACCAAATCACCACGAGCAACTTCGGCCCGGAATATGGCCGCAACTCTGGTTCGGTCGTAAACATCATTACCAAGAGCGGAACCAACAATGTTCACGGTTCCGTCTACGGCACTGAGAGCAACTCAGTTCTGAACGCTTTGTCGAATACCCAGAAGGCGTTTGAAGGTCTGAAGAAGCCAGCACGCTTCAACGATGAATTTACCGGCGGGACCATAGGCGGGCCACTCTGGGTAGATCATGTGTTCTTCTTCGCCGGTTTTAATAACGAAATCGTGTCGCAACAGCAGGTATATACGTCGGGTGTAGATAATAGCGGCGGCGCTGTCGGGAGCTTAACCCCCACACCGAATGGAATCGCGACGCTGGTTGCGTGCTATGGCAACACACCGTCCATTCAGGCGCTCCAGACGTTCGGCCCCTTTGCCATAAAGGGCGGGAACCCCGCGTCTGTGCCGGGCACAATTTCATCGGCGACGCCCGCACCTGGACAGACGCAGTCCCCGACGTTAACAGGTTGCACCGACGGCGTGAACCGATTCTTGGAAGTCTCGCAGATCGAAAGGACTCTTCCGACCGGATCGAAAGCCTACAACTTCCCGATGAGGCTGGATATCCAAACGGGGAAGAATCACTTTTCCGGCCGGTATCTGTATAACCGATCCACGTTCTACAATGCCGACAGTTTCTTCGGGGCATCGGCGGGGTATCCAAATAACGTGCCGGCGCTATCCCAGGATTATGGGTTCAGCTGGGTGCGCACGCTCTCGAACCGGATGTCGAACGAGTTTCGTGCGAGCTATGGCCGCGTCAATGTTGAATTTGGGGGAAACGCGCTTGGAACTGTTCCGAGCCAGGGTAGCATTGGTAATGCCCTCGCTCGCGTCTCGTTCAATGGAACGACATTTCTTGGATACGGTCCGGCCACCACTGAGCCACAGGGCCGCATCGTGAACACCTATCAATTCCAAGATAACTGGAGCTACTTCCTGGGGCGACACGGGTTAAAAGCGGGCGTTAATTTTACTTACCAGAGGTCTCCCAATATATTTCTGCCCAATTTTAACGCCTCGTACCGGTTCTCGAACTACTCAACCTACGGACCAGATACTCCGAACCGCATCCAGATCGCGCAGGGCACTCCGTCACTTGATTTCCGGGAGAAGGACACATTCGCTTACTTCGGCGACGATTTCAAGATCAAGAACAACCTGACGTTGAACTTGGGAATCACGTACACTTATTACGGCCAGCCTGCCAACCTATTTCATACCCTCACAGTAAAGAACCAGAGCGGCTCGAATCCGCTGTGGAATCCTGCCCTGCCGACCTCCGTGACGGAGTTCCCGACGATTCCGGCTCCGAAGAACAGTTGGGGCCCGGGCGTCGGATTTGCCTGGACGCCGGGAAGAGGTGGACGCCTTACCGGCAACGGCAAGACCGTGGTGCGCGGCGGCTACCGGTATGTCTACGACCCACCGTTCTACAACGTATATTTGAACATC
>WNFT01016997.1_pt1 | contig 11202 bp, 7 predicted proteins | sample 5400191 | NCBI WGS metagenome assembly WNFT01 (sample SAMN13153359, study PRJNA577476) | soil metagenome | isolation source: 80 cm saprolite under Madrone tree | place: USA:California | collected 2016-06-14
TGGCTCCTGGAGTTGATGCGTCTCTCCGCCATTGACCCGCAGGCGCGCCGTGCCTTGCTCGCACGTCAACGCCTGTTGCAGTTGCTCGGAAGCTGTGAGGGCAAATTCACTGCCCTGGATGCACTGCTGCATGAATATGCCACCGAGCGGATACTGGTCTTCACCGAACACAACGCCGTTGTGTACGACCTGGCCAGCCGCTATCTCGTGCCAGCTATCACCCATGAGACCCACGCTGCCGAACGCAAGCACATCCTGGATGGATTTCAGTCCAGTCGCTACCACGTCATCGTCACATCTCGCGTGCTCAACGAAGGCGTAGATGTGCCGGAGGCGAAAGTCGCGATTGTGCTGGGTGGCGGATCGAGTGCACGCGAATATGTTCAGCGCCTGGGGCGCGTCCTGCGCAAGGTGGAGAACAGGCAAGCGGTGCTCTTTGAAGTCGTTGCACGCAGGACCATTGAAGAGGGCAAGGCACAACGGCGGCGTACTGGACAGGAGGCGAGCTAGTGCTCACGGCTGACCTTGTCAGGCCGAGACTGCGTCTACATGGGTCGGGCTTGTCCATCGAGATGCTTGATGTAGGCAACCCTGCCTGGCTGCAAACTGCAACCGACCTGGTTGCCTTATTGCAGAGGCATGTGGGTCAGTCGCAGGCCGCCTGGGACAGAGCAGTGGAAGCCTACGTGGGTGAGCGTGTTGACTACTTCGTCGTGCGTGGCCTGGCGAAAGTGCTCACCGACGCGGCAACCTTCACTCCACTGGCGACTGCTCTGCCGCCAGTCCAGTTGCGTGAACGGCTCTTCGTCCATGGCCCGGTATTTACAACGCCCCAATTATTTCAACCTCGGACACGCTACGAGGTGGTAAGTAATGTGGCAGATGAACTTGGCATCTCCCCCGTGCAAGTGGAGGCAACACTCTTCGCGGACCGGCCTGCAACCTATATTCTGACAGATGCCGGGCCGCAGTGGACAGCTGAAGGCTTACTCGCTCGCTACAACCTGGAACTGGCTCGCGGCGTACTCTATTGGGCGTCACACATCACGATTGAGGCAGCGAGTAACTATAAGGACCTCTGGCGATACATCAAACTCTTCAAATTAATGTTCTGGGCTGAGCCAAAACCAGAAGGAGGCTATCGCATCGATCTTGATGGCCCCATCTCCCCTTTTGTGTCTTCTACACTGCGTTATGGCAGACAAATGGCAGCGTTTCTCCCCGCGCTGCTGCTGTGTGAGCAATGGCAGATGCGTGCCCATGTACGTCCGCCTCAAGCACAAGGAGAAGTGATCTATCAGCTTGACCACACCAGCTCACTGCACTCACACTTCAAAAGCTCAGGTCTCTTTGATAGTCGTCTTGAAGCAGACTTTGCGAGCGAATTCGAGCAAAAGATGGGTGGCAAACGAGGACATTGGCGACTCACTCGTGAAGACGAGGTGCTCCTCCTAGGGGATACGGTGATGATCCCCGACTTCATGCTCGTTGACGAGCGGGATGAGAACCGGAAAATTATGATCGAGTTAGTGGGTTTTTGGCATCCACAGTATCTCCGGCGAAAGATTGAAAAGGTTCGTGCAGCCAACTGTGCTTCTCTTCTTTTGCTTGTCTATCAAGGCTTGAAAATCACGGACGACGCTTTTCAGGATGTGGCAAGTGAGGTTATCTTTTTTAAGCAAAAACCTGTGCTGAAAGAGGTGATGGACACCGTCGAAGCAATGGCCGAGCGCGTCTATGGTCCGCGCTCGCAGCCAAAGAGGAAAAAGCGAAGCGGCGTAAAGTCTTAGAAGCAGTCAGGCACCTTTGAGGTTTTTTGCTGTACATCCCCAGCAATAGAACGGTTATGCCTCAGCGTCTATGGTGTCGATGTCGACAATGGTGTCGGCGTCGATGTGAGCCTTACTCTCCTGCTGTACGCGCTCCATCCTTGCCGCGATCAGTGTACCCAGCATCAGGAGCATGAGCGCCAGGAGCAACTGCGGCGGTGGGGTGGAGAAGTAATGCACCAACGCACTGAGAGCAGCGCTACCGAAGAGTGCTATCAGTACGATACGATCTGCTATGTTTCTGCTGCGGGTGAGCCAGAAGAGTGAAACGAGAACTGCGGCAAGAATGCTTGTTGTGACCAGGCGCTCAACAGTAAACACTGGCAGGATGCGCCCTATTATCTGCTGCATGGTGGATGAGACCAGTGGCAGGATCGGACGTTTCCCGCTGCCGGCCAGGATAAGCAGACAGACACCACCGCTCAAGAGCACAAGTATGCGCTCGGTGTGGGCGAATAGACGATTCCAATGTTGCCTTGCAAGTGCAGAAGCATAGATCAGCAACATCAAGGCAAAAAGTCCATCCAGAACGTATTGATTGCTTATGGAGAGAGCTGGGAGGCTGGCGCTCAATGCCTGGAGGTTCAGCGTGGCAGAAGCAAGATAGTTGCTCTGGTTTCCGATGGAATTCAGCAGGAGGAGTGCGCCTATCGTGACAGCCAGCACCATGATAGCCTCAACCACGCTCTCAATGCGCCTCAACCACAGGTATTTACGGCGCAAAAGCCTATTTGCCCACACCAGCCCAAGAGTGAGCACGACAAATATTCCCATCAGATAGGCGGTGACGATGAGACCATCGGCTAAAGAAAGCAAGTTGGTGCCTTGTGGTGTGGTGAGCAATGATGATGCCTGCTGGACATAGCTCTGCCCCAGAGACCACATCGTGGTACCCAACACCAGTGTGATCACTGCCACTGCTATTCCATCTATCACATTTAGTTGGCGACGATCCCAGAAAATCAGCAGACGAAGAGCAAGCATCACCAGAGCAATTGCCAGGATATACAGGACAGCCCGGTTGGCCAGAACGGACACGAACACGCCACGTGTTCCTGGTCGCGCGGGTGCCCCTCCCAGAAATGACTGCAGGAGCAGTATTTGCGTGGCGAGCCAGAGCGTGGCGATGAGGCGTCCCCACTGCGAGAAGAGCGCGAACACGGCCAGCGCGAGTGGCACTATTGAGAGTACCAGATTCATGCCCACAAGCAGTGACGGGCTCATACGAGGATTAATGCTCGCCAGTTCCCTACCACCAAGTGTGTACTGGAGCAAAAAACAGGCAATGCTCAGGATGAGCACCATCCAGCCATCAAACTGCGTAGATGGGCTGTTGAAGCGTATGAGCGAGCTTACGAGGATGATACCAAGCAGTACTGCAGCGGCGCTGTTCAAACTAACCCCATCGTAGAGTCTGCTTGCGAAGTGAACTAACAGGAGCCGGTTGCCCAAGAAAATTTGTAATATGAGTTCTATTCCCGCTACCCCTGCCAATGCCAGGTGACTCAGACGAATAAACCAGCTGGTCGGCCGAGACGTCAGAGAATCAGTCCATACGGCCCTGCGCGTGACAACTTTCCCCTCAAAGGCTAAGAGCGCAATGACTAGCGTCCCATAGGAGAGCAAGTGCCGGAACAAATTGATGGGCAGCCTACCACCTAATTTGCCCTGGAAGTCAAGCGATGCAAGGAGGGTGAGCAGTGCAATCAGGACAAAGACGCCCGCACCGAGGACAATTTTACGTGGTGTAGGCTCCTGCAGCGAACCGAGGACAACAACGCCACAGAGAAGGACGAAGGCTGTCAGTGCCAGCTCAGCAGCTGCATATGAGTAGCCAAAGCTCATGTAGACAATGACGACTAGAACGATTTGTGCTATTAGGACCAGGCCCAGGAGGAGCTGAAAGCGCCAGGTCCAAATGTTCTCGCCAGATGATACCATGAGATCAGAAAACTCCTGCTTGAAACAGACTGCTTGACGGTAAGTAGTCCCCTGGAACTCTTGAAGGAGGCATAAGCGAATAAATCCCCCCCTTTTACTATACAGCCAATGTGCCATATCATGCTATGTCTTGCTGCTAGGCGCGTAGGGCTAGCCCTACGCGCCGTCGGCCTGGGCCTTCTCAACCGCTCGTTTCAGCACTTCGTATGGCTGTGCACCCATCACCAGGTACTTGTTAGCGAAGATGAGCGCGGGCACACCGTCCAGCCCGTACTCGTGTGCCAGGGCAATATCGGCATCAACTTCCTTGCTGAAAGCAGGACTTCGCACGATGGTTGTGAAATCCCTGGTGTTTAGACCCACACTGTCCGCGATTTCTTTCAGGACTTGTTCGTCATCAATCACACGCGCTTGCTGCCAGTATGCTCGCATTGCCGCGGTGTGGAAGGCATTGCCTTTCCCCTGAGATTCGGCGTACTTCGCAACTACGAGCGCAGGGCGGCTATCGACCTCAAATGGACCAGGGTTGAGCTCCAGGCCATACTGCTCCCGTGCGCGCTTTTGCAAAAGTGGACGGGAAGCCTCTATCTGTGCGCGCCGTTGCGGCGATATAGGCGGAGAACCTGGAGGACGCAGTTGGAACGCACGCCAATGGAGGGTGACATCGTAATTTTCTTCGAGCTTCTCCAAACTGGAGGCTACCAGGAAGCAAAAGGGTCAAACAAAGTCCGACCATACATCAATGCGCATGGACATGTGCTTCCTCCTTTCTGATGTCTAGAGTATATCACAAGCATGATAACTTTTTGTAATCTGAAACGTATTATAAACGTACCCTTCTACAGAGCTTCTGTTCACTACGTCATGGCAATCCCCCATGGGGCTCACCCAGTTAAGAACAGGTAGACGAAACGTGTAGAATATGTGTTATGATATATTAGTAATTCGGTATTGCAACACTCTATCCCGGGTGATCGGAGATCACTGAAGAAAGCAGGTCTGAACTATGGATGCTCAGGCTCTCTATATGTACCAACGTAACCCCAATGAGCAGCGCCCAACCGCTCCGCAACGTCGCAATCCCAATAATGGGGGCAACGCCAACAATAACGGTGGACCCCGTGAGAGTATGACAAGGGTCCTGTGGCGCTCGCTCCTCATCGTAGGCGTGGTGTTCTTGGCCTGGTACCTTTTCCAATACTTCACGCAGAGTCCAAACAGCAACAGTCAGAAGACGATCGACATTCCCTATAGCAGCTTCTATGCACAGATCCAAAGCGATAATGTCAGGACTGCGGTTTTCCAGGGACAGGATATCACCGGTGACCTGAAAAACGCCATCGCCAATCCTGATAGCAATAGCAGCATCAAATCGTCGACACACTATCATGTCACGCAGTTGCCCGTTAGTGATCCAACGCACTATGGTGATCCCAACCTGATCCCGCTACTGCTTCAGCACCACGTGGATTTCAGGGCACAGCCACCAGCCGATAATAGTCTCTTGTTTACCATTCTCAACTTCCTGCCGTGGATAGCCCTGATCGGCCTGTTTTTCTTCATTGGTCGCCGTGCAACCCAGGGCCAGCAGAACATCTTCAGTTTTGGCAAGAGCCGCGCCAAATTGGTGCTGGAGGATAGGCCCAGTACCACATTTGCCGATGTGGCAGGGGTCGATGAAGCGAAAAATGACCTGGTGGAGGTCGTCGAGTTCTTGAAGACTCCACAGAAGTTCCAGCGCCTGGGTGGAAAAATCCCCCGTGGTGTCTTGCTGGTAGGACCTCCTGGGACTGGTAAGACCTTACTCGCACGTGCTGTGGCCGGTGAGGCGAGTGTGCCATTCTTCTCCATAAGCGGCTCTGAGTTCGTTGAAGTGCTGGTCGGTGTCGGTGCTAGCCGCGTGCGTGATCTGTTCGACCAGGCCAAGAAAGCCGCACCTAGCATCATCTTTATTGATGAGATCGACGCCGTCGGTCGCCAGCGTGGCTCCAGCATCAACAGCAACGATGAGCGCGAACAGACGCTGAACCAATTGTTGGTGGAGATGGATGGCTTCGATACGCGCCAGGCTGTTGTGGTTATCGCTGCCACTAACCGTCCCGATGGTTTGGATAAGGCGCTGTTACGTCCAGGCCGCTTCGACCGGCGGGTGACAGTGGAACGTCCCGACTGGAATGGTCGCCTCGCGATCTTCAAGATTCACACGCGAGATGTGCCGTTGGCGAAAGATGTGGACCTGGTTGCCCTCGCCCGTGCCACGCCCGGCATGGTCGGTGCCGATATTGCCAATCTCGTCAACGAGGCCGCCTTACTCGCTGCCCGTCGCAACCTGGACGCCGTGACACAGGCCTGCTTCAGCGAATCTCTGGATAAGATTACCATTGGCGCGGAACGCCCCCTGGTGCTCGGCGAAGAAGACCTGAATGTCGTCGCCTATCATGAAGGTGGTCACGCCCTGACCGGTCTTCTGCAAGAGTATGTCGATCCGGTCAGAAAAGTCACCATCGTGCCGCGAGGTCAAGCCCTGGGCGTCACGCAATACACTCCCCTGGATGATCGCTACAACTACTCCAAAGAGTACCTGGAGTCGCAACTGGTGACTGCGCTTGGTGGCCGTGCTGCTGAAGAGGTGGCGATTGGGCGCATCACGACGGGCGCGGAAAACGATCTGCAGCGCGTTACTGCCATTGCTCGCCAGATGGTGACTCGTTGGGGCATGAGTGATCGACTCGGTACCATCTCCTTCAGCGAGCGCGAAGACCCATTCGCAGGCACGGCTCTGGCAACAGGGTCGCGTGAGTACAGCGAGAGGACCGCTAGTATCATTGATGAGGAAGTCAACCGTATTGTGAAATGGGCCTATGATCGCGCTGTTAGCCTGCTTGAAACCGTCGATGCCAAGCAACTGCGCGAGATCATGATAGAGACCGGTGCTATCAATGACGCCCCGGCCTCCTATATCGAGGCTGCCATGGGCTAGTTTTTGTGTAGCGGCCATGGCCGCTACACAAAAACTATGCGAGCCGCCGCATGTGAGTGAAACGATGCGTGACGACATAACACCACCTACAACGGAAAAGCCGAAGGAAACGAAAACCATCCTTATTCTGGAAGATGATCCTGAACTGGCCTGGATTCTCGTGCAATTCTTCCGGGAATATACCCACTACAACACCGTCTGGTCACATCGAGGCTCAGAGGCCCTCAAAGCCATGAAAGACGTCAAGCCTGACCTCCTGCTGCTGGACTACCGCCTGCCAGACATGGACGGTCTCCAATTTTATGACCAGCTCCAGGCTGACGATACCTTAGCAACTGTTCCTGCTATCCTGGTGACTGCAAATTGGGGACGGCTGAAGCGTGAAGTAGGGCGCCGCCGCATGATCGGTATAAACAAACCTTTTGACCTCGATACATTAAGCACTGCGATCGACGAGCTCTTAGCGTGAGAACGAGAGCATTTTGACGAGGCTCATTACGCTTTCATGACACTTCCTCCTTATACTAGTTCTAGAGAGGGCGAGGCGCCCCAACTGGGGAGTGGCCCGAAACCCTGAGCAGCAGGTGAGGAAATGCCTTCGTGAGAACCTGTTTGCCAGGAGAGTTCCACCCAAATATATCCCTTATCACGTTCTCTTCTAAGCAGGGACTTGAACATCTTCACCAAAAGGAGATTACCATGTATCCAAACTCTATCTCGCATATCACCTCGTCGGTTCATGCCGACCGGGGCCATGAGCAGGCATTCCCAGCAGAACGCCAGCATCCATCTCCACTGCGGAGCAGCGGCCTGGTCGGTATGATTACCTCGCTGGCGCTACTCGTGTTGCTAGGACTGGTAGGCCCCTTGCCAGTTGCCGGCGCTAGCTCCGGGCCGACGCTTTACTTGCCGCCTAGCCCGCTTGTCGTCAATGCCACCAGCTCGCTGGGCGCACTCGTCTTCTACAACGTCACCGCCACCGATCCTAACTTCAGCCAACTCACTATTACTTGCTCGCCTCCCTCGGGCAGCAACTTCCCGGTCGGTACTACCATTGTGCGCTGCCAGGCTCGCAATCCGAGAGGTGCAGTCACCACGGGCTTTTTCCAGGTCATCGTCCAGGACACGACCGCGCCGACGCTCTACTTGCCACCCAGCCCGCTCATCGCCAACGCCACCAGCTCGCTGGGCGCAATCGTCTTCTACAACGTCTCGGCTACCGATCCTGACAACTTCTCAAGCCAGCTTAGCATCAGCTGCACGTTTCCATCCGGCAGCAACTTCCCCGTCGGCACTACCACCGTGTCCTGCCAGGCGAGTGATCCGTCGGGTAATACTACTACTGGCTTCTTCGAGGTCGTCGTCCAGCAGACGAGCTTCTAGAGCGATCTCGAGCGGTCGCCGCCCATAGCCATGCCTGAGCCAGCAGGGCATGGTGGATCGCCTCGTTGAGGTAGCCCTGCCCGGCATACCAGCGGCCGGCCCGCAGGTGTAGCAGGGCGATGTCCACGCCGTCGAGTTGCTGCTTATGATGAAAGCCAGGAAATCAGCCCTATCGTGAATGGGGACTGGTCACCGGACACGTTGCTTCAGAAGGATGGCAATTAATAGCCTTACTCGGAAGCGGCAACCCCCCTGACCAGGTACGCCAGCGTCCGCATATCGCCCACCAGGAACGTCTCCTTCACATCTACCGGGCGAGCCCCACCCTGTCGGTTGACCCACACCGTCGTATAGCCCAACTCCTTCGCAGGCACAACATCATACTTAAAGCCAAACCCCGCGTGCCAGATCTCTGACACCTGCAACCCCAGGCGTTCACGTGCCAGGTGAAACCCTTTGTGACTCGGCTTGTAAGCACCCGCTTGCTCGGCAGTGATGATGTCATCGAATTTCACGCCGATGGTCCGTTCTGTTTCCGCGATAATCGCATCATCCGTATTCGTAATCAGTACCACCTTCACGAATTTCTGCAAGTCAAGAATGGCGTCTTTGGTATCTGGAAATGGTTCCCAGTGCCCCATCGAATGTGCAAACGCCTCCACATCCGCCTCATCATATGCGAGGCCGGACTGCTCCAGCGCCATCTTCATCGTGTCGTGCAGCACCCGGCGATAAGGACGATATTGCTCCTCGATGTAGTGAAACTGAATCTCTTCCCATCGCGCTTGCAGCGTTCGTGGATCGATACCCGTAACATTGTTCGCCGCCAGGCGTTGCGCAAAGAAATGCTGAATGGCCGCCTCCCAGTCGATCAAGGTGCCATAACAATCAAAGGTGATGGCCTTCGGTAGTGTTATCATGTGAGAACCTCGTGTGTCTAAAAAGCATTGTTGTTGAACAAACCGCCCAATACTGTTATACTACATCATACCGAAACTGGAAATGCATATTGCACAGGCTTTTACCTAAACCGAAAACTGCGTTGGAGACAGGCGGTCCAGGACAGATCACCTCGCGCATAGCTTCTTAGGAGGAAACTCGGCTCTATGAAGGTTTATAAGGCGGAACAAATCCGCAATGTGGCACTGATTTCCCACGTTGGAGCAGGCAAAACCTCATTCGTGGATGCAGCTCTCTATGACAGTGGCGCTGTCACCCGGCAAGGCAAAGTAGATGAAGGCACTTCTATCTCCGACTATGATCCCGATGAATTGAAACGGCACATGTCGCTGAACGTAAAAGTGCTCCCCGTCGAATGGAAACAGCACAAAATCAACTTCATCGACACCCCCGGCTACGCCGATTTTGTCGGTGAAGTCAAAGCCGGCCTGCGTGTCGCCGACGCAGCACTGGTGGTCGTGACAGCCGAAAAAGGCGTCGAGGTCGGCACCGAACTCACCTGGCAGTACGCCGATGAGCGTCACCTGCCTCGCATGGTCCTGGTCAATAAACTTGATCGAGAGAACACATCCTTCGACCAGGCCTTAGAATCACTGCGCACACACTTCGGCATCAAGGTCGTGCCCCTACAGCTTCCTATCGGTGAACAAGCAGCATTCAGAGGCGTGGTAGATCTCGTGTCGCAGAAAGCCTACACCTTTGAAGGTGGCAACAAAGTACAGGAAATCCCCGTCCCGGCTGACCTCAAAGAGCGCATCAGCACCGCCCGGGCGCAACTCATCGAGTCGGCAGTCGAGAGCGATGACGCGCTGATGGAGAAGTTCCTGGAGGACGAGGAACTCAGCGACGAGGAGATTCTTTCCGTCGTCAAAAAGGGCACGCGCAGCGGCGAACTCATCCCGGTACTGTGCGCAGCAGGCAGCAAAAACATCGGCGTGCAGACCGCGCTTGACGCTATCGTCGATTATTTGCCCAACCCTACCGAGGCATTACCAGAAGATGCACAAGCCTTTGGGGACGCACTCTCGCTGTTCGTCTTCAAGACGGCAGCCGCCCAGGTAGGCACCATCTCCACCTTCCGCGTCTACAGTGGAACGCTCAAAACAGATAGCCATGCCTACAATGTGCGCACCAAAGCCGACGAGCGTATGGCCCAACTGGTCACGCCTCGTGGCAAAACGCAAGAGTCTGCCCTTGAAATTCCGGCTGGCGATATTGGCGCGGTAGCCAAGCTTTCTAACACTCACGCGGGCGATACACTTGTCGGCAGCAAAGACGTGACCACGGCACTCGAACCAATCAATTTCCCTGACCCCTGTTTCACGGTAGCCGTCTTCCCCAAGAGCCAGGCCGACCTCGACAAAATGAGCAACGCCCTGGCACGCGTGGTGGAGGAAGATCGAACGCTACGAGTGAGTCGCGACCCGGAAACTGCCGAGGTGCTGATGTCTGGCATGGGCGAGTCGCACATCCAGATCGTGATCGAGAGTATCAAACGCAAGTACGGCGTTGATCTGGAGGTACGTGACCCGCGCATCTCCTATCGTGAGACCATCCGCAAGAAAGCGCGTGCACAAGGTCGTCACAAGCGGCAAAGCGGCGGCCACGGCCAATTTGGTGATGTCTGGCTGGAGATCGAACCGCTGCCCAGGGATAGCGAAGAGAAGTTCGTCTTTGAGGACAAGATCGTCGGTGGCGTAGTACCAGGCCAGTATATTCCGGGTGTCGAAAAAGGCGTGCGTGAGTCGTTGAAGCGCGGCTTCATTTCGGGCAACCCCATGGTCTACGTGAAGGTAGCATTGGTGGACGGCAAGTATCACCCCGTGGACTCGTCTGCACAGTCGTTTGAAATCGCTGCTTCGCTCGGTATGCAAGAGGGGGTGCCGCAGGCAAACCCCACGCTTCTGGAGCCCATCATGACGGTCACTATCACAGTGCCTGAAAACAATATGGGCGACGTGATGAGCGACATCAACACGAAGCGCGGGCGCGTGCTAGGCATGGCTTCGGCAGGCAATGGGATGCAGCAGATCACGGCGAATGTGCCCCAGGCCGAATGCTGCACTATGCGACCGATCTGCGTTCCATCACGCAGGGACGTGGCTCCTT
>WNFT01005382.1_pt1 | contig 11201 bp, 13 predicted proteins | sample 5400191 | NCBI WGS metagenome assembly WNFT01 (sample SAMN13153359, study PRJNA577476) | soil metagenome | isolation source: 80 cm saprolite under Madrone tree | place: USA:California | collected 2016-06-14
CGCAGGGCAGCAAAAGGGTTGGGGTCGACTATTGATTCAACGTGTTGATGAAAATGAAAGCCAGCCACCCGCACGAACAAACCTTTGCTGATGACGTCCCCCATGAGGCTAATGGTCGCGGGATCGCCGGCTGATCCACTCTTCGCGTTTTGATGCTGGCTATCCGCTTTGAACCGAAACTCTGCAACATCGATCCCGCGCAACAAGCCCCGCGTGAACTCGGCCTGATACACCAATTCTTCCCCCGGCGAAAAAGGCAACGAAGTAACCGCAGGCGCCTGGGCCCATGCATATTTCGGGACCGTCGCGAGCAGCAGAATGGCAAGCGCCACCCGTGCCGGTCGCGAAATGTATTGGAGCAAGTGACGCCTTAACATTGACAGTCTACTTTAGAACCAAAAACCTGAGCGCAAGCAAAGCCCAGGCGGCGATCAATCCCAGGAGAGCACGATATTCTCGATAACGACGGTAAAGACCAATGTCGAACTTCTTTCTCTCGGACGCCGGATCACGATGGCGGGAAAGCCGCGGCAAAAACAGCGGCACTGATTTCGCGTATTGTCGATAATGCTCGCCAAACAATTCTGACAGCGTCGTCGCTTCGACGCGCATTACGGGAACATAGATGCCCAGGAAAAGCACGGCGAATACAACTCCCAGAATCAACCTGCCGGCCGCGATCGTAAAACCAAGTCCAATCAAAAAACTTCCAAGATAGAGAGGATTGCGCGTGTGCGCGTACGGGCCGGCGGTTGCCAATGCTTCATTCTTTCTCAAATAGCCAACCGCCCACGCGCGCAAAGCCAGTCCCGGCAAAGCTACTACGGCACCAACGATCAGCGTCAGTGGTCGCGGCCGCGCGAACAAAAAAAAGAGCGCCGCGCATGCAAATCCGAGCGGCACGCGCCAGCGCTGCATCCATGTTCCGCGATTAGCCAATCGTTACAAATTCTACCGGGACCGTTTCGTTTAGGCGAGCGAGACGCGCAGACACCGCATGTAACACGCGCTCGACATCGATATCCAAACAAATCCACTGCGAGCATGAGCGGCGATGACAATCTACGCGACAGCCAATGTCGTTGCGCTCGACACATACGTCGTCTCCGTACGGACTTCCGTTGCGCCACCATTCAGTCGGGCCGAACAGTCCAATTACGGGAGTGCGCGCGGCAATCGCCAGATGCGTCGGCCCGGTATCGCCACCAACGTAAACTACGGCCTGTTTTGTCAGCGCATAGAATCCTTTTAGCGAGAGAGAGACCGATCGCGCTTTGCCGGATCGGGAAGCAGATAGAACTCGTTCTGCCAGAGCGTCCTCACCTGGCCCATGAGTCACCAGCGAATACAGGCCAAAATGATTCCAAAGCTCGTCTGCCAGTGCGCCAAACTTCTCGGCGCTCCAAAGCTTTGTCGGCCAGCCTCCGCCAGGATTTAGAATGGCGTAACGTGCCTCGGTGGCGCGAATAGCTTCTTCGGCTTCCCGTTTATGCTGGGAATTCAACGTGATAGGAAACTCGAAATCGTTTTCGCCTTCGGGAATTGGAATGTCCAAAGCGCTCCTTACGAGAGCCAGGTTTTTTCGAATGACGTGCAGGTGGTCGGGAATTTGAACCTTCTGGTGAAGCAGAACGCGGCTGGCTGGTTCACGGAGCGAGTCGCGCGCAAAGCCATACACACGTCGCGCGCCCGACAGGCGCGCTACCATGGCTGACTTTAGTAATCCCTGAAAATCTAAGGCGAGATCGAAGGCCGAGGCGCGTAGCAGACGTAACTGCTGGCGCGGTGCCCGCAGCGTCTCCCCAGACATCAGCCCGCGCCTCAGGGCCTTCGTGTCGATTTCGATGAGGCGATCCAAGAACGGGTTGTCTCTTAAAATTTCAGAACTTCCACGCTCGACCGCCCACGAAATTTCTGCCTTGGGCAAGCCGCGCCGCATCGCCGCGAGCGCGGGGAGCGTATGCACGACGTCGCCGATGCTGCCGAGTTTGACGATCAGAATGTTCACGAATGCCCCGATACCTTATCGATAATTTCGGATGACGAATGATTTTTTGGATCACCCACGATCGCCAGTTGTCCGCCGAAGGATCGTACCACATCGCGTTCAGGAACCGTGTCTTCGGTGTAATCGGTACCTTTGGCGTGGATATCGGGCCTTAGCGCGAGCAACAATTGTTCGACAGTCGGCTCATGGAAGATCGTCACGAAGTCGACGGCTGCCAAGGCGGATACGATTTGGGCTCGCTGGTCTTGGGGCGCGAGCGGTCGCCCTTCACCCTTCAATCGCCGAGTCTGTTCATCGGAGTTCACTCCGACAATCAGAAGATCGCCCAGGGCTTTCGCTGCTTCAAGGTAGCGAATATGGCCAACATGAAGGACGTCGAAGCAACCATTGGCAAATACAATTCGGCTTCCTTTTCTTTTTGCGGCGTTGACGACCGCTGCCAAATCGTCCCGTTCGAGAATTCGGCCCGTAGCACCAAAGGAATCGGGCTCTATGGTCATGCGTTCGATCCCTGCGCGATCGATGACAGTATCTCGTCAACGCTGACGGTGGATGTTCCCCGCTTCGAGACCACGATTCCGCCTGCAAGATTTGCCAGCCGCGCTGCCTCAGCGAACGAAGCCCCTGCCGACAGAGCCAGCGTATAGGTCGCGATTACTGTGTCACCGGCGCCCGTTACGTCTACCGGCAGTTTCGATCCGACAGCTTCGATATGGAGCGGCGCCGCACCGTCTTCGACTAACATCATGCCATGCCCACCGCGCGTAACGAGTAGCGCCTCGTATCCTAGTCGCTGCCGAAGTTGTTGCGCCGCTGATTCCATCGCAACTCTGTCGCCATGTCTTTCTCCGAGTAGTGCTTCGACTTCATCTTCGTTCGGCGTCGCCGAGGTGAAACTGGGAAAACTCGAGAGGCGAAAGCGTGAGTCAACAAGGAGGGGAATCTCTTTCAGTTGCTTCGCTTCGAGAACGACTTCGCCGACCGCTGGATCCGCAACTCCATAGTTGTAGTCGGAAACTATCACAGCGTCTGCGTCATTGATTGCTTCCGCTGCGGCCGCTTTCAGGTTTTGTTTGAGTTCGGCCGTCAAACCCGGCTCGTTGTCATAGTCAATGCGAATAACCTGCTGTCGGGTGGAATGAATCTGCCCAGCGAGAACCCGAACCTTAGTCGTCGTCCGCTGTTCGTTTGACACCAAAAGATCGGCACAATCAATGCTCGCAGCGCGCAACTTGCCTTGCAACGTCCGCCCTGTTTCGTCATCGCCCAGGACTGAAATCAGTTTGACTTGCGCGCCCAGCGCCGCGAGATTCATCGCGCAGTTGCCCGCGCCTCCAGGCGTCGTCTCCGTGTGTTCGTGCCGCAGAATAAAAACCGGTGCTTCGCGCGACACGCGGCTGATCTCGCCATAAATGAATTGATCGGCAATTACGTCGCCGATGACGACGAGGCGCTTATTTGAAAAACTGTTGACGATTTCGGCGAGATGTTTCATGCAGTTTGAAGTTCCGCCCTCAGGCGGCGCGACATCATGGCGCGCGCTCGCTCGAAAACTTCATCAACCGTGATCGCGGTCATACAACGATGATCAATTGGACAATCGCATAGCATGCACGGAGCGCACTCCGGCGGATGGCGAATGATTTCGGCATTCTGAGAAAACGGATAAGTCGTTAACGGATTAGTCGGACCGAAGATCACGACCGTCGGCGTATTCAGCGCTGCGCCAATATGCGCGGGTCCAGTGTCGTTTGTGATCAGGACGTCGGCGATGCTGATGATTGCGGTCGCATCGGCAACGGTTGTTTTGCCGGTTAGCATGATTGGTTGGTGTACAGCGCGCTCGCATACCTGTCGCGAGATATCAAGTTCGGCCGGCGAACCAATCAATGCCACATTAGCTCCCGATTCGATGAATCGATCGGCAAGCGCCGCGTAGCGCTCCGTTGGCCAGCGCTTGGCGCGACTGTTAATTGAGCCCGGGCAAAGAAGAACCGAGGGCGCGCCAATGTGCCCGCCCTCTTCAAGAAGCAGTCGACGCGCTTTTCGTTTGCGGTCCTCCGAAACCGCCAGCGTGAAATCCGGCGAAATGCTTTCCGCCGACGGGGCGCCCCTTATGAGTCGCTCCAATTCGGCGATGATGTTCAGGTAGTAGAAGCTCTCGTGACGTTCATTTTTCCAATCAGGCAAGCGAAATGAATGACTGAGCAACGCTCCACGTCTTTCGGTGTCATAACCGATTCTGATTGGTACGCGGGCCAGAAACGCAATCGCGGCGGCCTCGAATGCATTTTGAAAGAGCACGGCCAGATCGAACTTTCGTCGCTGCCATACTCGAAACTGGTTCCAGATGGAAGCTAACCGAGAACGATCGTAAACCAAAACTTCGTCGATAAAGTCTGCGTCCTGGAAAATGTCTGCGGTGCCGCGTTTAGAAACCAGAGTAATGTTCGCGGTTGGGAGTGCGCGCCGCAACTCGCGCAATGCCGGCACACTCATAACTGCGTCGCCAACCCAGTTGGGGACGCGAACGACGACCTGGTTAATTCGGTCCGGTTGTAAGACGCAGGCTCTCAAGGATGATTCAATTCAATTGATAGTGATACGTTCTGGTTTCGAGGCAATTCGCCAAAGCACCGTTAGGCGCGAGATGTTTATAGTTCTTGCGACGTTAATGATTTCCTCAACTCCTTTAGGAGTGAAATATGCAGCAGACATTTCGCTCCTAAAAGGAGCCAGTTCGTGAAGGATCGCGGTGAGCTATAAACATCCCGCTCCTTCGGAGTTGCCTATCTGCTATCGGTGTTCGGAAGAGCCTACAATAGACTTCGCAAACCCTGTTCAATTCCAATCTGTGGCTCCCAACCTAACTCCTCACGGATATGATTCAAGTTAGATACATAATGCAAAGGCACTGGCGCCGGCAAAGGATTCGCTTCGTCAAGTACCGGATTACACTGAATCATCTCCGCGACTTTGTCGATGATGTCGCGCAGTGACAGAGAATTCGCCCGACCACCGCCGAGGTTGTATAGCCCATGCGTCACCGATGAATCGATGAACGACTGGCACGCGCGCGAGAAATCTTCGACATGCAGAATGTCGCGTATCGGTTTCCCTTCGAGCGGCACGCGCATCGGCCAGCCGCGCTTGATCGACTCGACATAGTGCGTGACGAAACCGTTCTCGTTTCCTTCCGAAGGCCGTGCATACACTGTCGACAGCCGAAAGATGCATGAACGAAAATTTCTCTGCGCAGAAAAATATTCGATGTAACGTTCGGCGATTAGTTTCGACCATTCCAGAGGTGATTGCCCGCAGTATTCAGTAGAGCAATCTTCCGGCACCTCTCCATAATCGTCGGCATGCGCGCCATAAATATCTTTCGTCGAAGCGAAGATGAAAACCGAGTTTGGCTCCATCTCTCGCAAGAGATTCACCGTACCTTCGACATTCGCACGAAAACATTCTTCGGCGTCAGCGGGATTCTTGCTCAGGTGCGCCGCCAGGTGAATGACAACTTCATAAGCGCTCATCCTGGTGGCGTCCAGCGGGCTGAGCATGTCCAAGTGCGAGCGCCGCGAAAAATCTTCAGCCTGAAAGAAGCTGCGCACGTGTGTCCCCAGATAACCGCTGCCGCCTGTGACTAAAACTCTCAAAGTGGTCAGAACCGCCTGCGGTGGCGGGCGGTTGATCCTAAAGTTGGATTCGTGCTCAATCGATTTGGAGCAAACGCCCGCTGCCGCAGGGGGTTCTGACTCAAAGGCGCAGACGCAAACTAACAGTTTGCGCTACGAACTCCTGCTTGCCAGCTTGTTCAATCTCATTAAGGCTTCAACTTGCCCGATCGCGATCAAAATATCGCCGCCTTCGATCTTTGTATCGCCCGCGGGATTAAAAAGCGTGTCGCCATTTTGTCGTCGAATGCTGACGACGACGATGTCCAGTTCAGCACGGATCGGAGTTGCGCGCAGCTCCTGTCCCACCAGTGGCGACGCTGCCTCGACTTCGACCTGTTCGAATCCCAGGCCAAGCTCGCTGCCGGTAATAGAATCGAAGAACTCGCTAACAGCGGGTTTCGTCAACGAAACCGCCATCCGATGCCCACCAATAATCGTTGGCGCAACCACATGATTCGCGCCCGCGCGCAAGAGCTTGGCTTCTGCCTGCTCTTCAGCGGCGCGCGCGACGATATGCAGACGCGGATTCAGATCTCGCGCGGTCAGCACGACATAAACATTGTCGGCATCGTTGGGCAGACACGCAGCCAGACCTCGCGCGCGCTCGACGCCTGCCTCACGGAGACTCTCCTCCAACGTAGCATCGCCCACCAGCATGTTGATGCCGCGTTGACTGAATTCCGCTGCCCTTTGCTGATCGTTTTCAATCACTACGAACGGTTGCTCGGTGCGCACCAGGTCCCGCACCAGATGCGAGCCCACGCGGCCCGAGCCACAGATAATAAAATGATCGCTAAGCTTGCTAATCATTCTCGAACGGCGTCGCTGCCCGAAGGTAGCCACCAATTCCGACTGCACCACAGATTGAACTATGGTCGAGACGGCCAGCGCAACTCCGCCGACCCCCGTCAGCATCACCACGACCGCGAATAATCGGCCTGTTCCGTTGCGCGGCGTCAGATCACCATATCCAACCGTCGTTAGCGTTTGCACGGTGACGTAAAGACTGTCCGCGAGCGACCAGCCCTCGATCAAATGGAAGCCGACCGTGCCAAACAGAAGCGCGCCGCCCAGCGCCATTAACGCGTAGCGAATGCGAAATGATGTTCGGAGAGAAATGCGCGCGGAGGCCATAAACTTAGAGAGATGTCTCAGTTCACGGTGTTAGAGTACCAGCTTCAGTAGGGCGCACGTGTCAGAACCGCGAGCGGTAGCGACCGGTTGCATTCAACTTACAGGGGGAACTATCAGAGGGCGCCGTGATCCGGTCGCTACCGCTCGCGGTTCTGACACAGAAAAGCCGACTGAAGTCGGTACTCTAACGCCTCTCGCCGAAATCACCATCAGGGCATGGTCATTTCCTCTTCCACCTTACGCCGTCTTTGGTATCCTCCAAGACGATCCCCCGCTCGGCGAGTTGTTTCCGAATCTCATCGGCGCGCGCAAAGTCGCGGCGATGACGCGCTTCCTGCCGCTCGTGAATCAGCTTCTGAATTTCTTCATCGAGCATCTCTCGTTGCGGACGGCCGATGACGTTCAGAACGCTGTCGATGCGTTCGATGGCGGCGATAATTTCGCGTCTGTTGTCTTCACGCAAGATGCGTCTGGCTAGAGCTGTGTTCACTTCGCGAGTCAGTTCATGTACTGCGGCGAGCGCCACGGACGTGTTTAGATCGTCGTCCATCCCAGCTTCGAATTCTGTCAGCGCCTGTTGAGTTGCGTCGTGAAGTTCGCTGTTCCGACCGGCCTCAGTTTTGGCTTCTTCCAAACGCACGCGAAAATCGCGCAAGCTTTCGACGGTCTTCTCCGCGCCGTGTAGCGAATCAAACGTAAAGTTGAGCTGCTTGCGGCAGGGAACACTGAGCAGAAAGTAGCGGATCGCCGCCGGCGAAAAGCCTTTGTCTGTCAGATCGCGAAACGTGTAATAGTTGCCTTTCGACTTTGACATCGTTTCGCCTTCGACTTTCAGGTGTTCAAAGTGCAGCCAGTAGCGCACGAATTGTTTTCCCGTCGCGCCTTCGCTTTGCGCAATCTCATTCTCATGATGCGGAAAAACCAGATCGATGCCCCCGAGATGAAGGTCGAAGGTTTCGCCGAGATACTTCATCGACATCGCCGAGCACTCGATATGCCAACCGGGCCGGCCGCGACCTATCTCAGTGTCCCAGGCCGGTTCGTTCGGGCGGTTGGGAGCTTTCCATAGAGCGAAATCGCGCGCGTCTTCCTTGTCGTACTTGTCTGTGTCGACGCGCTCGCTGCCACCTTCGATGTTGCCCTCGAAATTGATCTTGGAGAGCTTGCCATAATCAGGGAACGATTTGATCCGGTAATAGATCGAGCCGTCCGATTGATAGGCATGATCGCGTTCCTTCAGCTTTTTGACGAGGGCGACCATCTCTGGAATATGTTTCGTCGCGCGGGGCGCGACCTCAGGCCGCTCACAACCGAGCGCGTCAAAGTCTTCCCAGAACGCTTCAATGTACTTCTGTGTGTAGTCGTCGATTGTCTTGCCACTCTCCTGCGCCTTCGTAATGATGCGGTCGTCGACATCGGTAATATTCATCGCCTGCGTCACGCGCAGGCCCTTGAACTTCAGATATCGCCGCAATACATCCGCCCCAATCGCCGAGCGAAAATTCCCAATATGCCCGTAGTCCCAAACCGTCGGCCCGCAGTAATAGAATTTCACTTCGCCTTCGGCGAGAGGACGAAATTCTTCGAGTTGACCAGAGAGCGTGTTGTGAATGCGAAGCACTGGAAGCGAGTCTAAGAAAGGAGTGGAGGCGAGTCAAACCAAGCGCTTCGACAATAACCGACCATTAGGAGGCCACACGGATAGGTAATCGGAAGACGAATCGTTTGACGAAACGGCTGGATTTTGAATCAATTCGTGGTTATGAACCAGAGGATCACCCCGGCGGCAAGATTTATTAAGAATCCAACGACGACAAGAGTTCTTATCGCCTCTCGGCTTTGGTGACGGTAAGCGCCTTGACCGATCGCGAACACGCCATTGGGAAAAACGTAAGCCCTCAATTTAAGCATTGCTATCGGTACAGCAATCCCAAGTAGAGCGAAGGGAATGCTTGCCACGATTACTTGTTTGTACGTAGTCAAGGTTTGCGGTGCGAAAGGCATGCTCGTGATTAATTTAGCCATTGCTTTTGAAAGCACTGTATATAGCAAGAGGGAAATGAATAGTACCACTACCATCTCCCTAAACAACCCTTCTACGGCTGTGCCATACCATGGTCTCATAGCGGATAGTCGTTCATCTAACGAATCCAGAAAGTTCAAGACGCTCTGTTCCTCGCCTTCAATTGAAAAATAGACGTTGCGGAATTCATCGCTATCAAAACGGAGCATGAGGCTTGTAGTTAGCTCTGATGAGCGAGTAAAAAACCGTATTGATTTTATTGCCTTACTCGGAGGATTCTCGAATTTACCAGGTCTGCGACTGAAGCAAATTCTCTGTCCAGCTTATCGGAACAACCGATCTTGATGCTTCGAATTGGTGCGAATGCTTCAATCCCTTTTTCTAGTTTAGTTAGGTCGTCGGCTGTTAGCACAAATGCTCGTGTGAGATATTCATCTTTGTTGACACGCATTTGAGGAACTCCTGTGCATGACGGAATTAACGCACTTATATCAGCCTGGTTGACTTATTGTAAAAATGTCGTCTTCGAGATGGAAAAGCTACGAATGATTTGAGCTGCTCACATGAAATGCTCAAACCCGTGCGTGGCAAATCCGAGAAGCGGTTCTGGTCGGCACTCGGATGGTCTGCGCGGTTTGTTATTTCACGAATCCAGGATTCGCAAGGGTTTCGGCCAATCGTCACCATTCGCATACTCCGCCCAATCCGTTTGTCGAAATGCGGCGACGAACTGCCCAACAGATTCCTCTTGCCTCGTTTGCGGGATTACCACTCTGAGTAACTTTACCCGGGTCGTTGTCGTCGGTCGACGAACTCGGTTCGCGAATTCCGCATCGCGAGTAAAGCAAAGATCATATTCACGCGCCGCCAATTCATAGAGGGCCCCATTGTCGATCCCGTTGAGTCGAAGCGATCTTACCGACTGTACTTCGTGACCTTCGGCTGTCAGGGCGTCGCGCAATTTCCGTGGCATGTTTTCATCGAGGAGGATTCTCACTTAGCGACGGCTTCCTTCTCGTGTGCCAACTCCTGTAAAGCTCCGCGCACGGCGACCTCCTCGAGCGTGGGATACGCATCGACAATTTCCGCAACGCTCATCCCGCTGGCCAGGCACTCAAGCAGAAAAGCCACCGAGATGCGCGTTCCTCTCACGCGCGCCTTGCCACCCAGATGGTCGCTGTCCGAAATAATCCACTTCTCGTTTTCCATGGTGCTGTCAACCTCGACTTGCTGTGCTTGACGAGTTAGCAGCCTTTTCGGCTGTCGTCATTACCATTCGTCATAGCCATATTTCACCCGCATGCGTGCGCTATGTCAATCCTGGAGAGTAACTAGCCTGAGAGGCCTTAAGACCTGGATCGAACTCAAGCATACGATTTGAAATGTTCAAAACCCTGGGGCTGCAAATCCCATAAGTGGTTGCCTTCAGCAATCTTGATTGTGTTTGGCTGATCAGTGATTTCACCGATCCGAGAGATCGAAACGCCGTCAACTCGCTTTGGCAAACGTGCGATGTTGTCGGGATGAACGGTGAAAAGCAGTTCAAAGTCTTCGCCACCATGTAGTGCCAGCGCGAGTGGATCAAGGGCACGACGGCCACAAAGTCTGATCACGTCTGGATCGGACGGAATTGATGCTGATTGAATCAGAGCGCCGACATTGCTCTCGCGACAAAGGTGCGCGAGATCGGAAGACAAGCCATCACTGATGTCGATCATTGCGGTTGCTAGTCTCTCTTCGCCGAGTACTATGCCCCAGCCAACTCGTGGCGAGGGAGAGAGTTGACGAAGCAGAAGAGTCTGGATCGCATCTTCTTCTGATCTCTCGGCGCTTACTTGTCGATTGTCTCCAGGTTCGTTGCGACTATGATCTAACCCACCCGCTACCGGGGGTGGTACTGACTCCTGGCCTGCGTCTCCCGCCTCCTGCTGTCTGCCTCCTGCCACCTGCCTCCTGACCTGCGCTCCCATCTCGATCAATTTCAATCCCGCCGCGGCGCCGCCGAGAGTGCCGGTCACAAAGATTTGATCGCCGGGACGCGCGCCTGAGCGCAGGACGGCTGCCCCGGAAACTGTTTCGCCAATGACGATTGAATCGATGACGATTCCTTCTTTCGTTTCCGAGATATCGCCGCCTGAGAGCGTGACTCCATATTGATCGGCCAGGGCGAAATAGCCTTCATAGAATTCGCCTTTGAACTTGTTTCTCCATGTTTCAGCCGGCATGCCGATCGATAAAAGCGACCACAAAGGACGCGCGCCCATCGCCGCGATGTCTGAGAGAGAAACTGCGAGAGCTTTGTGGCCGAGCATCCGCGCCGAGATCGCCTCTAGGTAGAAATCGACGCCTTCGACCA
>WNFT01005383.1_pt1 | contig 11201 bp, 13 predicted proteins | sample 5400191 | NCBI WGS metagenome assembly WNFT01 (sample SAMN13153359, study PRJNA577476) | soil metagenome | isolation source: 80 cm saprolite under Madrone tree | place: USA:California | collected 2016-06-14
ATCACGGATCCCGGTCCGCAAAATCCGGCCATCAGGGACCAGTTTCCATCGGCATTTTCGCCGCCGCCAACCGACGTCGGCACCATGCCGCTGAGCTGGGCGACATTCAACAACGCGCCGCGGCGCATTCAAAACGGCGGTTGGGCGCGCCAGGTCACGCAATCTGATTTCGCGGTTGCCGACACCATCTCCGGCGTCAACATGCGGCTGACTTCGGGCGGCATCCGCGAGATGCATTGGCATCAATTTGCCGAGTGGGCCTACATGACCTATGGCAGTTGCCGCGTCACCGTTCTCGACGCGGCCGGTCGACCCTATATCGCCGACGTGAAGGAGGGTGACCTGTGGTATTTCCCGGCCGGCTTTCCTCACTCGCTGCAGGGGCTCGCACCGGACGGCTGCGAGTTCCTGCTGTGCTTCGACGAAGGCCATGCCTCGGAGTACGCGACGCTCCTCCTGACGGACTGGTTCGCCCACACGCCGCCGAACATTCTGGCCGAGAACTTCGGGGTTCCGGCCGAGGCGTTTGCGCGGATTCCGCTGCGTGACCTCTACATCTTCCAGGGCCATTTGCCCGGCGACTTGGCCGCTGACCGTCAGGCGGTGAGCGGAAAGGGCGCTCCGCCGCACCCGTTCACCTTCTCGCTCGGATCAATCGCGCCGACGCGAGAGACCCGCGGCGGTACGGTGCGGGTTGCCGACAGCAAGAACTTCACGGTCTCCACGACCATTGCGGCCGCACACCTGACCATCCGTCCCGGCGGGATGCGCGAGATGCACTGGCACCCCAATGCCGACGAATGGCAGTACTGGATCAAGGGCAAAGGGACGATGACGATCTTCAACACCGGCCCGAATGCGGTGACGATGAACTTCAACCCGGGCGACATCGGCTACGTCAAGCGGAACCTCGGCCACTACATCAAGAATACCGGCGACACCGACCTGCAAGTCCTCGAAGTGTTCAGAGCTCCGCAATTCATGGATGTTTCCCTGTCCGACTGGATCACCCATACGCCACCGGAGCTCGTGGCCCAACACCTGAACGTGAGCGCGGAGACGATCGCGAAGTTCCCTCGCGATAAGCCGGAAATCGTGCCGGTGTGAAATTCAGCGGTATGACTTTATTGCTTCCAATGTGGTCTCAAACATAAGAAGCAGGCCATCGTAGGTGACACACGCGGCGATCTTTCCGTTGAGGAAGATATTTTGGCCGCGCCAGAAGAAGCGTTTTTTCTCTGTGCTATTCATTGAAGCTTCTCGCCCACATACGAGAAGGTAAAACGCAGATAAATCATCGCATCCAAAAGAATTCTTAAAAATGGTGGTGTGGTTCGTATCTTGTATCGCCCACGCCCAATCAACGAGTTGGCCAAAACCATGCTCAAGCTGCCGTGACCAGTCTCGCATCTGGTTTGTCTCATGTCGTCCGAACAAGCTTGTGTCTTGACCGGGCTCGAACTCCACAAAAACAAAGGTCTTCTGCTGCAGATTGCCGACCACCAAGTCTGCCCGAAATACTCCTTGTATCTGAAATTCAAATTTGTAGACGTCGGCTCGCTTTACGCCTGCCGGCATGGAGCCAATCAGACAAGAAAGATGCTGTCGCTTCTTTAGCTGAGCAACAACATCTCTCTCAGAAAATGTTGCATTGTCTTGCAAAAACTTCCTAAATTCTACGAATTCTGTTTCAGCCTTAGAAAAATCCAAATCTATTCTTTGAAGTTGCGCCATGCCTTCGTCTATTTATTCGGGGCGAAAATCGAGAGCACCATGATCTCATTGCCGTTGGGGGCGCGTGTCCACACGATCCGCGAATCACCCACCTTGGAAACATAGTGTCCTGTCTCAGGCATGCGTATCGTGTTTGAATTGCTCTCACCTAGCCTTTCAATAGCGGCTGAGATTCTTGCCTGCGTCGTAGCGCTAGAAGAGCTGAGTGTCGTCGTCGAATTGGCAGTCAGGACGACGTTGGGTATGTCTAACAAAGTAGCCTCCTCCGACCGCTCGCGTTGAAGTTAGGTGCCATCAATCTAGCAAGATAGTAGTGAATCGACTGTGACGGAAGGCCGATCGACGGAAGGCCGATCGCCTTCTAATTCACCTCCAAAGCCGGACACACTTCTCGCAGTTAAGCAGGCCGACCAGCGATGAAACACCGGACAGGATTGACCTGTCGACCCCTCCGTTACGAGAGCGCGGATTAATTTACCAGGGCGCGGGTTGGTTCCGAATTCTCCCGTCCGCGCATAGACTTACCGCCTGTCCCCACCACTACCGGCCGCCGTCTTCCGATCGATCCGGCGAGTTGGTGCCGCCGCGAGGTCATCCAAGTCAACGACAAGCCGGCGGCGGTGTTCGGAGACATCGTGCGCTTATCCGATCACCGAACGGATATCGAGCAATCCCCCTGTTCCATCGCCGCTCATGGATCCTTCCGTAAGAGCTGGGTCGCAAGCCTCACTCGCCGCAAGGGCTCGCGCCAGGCGGCTGCAAGCTCCTCCTTTTGCTTTGACGAAGGCGATGCATGGATGTTTCCCTATCCGACTGGATCACCCATCCGCCACCGGAGCTCGTGGTCCAACACCTCAACGTGAGCCCAGAGACGATCGCGAAGTTCCCTCGCGATAAGCCGGAAATCGTGCCGGTGTGAGGAGAAGAAGCGCCCTATAGCGCAGGCGGGCGCAACTCGCGTCGCACCTTTGCGTTGTCTGTCGAAGCGGACGAAGGCCCTCATCGGCCGACGCTTCGAAACAAACACGATTTTTTGCAGAGCTGTTCGTGATTGCGCTAAAAGCACTTGTCCTGACGGCAGGCGCCGGTCTTGGTCTGACGATGCTTGACGTCGCCGCCGCGCGGGCCGACGAGTTACTTCTCGTCGACGTCGATTCCGGCAAGGTCATCAGTGAGCGGAATTCCACTCATCCGTGGTATCCGGCGTCGGTTACCAAGCTGATGACGACTTATGTGACGCTCAAGGCGGTGCGCGACCATCGAATCAATCTCGACAGTGTGTTTACGGTGTCGCCCACTGCGGTGGCGCAAAATCCGTTCAAGATGGGGTTCAAGGCCGGAACCGAAGTCACCGTCGATAACGCATTGAAGATGCTGCTCGTGCATTCGCCGAACGATATAGCGGTGGTGCTGGCCGAAGGCGTATCCGGATCGATCGAAAAGTTCGCCGAGGAAATGAACGCCGCGGCGCATCATCTTGGCATGACACAGACGAACTATGTAAATCCCAACGGCCTGCCGGCTGAGGAGCAGGTCACGTCGGCGCGCGACCTCGCAATCCTTGCCCGTGCCATGATCCGCGAATTTCCTGAATATGATTATTACTGGCATATCGCGTCTATCCGTCTGGGCAAGCGCATCTTCCGCAACACCAACCGGTTGATTGACGCCTATGCGGGCGCCGACGGCATGAAGACCGGCTTTACTTGCGGTTCCGGTTTCAATCTCGTCGCCACCGCGACCCGAGGGGGCAAGCGACTGATCGCCGTCGTACTGGGTGCAAAGTCGTCGACAAGTCGCGCCGTCAAGGCAGCGCAGCTGTTCGAGCGCGGCTTTGCCACGGACCCGCTCGGTTCGGTGATGCCTTCCCCGGATACGGTGGATTCGTTGGTACCGGTCGCCGCGACGCCCCCCGATCTGCGCGCGGACGTTTGCGAGCATAGCCGCCGCCACCGTGCGACCAAGGACAGCGAGGAAGGAGACGAGGCGGGGGCTCCGGCCGAAAGGACCAACAATCTTGCCGACCGGCGCGTTTTCCCGCGGCCGGGCCTTCGGGGGGCCAGCGTGCTCACTTCCGGCTTGGCCGCCAGCATCGCGCCGGTCGAAGTCTATACCGGGCCAGTACGTGATGATGTTACGTCTAATGCGTCGCTCGCCGCGGCGCCGACGAAGCAGCCGCTCGCGGCCAAGCCGCCCGCCGGCAAGCGCCAGCATCCTTGGCGCCTTCGACCACATTCCAGGTGATTTGCGTCCGAGGTTTCATTGACCGAGTAGCTTCAGGTGATACCTGGAGGTCAGTTCAGCGACCCAGTCCGATGAGTAGGTCAGCCCGTACTTCGCCGCCAACTCCGAATGCCGGCCTGAATCTCCGGCCTCGGCAAGCTCGACGAAGTACGTTTCGAATCCTGCCGGGGCAATCATCTCCAGGAGCCGGGCCGGGCGGGGACCGGCGTTCCAGAACGTGTGCATCAGCCCGCGGGGCTTGAGCAAGTAGCTGCCGGGTCCGGCGGCAGCCACCTCGTGGTCGCCGACTCTTGCACCGATTGTACCCTCCAGGACGTAGGAATACTCGTCCTCGTGCTGATGCACATGGGGCAGGACGAGCCGCCCCGGTTCGATCGGATGCTCCACGACCGCGAAAGCCCCTCCGGTGTCGGCTCCGGAGAGTTTGAACACCACTCCCATTCCACCGAGCCAGACCGAACGGCCCTCATCCGGCTTCACGACAATCGTCGATATGCCCACGTTGCACCTATCCGGTCACGGTCAACGCCAAACCGCCGCCGGCACAACGCGAGGGGCAGTGGTGGGTTCCCGCAGACCCGCGGTTTCGAGGCGGTGGTCCAGCTTTCCGCCGTGCCACAACGTCTCGAAATAGAAATTGCAACTCTATTTAGACGCGATTTTCCTGATAACGGCCGCCACGCGGAACGTCTTGGTTGACTTTACCGAGACGAGACAAACGTCGACCGCTATCGGCTACTGGACTACCCCGTGATCCATCCCACCGGTTCCCGTGGCGAAAACGCCTTTATGGCTTCGACCTCGGCTTGGATGAATTCAAGTCGGCGCCTCACCTCATCGAACTGCTCGGGCGAGCACTCATCGAATATGTCATCGAGGCTCATGTCGATCGCGACAATATCGTCCAGAATGTCGTGAACTAGCTTAACCAGCCGCTCTTTCGGCCGCGGGAAGGAGATGACGGTCTCCGTCATGATGGACGTTCCTCTGCCTGACGGCATCAATCCGACTTTGAAACTGTTCGACTTTTGGGGTGGCATTAAGCACCAACGTCCCATTGGCCGTCTGTAATGTATCGCACATAGGAGGCACATTTATTACTTCTTGTTGGCGACGGCCCGACCGGCAAAGCCTTGATCTCGTTGAGCTCCATCACCTGACAGGCTGAGAAATAGCACATCGGGCACCGGTAGGCGCGCCAGAGATGCGCCTGTACGTAAACCACCCTTTCGCGCTGCGCCGTGATGTCCCGCCACGTCGGCGCTTCTGGTTCGCGCGACCGACAGAATGGAGACGCCGCCGGCACTCAGAGAGGCGGCAGCATGACCAGGCGGGCCGGGTTTTCCTTGAACATCCGATTGAGCGCCGGCTCACCGAATCCCGATTCCCGGAGCGTCTTCGCCGCCTGTGCGAGCGCGTCGGCGTGATAAGGAGAGCCGACCAGTCCGCTGTCACTCGAAACGAATGTCAGCTCCGGACCAATGGCCTGCCGTTACGCCACCCCATCATGACGGCGACGTGCACCCATATCAAGAGCACGTTGCCAAATCGACGTCGTGTCTGCCTTTAGGCGAACCCCGTGGCCGCAGTGCCTGTCTCGGACGCGATCAGCGCCGCGCCGACGCAGCGGCCGTCAACGCAATGGCAAGCGGGCTTATCCCCATGTGCTGCAAGCCTCGAAAGCTTACGAAGGGGAGGCTCGATGAGCTGAACCCAGACCACGCTGCCAAGTACCAGCAATCGGACAAGACCGATGCGCCGGAGGCGTGTCACTTCTTCGACGCCATAAACGAGAGGAATCGGCCTGATATGAAAGCCGCGCTCAGCGATGGGCGCGGCGCCATGCCATCCTTTGGATTCCCAACCCTCTCCATCTCAATCGCAGACCCACACGTACTCGCCGTAAACGTCTGACCATACCCAGCACGGGCCAACGCCGTAATACCACCAACGGCCGTGCCAGAAATGGCGGCGGTGTCTACCTGCGAAGTGTGCACGGGCTCGATGTCCAGCCGCGACGTGCGCACCGGGTCCAGGCCCGACCACAACATGTCGGGGCGCGATGCGTGCGGGCGCGATGTGTCCAGGCGCGATGTGTCCAGGGGAGAGAGGGGCGGCCACAGCGTGTCCGCCGCCGACGTGTCCGCCCCCGCCAGCACGAAACGCGCCACCTCCACCGACGTGCCCACCGCCACCGACGTGTCCACCGCCACCACCATGTCCACCACCACCGCCATGTCCACCACCACCGCCATGTCCACCAGAGCCACCGCCATGTCCGCCACCTCCGGCGTGCGCGGCGAAAGCATCAGCGGCGAATGATAGGCTGCCAAGCGCGAGAATTGCGGCCAATGCAAAGACTGACATGCGTGTCATGTTTTTGTTCCTCCTTGTGCCCGTACCTTGCGGGAGAATTTAAGGAGAATCTGATGAACCGCGGCTGAACCTATAAGTGTGATTTGTCACAGCGACGCCCCTGCGAGCGGCCCCCGCGAATACCCGGCTTCCAATACTGATAGATGTTCGCCCCCGGCCGATGCCGAGCCCTTGGCGATGGCACCGCTACGCAACACTAAGTGATCGCCTCCACTCTTTCGGGGTGGAAGCGGGCGATGGAAGAGAGAGCACCAAGTGACCGCGAAAACGCGGCGGCAACCCGCGTGCATCGGGCGGAGACGTTTTGCGAGCTTGCCCATCAGTGCCCCTCGCGGGCATGCCGCCAAGCGGCGGGAAGCGCAGTCAGAAAGCTCAGGTCATCCTCCGGAACCCCCACAGGCCCAAGGCAACTCCCGGTGCGGGCGTCGAGGTCGTCGCAGTCGCAGAGGGGCTGTTAGGTTGAGGCGCGGGGCCGCGGAACGGAAGGTGTTCCTGCGTGTTACTAACGTGTCATTAATTGCGGATGGTGCTGGATCGTTCTGGACTTCCCGGGATTTTTCGATCGCGGTCCGTTCGCGTCGAAAATCGCTAAATGTCCTTGATTGATCGGCATTTCCGCTGGTGCTGCCGGACAGGATTGAACTGTCGACCTCTCCCTTACCAAGGGCATATGCGTCAAGGCTTAACGCATTGTGCCTCATGCGGTTTTCGCCTCGTCACTTTGGTTTTCCCCTAGATTTCCCCCAGGAAGCCGGTCAATCGTGTGCTTGTGCTCGTCCACATTGGTGTGGGCATAGCGCAGCACCATGCGGTCTGATTTCCAGCCGCCGAGACGCTTGAGGGCGCCGAGATCGCGGTTTGCCCAATAGTGCCAAGTGGCCCAGGTATGGCGGCAATCGTGCGGGTGAAAGTCCGTGATCTTGGCCCGCCGACAAGCTCCATTGAATGCCGTAGCAATGCGGGTGCCGGCGGAGGTGTCGTCGTCAGCTTCCGGGTTGGGGTGGTCGTACGGCAGGCCGTCCGGTCGGCGGAACACCTCGTCTTCGCGATGCGTGAGGTTGGCGAGTGTGGTCACCACCCGTTGATGCAATGGCACACCGCGGGCCTCGCCGTTCTTCGTCTTGGGGAAGACAACATGCGCCCGTGCAAGGTCGATGTGGCGCCAATCCAGCCATAGCGCCTCGCCGGCCCGCGCACCTGTGTAGAGCAGGAAGATAACCAACGGCCGCAGGTGCTTACTGCAGGCCTCGATGAGGCGATTGGCCTCGTCGAGTGTCAGCCAACGCACGCGATCGTCGGGCACAGCCGGCCGCTCCAGAATCAGCGCTGGGCACCATCCACGCCGCGCGGCGTGACGCATGACGGCCGATGCTGGCGTGTAGGCTTGCCGATTGCGCGTCGCGTCCGAAGCCTTCGGATAGAGCTTGCGCGCCATGCGGTCGATCGCGTCCTGGTCGATCTGCCCAAGCGGCGTTGTGCCGAAATGCTTGATGACCGGATCAAGGAATCGCTTGCCGCCACCGTTCTCCAGATAGCTCAGCGCTGCTGATGCGAACGTAATGGTAGCGCGACGACCGTAGACGGATTCGGCGAGGATTTCGGCCTCGCGCTTCGCGCGGATTTCTTCCGCGGTCTTCTTGTCGTCAGTGCCAGTGCTTTCTTCAAGTCGGATTCCGCGGAGCGTGCCGCGGATGATCCAGTGTGGCGATTTTGGTCTGCGGACGATTTTGAGGGGCATGGCAACACCTCGTAAAGACGCTGAACGTCATCGATCGAAAACACGATGCAACGGCCAGCCTTGCGACCGACGCCGTGCTGGCGCGCTAGCTGCAGTATCACAGCTTCGCTGATGGGGAAAACAGCGCCGGCTAGATCGCGCGCTCGTTTGTATGACGGCCAGTCGGTCATGCTCGGTTTTTAGTTTCGAGAATTGCCATTATCGAGCGTAGCGGGACGCTCGCCACGAACAGCGTGCCATGACACAAGGATTGAATAGAATGGCCGAAATACGCGCCGAAGTACGCTTTGCTTTCCTTAAGGTTCAAATTTCACGGCACCAACCAGGCGCATGGGATGGACCAAGGCACGCGTTTTATCTTGCCGCGCGGAGGCGTATCCATGTTGCGGGCATGATCCTGGCGCACAATCATCCCGCTGAAGATCCGACGCCATCATGGCTTGCGCCGCGGCCCTGCCACGGCGATGCCGAGGGGCTTCGCCACGTCGATGATCTGCTGGGTCATCTCGATGTCGGCGCGCGACGGCGTCTGGTCGGCGAGCATCTCCGCCCGCGGTGGAGGCCAGAGGCCCGCGACATGAGCGAACCAACAATCCTTGAGTGGCTGCAGCAGCTCCGCCCAATCGGGGTGGCGCTCGTCATCGGATTTGTCCCCGCGCCGATTGCCCGCTGGAAGCGACGCCCGATGACGCTTTGGTATCTCTACGGTTTCGTCTGCGCCCTCTTAGCTTGGCCCGCGGTCGCGCTGCCGGCGATCCGCGCGCTTCTTGTTCGAGCCCACGGCAAGCCTGAGCAGGTCAGCGAACAGCGTCGCAGGGCCAGCGCGCTGGCCCTGCTCAAGGAGGAGAGTGTGCGGTCCTACCCAAGCTGGATAGCAGAGCTGCGACGCAAATCGCCAGCCGGGATCGAGTGCCGCCGCTATGCGTGCGAGCACCTTGCACCGGGCGAGGCGCTCATCCTCTTCCGCGAGCGTGCTGAACCGGGTGACAAACATGCCGTGTCTTATCGGCATCGAGATGTTCATCTCGGCTACGTTCCCAAGCGACACCGATGGATTGCCGACGCGATTGATGTCGGCTTCGCCTCTTCGCCATTGTTGAAACCGTTAAGAAGGGTTGGCTTTTCCGGCAGCGCGCAAGATTTGTCGGCACGCGGATCATTGTTCTCTCCGATGGTCGCTAGCGAGTAACTGCCGTCGGCTCCGCTGCCGGCGCATGTTCAATCGCCAGCGGTCGCCGCAACGTTCGGAACTTCCAGACTGAGCCGACCTTTGTGCACGGTGCCGCGACCGTTTGACTCACGCGATATTCGTGGCTGGAGACTGTGGAAGAAATGACTAATTGTTCCACAGTTCGATACTTCGGCGGGGCATTTTTCATGGATTCACAGGCAGGCAGCGACACGGCGCCAACCATCGTAAATTCCACAGTTGCCCGAACGCGCGAGTATCTGACTGGCTCGGAAAAGCAGCGGGTATCCGCACCGCGATGCCACCATGATCCTGATCGCCTACCGGCACGGCCTGCAAGCATCCGAGGTGTGTGATCTGCAATGGCGCCAGGTCGAGCTTGCCGCGGGGCGCCTTCACGTCCGTCGCTCCAAGCGGGGCACGTCCTCAGTCCATCCCCTCCAGGGCGACGAGCTGCGGGCGCTGCGGCGCCTACAGCGTGAGCAGGGGCTCAGCCCTCATGTGTTCGTATCCGAGCGCGGCGCGCCGATGGCTCCGAAGAGCTTCCATGCCCTCATCCAGCGGCTCGGCGAGCGGGCCGGCATGCCCTTCGCTATCCATCCCCACATGCTGCGCCACGGCTGTGAGCTTGCGAACAAGGGGCACGACACCAGAGCGCTGCCAGCGTGGCTCGGGCACCGCAATATTCAGCACACGGTTCGCTACACCGAGCTGGCGCCTGATCGGTTCAGGGATTTCTGGCGGGAGTGAGCACAGGTGGTGCCCGCGACGGTCGTGAAACGGGTTTGGGCACCTGGGCAGGAACGGTCCGCGGTGGAGGATCTGAGTTCTTGTAAAGGACGTATCGTTCGACCGCCTGTAATTTGGCAATCTCGTGCGTCATCTGCTGTAAGCCGACCGCGAGCTGATCAATACTACGCGTTATTTGCTCGTGACTGGTGGCGATACTGGTGCCGATGCCAATGGCAAGCCCGTCGATACTTCGCCGCACCGCGTCGAGATCGAGCGATATAGCGTTGAGCTGCTGCTGATCGGAGGTAGAGGCGGCCGGCGCGATCAGGCGTCTCGCTGCATCGCCATAGATCTGCCAAGCCAAAGTGGCCGCGACGCCAACGGAAAACACGATCACATAGTAGGCGACAGCGAGAGACGTTCGCTTGCGGAACGACGGTCGCCCATTCTGGGGCTGGTCATTGTTCAGCTCGGTCGAGGGAATAGCAAACGCCTCGGCTGACGGCTTGATGAGGAATGAGGGTGCGGAGAATTCTGGTTGTGTGTGGCTTGGCATGGTGCTCATGGGCACCTCGATCTCATGCTGATCACCTCGCCCTCTCGTCAAGCCCTGATGACGAGACACTACGAGGTTGTTGTCGGTCGGCTTCTCGACAGCTCCACAAAGAAGCCACGCCTCGTCCGCAATTCGTCCTAAACGTCTGGAGCACTGCCATCGCCAAGGCGCTCGGCATCGGCCGAGCGCTGCGGCGGCTTTCAACGATGTGAACGGGTGACCGCAAGCTTGGCCGCCGCGTTGAGGCGACGGCCCGGCGCCGAGCTGACCTGGAGGAGAACGACCTTGAGTAAATCACCCGCCCCGTCTCGCCCCTTCACGGTCGCCGACGCACACTCGCTCGCCGACCGCCTGGAGCGGAATCATCGTCCGCAGAGCGACCAAGCAATCGCCGTGAAGCTGATCAGGGGCGCTGCTTGCCGGCCGGGGTGCCGGCGACATCATCGTGCTGCAGGGTGAGTGATCCCTGCTCGGCGCCATCGCCCGCGGTGGCGCGCGTGGCGTTATTTGTGTTCGGATAACGGGCTCAATGCGGTCGCGAGACCGCAAAATGAGACTCAGACGCTTCATTGTGCGCCGACAACCACGGCGTCGCCTTTTCTTCAATCCAGCGCTGCGCCTCCTGCTTCGAG
>WNFT01005385.1_pt1 | contig 11200 bp, 8 predicted proteins | sample 5400191 | NCBI WGS metagenome assembly WNFT01 (sample SAMN13153359, study PRJNA577476) | soil metagenome | isolation source: 80 cm saprolite under Madrone tree | place: USA:California | collected 2016-06-14
AAAACGGTCCCGGTAAGTCCAGCCGAGTACAGTCCTGCAATGGCACGCCCCGATTGACTGATAAAATGAATGGGGATACCCTCTTCAACGCAGGTACGAACGACATCACTGGAGATAGAGACACCGCTATCAATGACGATTACCTGGTCCAGGTGGATCAGTGGGACTTCTGTCACGGTCTTGTGCTCGTGAGTGACACGTAGTCTCCCCTGGTGCTTCCCCACGAAAAAGCCCCGGCCCTCGACGATCAGTTCCATACTTGCTCCTTTATACTGTGTATTACTAACCATGCATCTATGAGCCAGTATAGAAAAAGATTCCGCAGAGAATACGGAATCTTCCGGTGATTTTTAGAACACAGTATCGGTGCTTCGACGAAGTAGATAACAATAACTAATTTTCGATCCTATACCATCCGTTCCCTTTCACTATATTTTTACCAACGTGAATGAGTTCCCCCCAGACCAGCAGTTCACGAAATGGCGCAAGGTCGCCGGTAAAGGTTGCCCGCCCTTCGAAACCGCCGATGGGCGTCGTTTGATGTATGCGCCTGGAATAGCTGCGCAGCTCCTCCCATCGTGTATCATCACGTTCACATTGCACATTTCCTGCGAACTGGGCCAGCTCTCGCCAGCAGCTCGTAGGGCTCTGACCTTCTTCATCACCATACTCTCGCTCCAGTGCGGTCAATCTTTCTAGTAGGCGCAATATCAAAGGACCAAATGCTGCATGATGCACCAATTTTTCCTTGTACACAATGCGTGTTGGTGTGAGAAAGTCGAGTGTTATCTCCCTGGTTGAAAGCGTTGCTGCTCTTGTTGCTACGTCTGCTGATGTCACTGAGAGAGTCGGAATACCGACCTTTGGTTTCTCTTCTTGATAGACAACTTGCCGTTCAGCACTGATCGGGTTATATGATTCAATCTGCTTGATCCTGAACCTTCCACGTTGCCCGTGATTCTCATCCAACCTGCGCCCCAGGCCTTTTGACTCCAGAGCACTGGCTGCCAGAATGATATATGGGAAAAGCTGCACGATGTTACCAAAGAGCGTGATGCCGAAGGTCAATTGCGCTCCCGGCTCGTAGAGTTTTTTGCCTCCTAGCGGAGGGAGGATCACGTAGGGACGGGGAATGTCTCGCCCTCGCTCGTTTTCTTCACGCAGTGGAGCTACCAGGGCGCTCACAGGACACATGGTATGCAGAGGACAGGCTGCGCATGTTAGGGCAGCTTTATTATTGCAAAAGCGTGTCCAGACTGCATCGAAAAAATTCCCTCTCAGTGCGGAACCACTGTGCTCGTCTAGTTCGAGTGGGCTAACCACCTCTGTTGTAAAAAGGAAATGATGTGAAACCAGAGATCCCATATCACTGCTCCTCCGAGATGCGCTGGTACCAGCTATAGCTCCGGCTGGAACGAATCAGTCGATAGGGCAGTACAACATGACGCAGCACACGCTCTTTACCAACGGTAATGCGCTCAGCGCTATAAATGTTGGCTCGCTGAAACGTTAAACTTTCCCCACAATCATCGAGCACCTGCAGCGTCCCATCATTGTAAAACGGGCGTAAAGCATCTGGTGTTAACTCGATGAACTGGCCGTCAGGCAACTGCTCCATGCGCTGTGGAGGTCCTTCAATCTGTACAAAACCCCCGCGCTTGCCAAAGTAGTTGATGCAAGTGAGTAGGTGATGCAGTTCTGACGGCAAAGGTCTCGTTTCGGACGAAAATGTTAAAGCGAGCTGGAAGGCATCTCGGTAATAGACATACTCACGATAAGCAATAGTTGAATAGAGAGGATATTGTCCTCGCTCGATCCTATCAGCCAACTTTTCGCGCTGCCGTGCCTCAAATTCTTCTCGTGTCTCATCTTTCTTTTGTGCTTCTTTAGACTCAACAGGACGCCAGCTTTTACTAAAGCTCTTGAACACGAGAATATCTTTTGGCAAAGCTATATGCACTGAGAGGTTACACAGAAGAGGAAAGATTCGTTCCCCCTCTGCAATTCCCATGATACGGATAGCAACATCCAATAGCGCCATCTTGATCGCATAAGGTGTGGGAGCAAGAAGCGTCTTGCCCCCCGATGAGGTTGCTGCCGCCGGCTTGAGCGAAAAAGGAGCCACGGGCAGGTACTGTGCGACAATCCACATAGTAGACCTCTCTCCGGTAAGTTATCGCCCGGCTGCTAACGCAAAAGGTGAGCTCGAGTCGATTAATGTACGCATCTGTGCGGCAAAGTCGCTAATAGTATCGAAAGCAACCATCTTTACTACTTCTTCTCCACTTCCATTCAAAGCAGCGATGATACCTTTAAGCTGATTTTTATAAGTGTAGGGATCATCCCCTCCACCCATCAATGGACTGACGAGTGGTGCCGGAGTGATTCCTGTACTTGTCGTTATTGTCCCTTCTAACGCGACAAGGTGGGGGAGTTGAGTAGAACGCATCGCTCCATTGAGTTCGATGAAAGTATGAAGAAGGCTCTCCAAAAGCAAAGACGCCCTCTTTTGTCGCTCATCTTCGTGAATAGGATACGACTGGTTAATATCATTGTAGCCTATACGAGCCAGTTCCAGGTGGCAGACGATAGCATAGATACCACTTGATGCAGGACGATAGAAGATATTCTGCCCTCGGTTTGCTCCACTCTTTTGATCTTCTGCATCCTGAGTACGTTTCTCTTCACCACGTTCTGGAGCGTACTTGACATGAAAGTAGCTATCAGTGTGTACCTTGCCAGGAATACCTAGAACCCAACCAAATTCACTAACCGATTTGCGTGGAGTAGAGCGCCCTTCTGTTACGAGAAAGCCTGCAACGTCGTCCATAGCACAGGCGCGAAGCGTTTGATCTATGAACTCGTGATCTTTCTTTGAAGCGCTTTTAAGAAACTCGTTGTCAAAGTTGATACGATTGACATTAAAGCGCTCACAGCCTTGACATAGAGGAAGATGCTGCGCACGTGCTTGCTGATAATAGTGCTCCATAAGTACATGTTTGAGCATGTCCCCCGAGATAGCATTAACATTGTGCAGTTCGCCCTTGTGATCGACGATATCGACCATACGTGTCTGAATCTGATTGCCTTCACCACCTTCGTTGTTGAGACTATGCATATCCAGGGTAGCGCGGGACGCGATAGAGAGGGACGCGATGGAAGTTTTCATTAGTTATGTTCCTTCTTTCTTTTACTAAATGAATCTGCGATTACGCTTCGTTGATAGCCTCAGCGCCTTCAAGTTCTGCTAAAGAAGGCTCTGTATTATCAGCGTGATTATCCACCGGCTCTTCTGTGGTTCCTTTGTATGGATCACGTGCATATCCATAGGCAACCAGCAGGGAGCAGACTTGCTCGGAACCAAAATCATCAATGAGTCGTACAATGGCATCGATGTCGGTGTACGCAACGCTACCGCGTAGCTTATATGTGCGGCGATCATCTGAAATGAGTGCACGCTTGAGTTTGTTCGACAGCTTTTCCTCTTCTCGTGCGGTCTCAGCATTATACCGCTGCAGAAAGCGGGAAAGGGCTGCAATGAACTTGTCAGGGTAACGCGCCTCGCGCATCAGTTCCTGACCAAGGCCATAACGTACTTCGTAGGTACGATATCCCAATTGGGTACGTCGATATTGGGCTGTGACAGTTGACTGGCGGATGGCATAGGCGATCCGCTTAAACCCTTCGTTGCCGGTAATGCCGGTTAGCTTTTTTTGTGTCTTTACACTGTTCATCTCAATGATGTCCTCCAATCCAGTAGTAGTAAACGGGCGAATCTGCCGTTGGGGATGTTTCTCACGTTCATGTTGACTGATGAGATAGCTACTGTAGGCAGTAGTAAACTTCCAGAATGGCTTCAAATCACGTCCTGAAAGGAAATCGCGATAGAAGCGTAGAAGTTCATACTCCTCCGCTCCTTCCTCGCCCTTATTGTTGTGAATGTCGCGGATCACCCGCACATGTTCGTCCAGGAGAGCTTTTGCTGCCCATACATCTGCCAATGTCTCCATTCTGTGTAGCCAGATTGGGAGACCAATAGTTGCCAGATTCATCGCCGCGTGGGCACTCCCCAGGTACTTGTAAAACGTCACGGCAAATTCCTGTGCGAGACCCGTAGGCTTCTTTGGCATCCAGGGCTTTAGCTGCTTTTCATGCTCGAACATTACACGATACTGCTCAACGAGTATCTGTGCGAAACGCAGCGAGGCCAAAATATCAAGCTTGATGGCAGTGGTGGACCAGAAGACTGCCCGAAACTCCTTCATCACGTCCTGTAGTAGAGAGAGCCTTATACGCTTTGGCTGAATGACGTAAGTTTTACGATCATCGCTGTCTTTGACGACCACAGGAGCAGCCGCCTCCATAAAGCCGCGGAACTTGAGCAATTCAAGTAGCCAGAAACTATCCTGGTTGCCGATAGTCAATTCACCCCCTTTTGCACGATTAGCTCCTTTACCGGTGGTTGGATTCGTAATCTGGAGTGCGCTGGCAAACACATCCCCCTTGAGATGATGCTGTTTGGCGAATTCTCGCCAGCGAGTGACTGCGCTCATGCTATCATTGCCGACCTCATGGAAGAGATCGAAGAGAAGGCGAATATGAAAGCGTTTCTGCGGTGGCGTCAGAGTATCCCAGCGCAACGCCAGATCATTGAAGGTACTGGCAATATTCATATGATTGATGGCCTGATAATGGCCCAGACGAGTATCAGGCTCAGGCTCGACAATCTCTTGCAAGGCAGGGTCCTTCCGCAAGCGAGCATCTGGTGTCTGCAGCGCTGGTCCGAGTTTCTTGAGCTGCTCACGATAGACTTGGCTACGCTCAATCTCTTTGTCATAATTAAACCCGTCGAGCTGCTGCCAGATATTGCCTTTCTTAGCCAGTTTCTGCCGTTGTCTCTCAGAGTCCAGTGGTAACACAATAAGTGATGATTGCAGCTTATCATCAGGTACAGTTTCTACATCTAGTAAGCGTGGCAGAGTAATCCTATAGCACACACCTTCGTCATATAGGAAGGTTTCTCCCGGCATCTGGTACTCGGCTAGGTAAAGTTCGTCCAGGTATGACGCAAAGCCGACCGCCAGTAGTGTGTCTGCTGATGTACCGCTGGTTTTGTCTACATAAAAATTTGTTTGCATGTCATTATTCCTTTCTCGAGCTATCGTCCGCTGAGGAGCCTTTTGCATGTTTGAGGATACTACTTCTGGCTGAAATCGTCGGCATGCTGATCTGCCAGGCGCAAGGCGCGTACGATCACAAAATAGAGCCAAGTTTCTAGTTCTTTCCCTTGCTTTGGAATGGTGATGAGCGGGTCAGCGGTTGACGGTTGCAGATCACCTCCGTCTAGGGTTGTCTCCAACAATCCTACATCGTAGCTCCAAGGTTGTCCTTGCCGTGAGCACTCCAGAGCTTTACGTACCTCTTCTATTGCTCCTTGCTTCAGGCACGCCTTGCCATACTCATGTGCGCTGACAGTATGATGACGTGCAATAGCCGCACAGGTCGCATACAGTAAAGGAACGCAAGGGCTATCTTCTGCTGTGATACCCAGACTATCTGCGATCAGCGATATTCCCAGCATGACACTCTCGCAGGCGTGTTTTGGACGTTTCGTCTTTACATCATCTTGCAGTTTCCACTGTTTTTCATCTCTAGAGTCGTAGTCCGTTTTGGCAAAGAAGCGTGGCAATTTATCCAGCGGTAGTTCCCACTTTTTCTGTCCGTAGAGCAAGCGCTGCCACTCCCATGCCCACTGTTGCCATTGTTCATTGAGTTTGCCTAAGTCGTGACAGGCAATAGCCAGTCGCATCGCCTGATCAATGCTTCCGGTGGGGAGCCTCAACAACACCTCAAGGCGCTTTGCAATATAGCCCATAGATGGAGCAATACCTGTATTGTAGGCCTGTACCAATCCACTTATGTGTTCGGTATATGATTGCCTCTGTATCGGTTTCGACGCTGATTGTTTCCTTTTGCTTGCTCGTAACGTACTCTGATACGATGCCCAGGGAGAGAGAGAATGTTCATCAAGGAGCAAAAAGCCAAGCTCTTTGTGATAAGTCGCCAGCGCGTTAGGTAGCACAAGCACGATACTTTCGCGCAGTGTACGCTCCATCAACTGATGGTCCGGCGAGAAGGGAACATCCTCCCAGGTATATCGGGTCATTTGTCGGCTATCCACTTCGTCGTCTGACCTGCCAAGAGACACAGCCTGTTTACATACCCAATCAAGCTGTAATTTATCGCGTTGCGCCTCGAAGAACTCCATATGTGCCGCAAGAGTGGCCGGATGTAGGGAAAAGCTCTGCCAGGCCCAAGGCTCAGTCTGAATAGCTTCCTTGGGATGATCGTGAATAATTACCCGCACCTGAGCGACATCGCGTATGAGTTTTGTAACAACGCTTGATGTATGTTCTTTCAGTCCAGTAAAGATGTCGCTCAGTATGGTCGTATTGCGTCTTTTGAAGCGTTCAATGAGCTGTGTATCTTCCCTTGTATGTACCGCATCAATCAACGCTTGTTCTTCAACGGAACCAAAGGGTTGTTGACTATCACGCTGCTTGAGTTCGTGCAACGTGCTCTCACACAGTTCTTTCTCATAGGGTTTCGCTGAGGCTTGCTTCCCATCAACTTCTGGTAGATCGTACACAGCGACTATACCTGTTTGTCTGGCAAAACGTGCACACCGCCCCGCACGCTGAATCAAGCTGTTTGCTGGAGCAATCTCTGTATGTAACGTCTGGACAGAGATATCGAGACCAACTTCAACGACCTGTGTAGCCACCACGATGAGATTTTTCCCAAAGTACTCGCCCTCTTTCCATCCGTATCGCGCTTCGCCGGGCCATTTGTCAGGAGCCTGTCCTAGTTCATGGATAACCTGTTCGGAGCGCTTTGCTCTGTCTTCAGTTGTCAGGCGGCTATGCAGTAAGAACAGTTCAATACCTCTCGCTCTGGTAGCTTCTTTGAGATTCCAGTACATCGCCTGCGCTCGTGACACCGTATTGCAGATAACTAGAGAACATTTATCATGGTAGGCGAGAATAGCCTCCGGTGCCATTGGACTACCTGCAACCTCAACCCTTCGTTGCCGTCCCTTTGCGATCTGCTGTAGCTCCTCCGGGCTGACTGTAACAATTTCAGCATTCAGCAGCATCTTGAGTTCTTCTAACAAAGCCTGCGAGAAGGTCGCTGTCATCAGCACGAAGTGCGTTATATCTTTCAGCAGGGATAGCATGGCAATGGTCGTGGTGCGTGCGCCGAAGCAACTCTCACTGCCTTCAATCAATGGATAAAGATGGAACTCATCCAGCACCAGGTACGAGCCAAGGACAGCAGCGGCATTAATGTTGGCAAGGCGTCTCCCTACGCTGTAGGGTGTCCCGATGAAGCTTGCTAGCAACTGGTCAATGGTGCAGAAAGTGAGCAGCGACTCGAATTGCGGATCATCAGGCTGCTCACCGGTCTGGATAGAGACGGGTGGCCTTCCCATTTGCGCATAACGTCTTACAAAATCCGTTCCGCGATTTCTGTCAATACGCGCAATACGATCACGATATCGCTCATAAAACTGGGTAGTTAAGGTTCTTTGAGGGGTCGCATAGAGACAGGTTTGAGGCAGCGCATGCGACCCATGCTCAAGGTTCTGAACGAAAGGGGCAAGGGCCGCCTGCGTCTTCCCTGCTCCCGTTGGTGCTTGTAATATGACATTCTTCCCCTCCAGGACAAGTGAGCGCACTCGCTCCTGAAAAGGATACAGGGAGTGTTTATTGTCAGCCATTGCTACTCTCCAAAGAAGGTATTGAACAGGTCATCGTCAGGTTGTTCAAAAAGCGCAGACTGTTGAGCAGTAATCCCATACATCCGGGCCATGCGAAGCACATGGTCAATAATGCTCTCCCTCAAGCTCAATGGTTCTAACACCTCACAATCCGATCCCCAACCACGTATCCAGTTTTCAATCTCCAGCGTGTCGCCGATTTGTGCCAACCACTCGCACCCCTCTGCCGTATCCGTAATCTGCTGTGATGGGTGCCAGAGTGTTTCTTTGACGCGCTTCGTTACCCAATGACTGAAGCGTAATCGTACCTCCACAGGTTCCTCATCCCCATACATCACACCCCAGGCTCTGGAGAGAAGTGCTGGACCATCAAAATCCGCCGGTATCTCAAAAGTTTCTTTCAGCAATTCTGCATGCTCGATACGTTCCATTTTGTAGGTGCGTAGAGCGCCAGGCGGGTTACTATAACCCAGGCCATAGAAGGTGCGCCCGATAGCTGAAGGTTCAAGCAGGTAGGGTGAGAATTGGCACTCGAAGGTTCTGCGATGTGGAGGGGTATATACGAGTCGCACTTTGCGCCGGGTTGCCCATCCGAGCGCTAAAGACTCGAAAATTACTGACTTATCCTGCTGCCCTTTTTGTCTTTCTCTCGCCAGGTCTACAATCGCTTGTTGATATGGTGCAATTGTGGCTGGCATGCCGCTAATAAGCTTACTCAGTGCCGATAGGACGTGCTCATTATGTTCGTCATGAATCTGTGTAAGTAGGCGGGCTGCGAGATAGAGTGCGGTACCCTCCGATAGATTTAACTTCATCGGTAACAACTCAAATTTTGCGTCTTGTGCTAGCTGCCAGTACCAGCCATCTTTATTTACAGGAAGGCGACCAGTGGAGGACAGTTCTGTAAGATACCGGAGAGCAGTATCTTCACTTACTTCCAGTTTTACCGCGATTTCACTGGTGCGAAGGCGCTTGCCTGGATTATTCCAGAAGAGCAACTGTATCTGATGTAGCCGGTCAGTTTTATTATATGCATCCGACGTTGGCATGATTTACACCTCCTGAAAAGCAGTGTACATGAAATTCCCGCAGGGAATGCGGAATCATGTGAAGAATTCTCCAGTTGCTTATAGCTGCACTAAAGCGGATGAAGTGGTGGGAGTAATCACCCATAAGATATCCTTCCTCATCTCTACTTTAACCCCGCATTTGAAGGTTTAGAAAAACATTGGGTAGACGATGCGATTATAAACTCTTGCAAGTTCATTTACAAAAAGAATAGGCTATTTGGATGTGCTATTCTCATACGGTGGAACATGAGTGGTGCAGCCTGGGGGTTTTCACAGGCGAGGCGATGCTTCAAGTCAGGTGGGGCCTCTATGTAGGGAGGGTTATGAGCGCCTGCCAGATTGTAGTTGGTTTCTCCATTGACAATATACTAGCTGAGCCTTACACTTCAACGTAGGAGCAAGCGCTCTCTGAATGCTCTACCGGCGCCACTGGGGACGGTTGACCGGCGGCTTACCCGCATAACCCTCGATGCGCGCATTTCACTGTATTTCCAATTGGCGCTGTGGCTCTTGATAGGTATTACAGTTATTTCATTCAAGGAGGAAGAAACGATGAAGAAGTCTCTGGTTATCACGGCGGTTGTCTCGCTCCTGGTTGGCTTATTGGCAGGTGTGTACTTTACCCTGCATGCCACTACTTCTTCTGCCAGTGCGGATCAGCAGAAGGTCGTTCATGTTGTTGAGCATGCAATCACGGATACGGTGCAGGAGTTTCATCCAGGGCATCTGTCACTGGGCGATGTGCTGGGCTTCCATAACCCCGTCTTCAATGCAGCCGATACCAAACAGGTCGGCGTGGACAATGGCCACTGTATTCGGACTGTTGCGACCGGTAAGAACACTGAATGGGAGTGCTTCTGGACGGTGTTCCTGGCGCATGGGCAGATAACTGTCGAGGGGCCTTTTTTTGATAACGGCACCGATACGACACTGACGATCACCGGCGGGACGGGTGTATACCTTGGGGCAGAAGGATCAATGTTGCTGCATGCACGCGGCAACCCGGTGGGGTCGGAGTTCGACTTCATTTATACGATCGCGGAGTAGAAGATAGAAGCGCCTCCGACGTCCCGCGCTTTTCAACGAATGCCGCCGCTCCTGTCGTCCTGGCTCTTGCTCGTGTGGCGGCATCGTCGTGCATGCTTAACATGGCCACCGCGCTCTGCGGAGTGCAGGCAGAGCGCAGATCCTTCGCTCCGCTCAGGATGACAAATGAGAGGCTGTCATCCTGAGCCGAAGCTCTGAGCGCAGCGAAGAGGCTGCGAAGGATCTGCCCTGAGAGAAGCGAGGGGATGACAGCCGTGCTTCAGTGAACGCCTATGGGGCACTAGGCAGGCATCCCGGCTTCGACCCACCTGCGAAATTGAGCGATCTGCTCCTCGGGCCACTTCCCGTCGCACGGCATCGTCCCGCTTGAGAGGCGGCCAAGGATGGCCTGAGCATGCGTGCTGACATCGTGGTAGTCCCAGAGGTCGAAGTGCCGACTCATGGATGCTCGGTCGCGAGCACGAAACAACGGCTGGATGTCTCGTGCAAAACTGGGTGTGCTCTCCTGAGTGGTCATGATCGTGCTCCTTTCGCGACTATTATGAACTGCTGTATGCAAGCGAGGCCATTGCCTCAGTTAGGCATCTTCTAGTGCCTCAGTGATTGCTTGCTCCTCCGTTGCTGGTTCCTTTCACCACTAAGTAGAAGCGCTTATTGCGACTCTATAGCGCGGGCGACGATTTCGGAGATATCCTCGATCTGCAGCTTGTCTTCGGCCTCCACGCCTTTGATGCCGTCGTCAAACATGGTGATGCAGAATGGGCAGGCGGCGGCGAGGACTTCGGCGCCGGTCTCCAGGGCTTCGTTGACACGAGCCTGGTTGACACGTTTGCCGATCTTTTCCTCCATCCAGGCGCGTCCGCCACCACCGCCGCAGCAAAAGCTCTTGTTACGGTGGCGGCGCATCTCGGTGACGCCGTTGGTGTTGAGGACGGAGAGGACACGACGCGGCTCGTCGTAGATATCGTTGTAGCGCCCGATGTAGCACGGATCATGGTAGGTCAGCTTGCGCTCGTCAAAGTCCTCGGGAAGGGTGATCTTTTCATCGGCCAGCAGCCTGTCTATGAAGACGGTATGATGTACTACTTCATAGTCGCCACCAAGCTGTGGGTACTCGTTCTTGATGGTGTTGAAGCAGTGCGGGCAGGCGGTGATTATGGTGCGATGTTTGGGCGCAGCGCCGGCCACGCCATTGCCGGGAGCATGACCGTCGTGACCATTGAGAGCATTTGCCGTGTTAAAGCCGTAGCCGTTCAAGGTTTCGATGTTCTGCTGTGCCATCATCTGCCACAGGTATTCGTTG
>WNFT01011784.1_pt1 | contig 11200 bp, 8 predicted proteins | sample 5400191 | NCBI WGS metagenome assembly WNFT01 (sample SAMN13153359, study PRJNA577476) | soil metagenome | isolation source: 80 cm saprolite under Madrone tree | place: USA:California | collected 2016-06-14
AAAAGCTTAGCATTTTTATTGCTGACTTGTAGAGTTGAAGCGCTCTAGTTTAATGTATGGATAGCAAATGCGGACAATGGAACTTTTTCAGTGAGATGCTCGTCATAGATAGTCGTTCATTGAAACACAACATTTGCAAAGGTTTCGATCAGAGAAGTAAATAGACGGAAGGAGAGAAGTAACATGGCACTTGCGAATATGGTTCTGGCGGACATTAGTCTGGCTGGCTTAGTATGGTGGCTGGTCGTCGGTTTGATTGCCGGTTTTCTTGCCAGCCTGGTCATGCGCGGAGGCTATGGTATCGTCGGTGATATCATCATTGGTATCGTCGGCGCGTTCATCGGCGGCTTCCTGGCAAGCCTGGTAGGCATAGGGGCGGGTGGTTTAATTGGGACGATCATCATCGCCTTCATCGGCGCGTGTATCCTGATTGCCATTCTTCGCCTGGTGTCCGGCAGCTTCGGACGCCGGCGTAGAATGCCGTAAAAGAGGCTAAGTCAGGCGGGATGGCTCGATTGAGCCGTCCCTTTTTTATGTGCTTGATTTGCGCCCCGTGACAATTCAGTAGTCATCGACGAAACTCTCGGGCTTCTTTCACGTATTGAAACTAGTGTTTGAAAATAGAGTGTTTTATAGCAATCTATAGCGTTCTATTGCAGGATTTTACCCCCAAATCATCCTTCTTGGAACCCCCTCTCCTAAAATACAAAGCAACCGGCACAGGAACTCCTTTACAGGAAAAGAGATAGATGGTATACTCCTTTAGGAAGCGCTGTGCAGGAAAAGTACCTGCTAGCTTTCCGAAGTAATGAAAAAGAGGCTCGTATAGAGGATGGCTAATGCCGATTTAAGAGCGATAAGGGAGAGTTTAGGCGTCTCCCAAGAGGGATTAGCACGAAGAGCACGTAACCTTACTACGCGGACAGTTGCCAATGCCGAGAGAGGGAAACGCGTTACCTACGAGAGCGCGACGCAAATACTTGAGGCAATCAATCAACTGCTTGCTGAGGCAGGCAAACCACCAGTCACTCTAGACCAATTAGGCTTACATCTGTACTAAGGGAGCAAACGTATTTTGTAGTGCGTGTCAGGGGTGTCGGCTTGCACCTCAGTCACCTCCAACCGTGAACAGCAGCCTCTAGCCCTAGTCCTGTGGTGAGTCTACCACAGGCAGGCCTGTCGTCAGTGTTCTTCCAGAGGAACGGCTACCGCTTTGCAAACCGCGTCAAAGAACAGAGTCGTGAGCGGAGAGAACGGGCGATTGCTTCGCTCGTTCCCCTGATGAAGTGAACGGCACCTCGCCGTTCGAGCAGAAGGATCGCATTGATGAACGAGAAGCGCAAGCAACGTAAGCAAAAGAAGCATGCCAAGGTGGGAGAGCCCTATCTGGTCACCAGAGCGGTGACGCATATTCGTCTGGTTGAGGTCAATCCCGGCAAACTGGCCGCCCTCGACGCGCTGGCCCCAGTCTATCTCGCCCTCTGTCAGCAATACGTCACGCTCTTCTGTACGCAGGAGAGGCCGAACAAGGTGCGTGCTCCGCTCTATGCGACCCCCCTTTCCGAACGCTGGCAGCGCGTGGCGATCATGCAAGCGGTAGGCATTGCGCGCTCGTGGCGCACCAATCGGGCTGCCGCTTATCAGCAGTACCAGGACGATCTGGCGCGGTATCGCAAGCGGCAGGAGGAAGGCACCGTAGTGGCATCAGCCAAAGCACCCCGATGGCGCGAATGGCATGTCCCGACCTTACGCGAACCCTGTCTCCAAGCCAATGTCAATGTGGTCAAACTGGAAGTATCCCGTGATTCGACCTACGATTACTGGCTACGTATCAGCACCCTGGAGAAGGGTCAGCCCATTCAGGTGCCTGTCAAGTTGGCCCAGTACCATAAAGAGCAACTGAGGGACCCCAAGACCGGGCAACCAAGGAAGCTCAACAGCAGTGTACAACTTAATAAGCGTGATGGGGTGTGGTGGCTCACCCTCTCCTATGACGAGGAGGTGACCGTCCAGACACCACCGGATGCGCCCGTCGTAGGGATTGATGTCGGGATCGCCAATTTCGTGACGACCAGCACCGGCAAGCACTATGGTACAATGCATGGGAAACTGAAGGAGCGTCACAAGCGGGATCGAGCCAAGCGCCGCCGGAAGGCGAAACTGCGCGCCTGCTTACAGAAGAAAGGGGCCAACAAGCTGCCTTTCACCAGCAGTCGCACAGGGCAACGGTTGATCCGGCATGTCAAGCAAGCGATCAACCGTGCGATCAATCAATGTTTCGCGGAGCCAGAGCACCGGGGCATGCAGTTTGCCTATGAAGCGTTATCGGTGGCTTCGATGCACTTCAAGGCGCGCTCAATGAATGCCTATCTGAAGGCGTCCAATCTGGGGTATATTCCACAACAGATTGTGTGGAACAGTCAAAAACGAGGGGTGCAGGCGACCCCGGTCATCGCAGCGTATTCCTCCCAGGAGTGCAGCATGTGCCACTATACGGACCGCAAAAACCGACCTGATCAGAGGACGTTCCGCTGTCAGGTGTGCGGGTTCGAGGCCCATGCTGATACCAATGGGTCGCTGAATATCTCAAGGCGCATTGGGGATACCCAATTACGCGCATGCAAGGACCGAACAGCCATCAAAGCCGTGCTCATGCAGCGTCATGAGGCATGGAAACAGCAACAGGGTATGGGAGACACCCGTCCGGTGAAACGCAGGAAGCGAGGGCCCTCCTCGTCTTCTCTGACATCTCTCTGATGTGCATCTCCTGATGCTCTGTGATAGGTTGCCCGTAGTGTAACCTGCCGCCTAGTCGGTTGTTTCGTAAACAGGCGTAGCTGAACCCAAAAAGCAAGCGGTCAAGAGAACGCTAGGCTTTTAGGAACTATATCGGGTAGTGAACCTGGTTATGGCTTTTAGGAACTATATCGGGTAGTGAACCTGGTTATCCTGGTTATAATATATGAAAAAGCAAAAGGAGACATTTCACATGGCACTGGCGTCAATTCCGGGGATAAATTTTGCAATTGATGGTCTTTTTGGGTGGCTGATTGTCGGTCTAATCGCGGGTTTTCTTGCAAGCGCTGTTGTGCGCGGCCGCGGCCTGGGGTGCATTGGTAACATTGTCGTTGGCCTGGTCGGTGCGGTGATTGGCGGCTACCTGGCAAGCCTGCTGGGCATCACCGGTAACTTTCACTTCTTGGGCACTGTGTTAATCTCATTCCTCGGCGCGGTTATCCTGCTGATCATCCTGGGGGCGTTGACCGGTGGGCGGGGGAAGTCGAAATAGGAGGGAGAGCAGTTCACTTACGTAGCATTGAATAGCAGGAATTGCGTTCCTTGTGCAAGCGTCGTTATGCGGTAGGAACGCAATTCCTTGTGGCCTGGCCAGAGTGAGATTGTAAAGATCATTATTCCTTTACAATCACGTCTATTACCTCTATGTCTACTTCTTCCCCTTTCTGAACCACACTGATCACCTCTATATCTACTTCCTCCTCATCGTCCTCTTCTGCAGGCTGGCACTGCACAACCTTGATCATACGTCCAGCTTCGCTTCCCACGGGATCGATGCCGGAGTCCAAATGCGTCCAGGTAACGTGGCCTGCTGGAACAGCATTGGTAATGTCTTTCAGCAGATCAACATGGGGAGGAAGAACGCCGCCATTCAACTGTATAATGCGTGCCAGGAGAGCGCTGATGATCGGCGTCGCAAACGAGGTCCCTACCCAGTAGGCCCAGCCATTCTGATTGGGAGCAGGATAGGTTGGATTACAATCATCAATCGAGAGCGATGGGAAGGTAGAAGAACAATAGATTCCAACCACCGCATCCATATCTACAGGATGGGTTTTGCAGTCAGGGGTAGGGGTAGGTGGCTTCTTAGGCGGCTTGGAAGGGATAGCATCCGGGACTTCTCCACCATAGGTCGCAATCCCCTTTATGCCAGGATAGCAGCTATATGAAGCTGGTTTTCCATCACTGCGTACAGCGCCAACTGGAATAATGCTGGGCACGGGATCAGGAGGATCATTATAGGCGAAAGCCGACGGATAGAGTGCGAATGGGCGCACCTTCTTCGGATTCATAGCCTTAGACCCCACGCGCAAATCCGCCTCATTACCGGCAGACGCTGCAAAGACAGCCCCCAGTTCCGACAGCCTTTGCATGGGCTTAAGCAGGTGGGTACGCAGCAGATCGGTCAGTTTTGGTTTAAATCCCAGGTGCTTCGCTTCTGGGTCAGTAGGCGGTATAACCAGGCTCATGTTGATCACAACGGGCTTTTGATAGAGGTCTCCCTGTGTGAAGTGTGCATCTGGATTCACCAGCGACATGCGATTATGGATAAGCTCGAGCGCCTTGGTCAATGTCGCGAGATCACCAACGCAGTAATCACTCAGGACACGCATGCATTCAATCGCCGCACCGGGAGCAAGGTCGCGCACAATACCGGCAATGAACAGGCCGTGATCGGGCATATCGAAGCCAACCAGCCGTCCATAGATGTCCTTGCCCGTCTTTGGTAGATTGGGACCAGGATTTTCCAGGATGTCAGGCAGTTTAAAGTAGTGGGAATGGGGGGGAGGGATAACATTGCTGGAAACGTCCTGTAAGAGCTGGTTGTTCCCACCGGCAGCCAGTGCTGCTCTCGCAACCTGACCTTGCTGGGGGAGTGTATCGAAGATGAATACCGTCACACCCCGACCCGTCGTGGCTTGCATCTCAGGAGAAAGGTCCTGCAATGTGATCGGCCAACGACCAGGACTTGCAAGACAGGATTGATCTCCTCCTACCGGAATAGGTGGAATAGCCGGACAGCCCTGTGGTGTGGGAACCAGTGGTTGTGTGGAACCGCAAAGCCAGACCGGCGTAGCTGCAAAGATCGGTACTCCCAGACCATTAAGCTCTTTAAGATGGGTATTGATCAAATTGACGATCCGGGGTACAGGGCCTTTAGCAGGGCGGCGTCTCCTGTCATCATCGTCGTCATCGTCATCGGATTTGCCTTTCTCAGGCATCGACGAGGACCCTGCCCCCGGAGGTTGCGTACCAGTACTCTCAGCGAAATGGAAGAAGCCTATAACTGTAGTCGCCTGTCCTTCCTCACCTGAACTGAATAGGTACTTGCCGATTGGACTATTGAGGTCATCATTTGCTACACGCAGTTGTATTGGAGGAGATGGAGGTTCCTCTACGGGACGCAGGGTATCTGCCTCGGTAAAAGAACTCAGACTGAACTGCTGCCCAACGAGAAAATCATTGAGCTTCTGCAGGTTCAAGGAATTAATAATAGTCTGTTTATTAGAGGTCGGAGGGTCACCTGACACAATTGGGATGTCTGAACCAAACGTGAAAGTCACCTGGTTTTCATTCCAGAAGATGTTGTGCATAAATTTGCGCATTCCGTTCATTTTTGCCTCCATGCCCATCTGCCAGCATTTCTGATAGAGGGCAAATACTAATTTACACCCAGGCTCTGAATATGAAACGCTACAGAGTCAATTTTTTAGGGGTTAGCTGCAAAAGCCATAGAGTGACCCTTTGCACTTTGGGATTTCAGGGGACCAACTCCACCGACGAGGCGAAACGCCGCCCAGAAGTAGGGATGCGTATAGGTTGAGTCAGCTCGATGCAAGAGACTGCATTGGGCAGCGCGCAGTGCCTGTGCTTTGCTCTCTCCTTTCAAAAGATAGTGGTAAAAGAGTTGCATCAACTCATTGGTTGCGTTATCCTCTACGGGCCAGAGGCTCATCACCAGCGAGGGTGCTCCGGCGGCCAGGAATGCCCGGCCAAGGCCCAACTGTTCATCGCCGCCGCCACTCAGTGCCAAGCCGGTTTCGCAGCCACTCAGCGTGACGAGTTCGCAGGCTTTCAGGTCCAGGCTGAAAGCATCAATCGCATTGAGTTGCCCATCAGCCAGGCGCACATAGGAAAAATTAGGGGCATCTAAGCGGCTCTGGCCATGAGTTGCCAGGTGAATGATGGGACTGCCAGGAGCCTGTTCAATCAGCCGGGCAATGGTAGCTTCGCCTTCAAGATAGCATCGCCCATTGAGCAATGATGCAATGGTCTTCGCCTCATCATGGACACGTTGCAAGTGTCCATTCTCTGAGTAACCAAAGACTAATGGAGGCCGGGCAGATACTTCCCTTCCAGTTGGACCACTATCCTGCTCGCTATTACGAGCGTCGAGGTGCATAAGTATGGTGCTCGCTGGGAGGTAGCTAACCTGGAAGCCCTCGATAAGGTAGCGTGAGCCATTATGTAGAGCATGAAATGGCAAGTTATGTAATGGACCATAGGGGACAATGGTCAAATGTCCAGGTGTGGCTGGTAATAGATCAGCTACAGGTGCCACCAATAAGTTATAGAGCTTGTTGAGCAGGCGAAGAACAACCTGCTCTGGCGGTTTTTGTAAGTCTGACCACCCTTTAGGATCAAGATGGGCGTGAAGTAAAGGTAACAGGCGCTCCAATTGTTCTACACTATTGGGAAGTTCACGAGTGACTAACTGTTCTTTCGTGGCAGCAAAAATGACAAGCCTGCCTTTATACAGAAAATATGCCAGGAGAATCTGATCAGGTGAAAGGCTCTGGCGTAGTTGTGTGATATCCACCTGTTTCACGTTGCGAGTCCTGCCTGTCCTCTTCTGAGAAATGAGACGTGTATCTGATTGGTAGAGATGCAAGCGTTCAGTTAGCTCACTTATTTTCTCTTCGCATCGCTTGAGTTGTTGCTGGATCACTGCTCGATCTACAGTGGGAGACACAGAGAGATCGATATCTGCAAGCAGAACACTGTAGTAACGATGTTGCTCTTGCTCATTCCTGAGATCGTGTTGTGCTCGCAATATTGCTGCATTATTTTGTTGCAAGAGGGATGTAGAAGCCGTATCTTCCTGCTCCATGCTACTGCTCTGTGTGGCCCCCGACTTGTTGAGATACTGGCGTAAGGCCATCGAACGTGCCTGCTCGAGGTAGCCAAAGGCACGCTCAACCCGAGACAGTTGGAGACAGAGGGCAATCATATCTTCATAGACTGCCCATGTGCTTTGCAAGAATGAGGGAGACAGGTCATATACAAGATCATTCAGGATACGTTCGATCTGAGCAATGGCTGCTCCATAGTACCTGGCAGCTTTCGTAAAATCTTCTTGAAGAGCAAAAATTTGTCCCAAGAAGTAGTAGCTCCTATAGACTTCTTCCTGCAAGTGGTACTGGTGAGCTTGCGAGGATATTTCTTTACATAGAGATATAGCTTCCTGGAGATGTGTGGATTGCTGTTCCTTATCCCCGTTTACTCCTGCTTGTTGTGCATTTTCTATAAACGCTCCAGCCATCACTAGACTGGCGCGAACAGAACGCGCCACCAACCCCTTAGCCTCAAAATACTCTCTGGCAAGTCTGGCCTGATCGTAAGCAGCAGTAAAAGAAACTAATTTGAGGAGAATTTCGGCTTGCTGATACTTGGTAGCAAAAGCGAGAGGATCGAACCCCCCACGGTTTAGAAGCGTCCATGCTTCATCAAGGACTACGAGGGCTTCTTTTAATCTGCTGGAGGCAACAAGTGTAGTGGCATATTCACGTAGTGCATTGCCTATATTCAACGATATACCGGATTTCCTGGATATCTCGACTGCCTCGCTCGCCAAAAAGCAAGCCTCCTGTGCTCTATTGAGCTTAACCAGGCAATTTGCCGTACGGACCTTGATTTCGGCCAATAGCATAGGAGTATCTAAGTTGTTCTGTAGTAGGCCATCAAGTGCCTGATAATAGCGTCGCAGAGCCGAACCGTAGTACCCCTGGGTATAATCGAGGTCTGCCAGATCGGCCTCTACGCTACTGGTCAACTCTGTCTCTCCGAGAGCGATAAAGCCCGCCTGCGCCTGCTGTTGAAGGCGGTATGCCAGCTCAAAATTGCCAACCGAAGCCAGATCGAACGCCTGATTCATTTCAGCCAGGGCTATAGACCGCTTGATAGAGAGATCGTTCTGATCGCCCAGAGTAGTGTAGATAGCTCGTATGCTCTCATACAACTTGATCGCTTCCTCGTAGCGCCCTACATAATCGTAGATCAATGCTGTATTATGATCAATAACACAGGCCCAATAGGGTTCACCAAGTTGTAAAAACACATCGCGAGCACGAGTCGCCTGCTGCAATGCCTCTTCGACATTTCCCAACCAGGCAGCAGACATGATCCAACTAATACGAGAACGAGCCCAGTTTCCCTCGTCTCCAAGGCGTAGGAATTCCTCGCCCGCAGCGTCTAACGACTTTATTGCTGCTTGATGATGCCCAATCAACATCAGCGCATCACCTTTGGCCTTGAGGCCGAGCGCGTGAGATGAAAGATGTGAAGTACACTCACCATAGAAGATCAGCAGTTCAGCCAGTTTGAGGGAGACAAAGGGAGAATAGAGTAGCCGCAGGGCTTCTTCCGCCAGCAGCTCACCGATGGCAGCGTGGTCCGACAGTTCTGAAATATGTTCCTGAATGTAGGCGCGGCCTTCTTCTAAGGTGTGGTCGCGCAGGTATTGCAGGTATTTTAAAAATAGTTCGGTATCCATGTTTGGTGGTTAGCCCCCCAGTGACTAACAGGCAATTGCATAGATAGACCTACAAAAACAGCCAGCCGGTATACCAGAAAAAGTGCAGTTATATTTACTCGATGGTCAGGCCATCGATGACCATTTCGCGATTGGGCAGGTAGATAATCAGGGCATATTCGCCAGGGGACACGGGTTTGAAGACGATGTTGCCCAGGTCGTCTACCTGTGTGCGCAGCAGCGGTGCTGCGCCGGGTTCGTCGCCATCGACATTCAGGGGTGCGTTGTAGAGTTCTGCGGGCACTCCTTCAAGAGCATCCACGCTCTCCACGGGATCGGTGCTGGTAAGGATGCCGAGCAGCATAGGCTCGCCGCTGCTCGTGCGCGATAGATGCAGGGAAAGATCGACAGATTCGGCTTTGAACTGGCGCGGCCAGGTTGTTTCGGGGGCGTCGCCGCGCACGGCGAATTGCAGCTGCGGGCGCACGACACGCGTGGCAAAAATGCGGCGTACAAGATTACGAGGGGAGAGGGAGGGTGAAGGAAGCTCGATGTCTGATACTTGCAAGAAGCGCCGGGTATCCTCGACTTCAGCGGCGCACAGCGGGCATTCTAAGACGTGGATTGCTATACTCGTGCGTTCGTCTTCCGGCAAGAAGTCAGCGCAATAGAGGCTAATTTGCTCGCCAGTGGGACATTGACTGCGATAGAGGTGCGAAATCAGGTAGGCGTTGGCTTGTTCATACCTGGTAAGCCGCTGCTGGCAGGTTGCACACTGCTCAAGGTGGGTTCTGGCTGCATCAGGCAAAGCTTCTCCATCGAGAGCAAAGCTTAATAGCTCCTCGTCAGTGGGGGCAATTGAGTTTTGACAATCCATCGTCATCATTCCTCATCTAGGCACTATGGCACACTAGGCATACAATCCGGCATATTCCCTTATGGAAATATCATTGTATAGACGGAGCCAGGCGCCATTTTTTGCGTATCAGTTATCTTATTCATTGTACTACACGAGTGAGTACTACGCGAGTGACCGTAGGGGCCTATCCCCTACGGTTCTTCATCGCTCAGGCGCCAGCGAAATTGATCGCGATTGCGCATGAGCCGCTCCAGGATGTTCCGTGTCAGACGATAGATCTCCTGAATGTCGCTGAATTCCTTGGGACAATACTGTATCACTTCCCTGGGTTTGAGACCGCAGTAATAGAGCAGGTAGGCCAGCCTCCGTTCGCGCTTGTTCGGCAGCAGGCTCCTGATGACTTCCCACATGTCGTGACTTCCATACTCGTCTTCGCTTGCAGGCTCTTCAACATGGGGGGCATCGGAGCCAGGTTCAGGCAGCGGCGCTTCTTTTGGCCGTGAATACGCGCGTAGTTTGTCGATCACCGCCCCTTGAAGCGAGATCTTCAAGTAACTGAAGGCGGCTGCCAGGGTGTCAAACTCCAGGCGATTGCGCATCGACGCCTGCCAGACGCGCGCGAAGGTATCGGCCACGTAGTCCTCTTCGGACTGATGGCGGCACGCGATATCCCGATGCGGATGATTGCGCATCCACGCTCGCACCGTCGGGGTAAAGCGTTGTTGCAAGAGTTCCCAGGCCTGCGGATTATGCTTGACCATGGCGCGATGGAAAATCTCTAAGCAATACCGATCATTGTATGGCTCATGGCGCCGGTAATGTTGGATCTCGCTTATACAGCGGTCTGCGAGCGCTGATAAGCTCATCTGATCTGGTAGGTCTTCCATCTCTATACCCATCACTCCTGACCTACTTTCCGTGTCGAAACACACGCTATTACAATGCTATTATAGACGTTTGCAACCAGAGCAAATCAAATCGATCTTCCTCTTCAGTTCATCAACCACCTTTTTGAACGATTTGAATGTAGAAAAAGTAGTTTTAGCCTCACCCCAGCCCTCTCCACTGCGTGGAGAGGGAGCAGGCAGGACCAAAGGAAGAGGCATTTTTCAATACACATCAGCAGGTCAGAAGCGGCTTAATAACCCACTGTGTGAAAGGCTGTCAAGGTTCCCTTCATCCTCTGCATTAAGCATAACAGGAGCGGTACAAGAACGGATGTGACATTTGACCCATTTCTAACGCCGGGAGGGCGCGAAAATTGTGGGTGAAATTAATCCTTGCTTAGCATTCCAAAAGCTTGTATACTTTGAGCATAGATGGATATGTTACCCGATGGCTGTAGGTTAGACTGACCGGCATAACGTGACCTGTTAGCAATTTGAACGGGGAACGGCCATGAATAAGCGCATTTTGCTGGGCATTGATGCTCCCATCTCATCTGCTACACAACAAGCCCTGCGGACGATGAGCGAGTTCGTCGAGCAGGCCGCCCCACAGGTATACCTGGTGCTACTCCATGTTATTCCAATACCTGTTATTGCGTCACCCGCCCTGGGCATGTACGTCGGACACATGCAACCCACGTTATTCACTTACGAGCAGCGCGCCCAGGCCGAGGATGCCCTGCGCAAGGCACGGACCGAATTGCAGAAACGCGGCATTGCTCCAGATCAAATTGAAACGCAGATACGCCTGGGCGTACCGGCAGACCAGATTGTCAAATCGGCGAAAGAGTTACAGGTCGATTTTATTGTCGTCGGCAGTCATGGTAGCTCTGTGAAGCAGAAGTT
>WNFT01027661.1_pt1 | contig 11200 bp, 13 predicted proteins | sample 5400191 | NCBI WGS metagenome assembly WNFT01 (sample SAMN13153359, study PRJNA577476) | soil metagenome | isolation source: 80 cm saprolite under Madrone tree | place: USA:California | collected 2016-06-14
GCTCTCCGGCTGCATGAGCACCAGCCAAGAGTCCGACTGGCGGTGGAAGCAGTACAACCCCGAATACCGCCTGCCGTATCCTCCGAATCCCAACCCGTTTGGGCCTGGTATATTCTGACAATGCGATTTACTCGAACACGCTATGGATTACCAGAAGATCATCACGATTGACCCGCGAGTTCGGAATGGCCAGCCGTGCGTGCGAGGGATGCCGATTACGGTTTCAGACGTTCTTGGTGATCTTGCGTCTGGCATGACCGCCGAGCAGGTGTTAGCAGAACTGCGAAAGATTTCCGCTTGGGCCGACATGCAGCGCAAGATTACTAAATGGCCGCTGATAATCTTTGCTGTCTTGGTGCCAGGCATGATCATTTTCGGAGTCGTGATGGAAAATCGGTTGAAGACCAGTATGCAAGACATTCGATCTCCAGAGAAAGCCGAGAAGCCTACCTGGAGTGATGTTGACTGGAACATCCGACGTGCTGACCTCGGTGAGGCAATAAGGATTGGTGAGGAACTCATCCAGAGAACGCCCCAGTACCCCGAAGGTCATCATCGGTTGGCCTCGGCGTACCTGGCCGCAGGCAAGATCGAGAAGGCGAGGGCGCACTATGCGGAAGCGTTTCGTCTGTTTCCTTCCGAAGAGAACGAGAAACTGATGATAGCGATAGATAAGAGAAGCAAGGCAAAGAATCCCCAACCCCGAGACGGTGCAGCGGATGGGAGCCAGCCGACCAATCGAAAGTCATCGGCGGTTGGCTCTCATCGCTGACCTTTGCGTTAGTCGCGACATGCAGTTCGATCCCTACATCGCTTTAACGGAGGCCCTCGCAAGTGCAGGATTAACCTGGCAGAGGAACCGCCCAGACCAACTGATCGTATCGGCCCAGGAAGGCCCTGTGTGGCCGGACAGGGGCAACAGCTTCTGGCTTTCACACATTCAGGGAACCTGGTATTTGAGAACGTGGTCGCCGGTGTGCTATCGGGTTCCGCCGATGTGCGTCAGCGGCGGCTTGCTCCCGCCGCTGACGCTGATAGCTCCGCGTATTAGAGTTTATGGCAGGAGACGAGCAAGCATGTCCGAGATGCGGTAGCAGGGAGGTTCAGCTCGCCGGTGTTTTGAAGCGTCACGTCAATCCTTGGGTGTTCTTCTTCGGAGGTTGGCTGTTGTCTTTGCTCTGGAGCGGCAGCCGCAGGGAAGAGGTTCGCTGTGTTCAATGCCAGACAGTGTTCCAGCGACCCACACGAGCTTCCAGAATCGCCTGGGTATTGCTTATCTTGGTTGTCCTGCTGATCGTGCTAGGACTTTGGGCGGAATTGTCCGAGTCGAAGCCAGGAGTTGGAGAGTGATGAAGCACAATAATAATACGAACAACCGGACGCAGCGAACCTCGCGATCTGTTTGGAGCGAAGCGTGGGTGTCCGGCGCTTCATTGAGTGTTTCATTTCTGGGAGGCTTACGGGCTGACTTGATCGTTCGCAGGCTTCGCCGGCCCAATTTGATACTGCTCGACCGCAATGTCGGCACCACCGAACCTTTCACTCATCTGGTGTTGGAACCAGTGGAATGAAGGTCGGCGCTTGGAATGAAACAGGTGGCTGGTCCGGCTGCGCCGGTAATCCGATGAGCCAAAGCGGCGGATCGGCACACGAAACCCGGACGCCTGTGCCAGCAGTTCCGCCACGTCCTGCTCAAGTTTCCGACCCGCAAGAGCATACCAGACCTCGACCAGCTCGGCATAGCCAAGCAAATAATCTATGTGCCAATGCTGTTCAGCCACTGATTCCAGGTGATGATGTATCCGCGCCCGCAGGCCACCGGGACCGAAGGCACTCCCCACGTAGGCGTAAAAGCCGGGAATAATGTCGTAGGTTCCCAAGTGCCCGATCTTCAGTCGCTTCATTTGCAGAACCAAGGCAATCAGGATGTAAGTTCCCTTTTGCTCCGGCAGATCCAGAAAATGGAACGACTGTTTGCTGGTCATCACTCGCGAATTCGGCACCGGAAACTAGACATGCTCCGTGATGGGACAATGTCCGGGAACGCTCTTCCAAACCGATCCCCCAATCTGGCGCCAAAGCCAAAACGAAATGAAAACGCGACCGAGTCCAGTTCCAGGTCAGTTCTCCATCAGTTCATTGCACACTGGCTGCCAGCGATGAATCAAATCCCGTTCCTCAGTAGATCGGGAAGCCTGACTTGCGGAGCAATAATGAACATGGATGTGAGTTGCGCCATTCCCAATGGCGTCAGCCACGTTGACGTGACCCTCAAGTTTCTGGTGCAAATCCCGTGTTTGAGCTATGTAGATCGGAATCCAACGCCCGTCTTCGGATTGTTTGGCATAAATGTAAATGCCCGGCAACGGGCGGAGAGAAGTGTCAAGGGGATGAATCTCGTATTGATACTCTTTCCCGGACTGGCCGGGCCAGTTGAAAGACGAAGGCGTGATCTTCAGCTTCTGGCGACCACTCAATAAGCGTTTTATCAAGTTCACCTTGTTCGGATCGGACCACTAAATGATGGTGCTGTCAAGCTCTGAATCTCAGGGCGCAGGAATCCCGCAAGTTAGCGACTGCGTCATTATGGGCAGGAGTAGCGGCGGCACCAGGCCAGAGGTCGTGTTCACCCCGAATTCCGACCATTTCGCAGGATCAGGGCGTGGGCTTGCGGAAACAGGAGCAAGCCGGCCAATATCAGGAGAAAAACTGAGCGAATCGGTCTGATACCCATTCCTCGCGTCTGGAAAACCGCTTCTTGGTTTTTGGAGCGTAGGTTTGTTGTCATTATGACGGGGGCCATTCCGGCAGGTTCACCTTTTCAAAATCTAAACCCTTCGCGTTGAGATTCAGGTAAACAGTGAGTTGGTCAGGCCGGGCGTGTGAAAAGTCGAGTTGCCAGGTGCTGTCCCGGCGAAGTTCATCGTCGCGGCCGCGATAAAGGACCACACGAAGACTTATGCCCGGGAGTTTGCGCAACGCGGCGAAAAAATCGTTCAGTGACTTGGCGTCGCCTTCAAAACTGAGGCGGGTGCCAAAATCAGGCGACCAATGGCTTACGATCCCTTCAACGAATTTGAATCGCTCATCCTGTATGACTTTAAGAATCGCTTTGGCCTTTTCCAGGTCGTAATCCTTCGGAAAGTTAATGTCCCGTCCAATGGGTGTGCTGAGGGCAACCACTGAAATTGCAGCGAGCAGAGCAAAGGGGACGATAAGAAGACTGATGGGCTTGGTCTTCATAATTCGGTTACGGATCGTGGTTGGTTGAACGCACATTCCTTAGACACTGAAACCCACCCATTTCTTAGACGAAATTCATTGCGACATAGGGCGGAGTCATGAAACCAATTCCGTGAGATTGTGCCTGGGTAAAGCTCGAAGAAGCTGGACATTCTCCGTTCGAGCTATCCCTGCCAAAATGAGGATTGCTGTTTTTGCGCGGTCGAGACTACTTGAGATCAAACAAAAGAAACTGCGCGCCGGTTTGGCTGCGAATTTCCAGCTCGTTCGCGTTTTCAATCGCCGCGCTGTCTCCCGTTTCGAAGCGCTCGCCTGAGATCGCTACATCGCCGCCAATGACGTGTATCCATTGAGCGCGCTTCGCCGCCGGCTGATGCACGAGCCGCTGTCCGGAGTCGAGTTTACCAAAGTAAATTTCGGCCTCGGCACGGATGCCCATTGCGCCGTCACGTGGTTTGCCCGCAAACAAAAGCGTCAATGCATTCTGTTTGGCGTCCGTTCCCAAGGCCTTCTCCTCATAACGCGGCTCGCCGCCAGTCGTTTGCGGCGTGAGCCAAATCTGCAGGAAATGAACCCGATTCTTCGGCGAGGGATTGAACTCGCTGTGCAAAATGCCGCGCCCGGCACTGATGTATTGCAGATCGCCTGCTTTAATCACTCGACCATTACCCATCGAGTCCTTGTGTTCGAGTTCGCCCTCGATGACGTAGCTGAAGATTTCGGCATCCCGGTGCGGGTAGCGAAGTCATCGGCAACGCTGATCACAAACTGCTCGCCCTTGGCACACTTCGGCAATAGCGACTCGCCCCTCGCCGACTTCAGGGCTTCATCCAGGGAAAGATTGCTTTTAGCCAAATCAATCGAATTTCCTTTTACACTTTGCCAAGCTTCTGCAGCGCCGTGTAAGTGCGCTTCACCGTATCAAGGGGATCGCTGCTGGTCTCATGCTCGACCACATACCACTGAGTCTTGCCCTTGCTTTCGCAGAAAGCAAATATTGCGTTCCAGTCGAGCTTGTCTTCACCAATCACCGCTTCCGGCCCAGCCCCGTGCGGTTTGATGTGGATGCTTCGTGTGCGGCCAGGATATTTTTTGAGCACCGCCACTGGATCGGCCCCGCCATCGGCGCAATTGCTGGTGTCAAGCTGCAGAATGACCTCTTGCTTCGTGTTGCCGGCAAAAATGTCCCAGGAAGTAACGCCCTCGAATTTCTCGAAATCATGAGCATGAGAATGATAGCCCACCCACATGTGGTCGCCCTTCACCTTGTCGGCGAGTTCGTTGAACAGTTTCGCCTTGTCGAGCCACTCCTGTTTCGTTTTGGCCGTCATCGAGGGCACGATTAGAAACTTGTTCCCGATTGTTTGGTTAAACTCGACGGTCTCCTTGATTTTATCCCCCAGCACCGATTCGTAAGGCGTGTGAGTTCCGCAGGCGACAATTCCGTTATCATCCAGCATCTTTCGCAATTCTTTGGCGCTGTGTCCGTGGTAGCCCGCGAACTCAACGCCTTTGTAACCGATCTTCGACACAGCAGAGAGCATGCCGGGCAAGTTGGTCTTGCACTCCTCGCGTAGCGTGTAAAGCTCCAGGCCGATGGGAATCTTTGCCGTCTGAGCACCCTGGCCCACGCGAGGCAGCCCCAGACCAAAGGCCACTCCGGCAGCGCCAACAGCGCCAAGAAATTCGCGACGAGTCACTGTGGAATTTGAAATGTAATTCATACCATCATCCTTTTTGATTCGGGGTTGTTCAAGGGATAGGATCTTGCTCCAATCGTCCATTTGGCGTGCGAGGCGCTCTCCGAGATCTGACGATTACGCTCATATCTAATCATTACTTTCGTTGAGGCACTCCGCAAGTTCAAAGCGGATGGAACCAAGATGCAGGCACGCTGAGTAAACAATCCCCCGCTGTCTGGTAAAATCACAACAAAATTTTTGGTAATGAGTCAGTGCGGCACTTCTCCCAAATAAGAAACACGGAAGCGCTCGCGTTCAACATGCCCGTCAAGATCGGTCAGATGAAATAGTGGCTTGTTGCCGTAAAACGACGCCCATTGAGTGAAGCTGCTGACAGGCCCAATAATGTAGTCGCATTCAGCCAGGGCGTACATGTCCTCGACGGGCAACCCGGTCGAAAAGCCAGCCGACAGTCCCGGAAATTCGCTTTCAATAGACTGGCGGTTTTGGCGATGTGCGTGAAGATTCTGGTCTTGCGGATAGTAGGGGCGAGCCCCGGGATGACGTCGAACCAACTGCGCCGACCCGGGCGTGGGTATTGGCAGTAAATGTTCTTCCGGGTCGCGTCAAACAAATGGGCGTAGGAATGGAACGTGGGATTAAGCAGACGATAGCCCTGTTCTTCAGCCGAGGCTACGAAGGTAGCGAACAGGACGATCCGATTCGCTAATCGGCCGCAGCGACCGGCGATGACAATGAGCTTATGATCCTTGGCCGGCCGGTCAGTTGTTGGCCAGGACGAGACTTCCGGACGCGAACCGTGGGGAGTTGCACACACGCTAAGCGTGTCAATAAACGAACTGTTAGTCGCATGTAAAGGCAAACACTCGGAAATACCTGGTTCCCTTCGTGAGCATACCCTTGAAGTGAGGTTGGCGCGATGTCCTGCTGTGCGCTGCTAAATCACTTTTCCGGGGCCGGCTGAACTGATAGGAGTGCTTAATGTTCGAGAACGCCAGCGGTTCGTCGCCCTCGGGTGTCGGGAAACCCCTGCAAGTTTTCCGACACCGTGCGTTTTTGATCTTCTGGGTGGGCGCCTGCATCTCCTGCAATTCGCGGACTTTTGTCCCGTGCTTCTGCTCGCCCTGCTCGCCGGCGTGATATCGGATCGGGTCAATCGGAAGATTTGGTTGATCACCCTCCAGGCGTCGGCTTGCGCACTTGGTGCGGGGCTCGCCGCCGCGGCGTTCCTGGGGCGGGCCACACCTTGGGTCGTGATCGTCTTTACCTTTCTGGAAGGGATCATCTGGGCTCTCAACGGCCCTGTTTTTCTTTCGGTCGTGCCCAGTCTTGTTCCGCGTGCCGAACTGGATCGTGCCCTCGCGCTCAACTCAGTCCAGTTCAACATGGCCAGGCTCTGCGGCCCCATGTTGGCAGCCGCGCTCATTGGGACCATCGGCGTCGCCGGCGCCTTCACCTTCAATGCCTGCACGTTTCTGCCACTTTTACTTGCCCTGCTGGTAGCCATTCCCAGCACTCCCGCCCCGTCGCGCCCCAAGAAAGCCTCGATCTACGACGACATCCACGAGGGCTTGAAATTCGTTTGGACGGCCCCCGGCACTCGGCGCCTGACGATCATGGGAGTGCTCTTCATGTTCCTCGCCGCGCCCTTGCAGGGACTTTTGCCCGTATTCGCACAAAGCGTGCTGAAGGGCGGCCCGACACTGTTCGGCCTTATGCTTTCAGCCATCGGCCTGGGTTCGATCCTGGGAGCATTCCTGCTCTCCTGCATTCCCTCCTACTACCCTCGCCACCACCTCATCCCTCTGGCCATGTGCGCCTTTGCCGGCATCGGGTTGCTTTTCAGCCTCTCCACAACACCCGTCCTGAGCCTCATCATCCTGGTCGCCAGCGGCACGTGCTGGTTGCTGAGCCTGAACCCGAGCAACACCGCCAATCAACTGCTGGCCACGGATGCAAACCGCGGCCGCGTCCTTTCGATTATGCTTCTGGCCCAACAAGGTGGGATGCCGCTCGGCCACTTGTTCGCGGGCTTTCTGACCCACTACATGTCTCCACCCTGGGTTTTGCGCCTTATGCTCGGCGCGCTCCTGGTGGTGACGGTTGTCTTTCTGTTCGTGCGTGAACCAGCAATTGACAACCTGCCCCGCCGAAAATTCGGCAAACTCACTCTTTGGGAAACCTTTTGGGAGGCCGTTACCGCTCACTCTCACATCCCCGCCAATGCGGCCGAGATCGCCGTTTCATCTGAAAAAGGAGACTGAGAGAGGCCGTAGCGGTATCTCTCCCAAACCCTATGCAACAGGTTACCGGAATTGGCGGTCTGTTCTTCCGCGCGAAAAATCCAACAAGGATGGCCCTGTGGTACAAGGAAAATCTTGGCATTGACCTTGTGCCGGCTGGTTACAGCGAAAAGCCCTGGTCGCAAGCAGCAGGACCCACTGTATTTGATCCCTTTCCAGGCTGCATTTGCAGGTCGAAGCTTCGGCGTGAAACAAGCCACTGCGATTGAGCGCGCCGAGATGAAGGGGAGTCATCGGAACAACGAGGTCTCAATTAGCGACCGCCAGTTCGAAAAGATATTCTACAAAAGAGAACGCTGCGCCGTCCATGCCTTCGATCTTCGGGTTCGCAGATTCGATGACGTAATACTCGTCCGGAGCATGAGCGCCGCTGCCATGGCCAAGACCAAAGTGGCCGGCGGCGAGCTTCAGCGGCGCGCCGGTGAACACGTAGCCCGGCCAGGAACCAGCGCCCCGCGGCCAGAGCAAGGGATCGATCCCATGCCGCCGGCAAACCGGACGCTGTGCGCGAATGAGCGCAGAGTCGGCCGGTGTAGAGGTCGGATCGTAGCCGCCGGTCATGCGCACTTCGATGTCTCCATAGCCACGCTTGGCCAGGTGTGCTTTCAGTGCGGCCAAAGCCCCTTCAGCCGTCATATCGGGGACCAGACGCAAGTCCAATTTTGCCGAAGCCCGGTGCGGGAGGATGGTTTTGCCACCCGGCCCCGTGTAACCACCCACGAGGCCTTCGATGTTTACGGTCGGTTGCGAAACCAGCCGCTCGAGCGCTTCTTCCCAGCTCACATCGTTGATCCAATGCTGCACACCCATTAATTGCTTGGCCTGCCGCTCGTCCATACGGCGTGCGCCTTCGGCAATCATTGCTTTCTCCGCGGCGCTCAACGGGCGTGCTTTATCGGCAAAGCCCTCGATAGCGGGTTCGTTGCCTTCGGCTTTGACGAGCGTGGTAAGCGCATGGACCAAATGCCAGGCTGGGCTGTCCACACGCGCTTTGTTCGAAGAATGAATGTCCTTGCGCGGACCGCGGCCCCAAAGTTCACCGCTGGCCGTCAACTCCAGCTCGATCACACCTTTGGCGCCAAGATTAATAGTCACGATACCGTCCAGGCTCTGAGTGGCGGACGGCATAAAGACGCCGGTGCAGTGCGATAAGGCAGCCTGGACTTCGGCCTGGCGGACGATCTGGGGAAAATGCGGCGAACCGATTTCCTCTTCGCCTTCGGCTACCAAAACGAGGTTCACTGGAAGTTTGCGACCGGCTCCGCGGATGGCATGCAAGGCGGCCAGCACAGCGGCCTGCGGACCCTTTTGATTCACGGCGCCTCGGCCAATGAGCACTTTGCCAAGGCCCGGTTTGTCCACCAACGCCGCTTCCCACGGCGGCGAGGACCACTCCGCCGGATCGACCTGCTTGACGTCGTACATGAAATAAAGACCAACACTTCGGGCCGCACCGGCATCGAGTGTGGCGAAAATGCCGGGCTGGCCATCAGTCGGCACGCGCTTGACTTGCTGAAAGCCAGCATCGCGAAACAGTTGCATGGTTAGTTCGCAGCCTTCGGACACGCCACGATTTTCGGCAGCGATGGATGGCTGATGAATCCACTGCTGAAGCCGTTGTAATGACTCAGCATGTCGCTTCTTGATCTCGGCGCGAACGTCATCCAATTCGGCTTGCTGCGCAGACCATGCGCAAGGTGAGCAACTGAGAACGGCAGCGCTTGCGGCGGCGCCTTTCAGAAAACTTCGGCGGTTTAGGGGTGTCATGATGAAAGTCTGCAAAGCCCGTCCCCGCGCGCAAGCGGAAAGAGGGTCACAAAATCAGGCACTCGAGGAAAGTTCTCCCACACTCAGTGCGAAAAGATACTGCCTAGCAAAGTAACCAGCAAAATAATAAGAGCGACGATGCTCGGGCCGATCAGGAGCCAGAAGATCACCAGTGACACCTTCGAGAGAGGGGGACGAATATTGAAAACCTCCTCGCACTTATTACATCGAACTCTCCTGCTGCGGCCGGCATTGCGAAACAAAACGGCCAGAAAACCACCTGCGAGAAATACGGGCCAACTAAACGAACCTCTCAACTCTCCAGTGGGCGTATAACCATCGGATGCCCCACACGCAGGGCAGAGCACGCTCGTCCCAGGCATCCCACTGGCCTTCTGCCGTGATTCTGCCGGCCCGCCGAGCGGTTGCCCGTCGATAGAGCACACGACTGCCTCATCGGGATATTGCTCTCCGCAGTAAGGACAGGCCTTCATGCTAGCACCGAGTTGCCCAACAAAGACGCTCAGCGATGCGCCGCCGAGTGCTGCGCATTGAAACCGGAACACGATCGGCGCAATCGCTGCAGCAAAAGTTGCATCATCTCAATCTCCAGTTCGCACCAAGCTTAGTGTCCTGCAAATGTGTTAAGTAACCCAGCAACGAACCTGGCACCACTGTCGTTAGGAGCTGCTGGCGGCACTCCACCATTCCAAGGATTAGCGGCTGCGGCTGCTCGCTGTTCTGGCGATGGCTGTAAGCTCGAACAGCCAGAGCACAAAACCGAGCAAACACTTACAACCAACAAACTGGCGAGAAGTCGTTTCATGCGTTCACCGATGACTAACAATTACTCAACAGACCATCAGCTCGTGAATCACCACAGCGCGTTTTAGCACGTAGGCTCCTTCATGGAGACTGCGCCATTGAACGGTTAATGAAGTCAACGAGCGGCAAGTACATAGCCACAACAGTTGGCATTACGACCAGAACCAATGCCGACATTGCTGTGGCCAGAAAGCCTATCCAAGTGGCGCGACTGCCTGCCTTTCGTGTCCATACATAAATGCAGTAGGCTACGGCGGAGAGCGCCAGGGCTGCCAGCAGGATCGGCCCCGCTGCCATGCAGAGGCGGGTGAAGGCAGGGAGGACGATTTCACCGGGACGAACCGAAGGTAACCTCGGCGTCGTTGCTTGAACCATCAACGGCAACTTCAACATCAATGCGAGAAACCAGCAGGCACCGGTAAAGAAGACCAGAACGAGGGCATGCAGCAGTTTATTCATATTTTTCCTTTCTGTTTTGGTTGTTCCGTAACCGGATTGTACCGGTAGCGCAAAACATAACGGACAGGTCAGCGACGGAAGCCAGCCGCCCTTGATGCTCGGTTGGTTTCTGAGCGAGTCGGCTGGTCCCCGCTCGCTGCCCCGTATGGGTGGCCGGAATTTTCCAGAAGCTCTTTGTATATGGAAGCAGTAAATCCTTGGACGCTCCCGTCTAACAGCAAGCAGATTACCTGACCGTCCCGTATGCGCGCACGAGCAAGGATGAGTTGGGGCATCCTCTCGTCGTAGTGGGTGCAAAGAGTCACGTCCATGCCCTCAAAAGGGCGCACGTCCTGGGCCGTCAGGTAACCTCCCCCAAGCAAGTCCTGCAAAGAAACCTCCGGAGGCAATTGTAGGCCACTTGCTGACTGGTCCCGCGAGAACGCTCGTAAGGCCGCGATGAGCTTGGGGGCATTTTGGAATACCGGCTGTTTTCGCTCCCAATACTCAGAAACGGCCAGGGCAACGCCCACCACGACTACAACTCCTGCTGCGGCCAAAACTAATAGGCGCCGGGCTTTCATACTACGGCCAACATCGGCCCCAGTGGTGCCGGGTTGGTGACACCCAATTGCGAACTGAAGCGCCTCCCGGCATTCACTGGGAGGCCGTTCGTTAAACCACTGGTGAATCATGACATCCAATGTTGTAGCTCCCGAATGCGAAAGGCGCGACCGAAAAGCCAAAGCCCACTCGCAGTGGCCAGCCTTTGTTCGTCGCGTCAAAGCGCCCTGCACTGGGTGGCAACTTTTCACTGGAAGGAACGGATCATCTTCCAACATTTCGCTCGTTTCCTTAGGCGGGTTTTGTAGCTTCGGAATTGACATTGGGGCACCGACTTTCGTTGAGCCGCAGCGCCCA
>WNFT01015369.1_pt1 | contig 11199 bp, 11 predicted proteins | sample 5400191 | NCBI WGS metagenome assembly WNFT01 (sample SAMN13153359, study PRJNA577476) | soil metagenome | isolation source: 80 cm saprolite under Madrone tree | place: USA:California | collected 2016-06-14
ACAAGGTCAAGGCATTGATGCAGCGTCTGGGCATGGAGAAGGGCGTGGCCATCGAATCCAAGATGGTTTCCAAACGCATCGCCGCGGCGCAGAAGTCGGTCGAAGGCCGCAACTTTGAAACGCGCAAGCATCTGCTGGAATACGACGATGTGATGAACAAGCAGCGCGAGACCATTTATGGCTTGCGCCGGCAATTGATGGAGGAGCCGGATCAGCGTGAATACCTGGTGGGCGAGACTGGCGTGGCGCGCGATCTGTTCGCCGATCTCACCAAGCAGTATCTCGATCCGAATCTCTCGCCCGATGAGTGGGATGTCGAAAACTACAAGGTTCAGATTCATACCGTCTACGCGCTTGATTGCGAAGCTGAAGGAATCGATTTCCAGAACCTCACTTCGCCGGAAATCGAGGAAACCCTCTGGGAGAAACTGAAGTCGAAATATGCCGAGAAAGAAAAACAGATTGGCGACGAAGCGATGCGCACCTATGAACGCATCATCATGCTCAACATTATCGACGCGCAGTGGAAGGATCACTTGCTGGCGCTGGACCACTTGAAGCAGGGCATCGGGCTCGTCGGCTACGGCCAAAAAGATCCTTTGGTCGAATACAAGAAAGAAAGCTTCGACATGTTTCAGGCGATGCTTGATCGCATCGACACGACCACGATTCGTTCGCTGTTCAATCTGCAAGTCGTGGCCGAGGAATCACCGGAAGAAATTCAGCGCCGCCGCCTCGCCGCGCGACGTCGTGGTTCGCTGCAGTTTACTGGCCCCAACCAAGGCGCCGCCGCCGCCGGTGAAGAAGCCGGCAAAATCAAAACCGTCGTCCGCAGCGAACCGAAAGTCGGCCGCAACGATCCATGCCCGTGCGGCTCCGGAAAGAAATATAAGAAATGCCACGGCGCTGCAGTGTAGGGCCAACCTGTCAGCTTCGTTCATACCTCCGAATTTAGTAAGAAGCCTTCTCAGGTAACTGATATGACAATGATCGCCTTCAAAGTTTTCTCGCGACGCATGCTCCCGCTCTTGGTGATAAGCTTCACTGTTCCGTGGTTGTGGCACGTCCATGTCGTCGCCCAGCAAGTCACTCTCGAGCAACTCAAAGCGAAGCTTCAAGAGCAGTACGGCACTATCTATCATCTTTTTGCAAATGGACCGGGCAAACAAGTCTACCCTTCAGACCCTCGGGAACGTATACGTCAATGGCAAGATGATCTCTCGCGCAGCTTTGCGGATGCTCAAGCCACGATTGACGAGATCGTCAAGCTTCATCCTCCCGACGAGAACGTGTGGCGCGAGCGTAGCGATACGATGTGGCTTTACTCGCAGCCGGTAAGCCCACCGGCAAGTCGCTCGGTTTTCGGCGTCACGGAAGTAGACAAGCGGGCTCGTCTGATTGACGCTCCTGCCGCTGCCTATCCCGCTGAAGCTCGGGCCGCAAACGCGCAGGGAGAGGTTCGGCTTCGCATGGTTCTGGCTGGTGATGGCACAGTAAAAAATATCTTCCCGATGAAACCTTTGAAGTACGGTTTGACAGAGGCGGCAATGGCAGCCGCTCGCCATATTGGATTCGCTCCCGCGATCAGGGATGGAAAACCGGTTTCGCAATTTACGACCCTTTCATATGAATTCAAGCAGGGGCGGGGTCTGAGGCCTTATGTTCCGGAGCACGAGTTTTATTTTTGAATCCCAAGGCAGGACTCTTTCTAGATAAGCTTCTAAATGAGCGCGCAAAGCACCTCAACTAATCCCGTAGTGCAATCAATCATATCCGGCAACGCTCCGCCGTCGGCGCGGATGGCGGCGGGGCGGGGATTGTTGCCACTGCCGCAGGCTGATCTGCTCGAAGTCCTGGTCCATTTAAGTGCCGATAACGATCCCGAAATTGCGCGCGTGGCGCAGGCCACTCTCGAGAGTCAGCAACCGAATGATGTGTTGAGTGTTGCGAAATCGGAGAGTGCCGCGCCGGCGGTGCTTGGCTATTTGGCTTCGCGCCCTAATGCAAATCATGACATTCATGAAGCCGTCGTCGGTAATGGCAACACTCCTGATGAGGCAATCGCGCTGCTGGCACGAGCCGCGTCAGATGGTTCCCTGCTCGAATTGCTCACGCTCAATCAGCAACGACTGATTCGCGCGCCGGAGATTATCGATGCAATCCTGCTCAATCCGGCACGTACGCCTGAAGCCGAGCGACGCGCGAAAGAAACTCGCGAAGAGTTTTTCGAGAAAGAACGTGGCGCGCGCCAGATTGCTCAGGAGTTGCGCGCTCAGGGCAACAACGCGGCCGCCGAGTTTTTCGAGACTGCTGAGTTGGCGCCGGTCACGGGCGCGATATCTTTCAACGACGCCTGGCTGATTGCCCAACACATTGAAGTTTCAGATGCCGACATCGACGACTCGTGGCTGGCGCGAGAGTTCATCGAAGAGATGTTGGTGGAAACGCCCGAACAAATTGCGGCTAACGTCCAGGCAGTGCTCAACTCCGAGAGCCTCGACGGCGAAGTTTCACCGGAACGCATCTCGCTAATTCGCCGCATCATGTTCATGAACGTTAAGGATCGCGTGAAGCTGGCCCTGAAAGGCGATCGCGAAGCCCGCGGAATTCTGGTGCGCGACGCGAACAAGATTGTGGCCACGGCTGTCATCCACAATCCACGTGTGAGCGATCAAGAAGTCGAAAAGATCGCTGCGATGCGGACAGTGTGCGACGAAGTCCTGCGACTGATTGGAAGGAATCGGGCCTGGGCTCGCTCGTATCCGATCATTCACAATTTGGCACGCAACCCTCGCACACCACTGGCGACCGCGGTTCACATTTTGCCGCGAATCCGCACGAAGGATCTTAAGGCGATCTCACTCAACCGGAACGTCTCCGAGGGCGTTCGAAGGCAAGCTTATCGCCTCACAGAAGTCCGCACTCCAGGACACTAGCCCGCCGTTCTGTCACAGAGCTGTTACAATTTTCTAGTTTTTAACTTGACGCGAGGAGTCAAACGAGTATAATTTTGGGTTTACCAGGCTTTCAGGTGTTTGAAATAGGAGTTTCGAGGCAGGAACTTCAAAGGGTGGTGCAGTTTTCGAAAGCGGCGGCGGCAAGCTTTTTTTATTTTAAGCCCGCAAGACTTTATCTCGCCCGTCAATAAAAGCACCACCATGAAGTACGGGATCGGCCATATGTGACGATTCTCAAGTCTTTTGCTTTGACACCCCTGTGATTCCCGAACCTGCCCGGAAAGTCTTCGCCCCGCCAGTTTGCAAGAATTGGCGGGGCGCATCTCTGTTCATTGCCGATTGCTGATGTGTAGCTTCAGTCTCTCGGCTTGAGGCTCGACTGATGCGAGTGCGGCCAGCAACCTGTGCTGGATTTCAAATTGGCAATTGTCAATCGGAAATCGGCAATGGCTCACATCGCCAATCCACCGTCAACCTGAATCGCCTGCCCGGTGATGTAGCGCGCATCTTTGGACAAAAGGAAACAGGCTATGCGCGCAACTTCATCCGGCTCGGCGAAACGACCCAAAGGAATCTGCTCCAGAATTTTTGCTTGATAGCTTTCGTTAAGAGCGCCGGCCATATCGGTCGCGACTATCCCCAGCGCCAGCGCGTTTACGGTAACCTTGCGACTGGCAACTTCGCGGGCTAACGCTTTCGTTAAGCCGATCATGCCCGCTTTCGAAGCTGAATAATTCGACTGCCCGGCCATGCCGACCACGCCGCTGATGGAGGTGATGTTGAGGATGGATCCGCCCTCATCCTGCCGCAGCATTATTCGGAGGACCGCCTTGGCAAAGTTCCAGGCGCCTTTCAGATTCGTGTCGATGACCGCATCCCAATCCTCTTCCTTCATCCGCAGAATCAAATTGTCGCGCACGATGCCCGCATTGTTGACCAGAAAATCGATCCGGCCTAACGAGTCTTTGACTTGCTTTACCATTTCCGCGGACGCTTGAGTATTAGCAACGTCGCCTTGCGCTGCCAGCGCGCGTACGCCGAGCCCGTCAAGCTCTGACTTCAAGCCTTCAGCGGCTTCGGCGCTTTTGGCGTAATTGAACGCTACGTCCGCGCCGCGCCGCGCGAGTTCCAAGGCAATTGCGCGTCCGATGCCTCGCGTCGCGCCGGTGACGATTGCAACTCGCCCGGCAAAGGCTTTTTCGTCGACACTCAATAGTCTCCACCTCTCATCAATTGATAAATTCAACCCTGAATCGCAACGCACTATATCAGAGCTTTGATTTGCCGCGGAAGCAATTCACACTAACGCGCACGTTTGCCCGCAGCGTTCTTTTATTGTAAAGATTCAAAGCGAGCGCCTCAGGTTCAAAGGCAATTGAGCCAGTGCTGACACGAAAAGAAGCGGGGAAGACAGGTGAAGCTAATCATTCTCGGTGCAGGTTATGCCACGCGTCTTTAACCATAATGAACGACCTTTCGACGGATGATTCTAACAAGCTGGGAGCAATTGGCGACATGAATCTGGTTCTGAGTGAGGCGCAGATTGACGATGACATTGTGGTTGTGGCGGGCGATAATCTTTTTAGTAGCAGCCTCCAGGATTTCGGCGAGTTCTGTCGCAGCTGTGACGCGCCAGTCCTGGGTGTGTACGATGTCGGCAACCTCGAGGAAATAAAAAAGTACAATGCCATAGAGATAGACGATGCCGGGCGAATTACTTTCTTTGAAGAGAAGCCGGCGCAGCCAAAAAGCACGCTGACCGGCATCGCCCTGTACTATTATCCAAAGTGGTCACTGCCGCTAATCCGTCAGTACCTGGCGGAAGGTAACCACGCCGACCAGCCAGGTTTGCTCGTGCAATGGTTCTACCCGCGCACGCCATTCTACGTCTGGCGTGTGCCGGGCATTTGGTTTGATGTAGGCTCAAAAGAGACGCTTGAGGAAGCGAACCGGATCTTTGCTGACATCGCTGGCCCGACACCAGCGAGCTAAGAGGACTATCAGTGCTCGATCTAAACTATGTGCGGGAGAACCTTGACCGCGTGCGCGCCGCGCTTGCCGCTCGGGGCATGCCCGCAACGGCGCTGGATGATTTCGCGCAAGCCGATGCCGAACGGCGGCGCGTAATTGCCGAATCCGATGCGCTGAACGCGGAACGCAACACAGCGAGTCGCGTAATCGGCGCGCTAATGAAGGAAGGAAAGCGCGAAGAAGCCGAAGTGCAGCGCAAGCAAGTTGGCGACCTTAAAGATCAAATCGCAGAGTTCGATCAGCAGCGAGAGCAGGCCGAAGGGCGCATGCGGGAACTACTGTCGACGCTTCCCAATATTCCGCATGAAAGTGTTCCTGTCGGCAAAGATGAAACAGCCAACGCCGAAATTCGTCGCTGGGGAACGAAGCCGGAATTTGATTTCGAACCGAAGGACCACGTCGATCTAGGAACGGCGCTGGGCATTCTCGATCTTGAACGCGCGACGAAAATTGCGGGTGCGCGATTCGCGATCCTCAACGGCTCTGGCGCGCGTCTGGAACGGGCGCTGATTGATTTCATGCTGGATTTACACACGCGCGAGCACGGTTATCGGGAAACTCTGCCGCCCTTTATCGTCAACGCGTCGGCGTTGTTCGGCACCGGACAACTGCCGAAGTTTGAAGAGGACTTATTCAAGCTCGAAGATGAACGCGGTTTCTATCTTATTCCAACCGCTGAAGTGCCGGTGACCAATTATTATCGGGAAGAGATTCTCGATGCGTCGCAGTTGCCGATGAAGTTCGTCGCTTACACGCCCTGCTTTCGGTCCGAAGCGGGCAGCTATGGCAAGGACACGCGCGGCATGATTCGCCAGCATCAATTTGAAAAGGTCGAGTTGGTGAAGTATTCGCCGCCGGAGAATTCGTACGATGAACTCGAATCGCTCACGCGCAATGCCGAGACGGTTTTGCAGCGGCTGGGGATTCACTATCGCGTGGTGGCGCTGTCCACCGGCGATCTCGGATTCAGCAACGCGAAAACCTATGACATCGAAGTGTGGCTGCCTTCGCAGAATGCCTTTCGCGAAATCTCGTCCTGCTCAAACTACGAAGCGTTCCAGGCCCGTCGCGCCAACATTCGCTTTCGTCGCGCCGGTGGAGCGAAGCCGGAGTTCCTACACACCCTAAACGGATCGGGTTTAGCAGTTGGCCGCACGTGGATCGCTGTGCTCGAGAATTATCAGCAGGCCGACGGTTCGGTAATCATTCCCGAGGTTTTGCGTCCATTCATGCGCGGCCTGGAGCGCATCGGCAAATAGCTTGCTAATTTCTTCATGAAATTGACTGCTGGTATTCCCGCTATTTTCCACGCTATAGTGAAAGTGCGTGCTGCAAACTGCTGACTTTTGTGATCTCCTTGCCGCTGTCGATTCTGAAGTAAAGATCCACCGGAACTTGAAACGAGTGCTGGAGGCGCTGGACGATTCGAAGCGCGACATGTTCCAACACTTCCGGCAACACCTCGATTCGGACGCGGCGGCCCAAGCGGTCACCCTCAAAATCCAGAATCTTTGCCTGGCCAAGTATCACTACCTCGCGCAGAGCGCGACGGTGCTGTCTCGGCCGTTCGGGCTAATCGTAGATCCTTCCAACTTCTGCAATCTGCAGTGTCCGGGGTGCGTGCATTCGCCGACCGCGAAGAGCGAGATGAATTGGGAAACGGGCAACCTGGCATACGACCACTTTGCGGCCTACATGAACCGCTATGGAGCGTACGCCACGCACATCACAATGTGCAGTTGGGGAGAGCCGCTGCTGAATAAACACACTCCGGCATTTTTGCGTTTAGCAAAGCAGTATCTGATTCGCACCATGCTCTCGACGAATCTTTCGATTGGGCGGCTGGATGCCGAAGGATATGTCGCATCGGGCCTCGACTTCCTTGTGTTGTCGATCGATGGTGCAACGCAGCCGATCTACCAGCAATTCCGCCGGCATGGCAATCTGGACGTCGTTTACCGGAACATCAGGAACCTGGTAGAGGCGAAGCAGCGGCTTGGCAAGCAGACTCCGATTCTCAACTGGCAGTTCCTGGCCTTTGAACATAACCGGCACGAGATTCCCTTGGCGATTCAGACCGCACGCGAACTTGGCGTAGACATGATCAGTGTCCGCGAGCCATTTGCGGTGTCGTGGGATGTGCCATCTATCAGATCCGCAAGGATCGACGGACAGACCGAAGTTTTCAACACAGCCTGTGACGTGGGAATCCGCAACAACTGGAACGCGTTTCCGGACGAACTCGCGGCCGAGGCGATCGGGCGCGAGTTTGCGTCGCGGTGGATCGACTGGCTCCCGGCGGACTCAGTGGAAGAGCCCGCGCAGGCGTCGGAGCACACGTGCCGTTGGCTTTACTCAAATATGACGTTGGACGCAAATCGGAAGATCTCGCCATGCTGTGGCACGCCGATGCGGACCTTCGATCTGGACTTCGGGCAGTTCGACGCGAGCAGTAGCGAGGAGGTTTTTAACTCGGAGAAGTACCGCTATTCGCGGAAGTATTTCTCAGGGTTGCCGCAGCCGCCTATGTTGACGCAGCCGCACTGCGTGAACTGCCGTTGGAACCAGGACAATCCGAACATCGGCCCAGCGCACCTCGACCAGTATCTATTCGACGTGCCTGCGATCGATCCAGCGAGCCGGGCCCTACTGTGCGGCTAATGGTCACCGTTTCATTCGTATTGTAGACAGGCCCTACTCTGTTCGCTCGCTGCTTCGAGTTTGCTGGTCTCGACCGCCGCGATTTACTTTGGTTGATAACGCTGCGTCTTTGTCAGACTGTCTGTCAGGAGCGTGATGACCAAAGGCGCCGGCATCCGCACCGCTCGCAGGCGTCGGATCGTAATCATAACGAGAACCTGCACGCTTCTGTGCATCTGATTTGACTCCGCGCTTTTGTGACTGCTGTTCACCCATAGTTGTCCTCCCCGAGATTTCTAATGCGACCGCTAACGAGCTGTTCATTATCCGAGACGAGCTCGCTTCTTCTTATCCTGTTCCTCGACGCTCTTTTCTATATTCTCGTCGGGGACCAAATCATCGAGATGCGAGCGTCCGCGACCTGTGACCGCCTGTTGATTGTAGTAGCCACCCGGAGCGAATTGTCCCGACTCGCCGATGTCCAGCGATCGGTCTTCTCTCCTCAAGGGATCCGGCGTCGAAGGTTCCCAACCTTCCTTCTCATTCTCTGTCCTCGGCTTTGCAAACTTCTCCTCTTTCATGGTTGACTCCTTTCGTGCCATGAATCAGTGCAAGCTGAGGGCCGGTCGCGCCTAAGTCGGTAGTGGTCAATCGTGAACGCGACGAAATGTTCCGGGTTGTAGGAAAGCGCGACAGTCGTGTTCGATAATAGTCGTGAAAACGTTCGCCGCACGCGTTATTTGTCTTTTGTTTTGCGGGCGTTGATTCTTTCGTCCGTGCTTCGAGTAATAAGCTACGCTGCAAATGCTCGCTAAGGAGGTGCGCAATGCGTCCTGTCTGTCTGGTTATTTTCCTCTGCATTGTTGCCATCGCTGGGTTTGCTCAAACTTCCAATCCGTCGCCAAGAAATTATCCTGCGCCCGTCGAGGGTGATTATGTCATTCAGAATTTTCGCTTTCATAGCGGTGAGACTCTGCCTGAACTGAGAATTCATTACCGCACCATTGGGTCGCCCCAGCTCGATGGCTCCGGCGTGGTGCGTAATGCGGTGTTGATTGGGCACGGCACCGGCGGCGCGGGCACGCAGTTTCTTTCGCCGCAGTTTGGGAACGTCTTGTTTGGGCCGGGACAGCTCCTGGACGCGACGCGTCATTTCATCATCCTGCCTGACGGCATCGGGCATGGCCGTTCGAGCAAACCAAGTGACGGTCTGCATGCGAAGTTTCCGCATTACACGTATGACGACATGGTTGCCGCGCAGTACGAATTGCTGACAAAGAAACTCGGCGTGAATCACCTGCGACTGGTGATGGGCACTTCGATGGGCGGCATGCAGACATGGGTCTGGGGAGAAACTTATCCGGAATTCATGGACGCTCTGATGCCGTTGGCGAGTTTGCCGGTTGAGATTGCGGGACGCAACCGCATCTGGCGGCGCATGGCGATGGATGCGATCCGCAACGATCCCGAATGGCTGGGCGGCGATTACAAAACGCAGCCGATGCGGGCTTTGAATACCGCGGAAGATCTTTTGTTGTTGGTAGGCAGCGCGCCTTTGTTCTGGCAGAAGCAAGCGCCGACCCGCGACGCGGCCGACAAATTTTACGAAGATCGCGTGAAGCCCGCCGTCGCGCGTCTTGATGCCAACGATCTGCTTTATCAGATCGACTCCTCCCGCGAGTACAATCCGTCGCTGAAACTGGAAACGATCAAGGCGCCGCTAATCGCGATCAACTCCGCCGACGATTTCATCAACCCACCGGAGCTGGGAATAATCGAGCGCGAAATCAAGCGCGTCAAGCGCGGCCGTTTCGTCATGATTCCGATCGGCGATCAGACGCGTGGCCACGGCACGCATACGATTGCGGCGATCTGGCAAGATCACCTGAAGGAGTTGCTGGGAGAATCGGGAAGGTAGTCTGCTTTATATGTCGCAACGGTATGATCGAATCAGAAAGTACTGAGACAAACTGACAATGGCACACGTTCCCACCGTATTCGTCAGTTCAACCTGTTACGATTTACAACAGGTTCGCGCTGATCTCCGGCAATTCGTCGAATCACTTGGATTTGAGCCGATGATGTCGGAATACAATTCCTTCCCAGTCGATCCGAACGCTGCCGCTATCGAAAATTGCCTTACGGTTGTCGATCAGCGTGCCGATGTCTTTGTGCTTATTGTAGGGGGAAGATATGGATCCACGAATGAGCACGGAAAATCTGTAACTAACATGGAATATCTGCGAGCACGGGCCAAAGGAATTCCTGTATATGCGTTTGTCAAACAATCAATTCTCCACGTTCTGCCAGTTTGGAAAAACAATCCCGAGGGAGACTTTCACAGCGAGGTTGACTCAGTGAAATTGTTTGAGTTCGTTACTTCCTTGAAGGATTCGTCCGGCGTTTGGGTATTCCCTTTTGAAGTAGCTCAAGATATTACTGCTACCCTTCGCAAACAACTGGCATACCTTTTTTTTGAGTCCTTGCAGATTCGAACACGCTCTAGATCAGCAGGTCTATCTGAACCTCTTTCACATCTCATCGGAGAGCCCTTGAGACTTGTAATTGAGCACCCACCGGGTTGGGAATATCTCTTGTTTTTGCACCAACTCACACAAAACATCGGGCATGTCCGACAACGACGGTTTGATCTTAATTACGGCATCGCTCTAGGCCCCGTCGAAAGGTTAAGTGAACCTTCCGAAGTGTTCTCATGGATAAGCCGGAGGATGGCGCAGGCTCATCGATTCATTGGGGCCGTAGATCAAATTATTAATGTTGCATTGCAGGAGGCATTCGGCCCGCGGGGCATTGCTGGTGATCCAGAGAAACTTGTTTACGTCGCAAGGACGCTATCAGAGATCTACCGAACCGCGATTGAGTGGGCGATTGAATGCAAGCGCGTCGAAGTTGACGATGAAGAATACAACGAGATTGTAAGACTCACTGGAACGCTTAGCGACGACATGATTCGAGAAATCGAGAACTGGAGTGAGAAAACTCTTCGAGAAACCCAAGAAGCGCTGGCGAATCCACTTGGACCGAACGACGAACCCAGAACGTTGAACTTTACGCTGGAAATACGAGCACCAGCGACTGAAGAGCTGAACAAGGAATTAGAAAGACTCAGAGCCATTCGCCCAAAATAGCGCACACTATTACAACTCATCAAACATCACTTCATCCACAAAGCACCAGCCCCAATCTTCACCCGGCTGAAGTGATTTCATGATCGGATGCCCGGTCGCGTGAAAGTGTTTGGTGGCGTGTTTGTTTGGTGACGAGTCGCAGCAGCCCACGTGGCCGCAGGTCATGCAGAGACGCAGATGGACCCAAGTGGCGCCGATCTTGAGGCAGTCTTCGCAGCCGTTGGCGCTGGGTGTTACGTCTTTGATCTGATCGAGATGGGTGCAGTTCATAGCTTCTTCCAACCTTACGGCTCTTGATTTGAGGATGAGGTCAGTACCGGGAGCGGTGGCGACCGGGTAACATCCTGGCAAACTCGGTTCTTGCTATCAGTTGCGACCCGGTCGCTACCGCTCCCGGTACTGACTCCATCACGTCAACGACA
>WNFT01005395.1_pt1 | contig 11196 bp, 10 predicted proteins | sample 5400191 | NCBI WGS metagenome assembly WNFT01 (sample SAMN13153359, study PRJNA577476) | soil metagenome | isolation source: 80 cm saprolite under Madrone tree | place: USA:California | collected 2016-06-14
GGCGCGAGCGCCGCGTAGCCGGCGGCCGCGAATCGATCGCACACGCTCTTGATGTGCCCGACCAGGCCCCACCACTCCTGGATCACGATCACGCCCGGTCCCTTGCCGGCGGCCGGCGTCGCCAGATAGCCCTTCGCGCGGTGTCCGTTGCTCGGAAACTCGACCATCTTGCCCGCCATGGGAATCTTCCTTTCTTAGTCGTTTGAGTTCAGTCTTCTCGGTTGGCGGTTCGGCCTCTTCGCGCCGTTCGGCGCTCATCGGGGTGCCGTCGCTTACCGTACCGCAAAACTGACTCGTGCGGAACGTGCCGCGGCCGGCGTCGTGCCACCCGGATCAGGGCGCGGGGACGGCGGCGGGCTTGTCGGGGGTGATGCGCACCGTGAGGACGCGACGCTTGTCGGCCTCGAGCACGGTGATGGTGAAGCCGCGGACGCGGAACACCTCGCCCACGAGGGGGATGCGGTGCAGGGTGGCGAGGACGAGGCCGGCGACCGTCTCGAAGTCGCCCTTGGGCAGGTCCCACTCCAGGGCCTCGTTGACCTCGTCGAGGCTGGCCCGCCCCGCCACCCGGTAGCTCCCGTCGGGCAGGCGCTCCACGGTGTCGGGGGTGCGGTCGTGCTCGTCGCGGATCTCTCCCACCACCTCCTCGACGATGTCCTCGACGGTGACGATACCGACCGCGCCGCCGTACTCGTCGACCACCACCGCCAGCTGCACCCGGTTCTTCTGCAGCTCGCGGAGGAGGTCGTCGATGCGCTTGGTCTCCGGGACGTAGGTGGCCGGACGCATCAGCGCCCGCACGTCGGGCGCCTCGCCGCCGCGCCGCAGCAAATCCATCGCGGTGACCACCCCCACGATGTTGAAGACCTGGTCGGTGAAGACCGGGATGCGCGAGAAGCCGCGCTCCTGGATGAGGCGGACCGCGTCCGCCCGCGAGGCGGTCTCGGGAAGCGCGGCCACGTCCACCAGCGGCACCATGACCTCGCGCACCGCGGTCTCGCCGAGGTCGAAGATCTTGTCGATCATCTCGGCCTCGCTCACCGTGACGTCCGCCTCCTCGGGCTCCATCTGGAGCAGGAGCTTCAGCTCCTCGCGGGAGACGAACTGCCGGGTACTGGTCCGCGCGCGCCCGAACAGGGACAGGGCCCGGCCCACGAGGGCGTTGGCGCCCCAGGTGAGCGGGGTCAGCAGGCGGCCCAGCGTCTCGATCACCGGGAACAGCCACAGGATCAGCCCGGTGGCCTGCTCGCGCGCGATCGCCTTCGGGATGACCTCGCCGAAGACCAGCATGATCGGGGTGAGCGTCACCGTGACCAGGATCGCGGCCGCCCCGCCGACCACCGGCAGGAGCGCCCACGTCGCAACCGACGACGCGGTGACGTGGGCGATGGTCACGCCCATCATCGCGGTGGAGAGCAGCCGCTCGGGACTGCGGAACGCGTCCAGGTACCGGACCGCGGTCCGGTTCCCGCCCTCCGCCATGTGCCGGAGGCGGACCCGGTTGGCCGCGATGAACGACATCTCGGCGGCCGAGAAGAGCGCGGTCACCAGCAGGGCGAGGCCGATGATCCAGACGTAGATCACGCCGCCTCGCTGCGGGAGGCGACCTCGGGCAGGGTCACCAGCACCTCGAGCACCCGGGTCCGCTCGACCTTCTCGACCGCCACCCGGACGCCGTCCGACTCCTTCTTCTCGCCCTTGTGGGGCACGCGCCCGAAGAGGTCGAGCACCCAGCCTCCGACGGTGTCGAACGATTCATTGGGGATCGCGAGGCCGGTGGCCGCGTTCAGCTCGTCGATGGGCAGGCGGCCCGAGACGCGGAAGGTGCGCGGTGCCACCCGCTGGATCAGGCGCTCGTCCTCGTCGTACTCGTCGCGGATCTCGCCCACCAGCTCCTCGAGCAGATCCTCGAGGGTCACGAGCCCGGCGGTGCCGCCGTACTCGTCCACCACGATGGCGAGGTGGAGTTTCTTGGCCTGAAACTCGCGCAGCAGGGCGTCGGCGCGCTTCGAGCCCGGGACGAAGTACGGCGGGTGCAGGTGCTGCCGTAGGTCGAAGGTGGGCGGCAGGCCGTCGAGGTAGGGAAGCAGGTCCTTGGTGTAGAGCACCCCGACGATCTGGTCGATGGTGTCCTCGAAGACCGGCACCCTCGAGTGGAGATGCTCGCGCAGGAGCGGGAGGAGCCGCGGGGTCTCGGTGGTGACGTCGAGGCAGAACATGTCGGGACGGGGGACCATCACCTCGCGCGCGAGGGTGTCCTCCAGCTCGAACACGCGATGGATCATCTCGCGCTCGCTGCGCTCCACCACACCCTCCCGCGCTCCCACGTCCACCAGAGTGCGCAGCTCCTCCTCGGAGATCTCCGGCCGCCCGGCCTGGTGCTCGGAGCCGGCCAGCCTCAGGGTGATGGCGGTGAAGGCGCCGAGCCCGGCGCGGATCGGCTTCAGCAGGATCGAGAGCCACGCCACCGGCCGGTTCACCCACGCCGAGAAGCGGAGCGGGTGCTCGACGGCCAGGGTCATGGGCAGGACCTCGCCGAAGACGGTGAGCAGGAACACCATGCCCGCGATCGCGATGCCCAGGCCCTTGGACCCGAAGACCTGCTCCGCGATGGCCGCGGCGAGCGCGGAGGCGCCGATGTTCACCACCGTGATGCCGACCAGCAGGGTCACCAGCAGCTCGTGGGGCTGGGCCAGGAGCGGGGCCAGCGGACCCGGCGTCCGGCCCTGCTGCTCCGCGAGCTCCTTGAGCCGCGTCCGGCCGAGTGAGAAGTAGGCGGCCTCGGCGCCCGAGAGCAGGGCGGACACCAGGAGCAGCGCGCCGAGCCCGATCAGCTCCGGGACCAGGCGGCCGTCCACGCCGCTATCCATGGAAATGCTCGTAGCCGCTCCGCACCGCCACCGGCTCGTCGTCGGCGTCCACGAACACCACGCTCCCGGCGGCTCCCTCGATGCGGCCGATGATCGTGAGCGGCGTCCCGGTCGCCGAGGCGAGGCCCGACGCGAGCCGCTCGGCCGCGGACGCCTCGCAGGTCAGCAGCAGCTCGTAGTCCTCGCCGCCCCCGACGGCCCAGTCCCGCGCGTCGGCCCCGAGGGCCCGGCCCGCGGCCAGAGCCGCCGCGGCCACCGGGACACGGTCGAGCCTCACGCGAGCGCCCACCCCACTCTCGCGACAGATGTGCTCGAGATCGGTGACGAGCCCGTCCGAGCAGTCCATCATCGCGTGGACCCCCGTTGCCTCGCCGAGCCAGCGGCCCTCGGCGACACGGGCCCGCGGCCGCAGGTGGGTCGCCACGATCTGGGCCAGCGGGGCCGCGGCGAGCCCGGCCGCGTGCGCCCGGTCCGGCCCCATCTCGAGGGCATACAGCCCGGCGGCGGACGCGCCGAGGCTTCCGGTGACCGCCACCGCGTCGCCCGGACGCGCGTGCGACCTGAGCCGCGGAGCGCCGGGGTGGACGCCGAGCAGGGTCACGTTCACCATCCAGCCGCTCGGCGAGGCCGAGGTGTCGCCCCCCACGACCGTCACTCCGTGGGGCGCCGCCGCTTCCCCCATGCCGGCGTAGAACCCGTCCACCGCCGCGACCTCGGTTCCGGCGGGGACGGCGAGGGCCACCAGCGCCCACCGGGGGATGCCGCCCATCGCGGCGATGTCGGAGAGATTGACCGCGAGGGCCTTCCATCCGATGTCGGCCGGGCTGGCGGAGCTCGGCCGGAAGTGGACGTCCTCGATCAGGAGATCGGTGGTGGCGAGCAGGCGATGGCCGGGAGGAACCGTGATGACCGCCGTGTCGTCGCCGATCCCGACCTCGATCCCCGGCGCGCCCTCGGTCGCGACCCCGCTCCGCCTGATCCGGCGGATCAGCCCGCGCTCGCCCAGCTGCCCCAGACCCACCCGTTCGGGTGGCTCGGATGCCTTCATGCGGGGGCGGCGACGGAGCAGAGCTCGAGGAAATTCCCCAGCAGCGCCTTGCCCTGGGTGGTGAGGATGGACTCGGGATGGAACTGCACGCCCTCGACGGGATGGCGCCGGTGACGAAGGCCCATGATCTCGCCGTCCTCGGCCCGCGCAGTGATCTCGAGATCTGCGGGAAGACCCGCTTCGAGGACCACCAGCGAGTGATAGCGCGTCGCCTCGAAGCCGGCGGGAAGCCCGCGGAAGACACCGCGGCCATCGTGCGCGATCGCCGACGTCTTGCCGTGCATCTGCCGGCCCGCGCGGGCCACCGTCCCACCGAAGGCTTGCCCGATGGCCTGGTGGCCCAGGCAGACGCCCAGGATCGGCACCCGTGCGTGGAAGCGCTCGATCAGCCCGAGCGAGATGCCGGCCCCGTCGGGGTTGCCGGGCCCGGGCGAGATCACGATCGCCTCCGGGGCGAGCGCCTCCACGTCGTCGACCGTGAGCGCGTCGTTGCGCGCCACGTGCATGGTGGCGCCGAGCTCGCCCATGTACTGCACGAGGTTGTAGGTGAACGAGTCGTAGTTGTCGAGGACCAGGATCATCGCGCCGGCTCCTGGGAGGCGATCCGCAGCGCCAGGATCATGCCGCGGGCCTTCGAGCACGTCTCGAGCCATTCCGTCTTCGGGTCCGAGTCGGCCACGATCCCGGCCCCGACCTGGATCGAGGCCCGCCGCCCGTGGCACACGACCGTGCGGATGGTGATGCACGAATCCAGGTTGCCGGAGTACGAGATGTAGCCGACCGCGCCGCCGTACGGGCCGCGCCGGGTCGCCTCGATCTCCTCGATGATCTCCATCGCCCGGATCTTGGGCGCTCCGGTGAGGGTGCCGGCCGGGAAGCAGGCCGCGAGCACGTCGAAGGCGTCCTTGCCCGGCTCGAGGCGGCCCCGCACGTGGCTCACCAGGTGCATCACGTGCGAGTAGCGCTCCACCACCATGAACTCCGACACCTCGACGGAGCCGATCCGGCTGACCCGGCCAACGTCGTTACGGCCCAGGTCGACCAGCATGACGTGCTCGGCGCGCTCCTTCGGGTCGGCGCGCATCTCGCTCGCGAGCCGGGCGTCTTCCTCCTCGGTCCGCCCGCGCGGATGCGTGCCCGCGATGGGCCGCTCCTCCACCCGATCGTCCTCGAGGCGTACCAGCACCTCCGGCGACGACCCCACGATGCTGGTCTTGCCGAGGCGAAGGAAGAACAGGTACGGCGAGGGGTTGATGGTGCGGAGCGCGCGATAGACCGTGAACGGATCGGCGCGAAGCTCGGCGTCGAGCCGTCGCGAGATCACGACCTGATAGGCATCGCCGGCCGCGATGAACTCCTTCACTCGGCGGACCCCGTCCATGAAGGTCGCCTGGTCCATGGTCGAGGTGAACCCCTCGTCGCCCAGGGCCACCAGGGGCTCCACCGGGGGCAGGGTGAGCGGGGCGGGGGACCGGGCCGGCCGTCTCAGGTTGCCCAGGAGCATGCCGATCTTCACCACGGCCGCGTCGTAGGCCCGGTCGAGGGAGGCGGGATCGGTCTTGCCGATATGGGCGTTGGCGATCACGAGCAGCCGGTGGCGCAGATTGTCGAAGACCAGCAGGCTGTCCGTGAACATGAACACCGCGTCGGTGAGCTTCTGGTCGTCCCTGGCCATCGCCGGGAGACGCTCGACGTGGCGGATCATGTCGTAGGACAGGAATCCCACCGCCCCGTCCTGGAATCGAGGCAGGCCCGGCACCGGGACCGGCTTGAACTGAGCGAGTAGGCCGCGCAGGGTCTCGAACGGGTTGCGGCTCGGCAGCAGCTCCGTGGTCCCGTCGGACCGCCGCACGCTGACCCGGCTGCCCTTGGCGGTGAACACGAGGTGCGGGTCGGTGCCCAGGAACGAGTAACGGGCCCACTTCTCGCCGCCTTCGACCGACTCGAGGAGGAAGGCGTAGGGGCCGGGTCGGAGCCGCAGGAAGGCGGACAGCGGGGTGTCGAGGTCCGCGGCGAGCTCGGCGAAGATCGGGATCAGGTTGCCCTGGGCCGCCAGGGCGTGAAACTCCTCACGCGTCGGTGAGAGCGGGGGCAGACCAGGCCCCACCGTCGACATGGGGTCGCTCAGGTGTTGGCGTCCAGCTTCTTCTTGAGCTGGGCCTTGGGCACGGCGCCGATCACCTGATCGAGCACCTGGCCACCCTTGACGAACAGGATGGTCGGGATCGACCGGATACCGTAGCGAGCCGCCAGCGCCGGCTGCTCGTCCACGTTCACCTTCGCCAGGGTCACGGCGCCGTTGCCCTCACGCACCAGCTCCTCGAGCGTCGGGGCGATGGCCCGGCAGGGCGCGCACCACTCGGCCCAGAAGTCGACCATCATGAGCTCGTGGTGCTTGCCCAGTTCGGTGTCGAAGCTGGTCTCGGTGAGATGGAGGGTGGACTCGGCCATGGATCGAGGGTCTCCTTGTCAGAGGGTCTGCGGGACGGGGGGTGAGAGTTCCATAAAAAACGCACGGCTACGCTAGCATACGGCCCTGATCATCGCAAGTTGGGGACCCGGCGCCGGCCACCCCGGGGCTCACAGTTCGGGTTGCGGTGACCAAGATCGCTGCCCAGTGGGCTGGGCGGCCGACGGTCAGGGGCACCTGTCCTGACAGTGGGCGTCACTGGGCGGACGTCCACCTGTCGTCACGGAAGCGGGCGAGAGCCGCAAAACGGGCCCGGATAGCCCGAAAGCCTTGAATCCATGACATCTCCCTGTCCCCCTTGCACATGCCGTCCAAGCCGGTAGAAAACCTCGGTTGGTAGGGGGTTTGCAGTAGATGCATCCCCCTGCGTAGCCCCTAGTGGGCCCCTGTTGCGGGCCGGGGCTCCAGGTGAGCAGGTGCGAACCTCAGCTGGGGAGGATGAGCTCTTGGGCAAGGTCATGGTGGTGGATGACGCGGTGTCGGAGCTGAAGGTGATCGAGAGCATTCTCAAGGCCGCCGGCCACCAGGTGGTCTCCTACCGAGATGGCGAGCTACTCGAGGATCGCGTGGTGGAGGAGCGGCCCGACGTGCTCCTCCTCGACATCGTGATGCCCAAGCGCAACGGCTACGAAGTGCTGCGCGGCATCCGGCGTGATCCCCGCACCAAGGACACCCCGGTCGTCTTCGTGAGCTCGAAGAACCAGGAGAGCGATCGGCTGTGGGGCCAGCGGCAGGGCGCCGCCGACTACCTGGCCAAGCCGTTCACCGCCGAGCAGCTCCTCGGCGTGGTCCGCCAGTTCGTGAAGTAGGCCGATGATCCCAACTCCCGGCGCCGTCGCGCTCCCGTCCGCGCTTCCGGACACGTCGCCGGCGCTCCGCGCCTGCCTGTTCGCTCTCTCGGGCGCACGATTCGCGGTGGACGTGCGCAGCGCGCGTGAGGTGGCCGTGTTCGACGACCTCACCGCGGTGCCGCGCGCGCCACGCCTCCTGCTCGGCGTCGCCAACCTTCGAGGCACGGTGGTGCCGATCGTCGACGTGGGTCCCTTGCTGGATCTCCCCGAGCTTCGCCCGGCTCGGACCGTCCGCACGCTCGTCCTGCGTGACGGCCCTCTTCTCGCCGCGGTCGCGGTGGAGACCGTGCTCGGGCTCGAGCCGTTCGACGACGTGCTCTCGCCGGACGGCCCCACCGCTCCGCGAGGCCACGCCTCCCCCCTGCTCGTCTCGGGATGGATCACCTGGGCCGGCGAGACGCTCGCCCTGCTGGATGTTCCACGGATCCTGGCCGTCCTCCGGGCTACGCTCGGCACGGACGAGCCCGCGGGAAGGAGCGAGGCATGAATCGCCGCGACTTTCTCGGTCTCCTCACCGGCGGCGTGGCGGGAGGTGTGCTGGCCAAATCCGCCGTCGCCCAGGGCGCCTCCGCGAACGAGATCCGGATCGGGATGAGCGCCGCGTTCCGCGGCTCCGCGGCCGGACTCGGCGCCGAGCTGTATCGCGGGGCCCAGGCCTACTACAGCGAGATCAACGCGCGGGGCGGCGTATTCGGGCGCCCGATCTCGGTGGTGGCGCTCGACGACAGCTACAACCCCGAGCCGTGCATTCGCAACACGATCCAGCTGCTCGATCGCGAGAAGGTCTTCTTCCTCTCCAACTACGTGGGGACGCCGACACTCACGCGCGCCCTGCCGGTGATCAAGCAGTACGCGGATCAGAACGTGGTCCTGGTCGGCAACTTCACCGGCGCGCAGCCCCAGCGCGAGGCGCCCTACGTCGACCAGGTCTTCAATGTGCGGGCCTCCTATCGCCAGGAGATGCAGGCGCTGGTGGAGCGCTTCTGGCAGGCGGGTGCGCGCCGCTTCGGCGTCTACTACCAGATCGACGCCTACGGCCGCAGCGGCACTGACGGGGTCGCGCGCGCCCTCGCGGCCCGCAACGCCCGGATCGTCGCGGAGGCGACCTACGTCCGAAACGCGACCTTCGACGAGGACATGGGTATCGCGGTCACCGCCCTTCGTGAGGCCGGCTGTGACGTGGTGCTCTGCACCGGCGCCTACCAGGGCTGCGCCGCCTTCGTGCGCTCCGCGCGCGACGCCGGCTTCGCGGTGCCGATCTCCAACGTCTCGTTCGTGGGCTCGGACGCGATGCTTGCCCTGCTCGTGAAGCACGGTCGCGCCAAGGGCCGCGACTACACCCGAGGGCTCATCAACTCCCAGGTCGTGCCGAGCTACGACGACACCACCCTGCCCGGGGTAGCCGAGTACCGGGCCCTGATGGACAAGCACAACCCTCCGGTGCCGGAGGCGATTCGCGACGCCCAGTACGCGCCTCAGAAGTACAGCTTCATCAGCCTCGAGGGCTACGTCAACGCGCGGGTCATCACCGAGGCGCTGAAGCGCGCGGGCGCCAACGCGGGCCGCCCGGGCTTCCGCCAGGCGCTCGAGTCGCTGCGCGGGCTCGATCTGGGGATCGGCGCGCCACTGACGTTCACGCCCGAGCGTCATCAGGGCCTGGACAGCGTGTACTTCACGCGGGTGGACAGCGACCATTGGGTGCCGATCGTGGACTGGTCGGCGGCGGTGAAGGTCTGAGGGCGGGATGAACGCCGCGAAGCGGGTCTGGCGGAGGCGAGCCATGAGAAAGGGCGCGGAGGGTGGTCTTCCCGGTGGGGAGCATCTCGTCGGCTCGGGCCCGGCGCATCGCGTGCGATTCGGCCTCCTCGGCAAGATCACGGTGTTCCTGGTCCTGGTCCTGGTGCCCCTCGCCGCGGTGAGCTGGACGGTGGCGTACCGGTCGCTGCAGGACAACCTGACCCGGGAGTTCACCGACAAGGGCAGCGCGATCGCCAACAGCCTGGCCAGCTCCGGCGCGGACCTCATCGTCAACCGCGACGCGTCGACCGTCCAGGCGCAGGTGGACGAGTTCGCGAAGATCACCGGTGTCGCCTACGTGATGGTCTACGATCCGCAGCGCGGGTTCATCGCCCACACCTTCGCCCCGGTGGTGCCCAAGGGCATCGTCGAGAAGAACGTGGTCCCCGGGCACGCCGCGCGCCCGCAGGTGCGGGAGATCGCCTATCCGGATCCCCGGACCGGCCGGGAGCGGGAGATCATCGACATCGGGGTGCCCATGCTGGGCGGACAGCTCGGCACGGTGCGGGTGGGCATGGACAAGGCGATCATCACCGCCGCGGCGGTGCAGGCCGGCAACTTCCTTCTGCTGGTGTTCGGCGGGATCGCGGTCGCGGCGGGCCTGGCGGGGGTGATTTTCGCGCAGCGTATCACCCGACCGGTGAACGCCCTGATGGCCGGGGCCGAGCGGGTGGGGCGGGGGGACCTGTCGCAGCTGGTGCCGGTCACGTCCCGCGACGAGATCGGTCAGATGGCGATCACGTTCAACGAGTCCATCGTGCGTCTCCGGGCGCTCGTGCAGACCGAGGCCGATCGGGACGAGGAGCGGCGGAAGCGCGAGGACCTGCAGCAGAACATCATCAAGTTCCTCGACACGGTCGTCGAGATCGGCAAGGGCGACCTCACGCGACGCGGTGAGGTCACCTGGGACGTGCTCGGCAACGTGGTCGACGCCATCAACCTGATGGTCGAGGAGATCGCCACCGTCGTCGGCGACGTCCGACAGGCTGCCCTCCGGGTCACCGCCGGTTCCCAGGACACCATCAAGATCACCGGCGAGCTCGCGATGGCCGCGCAGACCCAGTCCCGCGACGCGTCGAGCGTGACGCGATCGGCATCCGACGTGATGGTGTCGGTGCGCCAGGTGGCCGACAGCGCGGACCAGAGCGCCAGGGCCGCGCGCCAGGTGCTGCAGGCCGCCAGCAAGGGCGAGGAGGCGGTGCGCAACAGCCTGTCGAGCATGCAGCAGATCCGGGCCGAGGTGCAGACGATCTCCAAGAAGATCAAGTCGCTCGGCGATCGCTCGCTCGAGATCTCCGACATCGTGAACACCATCCAGGACATCGCGGCTCAGACCCATCTCCTGGCCCTCAACGCCTCGATCGAGGCGGCGGGAGCCGGCGAGGCTGGCCTGCGCTTCTCGGTGGTCGCCGACGAGGTCCGGAAGCTCGCCGAACGAGCCACCCAGGCCACCCGCGACATCGGCACCCTGATCAAGGGCGTGCAGGCGGAGACGCAGGAAGCGGTGGTCGCGATGGAATCCGGTACCCACGAAGTCGAGTCGGGCTACGAGGTGAGCCTCAAGGCGGAGGAGGCCCTCCAGGAGATCGGTAAGATCTCGCAGACCTCTTCCGAGCTGGCGGCCGAGATTTCCCAGGCCTCCCAGCGGCAGGTCCGCGGGGCGGAGGCGATGGCGGGCGCGGTCCAGGCGATCGCCGGAGCGGCGGTCAAGACCGAGCAGGGGGTCCAACAGAGCCGGAGCAACGTCGAGCAGCTGGCCCGGCTGGCCGAGGAGCTCACCGTCAAGCTCTCCCGCTTCAAGCTGGGGAGCTGAGGACCCGCATGGCGGAGCGACGTGAGCGCGAGCTGATGCTGGGGATCTTCCTCATGGAGGCCTGGGATACTGCCGGGGCTCTCGAGGAAGGCCTGGATCAGCTGACCGGTGCCGAGGCTCCGGCGGCCGCGACCCTGGCGCCTCTCGGGGTGCTCGCGCATCGTCTGAAGGGGTCCGCGGCGCTCTACGGCTTTCCGGGCGTGTCGGATCTCGCCGGCGCCGCCGAGCGACTGCTCGAGCGCGCGGCCACCGCTTCCGCGGAGGAGCGAGCGCGGACGGCCGGGTTCCTGGGCGGTCTGGTGGCGCTTCTGAAGGAAGTCTTCGACGGAATCAGCGCGGTCGGGGTG
>WNFT01005398.1_pt1 | contig 11193 bp, 9 predicted proteins | sample 5400191 | NCBI WGS metagenome assembly WNFT01 (sample SAMN13153359, study PRJNA577476) | soil metagenome | isolation source: 80 cm saprolite under Madrone tree | place: USA:California | collected 2016-06-14
CCGTTCCCGATCGTAGTGCCGTGCCATCGCGTGCTCGCCGCCGGCGGCAAGATCGGCGGCTTTTCCGCCCAGGGGGGCGTCGCCACGAAGCGCCGCATGCTGGCGATCGAGAGCGCGTGGATAAATGGCGACCCCGCCCATGAATGATAACCAGGCGCTCGGCTTCGACCCGAGCCTCGCGATCGAGCATCTGCGCGCGGCGGATCCGGTGTTGGGGCGCATCATCGACGAGATCGGCCCGTTTCGCATGCGGCTCCGACCCGCGCAGAGTGTGTTTGCGGCATTGGCGGAAGCGATCGTCTATCAGCAGCTCAACGGCAAGGCGGCGGCCGCGATCTTCGCGCGGGTCTGCGCGCTGTTTCCCGAAGGGGCTCCGACCCCGGAGCGGATGCTCCGCATTCCCGACGAACAACTTCGCGGCGCCGGTCTCTCGCGGACAAAGCTGCTCTCGTTGCGCGACCTGGCGCAACGGGTGGCTGACGGCCGCCTGCCGACTCTCGCCGAAATCCAGGGCATGCCCGACGAGACGATCGTCGAGCGGCTCTCGGAGGTGCGCGGCATCGGCCGGTGGACCGCCGAGATGCTGTTGATGTTCCGGCTCGGCCGTCCGGATGTATTGCCCGTCGATGACTATGGTGTGCGCCAAGGCTTCGCCATCGCCTATGAGCGCGAGCTGTCGTCGCCGAAGGAGCTCGCCGCCTATGGCGGCCGCTGGAAGCCGTATCGGACCGTGGCGAGCTGGTACTTGTGGCGGGTGGTCGAGCGGGCGAAGGCGCGCACCGTAATGCCGCTGGCTTCCACCAAGGAGGAAGCATGAATCTCCCGGTGGACCTTGGGGGCGGGTGCGCGTGCCGAACGATCCGCTACAAGCTGACCAACAGCCCATTGATCGTCCACGCCTGTCACTGCCGTGACTGCCAGCGGATGACCGGCGGCCCGTTCGTGATCAACATCTGGATCGAGTCGCAATTCGTCGAGCCCAGCCCGGTCATGCCGAAGTCGTTCCGGCTGACGGCGGGCACCGGCAAGCCCCACGATGTGTATTTCTGCGAGAGCTGCGGCACCACCTTGTGGAGTCGCTATCACATCGTTCCCGGCGACTGCCTGTTCGTGCGTGCCGGGACGCTGGACACGCCGGAGGCAGTCAAGCCGGATGTTCACATTTACACGCGCAGCAAACTCCCATGGCTGAGCTTGCCGGAAGGGGTGCCGGCGTTTTCGTCGAGCTACAAGCCAGACGAGGTCTGGTCGGCCGAGAGCAAGGAGCGATTGCGCCGCAACCGCGCCACGCAAGCCTGATTGCGCCGCAGAAGCAGGGCCGGCGCGCCTCGCGTTACCGCTGTCTCGTCAGTTCGGTGCAGGACGCTACCCGCCAATATGTGGCGATCTGGAGAAAGCGGGCCTCCAGCCGGTCCGGTCCGAGCAGTGTCCCGGAAGCGTAACCGTCGGTGTCGACGAACAACAGGTTGCCGGCGCGCGTGATGACGCCGATGACCGATTCGGCGTCTCGCGGCGACGAAAAGGTGCCGGAAAAGCGGCGCCCGTCCTGCTTGTCGATCGTCAATGTGAATGGGACGCTGGTCAGTCGCGGCTCGCTCTGCGATGGCCCCGGATGATGCGGGTTTCCGCTGTCGCTGATGATCGACTCGCTGTCGCCCTTCCAGGTGCCGCGCAGGTCGGGAAATGAGGTCTGCGCCGCGGCAGGTATTGCCGTGAGCATTGCAAGCGTGGCAATCCAACCTTGTCTCCGCATGACGACCCCCTGATGGCGAATCAGTGGTTCGTGCGGCCGATCAGCTCGGCCCAACGGTCGAGGATCGGCAGGATTTTGTCGCTCGTCTCTGAGAGCAGCATGACGACGACGCGGGCTATGCCCATGTCGCGATAGCGCGCGAGCTCGCCGGCGTCCTCGGCCGGGTTGAACAAGGTGACCGGCAGCGTTTCCGGGTCACGCCCGGCGTCGCGCGCCATCTGCCGGTATTTCTCCAGCACATCGAGCAGGCTGGAGCCGGAGCGGCCGACCGGGCACCAGCCGTCGCCATAGCGGATCGCGCGGCGCGCGGCCTGCGAAAGGCGCCCCCGACCAGGATCGGCGGGTAGGGTTTCTGCACCGGTTTGGGCCAGGTCATCATTTCCGGGAAATCGACCATGTCGCCGTGATACTCGGCCTTGGGTTTGGTCCAGATCTCCTTCATCGCCTCGATCCGTTCGCGCATCAGCTTGAAGCGGGTTTCGAACACGGTGCCGTGGTCTTCCATCTCGTCTTGGTTCCAGCCGCCGCCGACGCCGAACAGAAAGCGGCCGTTCGAGACCTGGTCGAGCGAGGCGACGAGCTTCGCCGTCTGGATCGGGTCGCGCTGCTGCACCAGGGCCAGAAGTAACGAAAACGGGACATTATGACTAACTTGTTAGAGTTCGCGAGCTGCTCCACTTCTTGAAAACGCAAGAGTCGTTACGCATCTGCTCGAAGAAAAGTAGCGAGGAGGAACTCTGCTATGCCGCAACCGAAACGCAACTTAAAGGTAAGGCGTCCAAGCAAAGTTGTATCCGTGGCCGGAATCGCCGGCGCCTTTTTGGCGTCATCGACCAGCGGATCGGTGGCGGATATACCGCCGCAAAGTATGGCGCCGTTTCAGGTCCTCAACCTGGGTGAGGAGGAAATCTCGGACGTCAGCCTTGCGACTTTCCATTTCGTTGACGGAGAAAGCCTGGAAACGCCGCTGCCAAGGGTACAACTCGCTCGAGGAGGCTGCGGGGGCGGCTGCGGCGGATGTGGCGGACACGGCGGCTGCGGCGGACGCGGCGGGTGCGCCGGCTTTAGAGGCTGCGGCGGATGCGGCGGACACGGCGGCTGCGCCGGCTTTAGAGGCTGCGCTGGCTTTAGAGGCTGCGGGAGGGGCTGTGGCTTTGGAGGCTGCGGCGGCTGTGCTTGGGGTTGTGGTTGGGGCGGCTGCTGCTTGTCATGGGGAGGGTGCTCGTTCTGCTAACCGGGCTACCTTCCGATTTCGTAGACACGCGCAGGTCGTGAGAGCCGGATTTGACCACGTTGGGTCCGGCAACGACGTCTTGTTTGCAGAACTGCGAAGGTGGCGCGCGCGTCAGGCGTGTGCGCGGCCGCCGATTGGGCGGCCAATTTTTCGAGAAATTCTAAATTCAGAAAATCTGGTGTGCGAGCCCGGTAATGGAGGGCTGGCAATCGAAGAATGCGTCTGGCGCGCGCGTCCAGAGCCGTGGCGACGGTGCGTGTGCTGACCTCATGACAGGCAATCAGGGAAACAGCTTTACCCTGCAAAACAGCAAGGGCATTCCGCAGTTCGCGCCGAACTTCACCGTCTATGTGCTGCCGCCCGATGTCGTGTGCCTTTATTCGGAGGACCGGAAGTTTTTGCTTCACGGCGAGCTCTATTGTGCGCTCGCCTCCGCGATAGCTAAGGGCGGAAAAAGTTTTCGGGAGCTCGTTCGCGAGCTGGAGCCGGATTTTCCGTCCGACAAAATCCACGAGGCCTTAACGCGGCTGCTCAACCGCCACTATGTCATCCCGACGTCGCGCTGTTCGAATGGCGCCGCGGCCGCCTATTGGGCGAGCCTTGGGCTATCGCCGGAGACTGCGGAGAGAAATCTCCAGAAATGTCGTGTGCGCATTCAATCGATCAATGTGGAGGGAGCAACGGAACTCGGGGCCGCCCTGAGCGAGCTCGGCGTTAGCGTCGTCAAACGCTCCCCCGGCCTGACGGTCACGTTGGTGAACGATTATCTCGAAGCGCAATTGGCAGAATTGAATGGGCGGCATTTGTCGGACCGCACTCCCTGGGTGCTCGTCCAACCTTCCGGCATTTTCCCGCTGGTGGGGCCGGTCTTCCGCCCAGGCGAAAGCGCCTGTTGGATGTGTCTTGCCGAGCGGATGAAAAGGAACCGGGAGGTCAAGGCACTCCTGGACCGCAGACAGGCCCGCTGCGTCGCCGTTTCGCCATTGGCTCGGAACACGTTCGGACAGAGCGCCATCCAGCTTGCGGCCGTCGAGATCGCCAAAGCGATCGCCACCGGTTTTCGCACTCAATTGAGCGATCACATCATCAGCCTCGACCTGCTGGGCTCGACCATCGTGAAGCACAATGTGGCGCTCCGTCCGCAATGTCCGAGCTGCGGCCGCGAGAAGCTGCGTGATCCCCGCCGCGAGCCAGCGCCGATCGAGCTTGGCGCGGGCAACAAGCTGGTCATGACGAGCGGCGGGTACCGCAGCGTTTCGCCGTCGGCCACGGTTGCGCGTTTTCGCAGGCACGTGAGCCCGCTCACCGGCGTTGTCTCGCGTCTCGAGCGCATTCAAGCCGATTTGCCCTTGAACACCAACTATCATGCCGCGCACAATTTTTCAGGACCGTCCGAGTCGGTCAATGAGCTCAGGATGGGGTTGAGCAGCGGCAGTTTCGGCAAGGGCAGCACTTCCGAACAGGGCGAAGCCAGCGCGCTCATGGAGGCGATCGAGCGCTATTCCGGGATTTTCCAGGGCGACGAGATCAGAGCAAAGCGGCGCTTTGCCGATTTCCCGGCAGGCCAGGCCATCGCCCCAAACAAAGTCCTGCTGTTCAGCAACGCGCAGTTGCGGCGAAGCCGGATGCCGACGCCCGGCTCGGACGATTTTGATGCGATCCCGGCGTTATTCGATCGATCGGCCGAGATGGAGTGGTCACCGGTCTGGTCCTTGCGCGACAGGCGCTTCAAACATCTTCCGACCAGCCTGTTGTATTTCTTTTACAAGGGTCCCGCCAACTTTGCAGCGGATTCCAACGGCTGCGCGGCCGGCAATACCCTCGAGGAAGCCATCGTCCAGGGATTCCTCGAGCTGGTGGAAAGGGATGCATACGCGATTTGGTGGTACAATCGATTGCAACGGCCGCAATTAGACCTCAGCCAGTTTGATGATTCCTACGTCCGCGATCTGCAAAGGCAGCTGGCCGAAAGCGGTCGCAAGCTTTGGGTGCTCGATGTCACCAGCGATCTCGGGGTTCCGACCTTTGTGGCGGTAACGCACTGGATGCAAAACGGGCGGGAAAATATCGAATTCGGATCCGGCGCGCACTTCGATACAAAAATCGCCTTGTTGCGTGCGCTGACGGAGCTCAACCAATTTCTGTCCTTGGGTCTCATGGGTGGCGAGACCGGGGAGAAATCGAGCCTCGACGGCGCCATTCCATTGCGCCTGGATGATTATCCCTATTTGATGCCAAGCGGAAAGCCACTGGTCCCTGCGGACTTCGGCTCGAAGTTCGGCGATCTCGACACGAGCGAGCAGGTGAGCGCCTGCGTGCGCCTCGCCAAGCAAGCCGGCCTGGACTTCCTCGTCCTCGATCAGACTCGTCCGGACATTGAGGTGCCGGTCGTCAGAGTCATCGTTCCCGGATTGCGGCATTTCTATCGCCGCTTCGGGCGTGGCCGGCTTTACGATGTGCCGATAAAGCTCGGATTGCGCGACAGGCCGCTCAAGGAAAACGAGTTCAACCCGATCCACCCCCACACCTGAAGGACCCCGCTTGCGCGCTCCCGGACCAAAGAGAGTGCGAGGAGCTGCGCCAGCAAATGTTTCCGCCCGGCTCCGCAGCAACGTCACGCTCGAAACGCAGGCGCAGGGAGAAATCGCCGTTTGCTTCGAGGGTTATTCGGTCGGCTTGGGACGATTCAGCGCGGGCGCCGCGCATCGCGCGCAAAACCTGCGCATAGGCCTGCCGCTCGCCGCGTTCGCGTCCAACAGGCGCAACATCGACAAAGAGATCGATCTACTGGTCCGGCGATTGGCGAGGCGCGGTTTATTGGAGTACCGCCTCGGGGGCTCGGGCATCGGCGAAGACCAGGTCGTCATCGAAACGCAGATGCCTGATTATTGGCCGCGTACGCCACAGCTCGGCAACGCGGATGCTGTTGTCTTATCTCGCTTCGCATATATGCGACGGCGCGGTAACGAGATGATCCTCGAATCGCCGCGCGCCGGCGCGTTGTTCAAAATCTGCAATCCGAAGATTGCCGCCGTCTTGGCCATGCTGTCTACGCCGCAACACATCAAACAGCTGCGTCGGCAGGACGATTTTCCGGGGCTCGAGCTTCTCGCCCTGCTCCTCGATTGCCAAATCCTTTTCAAGGTCGACGCTGCTGGCGGCAGCGACCTTCGACCGGCCGAGGGCGATCACAATCTCGTTCTTTGGGATTTTCACGATCTTTTGTTCCACACGCGCAGCACGGAAGGCCGGCATGCCAACCCGATGGGCGGAGTTTATCCCCATGCCGGCGCCATTTCTCCGCTGCCGGCGGTGCGGCCCCGCTGGCCTGGAAAAAAAATCAATCTGCACAAGTTCTCGGCCGCGGATCCGGCGGCAATCTCCCCGGTCGCGAAGCTCCTGCGGCAAAGTCATTCGACCCGTAGCTTCGATAACCAGCAACCGATCACGCTCGCCGAACTTTCGCAATTCCTCGGCGGCGCCGCGCGCGTCGTATCGATATCGAACGCCGAGCTCGACCTCGACGACGGCGGTAACGCCGTCAGGCCGTATCCGTCGGCGGGCGCCGGCTACGAGCTCGAGCTCTATTTGGCGGTCGACACATGCGAGGGACTTGCGCGAGGCTTCTATCATTACGACGCCGGCGCTCACGCGTTGGCGCCGATCCGCGTTCCCATGCATGAACTCGAAGCGCAATTGACGGGAGCCGAGTATTCAATGGGTTCGACCGCTGCGCCCCAGATCTTGATCACGATCGCGGCGCGCTTTGGCCGGATTTCATGGAAGTACAGCTCGATCGCCTATTCGCTCATTTTGAAGGACGTCGGCGTATTAATTCAAACATTCTACCTTATGGCCACCGACATGAGGCTCGGCGGATGTGCGATCGGGATCACGAACATCGATCTGTTCGCGAAGATGACCGGGATCGAGTTTCACGTGGAGGGCCCGGTCGGTCAATTTGCGATCGGCCGCGGCGCCAAATCGGGGGCTTCCGACTGACGACCGCGCGGCCCCGGCTGGGCAACGGCTGTCAAATGGCGATGATGCAACCGGCGATAGCGAATAACCGGGAGTTCTCGTTTAGCAAGACCCTCGGCAGCCCCGCTCGTCCGAGGGATCGCGCGATGCGCTCGAAATAAAATATCCGATGGCGTTGCGCTTGCGCCTGTCCAGCAGGCCGAATATGGCGCCCTGCGGGTCGGTGCAATGAACGATCCAGGCGCCGCCCGGCACGGCAGTTGGGCCATAGAGGATTTGGCCGCCGCCAGCCTCCACGCGCTGCGCCGCCGTCTCGACGTCGTCAACGTTGAAATAGTAGAGCCAGAACGGAAACGGCAATGCCGGAGGCTTTGTCAACATGCCGCCGAGCGTCTCCCCATCGGCGGAAAACTGCTGATACGTGCCGAGCGCACCAGCGTGGGCGCCTGCTTTTTGCCAGCCGAATAGCTCGCCATAAAAAGCGAACGCCTTTTCCCAGTCGGCGGCGAGCAACTCATGCCAGCCGACGCGGCAGGGCGCGCCCAGTTCGGTGGACTGCGCTTGGCCGGGCTTCAGCCCTTTGACCAAAGCAAGCGTCGCCATTTGCGGATCGGCGACGATGGAAAAGCGGCTGATGCCGGGGACGTCCGTCGGTGGGACGTGCACCGCTCCCCCAAGCTGCTTGATCCGGTCGACCGCAGAGTCCACATCGTCGACGCCGACATATCCAATCCAGTGCGCCGGCGCGCCCGTTTTCTGCCCGTCCTCTGGCATGTTCATCAACCCGGCGACCGGGAGGTCAGCGACAGTGAACAGACTATAACCTAAAGCGGGCGCGGAAGCGTCTCGGGCGCCCCAGCCCACGACATTGGCGTAGAAGAGCTTGGCGGTTTTCATGTCCGTCGTCATCAGCTCGTACCAGACGAAACGGCCGTGAGAATTGCCCATGTCTGTGTCCCCATTCGAGCTGGCAAAGAAGTCGCGCCGCCCTTTGGGCAAACCCAACTTATTTTCCCGAGGATAGTTGAGAACGAAAGTCCCTTGGCCTGAATAACGACGTAACAAATCTCTTGAACGTCAGGCTCACGCTGCGGCGGCAACTTCGCGCCATGTCTGCATGGTCGAGGCCGGGAAGGCTTGGTGCGTTCTTGCTGAGGTGAGATGGCGTTGGACGTTGAATGGACTTTGTCACGTTCATCCGCTTTACTTCTCAATAGCTTGGCGTGCTCAAGGTCCGGATGTTTAAACTTCAATGCGTTAGGGGCACTGGTCGCCCAGCCAAATCGGCTCCAAAATCGTCTATATCTTAGCCAACGTGACAAAGCCGCTTGATCTCTGCGTAGTCGTCGAACAGCACAACGCCGCCGCAGCTGGCCGCGAAACCATCCAACCGGGTGGGAAAAAAGCGCACGTGAGACCCGAAGAGTTGAGCGGGTAGAGAGCCCGTGCCGGTGATGCGCCTCGTAGCCTGCCTCGAGCACGTCGTTCAGTTCGCCGATGAGGTCCTCCGTGATGAAGCGAATACACCGAGTGGATCAGTGCGCGGTGCGGCGGATTAGAGCGGCCCAGCGGTCGAGGATCGGGAGGATCTTGTTGCGCTCTTCCGAGAGCAGCATCGGGACCACGCGGGCGACACCCATGTCGCGATAGCGGGCGAGTTCACCCTCATCCTCGGCCGGATTGAAGAGGGTGACCGGCAGCGTTTCCGGGTCACGCCCGGCGTCGCGGGCCATCTGCCGGTATTTCTCCAGCACATCGAGCAGGCTGGAGCCGGAGCGGCCGACCGGGCACCAGCCGTCGCCATAACGGATGGCGCGGCGCGCGGCCTGCGGAAAGGCGCCGCCGACCAGGATCGGCGGATAGGGCTTCTGCACCGGCTTGGGCCAGGTCATCATCTCCGGGAAATCGACCATGTCGCCGTGGTACTCGGCCTTGGACTTGGTCCAGATCTCCTTCATCGCCTCGATCCGCTCGCGCATCAGCTTGAAGCGGGTTTCGAACACGGTGCCGTGGTCCTCCATTTCATCCTGGTTCCAGCCGCCGCCGACGCCGAACAGAAAGCGGCCGTTCGACACCTGGTCGAGTGAGGCGACGAGCTTGGCCGTCTGGATCGGGTCGCGCTGCTGCACCAGGCACACCCCGGTCCCGACCTTGAGCTTAGTGGTCGCGACGGCCGCGGCAGTCAGCGAGACGAACGGGTCCATCGCGTCGTAGTACCGTTTCGGCAATTCGCCGCCGCCCGGAAAAGGCGTCTTGCGCGAGGTCGGGATGTGCGAATGCTCGGGCGCCCAAACCGATTCGAACCCGCGCTCCTCTAATGCCCGGGCAAGGTCGACTGCCGAGATCGCGTAGTCGGTGAAGAACATCAACGCACCGAAATCCATCTGGGTCCTCCGCTGTGCTGGGTCGGCGGAAGCTTAGCCACGATCAGGCGCTGACGGCTAGTCCGCCGAGCACGAGGCGAAGGGGGCTCGGGAAGGATGACCGGGGGCCTTGGCCGCCGCCATCCTCCCGCGTTAGGCTTAGCGGTGATCATGGCGCTGGTGATGATGTCGAATGTCGCTCCTTCGTGATGTCCCCCAACGGATCGAAGACCGGCTGATCGTTGCGCTCGACGTGCCGAGCGTCGACGAGGCTCGTATGCTGATCGGGCAGTTGGACGGGGTGGTGTCGTTCTTCAAAATTGGGCTGTGGCTGCAATTTGCTTCCGGTTTTGACAGTCTGATCGACGAGCTGACCAGCCGCGGAAAGAAAATCTTTCTCGATGCCAAAATGTTCGACATCGGCGAGACCGTACGGCAGGGGGTCGCGCGGGCGGCGGAACGCGGCATCAGCTTTGTCACCGTTCATGGCGACGGCGAGATCATGCAAGCCGCGGTCGAGGGACGGGGCAATTCGCCGCTGAAGATCCTGGCGATCACGGTGCTCACCAGCGTCGATGCCGATGGACTGCGTGATCTCGGATACCTCTGCTCGGTTGAAGAGCTGATCCGCCTGCGCGTTCAACGATCGATCGCCTGCGGCTGCGACGGGATCATCGCGGCACCCCACGACAACCCCAACGAGATCCGCCGGCTGGTACGCGCCGAAAGCCTGCTGATTGCGACCCCCGGGGTGAGGCTCGCGGGCACCTCGGCTGACGACCACAAGCGCCCCGGAACGCCGGCGCAAGCAATTGCAGCGGGGGCGGACTATCTCGTTGTCGGCCGCCCGATCGTCAAGAGCGGCGACCCTGCCGCCGCGGCCGGGCAGATCATCGAAGATATGCGCCGCGGGGCAGCTTCGTTCATGGATTGACAAATTCAATACATATGGCTATTTTAGCAATATGCCTGGCCCGAATTTCGACGATCCATCAACACCAGACGACGCAATTTCGTCCGGCGCCCAAGCGCTAGTCGGAACTACAACCTAAGGATGAGCCTTTGCTGCAGATTTGCTGCAGGTGCACCGATCGGTAATAATCTGTTAATCGCCGACTCAACCATTTATAGCGGTTGCCGGCTGCGCCGGGCGCTGCTTGCTGCGTTGCTGGAGGCCGGGCGGGCGTGTTAGCATCCGCTGCAACGAGCGGTGGCTGATCACCGCCTCTAGCTCGGCGCCGGCTGCGCCGGATAGGGAGCTTTGATGACGATTACAAGGCTGTGGATGCGAGTGGTGCTCGCCGCCGGTGTCGGGCTGGGGCTGGCTGGCGTGGCGCAGGCCGGGGCGACGCTCGACAAGGTCAAGCAGGCCGGCCAGATCAGCTGCGGCGTGGGGACCGGCATCGCCGGTTTTGGCGCCCCCGACAGCCAGGGCCGCTGGGCCGGCTTTAATATCGATATCTGCCGGGCGTTATCGGCGGCGATCTTCGGGGTTGCCGACAAGGTCAAGTATGTGCCGCTGACCGCGCAGCAGCGCTTCACCGCATTGCAATCGGGCGAGGTTGATCTCCTCTCCAACAACACCACGGACACGTTGCAGCGGGACACCGCGCTCGGCCTCAATTTCGCGCCGATCGTGTTCTATGATGGGCAGGGCTTCATGGTGCCAAAGAAGCTCGGCCTCAAAAGCGCCAAGGAGTTGAACGGTGCGACGATCTGCGTGCAGCCCGGCACGACGACCGAACTCAATCTCGCCGACTACTTCCGCGCCAACAAGATGGAGTTCAAGCCAGTCGTTATCGAGAAGGTGGACGAGGCACTCAACGCATTTTACTCCGGACGCTGCGACGTGTTCACGAGCG
>WNFT01015961.1_pt1 | contig 11191 bp, 9 predicted proteins | sample 5400191 | NCBI WGS metagenome assembly WNFT01 (sample SAMN13153359, study PRJNA577476) | soil metagenome | isolation source: 80 cm saprolite under Madrone tree | place: USA:California | collected 2016-06-14
GTCTTCAAGCTCGCCGCGAGGTGAGGTTTCGGCGCTGGACACGCTCGAGATCAGGAGCACCGCGAGCATAGTCCCGACGGCGAGGCTAAAGCCCCTTATCCCTCGTCTTCGTGCCGAGCCGTCCCTTCTTACTCGTGCCTGGGACCACGGCATCGCTGGTGAAACGTCTGAAAAAACACACTGTCTTGAACCGGAATTTGGGATCGGGCCCATCGTCTCCATCGTCCCCGCTCCCTTCTATCGACCTCGTTGAGGTCGGTTGCCCAGGCGGGTCGCCCCAGGCGGCTGAGGCTATGCCCGACGAAGCTGCATGTCAAGGCGGGGAGCGCCCATCGCCTTCCCAATTGCAACGCTCCACCATGTGCCGACGCGACCGCCGCGTGATCCATAAGCCCGCCGTGCGTGGGTGACTTGGCCGGACTATCCCGTAAGTTCTGTACCAAATCTGTCCCGACGCTAGGGCGCTCTCTATGTCGGCACAGACGTCGAAATAGTTGACGCATATCTCGTAGCGCCGGCTAAGGGAGTCGGCCCGAGCGTTCCATAAGGCGGAAATCTCTACCCGGCAGTGCATTCCGTATGGGCCACGCGGCCGTTCGAGACTCTTGTGGAATGTCGCTGACTTCGCGCCCGCGGCACACCATATGCGACGCCCCTACATGATGGTGCCAGAGAGGGCTCGACGGAGCCACATACATGCGGGGTTCTGTCCTTGGGAGGCCTAACTATGAGTAAGGGTCCTGAGTCTCGCATTCGTTGCGCTTCTGGTTGGCGGCTGCGTACATCGCGCCACCGCCAGTCATCGTGGCCTCCGTTTATCCTCGGCGAATCGGTATTCAAAAACAGTCGTCCTTCGACGTAACCGAGTTCACGCAACCTCGCGCGCAAGCCCTGGAGTAGGTCCGTGTACCCTTCAGCAGATCCCGGACCGAGAAACCCGATCTGGTAGACCTTCCCTGCCTGTTGGGCCTCTGCGGTGAGCGGCACGGCAAGGAGCCCGCCTGAGACCAGCGCCCTGAAGGTCCGCCGCTCCATCGATGGCTCCTGCCGAACGCCGTCTCCGAATCGGGGGCCATACGGGGCTTGGGGAAGCCGGGTCGGGTCCATGCAGGAGCCCTCCTTACAGGCTGGGCGGAGTGTAGCAGAGCGCTCCGCGGAGCGTGGGGCTAGGTGAACTCCCGGCCCACTCGCCGCTGTCCTGTGGATTGTCCTGCGTGACTTTCTCGCGGAGCCCGCGCACGGGCGAGGCACGAGGGGATACACGCGTGGGTCCACAGGTGGAACGGCGGGTGAAGCGGGAGAGGGAACTACTTCTTGGCAGGAACGCGCTTCGCTAGCTCCGAGCCTTTCTGTTGTTGCTGCTCTGTCTCCTGGGCCTTTCTCGCCGCTGTGAAGAAAATCAAAAGCCGTCCGCGACTGACTCCACGCTCGCTTCTCGGCCGTCACGAGCGATCACGCTTTCAATTACTTCCTCAAGATGCTCTGGGGTGAAAGGTTTATGGAGGATGGGAATGAGCGCGCCGTCGTGCTGGCCTAGAAAACCTCGAGTCGGTCTCTCGGCGGTCATAATGACCACACGAGAGGCAAGGTGCGGCCACTCGCGTTCGATGCGTCGAAACAGTTGCTCGCCGTCGATACCGGGCATCCGAAGATCACTCACGATGATGTCATAGCTTTGTCCAGCAAGGCCTTCGAGGGCCTCCTGTCCGTTCACCGCAGCCTGGACGTGGTAGCCATCCTGGCTGAGGAGGATGGCGAGCGGCTCCCGGAAGTCTGCGTCGTCCTCGACCAGCAAGATGCGATAGGCCATCCCGCGCGCCTCCCCCATGTGCGTGTCGTGGTTCGCGGAGCTTACGCGGGGGCAAAGAATATGCCGACACGGAAGATAGGCTAATGCGGCGTCTTGGGACCGGATTGCCCCCTCATCAGGCTTGCCATTGTGTCAGGTCCATAACAGACAGTAAGCGTTACCGAGTAGGCACGACCGGACGCAACCGCCCAGTCACCCGCCCGTGCATTGTCAACGTGCGCGGAGACCGTTGCCACGAGCCGCCTATTCCGTGCGACGGCGCGGCGAGCCGTGGAAAGGAGAAAATGCCATAAGCTACTGATGGATAGCCTTCATGTCTGCCCTCGTCTCCGCGCCCATCACTGGTCCTCGCCGCAGGAAGGTCTGGCTGGGATTGTAAAGGAATACGACAGGTCGATAGAAAAGACCAACCGGTTATTCTTGTCTTCCTCGCTGCATGGGGGCATGCTCACCCAGCCCTCACTTCGGCCTCCTACGCCGGCGCTTTTGATCGTTGAGGCCATCGTGACCGGCTTGGCGTATCTGCAAGTGGAGCGAGGTCACCATGACCGGCTTGGTGTCTGAATCAAAGGCCCGCTGTCTCGAGAACCGAAGGCTCTTGGCCGACTCGCGTTTCCTTGTCGCGAGCAGTCGTCGTCTCTTGAATCCCGCGTGGGTCATCGCCGGCGCTTCTGATGGCATCGACCTTCATGTCACCGTCCGCGAACGCCTTGTGAGCGGTTGGCTCTTTCCAGCACCGCACAAAGTGTGGGCCGGGAAAGGGACCGGGCACATCTGCGTCATCTGCGGGACCAGCATCGCACCGTCCGAAATCGAGAACGAAGTCGTCGGACCTACGACGGTCTGGGCCCACTTGCCGTGCTACTCGATCTGGCGCAAAGAATCAGAGGCTCACAATGGGGCGACTGGGACGGACGGGGCCGAGTACCTCGCGGATGTACGCCAGATCGTGCGTGACCGATTCGGCAATGGGACCCTATTCGTCCTCCCGTACGACAAGTCCTGGACCGGACGAGGCGTGAGTGACATTTGCGTTGTGTGTAACAGGCCGATCTTTGCCGCGGAGTCGTCGCAAGAAGTCATCGGAGTGCGGCGTGCGCATGTGCATCTCGTGTGCTACCGAGCATGGCTCCTTGAGTCAACGGCGATTCAGCAGCTAAGGGACCGGGCCTCGGCACAGCCTCTCGACGGCGACTCTGGCTAGGGGTACGCTTCGCCGGACTATGCAGCGCGAGCGATCACGTTTGAGACTACTTGCCGGATCTGCTCCCGCGTAAATGGCTTGGTGAGGATGGGCACCGTCCCGCCATACTGCGCCAGGAATGCTCTACTCAGTCGCTCCGCCGTCATTGAACACGAACCGAGGAGCGAGGCGCGGCCAGCCGTGTTCGATGTGGCGATAGAGCACCTCGCCCGTCATCTGCGGCATCCGCATTTCCCGGCGGACGGCACATTGCTCGTCAGGTAACGCTCGATGTCCCGCCTCCATGCGAGTCATGCCCGCGTACGGGTCCGTGCTCCTGACGCGATGAGCGCGCGAATCCTCATGCGAATGGTCTGTTCGTCCATTGGCGGGCCACTCTTCGAGCCATTGTCGCGCGAGGCCGTTGCGCCAGCAAATGTTCATATGAACTAGGAAACCTGGCTGAATTACGGCGAAGCCGATGGCGACTGAAAGTCGCGTTTGATTCCTTTCTAGGACCCCTGTTGTATCCCCCGTTGTATCCCCTGCTGTATCCCCCGTTGTATCCCCCGTTGGTATCCCCCGTTTGTATCCCCCCGCGGGACCCGCTTTTCCCATGGGTACCGACCACCGGAACCCGGTGACAGAGGCGACCCAGAACGCCATGTCGTAAGAGACGGCCGCAAGCGCAATGATATTTACGACGCTTCAAAGTGCAGTGCTCTAAAGAAAAGGTAGGAGTCCGTTCCGTTCTGTTCCGTTCCGTAACGCTGCCTGCGACACACTGACAAAATTCCCTTTCGCATTTCCTGACTTGTTTTTGCAGCGAAGTCATCGTACCTCAGAAGGCGGGCGAGGCTCCGGCCCGTCGTGAGCGGAATTGTTCCCAGGCGAGTCGGTGTGAGCGCAGAAAGGACGTCGACGTGAGTAGTGAGCAGAATGCACACGATTCTCATCGTCCGTCTCATCGCATTCGCTGGCGGTCGCGGCAGCTACGCACGCCCTGGAGATTCAAGGCACGCGGCACCAGGAGGGGCTCTGACACATTCGATCCACAACTGACTGCGAGCCTCGGCGACCTCTGGGGACTGCCTTCTGAGTCAGCGGTCGCAGCGCTCTTGGGCAGCTGCCTGATAGACGTCAACTCTCTCAGCGTGCCCGCGTGGTCCTGGAGAGCAACCAACCTCCGCAGGGCGCTACGTGTCGCTCATTGGGCCAAAGGACGACCTCGGCCACTCACGCGATCATCCTCCGGCGCCGCCACACGGCGCCCCGAGGCGGGTCGGCTCGGCCGTCCGGCAGCCAGACACACGACTCCTGCGCGTGACTTCTCCAGAACATCTGGAGATGCTCCGGCCAGCGAGGAGGGTGCTGCCTCTGACGGCGCCGACGGCGGTGACGCGAGCACCGCGGCGGCGTCCAGCAGCGGCCCGAGTCCCTCCCTGCCGTCGCCTGCTCCGAGTCCGGCCCACCCTCCCCTCCCCGTTGATCCCTGGCTGACCGCACCCCATACTGCTCCGCGCTTGTCCGCCTTGTTCGAGGAGTTTTGTCACTTTCTCCGGGTCGAGCGAGAGGCGACCCCACGGACGATCCAGACGTACCAGTGGTGTTTTGGTGACTACCAGGCGTTTGTCATGAAGCAAGTGGGAGGCACGGTGTTCGTGACGCACTTCACGGCGGAAACGTGTCGGAACTACCAGTACGACCTATCCGGGCGCGGGCTCAAGAGCAACACCATCCGCGTCCGTTTGGCCACGCTTGGGAGCTTCGGCAAGTGGGCCGTGCGCCGTGACAAGCTGGTCCGAAATCCTCTGGATCAGCTGACGCGTCCGCGTCGTAGGTCACGGGTGCCCGCCGTGCCCACGTGGAAGACAGTTCAAGCTCTGCTGCAGCAATGCACGTTACGCGAACGCGCGATTCTTACGCTGATGGCCCATGGTGGGCTCCGCCGTGGTGAGGTGGTAGCGCTCGATGTCGGAGACGTCGCGCCCGATTTCGGGTTGCGTCGAGTCAAGGGCAAGGGCGGTCATGAGGTGCCGGTCGTCTTGCCGGCGCCGGCTCGTGCCATCCTTCGCGAGTATCTCGCCACCGAGCGAGGGGGCGCCGCTACCACGGCGCCCCTCTTCGTGGTCACGTACAAGCGGCAGAGTGACCAGCGGGTCGAACGACGGATCAGTGGGCAGCGGCTCTGGAAGCTCGTCAAGGCAGTCGGGACGCGGGCTGGCATCCCCGCGCTGCACCCGCACGCTTTTCGGCATGCCTGTGCTATCGAGTTGCTCCGTCGGACAAAGAATCTTCGGGTCGTCCAAGAACACTTACGGCACGAGGACGTCCAGACGACGACGGGCTATACCAAGATCACGCAGCAGGACGTCCAGCAGGCGTTGGAAACGTTCGACAACGACGGGGAGTGAAAAAAGGATTCACATCCCTCCCCCCAGGGGAACTAAACTTCGGGGCGAAAATCACCACGAAATCGCCGTGGTGGCCCCAACGGGATTCGAACCCGTGTTTCAGCTACGATCACGTTTTCGCCACGTTTCTCCGATACTTGTGGGACAAAGCGGCGTTAGGAGTCGGCGCGATTAGAACACGTAGCCTCAAGGTTTTTCAAAACCGCGGCGCCAACCACTAGACAGCGACCCCGAGCTCGTCAGAAAGCTGAAGGCGCCAGCAACTCCCCTCCCAAACTCGCTCGACAAGCCCACCGAGTGTTTCTTCCTCCGGGGGAGTCTAGCGGGTTTTGCCGCGCCTTCTCCGGCATCGTCAATGCGGCGTGATACTCTCCGACTCGGGCGCGTACGCTAAGACATGACAGACGAAGTCCAGTACCTAGCTCTCGGCAGAGACCCAGAGCACTATGGTCTGCTCCCCTCGCAAGCCGTAGACCTGTGGTGCTCGGTCTCTATCGTCGAGGCCACAGGCCATCCACCTCGTCGCAGCCGGCTAACGCCTCCGGCTCACCGCGGCGGCCCTCGAAAACCAGACGGCCGCTGGTGAAGCCGGTTGTTAGCCAGCCCGCGGGTACAGTCCGGAGCCATGCATAAACAGTTTAGTCTAGGGAGATGGGTAACAGTCGTCTATCACTGAGGGGTACCGCAGGGGAGCGCTTCAGCTCGAAAGCCAAGAGGAGAGTTCCGTCTGATTCGGCCGGTCCACCGGTCGATTGACGGCGGCGGTCTGTCTGGCCTAGCATGTGGCTCACTCGGGCCGGCTCGCTCGACCCGCGAGAAGGTCGCTGATGTGCACTGTGGCATCGGCTCCTGCGGCGTTCCGCGTCCGAGTCTGGCACCTTAGGTCACGGGGATGGGACCCATGGACGGAGCGACCGCTGCCGGAGGGCGTTCGTGTTGCCTATCCTCTCGGTGGAACTGATGGAAGCGCCTGTCGAGGCCGTCGAGTCGCCGCAGGCCGGCGCCCAGATGGTACGCCAGGCCTACAAGCTGGTCGTGGACCTGATGAAGCCGAAGCCGTGCGTGTACTGGACGGACCTGCTGGTGTGCGCCGCCCTGGGCTGGGGCACCCTGCTGATCGGCGCCAGCGCGCACGGATGGCTGGCGGTGGCCTGTTTCATCGCCTCGGCGCTGGCGCTGTACCGCGCCAGTCACTTCATCCATGAGCTGACTCACCTCAAGGCGGGCTCGGTCCCGAACTTCGAGGCCGGCTGGAACGTCGTAATCGGGGTGCCGCTGCTGCTGCCCAGCTTCTTCTACGTCGGGGTGCATCACCTGCATCATGCCCGGTCGCGTTATGGCACCGCCGAGGATCCCGAGTATCTCCCGCTGGCGCACCGATCACCATTCAACCTGGTGGTGTTCCTCATCGCCGCGGCGCTCCTTCCCGTGGCCCTGATCGGCCGGTTCCTCATTCTGGCGCCGCTCTCGCTGCTTCACCAGACCCTGCGTGAACTCACCGTGACCCGCGCCTCGGCGCTGGCCATCAACCCAGCCTTCCGGCGCCGCTGGCCCACCGGACAGGACCTGGTCAATTTCCATCGCCAGGAAATTGCCGCCACCGCCTGGGCCTTCGTGCTGGCCGGACTGCTGCTGACGCACATCATTCCCTGGCACGGCTTCTTCTACGCCGTGGGGATTGCTGCGACAGTCGGATTCGTCAACCAGATCCGCACCGCCGCGGCCCACCTGTTCGAGAACGAAGGCGGCGAAATGACCATCGAGCAGCAGCTGCTCGATTCGGTGAATGTGCCCGGCAACCCGCTGATCACCACCCTGTGGGCCCCGGTGGGGCTCCGGTTCCACGCCCTGCATCATCTGCTGCCGGGGCTGCCCTATCACTCGCTGGGTGCCGCCCACCGCCGATTGCTGGCCGAGCTACCGGCCGATGCGCCGTACCGCCAGACCGTGGTGAGCGGACTCTGGCCGACTCTGGTCCAACTGTTCAGGAGCAGCGCCCGCAGCGGTGGCGCTGCGCCTGTTCCCGCCGGGACGCCGTAGGAACCAGCAGAAGCTACTACGAGACCGCGCTCCATCCAGCGGCACATCGCGCGGCGCCCGCGTCGACGCCGCCCGGCTCCCCCTCGCGCCGGGCGGAGAAACGCTTTTGGCTGACTGATATCATATCTCCGAGGGCTGGGGAATGAAACGCGACTTTCACTCCCCCCGGCGACCTGGAGTAGGCGGGAACCGCTGGGCTTAATCTAGCCCGAGAGTCATTCCGCTGACTTCAAGACATGGGAATCCTGTGGGAATCGACGTGGGAATCTCGTGAGAAAATGGGAATCGGACGGGGCTTTCCTGGGGCCGGGGTCGGTCCCAGTGAGCCGCGAACTTGGAGTTGAAGATCAGCCGCCCGTTTGTACCCATGATTCAGCCTTGAGACGGCGACCGCAATGTACCTAAATTATCAAGATCTCAGACCCCATTTGCTCGGGTCTCGTCGGTTACCGGCCCACCTTCGGGCTCGGAACCGTCGACGCTCCTTTTGCTCGGCTCTGGTCTTGCAGGCCTGGCCGGAATGGCGTGGAGACGGCACCGCCGCAAGTAATCGCATCATCGACGGATAGGCGGAGTTCACGGGAGACTCAGGCACATCTCCCCGGCTCCTGACTCCGCCCATGTTCGCCTGCCGCTCCTACCTTTGTCTCTTCAGGACCACATTCCCGGGGTTCATACCGGCGAACTGACCCTTCATTTCGTCCCCTGAAACCGTTAGATAAGCTGTGATCCCTTTCGGGTAGACGAAATACACGTTGTTGCTTTTCACAAGCACCGTGACCGCGCCTGAGCGATCGACGGGAGCCCCGGTGACGATCATGTCGCCTGTTGCCTTGGACCCCCTCTGGCTGAGGGTCATCGTGATCTGGCCACTGCCCAAGCTCGCGTTTTGGTACGCCCATGTCCCTTGCCACCTCCCGGAAACGTCCGCGCCGGTCTGCGCCGCCGCCGCACTCGCGCAGATCGTGTCGCCAAGCGCTGCGAAACCGCCCAGCAGAAGCGCTGTGATTCTCATGGTGGCTCTCCTTGTCCGCTGGAAGGACGTTCACTGCAGTCAACGCCGCCGGATGGCTCTTGTCCAAAAGTCCACATCATGGCGGGTCCCGGTGGTTAGCGACCCCCCTTCGGGCTCCGACGTGCGCGGATCGTCCCGACCGCGCCCGCGACCAGCCGCGGGTTGGTGTGGAATCGCACGCTGGGCCGCCCGCCACCAGGGGTCCCTCTCGTTCAACCTCAAGACCGCTAAAGCACTCGGGTTGACCATTCCTCCGTCGCTGCTGGCCCGGGCAGACGAGGTCATCCAATGATTTCGAGGCGGGCATTCCTTGGCTCCCATGGACGGATGCCGAATGGGACTGGATTCGGACGGTGCTACCGCCGGTCCAGCCCAACGCAACCCCCGCGCAACCTGGAAGACACGCGCGGGGTCACGGATCGCCTGCAACCCGCGAGAAGATTTGGTGGACCTAAGTGATGCTGAACTTGACAGGTGGTCGGCCCCGTAGAGGCCATCTAACCTCGCCTGCCGCCGCTTCATCCCATCTGCACTAGGCAGCGCGGGGCGGCCTTACCTGCGCGCAGCGGGCGGCCGCGCGCCGCGCCAGCGTGAACGCGGCGGCGACAACGCCGGGGCGCCGCGTCCGCCGGTAGGGATCGTCCGCGGGCAGCTCGTCGAGCAGCCTGCGGTGCAGCGCGCCGAGGCTGTGGTAGGGGACGGTAGGCAGGTAGTGGTGAAGCGCGTGGTAACGCAGCCCAACCGGCGCCGCCAGCACGCTGAGGAACCGCCCGTCGAGTGTCACCGAGTCGAGGAGCTGTCCAAGCGCGTCTGTCGGCTGCCCGTCGCTCTCGTAGCGGTGGGCCGCGAGGTTGCGCGCCTGGTTGAGGACCAGCGCCCCCACGAGGACAACGTACCACTGCAGGAGCCACTGGACAGGCAGTTGGCCCCCCACGACGGCGGTCGCCACCAGCCACACCAGGGCGGCCGCGGCGGCCTCTTGCGCCATCCACCGTGCGGCGTCCCGACCCCGGGGGGCGGGGCGCCGGTAGCGTGGGTTGAGGGCGAGCGTCGAGAGGCGGGCCACCACGTAGCGGCGCAGCGGCGGGATCACCCATGACAGTGGTCCCAGCACGCCCCAGCGGACGGGGAACATCGGTACCTCCACCGCCGGCACGAGCAGGAACCCGAGGTGTCTGAGCGGGGTTGAGCGCGCCAGGGGTAGGTACTCTGGGTCGTTCCAGGTGCCGAAGCTCGCCTGCCGGTGGTGGTCGAGGTGGGAGCCCACGTACGTGAGGCTCGGGGCCAGGAACGGCACGCCGACGACGACGTTCCACGCGAGCTCGAAGCCCGGCAGGCCGCCCCGCCTCTGGTGGGCGATCTCGTGGACGAAGATGGCGGCCCGGAAGAGCGCTACCATCGCGACAAGCGTCGAGGCAAGGTGAAGCGGTGCCCCGAAGGGCGCCCGAGTCGACACCGCGAGTGCGGCCCAGCACACGGCCGCGGTCGCGAAGAGGTCGCTCCAGTAGATCCAGGCTCGTGGACGAAACGCGTCCCCGAATCGAGGGCGGACGTCAGTAATCGTGAGGCGGGCGCTAGGCCGGGTTTCCGTCATGCCGATCCCGACGTCCTCGACCGGCCAGGCCCCGCGTCCGTAGTATCGAGGGCCTGTTCGACCCGACGCGCGGCCCGCGCGAGCCGCTGCTTCGCGAAGTCCTCCTCGCTCAACTCGACGCCGAAACAGTGCGGCGAGGCGGCGCGGAATCCGTGGCGCTCAGCCAATGCGCGCAGATACTCGGCCTCGGCCGGGTCGAGCTTGTCGCCGATGCTGTGGTCCCGGTCGTCGCCCTCGAGGGCGAGCAGCACCGTCTCGGCGAGGCAGCCGAGCAGGATGCCGGGCCGGAACCCCAGCAGGTTGGGGCCGAAGTGGACGGGCTCGGGCAGCTCGACGAGCCCACCCTCGAAGACGAGGACGTCATCAAGACTCTCCATGACCTCGCGCGCCACGTTGGCCGGCCGCGCCACGTCGCACACGACCGCGCCAGCCTTGAGCGCGTCCGCCCCGATCAGCGCCACCTGCGAGTTAGTGGCCACGAACACGAGGTCCGCGGCGCGCGTCGCCCGGAGATCCGTGGTGCAGGCGATCGGTGCCTCGAGGCCGGCGGCCGCGAACACCGCCTCGACGGTCTGGGCGAGCCGCCCGTAGCCCTCGTCGTCGTGCGCGACGAGGCACTCGTGAAGGTCGCGCGCCAGCGAGACCTGCGTGGCCGGCAGCTCGACCGGAGGGGTCGTCAGTAGCGGTCGCAGCACCCGTCGGAGCTGCTGGTCGATCGGCGGTGCCGGTGAAGCCGAGAGCACGGTTGTCGCCTCGGCGCGGTCGATCAGGCGGGCGTAGATCTCACCCGCGAGGATGCGGCAGCGCGCCAGCGCGTCCCGGCTCCTCTGGTTGCCGACGAGTGTCAGCCCGGCCACGCGGTCAGCGAGGAGCAGGGAGGCGAGACGGCCGATAGCCCCTGTCGCCCCCACCACGGCCGTCTGCATGGCCGGGAGCGAGAGCCCGAGGCGCCGCGTCACGGCGGTGATGCCCTCGAGGGCCATCACCGCCGTGAGCCCGTTGCCGCTGGTGACCGCGATTCCCTGACCGACCAGGCTCTGGCCCCCCTTGCTGACGATCGATGTGAAGCCACCCAGGCCCACGATCCGGACGCCCTGGCTCCGCGCCAGAGCCAGCGCGTCGGCCAGCACCGGCA
>WNFT01025732.1_pt1 | contig 11191 bp, 12 predicted proteins | sample 5400191 | NCBI WGS metagenome assembly WNFT01 (sample SAMN13153359, study PRJNA577476) | soil metagenome | isolation source: 80 cm saprolite under Madrone tree | place: USA:California | collected 2016-06-14
CCTCGGATCCCGGAATCGCGGGCAGCGCGGGTTTGTAACCATAGATGCCGCGAATGATTGCCAGATCATGGTTGTGTATCGGCGACTTCAAGAGCTTTATGCGGAGTTCGCCTGCGCCCGGTTCTGGAATTTGCGCCTCACCCAGGTGGACGACGTCGGCGGGGTCACCGAAAGAATTGATCAGAACGGCACGCATGTACTCTCCTTTGCAAATCGAAGCCGGCTGTCCGGCGGGCTATCGACGCTTGGTGGCGGGACTTGCACCATCAGGGCGAATTGCACCTCCGGTGCGGGAGGGCCGCTCCGCCAGCGTCGTTCTCAAGCGCTCTTTCAAGTTCCGGAGAAAATACGCGGCGAGCGGCTCGGCCCGTTTGCGACAAACGACTTGATTGCGGCAGTCGCATCGTTGCTCGCCATGACCGGACCGACCATTTCGAGGGTGGTCCGGTCGGCAGCGCTCACGCCCTCGTTCTCCCAAGTGCGAAGTATGGCCTTCACAGCGTCGTAGGCTTTTGTTGGACCAGCTGCCAACCGGGTTGCGAAAGCTTCTGATTCACTTTCGAAGGCATCGGCAGCTAACACGCGATTGACGATGTTCCACTTCTCGAACGTCTCGACATCGTAGAGCGCGCCGGCGGTCGCAATTTCGAACGCGCGCGTGCGACCGGCCCGGGAGGCCACACGCTGCGCGCCGCCGGCAAGTGGGAAAATCGCCAGCAGAGGCTCGAGAAAACCGATCTTGGTGCCTGCGGCTGCCCAAAGATGATCGAATGCGAGCGCAAACTCCAATCCGCCGGAGGAACATACACCATGCACTGCAGCTATTGTCGGCAACGGAAGCGCTTCAATCGCCTGTATTAGCTCGATATATTCCCTGATGACCGACAGCATGGCATCGCCAGGTTGCGACAGCATTTCTTGGACGTCCGCTCCAAGGGAGAAAACCGCTCCCTCCGCCCTCACAAGAACGGCGCGAACGTCGGGCTTCCCGGCTTGCGTGAGAGCTTCCTGCAGTCCGCGGAGCACGGCCCGGTTCATTCGGTTGCCGTCCGGATTTGCCAACGTGACAATCAGGAGTTCGTTCTTGCGCGCCGTGCGTACCTGTTCGGTCGACATCGACAACTCCCTGAAAATTATTTGAGGATCGCCCCTCGATGAACGAGCGCATTAGACGACCAAGCTTCCCTGCGTAAGGGACATGCCCACGCACAATTTGCAGGAGCTACCCCGCGACCTTTATAAGTTCAATTTTAGGACTAAATCAAGTTCAATAACAAGACTAAAAATTTGAAACAATATCGCGCACCGCAAGCAGGTTGATAAAACACCTAGCAATCTCAATGGATTGCTGGGCTTTTGTTTTTGGAGTTGGAACCCACTCAATAACATCAATGACTTAGCTTAAAGGCTCAACTCACCCCGCAACCACACCCGCATCGCAATGCGAGTGAGGCCAAAAGATCCCGCCAGCCCTCGCCCTCAAACTTGCCGACGCCGCTCGCAAGAACGACATCACTGTGGTGCTCGGTCTCTCGGAGCGCGACGACGGTAACCCTACATCTCGCAGTGGTTGATCGGCCCCGAAGGCGAAACCATCGCCAAGCGCCGCAAGCCGCGACCAACCATGCGGAGCGGAAAGTGTTCGGCGAAGGCGACGGTAGCCACATTGCGGTGCATGAACGACCCGACATCGGGCGGCTCGCCGCGCTTTGCTGCTGGGAGCATCTGCAGCCACTCACCAAATACGCCATGTACGCCCAGAACGAGCAGGTCCATGTCGCTGCGTGGCCGAGCTTCTCGATGTACGAGCCGTTCGCCCATGCGCTCGGGTGGGAAACGAATAATGCGATCAGCAAAGTCTATTCTGTCGAGGGGCCGCGCGTTATGTTGGCGCCGTGCGCGGTGATCTCGCAGGAGATGGTGGACGAAATGTGCGACACCGAAGACAAGTAGCCGAGAGGATTGGTAGGGGAGTCAATGAAAGGCCAGGCGCAGCGGCCGCCGCATCCGGCAAGGTCATAAGCATTGCGTCCATTGCGGAACTCGGTGGTTCCCGTCCTGCCATGCGGCGCCGAACTCTGCACTTTTTCTCTGTGATCGAGTAGATCCGGCTACCATTTCTCGATCCACGGCCGCAACACAATCTCGAACGCCCACGTCGACCTATGCTGGCGATGCAGTTGCAGATAGGTCTCCGCGATACGATCAGGGTCGGCCATATTGTCGTCGACCGTCGCGCCCGCCAGCCAGTGCGTGCGGGTCCCATCCTCCTGCGCCCGGCCGATGGCGGCATCGATCGGCACATTCGCCACGTGAATCCCCTGCGGCATCAGCTCTCGTGCCATGCTCTGCGCAAGTCCTGACTTGGCATGACACGCCATGGCAAAGGCGCCGCTCGACGGGAAGCCTTTGAGGGCCGCGCTGGCATTGGTGAAGATGATCGTTCCTCTTGCGCCGTTGGTGTCGGGCTCGTTTCCAAGCATCAGTCGAGCGGCCTGTTGACCCACCAGAAACGCGCTGAAAGCGGCGTTGCGAACGGTCTCGAGCGCCATGGCCGGGTCGGCTTCGATGATCGTCTTGCGGAAAATGCCGGGGACGCGGCCATCGATATTATGCACGACCAGCCTCGGCGTGCCGAAGTCGCGGACCACATGGTCGAATAGCCCCGCCACCCCCGCCGGATCGCTCGCGTCGCAGGCGTATCGGCGCACGCCGTGCTCCTTCTCAAGAATCTCAAGGACGGCTTTGTCGGGATTCCGGGCGGCGGCGGCAACACGCATGCCGCTTTTCGAGAACAGCCTGGCACAACTTGCGCTGATGCCCGGGCCGCCTCCGACAACAAGCGCAACGTCTTGGACAGAGGGGTTGTCGGATTGGGCCATTGGATCCACGCTGTGTCTCGAGGGAATGTTTGTCGTTCCGCGCCATTGTGAAAGGCGGTGTCGCTTGTAAATTATATGATTGTTGTCATATGATGACAACGGGCCGTTGGGAGGCTGGACCTCGCGCGGCGTCAACCTGTACTCGAGGTTACGATGACCAGGCTGCGCATTTTCTCCTACCTGCCAAATCCGAGAGTGTGGAAGGCGACCATTGCGGCACGGTTTTGTGGCGTGGAGCTCGAAATTCGCGGCGCGCCCGCTGGCGAATTGAAGGGATGGCTCTGGGACTATGATGCCCGGCCGCTGGCCGAGGGCGAAGCGGATGCCTCGATCGCGAGAGTCGGCCGGACCGGGCTCACCGGCGCGCAGCTCTTCAAGACGGACGCCTTTCTGCAAGCGCAGCCGTTCGGCAATGTTCCCGCAGCCTTCGCTCCGGACGGCAAGACGGGGATATTCGAATCCAACAGCATCATGCGCGCGGTCGCCCGTCTCGGGCAATCAAGCTTTCCGCTCTACGGGCGCGATGCCTTTGAAGCCTCACGCATCGACAGCTTTCTGGACGTCAGCTTGGTCTTCGCGCGGGACTCGCAAATCTACCTGCTCTCGCTGATGGACGGGAGCGTCAACGAGGCGATACAGGCGAGGGCGAGGGATGCCTTTGCGACCTACGCCTCCGGGATCGAGCAGGCGCTGTCGTCCGGCCGCGACGTACTGGTAGGCGAAGATATCTCCCTTGCCGACATCTGTTTTGCGACCGAGTTCGCGCTGTTCATGAACGAGCATCAGCGCGCGGACAAGTTGAAGACGCGCGGGCTGGAAAAGATCCTGCACCGGCACGTCGATCGCGACTATCCGTGCATGACCGCCCACTTCGCCCGGCTGTTGCAGCACGAGAATTTCAGAGCCGACCTGGAGCCGTACGTCAAGAAATTGTCGTCCGCAGCCGCGTCGAGCTAAGCCGCGGCCATTCTCCATTTCCGAGAGGTTATTCCATGAGCGATCAGGTTTGCGTCATCTCGGGTGTCGGTCCCGGAACGGGATCGGCGTTGGCGAAGCGCTTCGCCGAAGGCAGCTATCGCGTTGCGCTGTTGGCCAGAAGCGAGTCTCGGCTCGCCTCGCTTGAGCAGGAATTGGCCGGCGCCAAGGGTTATCCCTGCGACGTGTCCGATCCCGACCAGGTCGAGCGTGCGGCGGCCGCCATCGAGCGCGACCTCGGCCATCCGAGCGTCCTCATCCACAACGCGGTCGGCGGCGCCTTCGGGACATTCCGCGAAATCGATCCCGCGATCCTGAACCGCAACTTTCAGGTCAACACGATGGGGCTGCTCTATCTCGCGCGACGATTTGCTCCCGCCATGGTCGAGGCGGGCCACGGCGCCATCGTCGCCACCGGCAACACGTCGGCGTTGCGGGGCAAGCCTTCCTTTGCCGGCTTTGCCCCGACCAAGGCGGCGCAGCGCATCCTGGCGGAAGCGATGGCGCGTGAGCTCGGTCCGCAGGGCGTGCACGTTGCCTACCTCATCATCGATGCCGTGATCGACCTTGCCTGGACGAGGGAGCGGTTCAAGGGTCGGCCCGACGAGTTCTTCATCAAGCCTCAGGCGATTGCGGCAGAGGTCTGGCACATTGTGCATCAGGATCGCAGCGCCTGGTCGTTTAATGTCGAAGTGCGCCCCTTCGGTGAGGCTTGGTGAACGATTCGCGAGGCCTCAGACGTCGTGGCGATTTGAATTCGCCGGATCGAGACAGGATCGCTTCGGCGAATTACTTGTCGTCCTCGACGCCCGCACGCAGCATGGAAAGAATCTGCTTCGCGATGGCGGCAGGCGTATCCCGCTCCTTCTTGAACCAGAAAAGAGACCAAGACAGGGCTCCGATGACGGAGAGAGCTCAATGAATATCTTTTCGTACTCGTCGCGTAATGCAATGACTCTTGCCTTGATGCTCTCGGGGTAGTGCCAAGGAGGCATCACGAAGAGCGCCTGGTTCGCTCTCCGCCAATCGAGCAAGCCGGTCGTATGCGCAATGCAAGCTGTCTCCATGCGCTGCCACGGGTCCGTCTTGTCCGCGATCGCACTTTTGACTCGATCGACTAGTTCGACCCCGCCCTTCTCCCAGACGGCCCATAACAGCTCTTCTTTCGATTCGAAATGATAGTAGACGGAAGCGGGCTGCATCTCCGCCGCCGCAGCGATGTCCCGCATCGAGGCGCCGTCGAAACCCTGCCTGTTAAAGAGTCCCTCCGCCTCGGAAATGATCCGAGCTTTGGCTTGCGCCCCCTTCGTCAAAACGGCTCCGTCGCCGGTCATCTTCTTGGCCCCCCTCGACTTTTTGGCCTTCATCGATGTCCCGATAGTCATGTTCACAAATCCCGTCTGGAGGGCTTGATTTTCTAACGACCGCTCGATAAAAATCTAACGAACGTTCGACAAATTAAAGCATAAATGAGGAAACGTCACGATGCCCGTTCCTAGCAGGTTGGACAGATTCATCGAAACGGACAAGCAGAAGCATTTCCACCGGGATTTCATGGTGGGGTGGGAAGTCTACGAGACCTGGGAGGAAGCAACCGTCGGGCAGAGCGGCCCGGGCCTGCGGACGTTCAAGATCACGGAAGAGGACATACTCGACTACAACCGGGCCTGCGGGGAGACCGACCCTTTGATGGTCGATCCGGAATATGCCGGCAAGCACTCTCCTACCGGCGAACTCCTTCAGCATCCGGTCTTCGTCACGACGATCGCCTTCTACAGCCTGGGCGAGAAGGGAATCGGGACCTGGATCCGGACGCCCGGCGCCCGCAATCCGCAGCAACGCATCGAGATCATCGAGCCGTTCCGTTACGGCGAAATCATCACCACGACCGTGACGACCGCCGACAAGTTCACCCAGCGCGGCAAGCCGTATATCCAGATGCTGCTCGATTTCCGCAACGAAAAGGGCGTCCTGAAGGCGCGCTGGTGGTGCTCGCTGATACTTCCGGAGACACGCGCCGATGTAGCGCGCTTCGCCAACGCCTGATCGAGGAGTTCGCAAAATGTCAATCACGTTCAAGAATGTCGAAACCGGGTTCAAGTTTCCTCCGGTCGTACAATCCTACGTTCAATCCGCCATCGATCACTACGCACTGGCCTCTCTCGACATGAATCCGGTTCATACGAACGAGGAATGGGCTGCGCGCGCGAAAGTGTTTGGCATTCCCGAGACGGTCGGTCACGGAATGATGACGATGTCGACGCTTGCGTCCGTCGTCACTCGTGCATGGGGCGTGATCGGAAAAGACGGCGGGTCCATTCGCTTCGTCGATGCCAAGTTCACGAAGCCCGTCAAGGTGGGCGAGACCGTAACAGCTACCGGCACGGTCAAGCGGAAGCATCATCACGGACCTGGAAAGAACTGGGTTCAGATCGCCGTCGAGGCGAAGGATTCCACTGGCGATCTCATCGGGCTCGCCGAGGTCGGATACAACCTCCCTGATTGAGGCGAGCGGGGCCGGGAGGTCAAGCCCTCGTCGGCGCGGCTCTTTCGGCCCCAAGCAACGAGCGCAGAGCCGTTCGAGATTAAACAATCCGGGGAGGTCGTCATGCCCAGCAGAATTGGCGATGCGCTGCATTGGTACGCCACCTATACGCCTGACAAGGTCGCCCTCGTTTCATCTTTGGGAACGCAGACCTATTCGCAGCTATGGTCTCGCGTCTGTCGTCTGAGCAGCGCTCTGACCCGGCTGGGGGTGGAGCCGGGCGACCGAATTGCGCTGCTGATGCAGAACAGCAGTCGCTACATTGAAGTTTACCAGGCCGCGGCGCTGATGGGGGTGGCCGTCGTCCCGCTGAACTTTCGGTTCGTCGCCAGCGAAATCGAATATGTCGTCAATCATTCCGGCGCATGCGCGCTTCTCTTCGATGCGTCCTTCACCGACGTCGTCGAATCGCTTACGGCGAAGCTTCCTTCGGTCGCCGGACGCCACATCGTTACAGACGGTCCTGCAACTTCAGCTGCTCATTCGTACGAGGCGCTGGTCGCATCGGGAAGCGAAACGCCGCCGTCCGAGCCGGCCGATCTGTCTGCCTGCTATTTCCAGGGCTACACCTCAGGTACGACCGGATTTCCGAAAGGCTGCGTCAATCCTCACCGGGAGTTCGCCGACTGCCTGCGCCGCATCGCCACAATCTACAAGATAACCGAAGACGATCGGGAGCTGGTCGCGGCGCCGCTGTTCCACGAGGCGCCAGCGCTGTTCGCGCTGCTGCAGATATTCCGCGGCGGAACCGTGATTGTGACGAGCGACGTTTCGCCGACGAACGTCTTCGCGACGATCGACCGGGAAGCGGCGACGTGGACCTTCATGGTGCCGACCATGTGGGCCTCCATGGTCTCCAGCGAAGAAATAGAGCGGTTCGACCTGGGGTCCCTGCGGCTTCTACTGAGCGGCGGATCACCGCTTTTGACGCATACGAAGGATGCGCTCCTAACGAGGTTTCCTAACGCGGGTCTCAACGAGTTCTACGGCGCAACCGAGGTCGGCCTGGTGACGAATCTGCGTCCGGAAGACCAAAGGCGAAAGGTCCGGTCCGTCGGTCAACCGGTGATCGGGATGTTCATTGAGCTCCGAGACGAGAACGGGAAAGTCGTCGCGAGCGGGGAGGTCGGGGAAATCCATATCGGCGGCGCAACGATCATCCGTGAATACTTCAACAACCCAGCGGCGACGGCCGAAGCGCGAAAAGGCAGTTTCTTCACCTTGGGCGACATGGGGCGCTTCGACGAGGAGGGCTATCTCTACATCGTCGATCGCAAGAAGGACATGATCATCAGCGGTGGCGAGAACATTTTCCCGAACGATATCGAAGAAGTGCTCTACAGGCATCCCGCCATCGAAATGGCCGCCGTGGTCGGCGCACCGGATCCGAAGTGGGGAGAAATCGTAGTCGCGGCGGTGACTTTGAGGGCCGGAAAGTCCGTCGACGAAGCCGAGCTCATTGCTCACTGCAAGAAGCATCTGTCCAGCTTCAAGATCCCGAAGAGGATCGATTTTCGAGATCAGATGCCGTTGTCGTCCTTCGGAAAAATACTCCGACGGGACGTCCGAAAAGCCTACTGGCAACAGCAGGAAGTACAGGTCTAATCCGGGGAGGCAGCCGCATGACACCGACAAGACTCACTTCGGCTGTCCTGTAGATCAACATAGAGATCAAAAAGATGTATACCGGCAAGCATGTTCATCTGCGTCCGCTGCAGCCCGCCTTCATCATGGCATCGACCGGCGAGGCCGTGACATATCGCGAACTCGACGCGCGTACCAATCGGCTCGCGCATCTGTTCCGCAAGTGCGGGCTGAAACGGCTCGATCACTACGCGATCTTCATGGAGAACAACAACCGGTATCTCGAAGCCTGCGGCGCCGGAGAGCGGTCGGGCCTATATTTCACCTGCGTCAACTCCTATCTGACGTCGCCCGAACTCGCTTACATCCTGACGAACAGCCAGTCGCGTATTCTCATCACCTCCGAAGCAAAACTCGACATCGCGCGCGAGGCCATCCAATCCTGCCCCGGAATCGATCTCTGCATCGTGGTCGACGGCCAAAGCGAAGGCGAGCGCATAGTGGGGTTGGAGGCTGCGACGAGACTATTGCCGAGTACGCCTGTCGTCGACGAGAGTGTCGGCACGGCGATGCTATATTCGTCCGGTACGACCGGCCGGCCCAAGGGAATTCTAAGACCTCTCCCGGAGCAGCCGCCCGTCCAGAACCTCCCGGTCTTCGACTTCCTGCACGATCTTTGGAAATGCCGCGAAGGGATGGTTTATCTCTCGCCGGCTCCGCTCTACCATTCGGCGCCGCAGGCGGGGGTGAACCTGACCATCCGTGCCGGCGGCACCGTCATCATCATGGAAAGCTTCGACCCTGAACGCTATCTGCAGCTCGTTCAGCAATGGGGTATCACGCATACGCAACTTGTGCCGACCATGTTCTCCCGCATGCTGAAGCTGCCCGTGGAGGTACGAGACGGCCACGACGTTTCCTCCCTGGAGATCGCCGTGCACGGCGCTGCACCGTGTCCGGCGGCCGTCAAAGACGACATGATCAGATGGTGGGGACCGATCGTTCACGAATATTACGGCGCCACCGAAGGTCTCGGCTTTACCGCTTGCAACAGCGAAGAATGGTTGGCTCATCGGGGTACCGTCGGGCGCGTGATGTTCGGCGACCTCCATATCCTGGACGAGAACATGCAGTCTTGCCCGAAAGGCACGCCTGGCACCGTGTGGTTCAAGACGGGCTCGCCGTTCGAATATTTCAACGATCAAGCCAAGACCAAGGAAGCGCGTTCTGAAGATGGCACTATGAGCACGGTTGGCGATGTCGGCTATGTCGATGATGACGGCTTCCTCCATCTTACCGACCGCGCTACCTTCATGATCATCTCCGGAGGCGTGAACATCTACCCGCAGGAGTGCGAAAACCTGCTGATTACTCATCCCAAGGTCGCCGATGCTGCGGTCTTCGGTGTACCCAATGTCGATCTGGGCGAAGAGGTGAAGGCGGTGGTGCAGCCGATGCCCGGCGTCGAGCCGAGCGCGGAATTGGCGGAAGAACTGATTGTGTTTTGCATCGGATCTCTATCGCGCCAAAAGGTGCCGCGATCGATCGATTTCGAAGCCGAACTCCCGCGGTTACCGACCGGCAAGCTTTATAAGCGCCTTCTGCGCGATCGCTACTGGGGCAATAAGACTTCGCGGATCGTATAGGAGAACCCGTCAAGCTGACCCGCTTCTGCTTTGCGCGGAAAGTGATACGAGATCTTGCCAGAACGCAATTCCGCTCTCCAAGGTAGTCCTAGCTTCGAATTGCGCGCCTGATCGATTGAGGCGGCTGTCCGTAGATGCGGATGAACGCCCGCCGCATGTTCTCCGCGTCGCCGAAGCCAACCGCCTCGGCGATGCGTTCGACAGGTTCGGTGGTCGCTTCTATGCGACCTCGGGCCATATCGGCGCGGAGCCGTTCCACCATACGCGCGGGCGTGGTGCCGGTCTGCGCCCGGAATGCGCGACTGAACTGGCGTCGGCTCATCCCGACGGCTTCCGCCAAATTTTCGAGGGTAAGCGCTTCGGCGATGTGATCGCGGGCGTAGCCGATGGCGGCGGAAATACGATTGTTCTTCGGTGCCAGATCGACAGATCTCGCTGAAGGCGAGCAGCAAATCGCCAATGCGTCGTCGCTCGACATCCGTCCAACAGCCCAGCCGCCGCGAGCGTGAATGCGCCCGTGCAGACGCTCGCCACGCGCCGGCTCCGGTTCGAAGCGTCCACGATGCGGCTTAGCGCGCCGGCGGAAAGGTGTGGCTCGATTGGTCCGCCGATAACGACGAGCGTATCGAGCACGGCATCATCGAGCGACGCAGCTGCAGTAGCCATGCCAAGGCTGTTCGTTACGGCACCCGCATCGGCCGCGAGGATATGGATCCGATAGGCCGGACTTCCCAGCTCGTCATTTGCCGCTTCGAACGCGCCGGCCGGACCTGCGAGGTCAAGCATCTGAAAGCACGGAGAAACATAAAAGCCGATGGTATGCATGGCCGGATCATAGGGAAGTTTGACCTTCCGGTCATATAACCCGGGCTGTAGAGGTTGTCCAGCAGAAGGATACAGCGATGACCCAACCAATCAGCGTGGTGATACCCGTGTACGACGGCGTGACCCAACTCGACTTCACCGGTCCGCACCAGTTTCTCTCGCGCACGCCCGATCTGAACGTTCGAGTGGCTTCCTTGGGCGGCGAACCGGTCACGGCGGACCTCACCTTCTCAAATCTGGAAGACCTGACGGTCATCAAATCGTGTGACGTCCTTTTGGTGCCTGGAGGCGGCGGCTGCATCAACGCCATCGAGAACGATCGATTCATCAAAGAGATCGTCAGGCTTGGAGCGACCGCGCGTTACCTGACTTCGGTCTGCACCGGATCGCTCATTTTGGGCGCTGCCAGACTTATTACCGGACGCCGTGCGGCCTGCCACTGGGCATGGCGCGAATTTCTTCCGGTCTTCGGCGCCATCGTCGACGAGGGCCGCATCGTGAGGGATGGCAATATCTTGTCCGGCGGGGGCGTCACGGCCGGCATCGATTTCGTGCTGGCACTTATCGCGGAACTGCGCGGATCCCGCGCGGCGGAGATGGTCCAACTCGGCTTGGAATATGCGCCCGAACCGCCGTTCAACTCTGGGCGCCCGGACACGGCGCCCGCAGAAGTGCTGGAAGCGGTGAACGCACGCACGGCGGCGGCCTTCGCCGAACGACGTGTGCGTATCGAC
>WNFT01005401.1_pt1 | contig 11190 bp, 10 predicted proteins | sample 5400191 | NCBI WGS metagenome assembly WNFT01 (sample SAMN13153359, study PRJNA577476) | soil metagenome | isolation source: 80 cm saprolite under Madrone tree | place: USA:California | collected 2016-06-14
TTCATACAATACAAATCGTGGCTACTTTAGTCACTATTATCAGCAGATCCCTAAGCGCTCTCTGAAAACAAACGAGTTCTTCAATCGATGCCCTCGGCTTTTGCCCAAAAACGCCGGACGGGTGTGGAAGTTGGGTTAAGGTTCGCTCGAGATAAAAAAAGAGCCGTGAAGCAAGGTTGTGCATTGCTTGATGGCTCTTGAACGGCAACGCTTCATGCGCTGGTGGTGAGGGACGGTCCGGGCGGAGTGGACGACGGAGGTTCAGCGATCGCGGGCCGTCCGGCGTCTTGCGGCCGAACCGCTTGCCGAAGTCCCCGCCGCCGTTCTTTAGGGGCGCTTCCACAAATGGAGCTTTGCAGGACAGTATCGTCGATCTGCTTTTGCAATGGATCGACCGCCAGTTGAATTAGCGCGAGCGTCTCCGCGTAGCGGCAATCCACGGAGCCTACAGAGAACCACGGCGGTATCGCCAATAGAACCCAGCGCAGAATCCTGCTAGCGTCGCGAGCCATACCAGTGACGGTCGACCCAGCATTGAACGCAGATCAAAAGCGTGGAGATCACCAGAGCTGTTACCCCCGTCAGAACTCCGATAAGGACGCTCTTGTGGTAATTCGGGGACAGACGCATAAATCACCTAAATTCGCATTGAAGACATTGGAAGAATTTAGGTGATTTATGCGTCTGTCCCCGAATTCGATTCGCAGCGGGCGTTACCGAGTGAATCGAACGGCCAGTCGAACTCGCAGATCCGGTTGGTGAGGTTATCAGCCATTCCGCCTGTAACTTTAGGTCTTGAAGGCGTATGTTTTCTTGTGAGCCAATTCCATATCCACACATCCGTTCAGGTTATCGTGAACGGAAGAGCCGGACGGATGGCGGCCTCCAAATCGCGCGACGATCTCACGGCCTTGATCAAAGCCGTCTATCCTGAAGCCACAGTTATCTTTACAACTGAGGCCAGGGATGTCCCGAAACTGGCGCGAGATGCGGTTAAGCGTGGCAGCACTCTGATCGTCGCGGGAGGCGGTGACGGCACCATCAATGCGGTAGCCTCCGTTCTGGTCGGGACGGAAACAGTCCTCGGCGTGCTGCCACTGGGAACGTTGAATCATTTCGCCAAAGATCTCGGAATCCCTGCTGCATTGGAATCCGCAGTTGAAAACCTGGCGACAGGCAGAGTGATGGCAGTTGACGCGGGCGACGTCAACGGCCATATCTTCGTCAATAACTCCGGCCTCGGCCTATATCCGGCAATCGTGCGTCTTCGCGAAAAGCGGCAAAAGCGAGGCAAGTCCAAATGGGTGGCAACGGCTTTTGCTGCCGCCAGGGCCTTGCTTCGATATCGTCGACTCACCTTACGAGTGATCGCGAACGGAAAGCAATTGGTTCGCAGAACCTCAATTGTATTCGTGGGCAACAACGAATATGCGATAGAAGGCCTGAATCTCGGCAAGCGCGCGCGACTGGACGCCGCAGTGTTGTGCCTTTACATTCCTCGTGAGACCGATCGGCTTAAGCTCATCTGGCTCACGTTGGGTGCGCTCATGGGAAGGCTCCAACAAAACAAGGATTACGACAAAATACTTTCAGAAGACCTCTGGGTCCGAAGCAGACGCCGAACCGTTCATGTCAGCATTGATGGTGAGGTCATACGTTTGGCGCCTCCGCTTCACTACCGGATGCGCCCAAAGGCGCTGCGTGTTCTTGTTCCCCGGTCGGAGCACTGAGCTATGCGGACGATCGTGCATCTGTCGGACTTGCACTTCGGCCGCGTCGACCAGGCCACTCTGCAGCCTCTCAGTCATGCAATACAGGAGATTCGGCCGGACCTCGTGGCAGTGTCCGGCGACCTCACACAGCGGGCCCGCATCGAACAGTTTAAAGAAGCAAAAGCGTTTTTGGATTGCCTGCCTTCACCGCAAATTGTCGTTCCCGGAAACCACGACCTTCCTCTCGACAACCCGGTTTTGCGGCTATCCCGGCCTCTCTCGAGGTTCAAACGTTATATCACCCATGACCTCGCACCGGTGTACATCGATCACGAGATCGCTGTACTGGGCCTGAACACCACACGACGGACACTCTGGAAGGGCGGCCGCGTTGATGTCGAACAAGTCTCCAGCATCTACGAACACTTCGGACAATTGGGCGGCAAACAAATCAAGATCGTTGTGACGCATCATCCGTTCGATTTACCAAAAGGCTTCAAGGACACTCATCTGGTGGGACGGTCGAGTATGGCAATGGAGAATTTCGCAAGGTGCGGCGTTGATCTTTTTCTTGCGGGTCATCTCCACGTCACCCACGCGGGCAATACGGAACGATATGAGATTGCAGGTTACTCTGCACTGGTCATTCAGGCAGGCACCGCCACTTCGACTCGGGGAAGAGGCGAACTGAATTCTTTCAATGTCCTCCGGATCGAAGAGCCGGAGATCAGCGTGGAAACGCATACCTGGCAGCAGGAACGCCAGACATTCGTGCCATCACAACCGAAACACTTCCGCCGTTCGTCGCATGGATGGCGGGCAATCTAGGGAAGATTCATTGAAGGCCTGGAATGTCCGGGATTGGCTGCACCTCACCATTGGGCTATTGGTGAGTGTGATCGCCCTATGGTTATTTGCAGGCATAACCGAGGATGTCATCAACCACGGATCGATCACGGAACTGGACCTCACCGTCCTTCAGTGGTTACAGGCGCGCAACACCTTGCCTGGAGTCAGAATCTTCTGGGCAGTTACCCTGTTGGGTTCGCCGGTCTTCATTGCGGTCCTCGGAGTGGTTGTTGCCGTGGTGCTCGCACGGAGGCAGCAGTCGCTCGTTATGGCAGGTTGGAGCGTCGCCTTAGTCGGCAGTGCGCTACTGGAGCGTGTCTTGAAGCTGTCGATTCGACGGCCTCGCCCTGATTTCGCCGCGCAGTTTCTGTACGACTCCAGCTACAGCTTCCCAAGCGGTCACGCGATGAACTCACTGGTCGCATATGGGATGCTCGCTTATATCCTCGTGACGTGCTGGGCCAGACATCGAGCCGCGCAAATCGCCATCATCGTTTGCGCGGCATTGTTGATCCTGGCGATCGGATTCAGCCGGCTTTACCTCGGCGTCCATTATCTCAGCGACGTGGCCGCAGGTTTCGCCGCTGGGATCTTCTGGCTCTCTATTTGTATCACTGGCGTGGAAGTCGGTCGGGCTAGTGCCCGCCGATCGGCTGCGCAGGGTTCTTAGGAGCCTGTATCGTGTAAGCCAGTTCGGCCCGTGGAAACAGAGGAGGGCGTATCGTGGCAACAAAAACACATCCCAGGTCTTGTGTCTTTCACGCAACAAAGCGATCACGAGATCGATGCTTTAAACTGTAGCGGCGCTCTATGAGCGCGACAATTCAACAATTGCGATATCGTCGGCGGTCATAGACCGCCGCTACAGTTCATTTCTTCACGTATTTGTACACGTCTTTCGCCTGCACTGCGGCGGCGTAGATCGTGCCGTGGCTGTCTGCCGCGACACCTTCCGGCGGCGGCAATTTCGGATCGGAGACGGGCGGCGGGGGGATATAGAACTGAACTTTGCCGTCCTTGACGCTGCCGCCACGGATTCCTCTCTTGCAGCCGGGGTTGTTGGTGTCCTTGCCCGGCGCATCCTCGGATTCGGAATCGGAGACGTAAAGCATGTCGTTCTTATCGATGAAAATCCCGCTCGGCCGTCCGAATTGTTTCCAGGCGGCGATAAACTTGCCGTCCTGATCGAAGATCGCGACCCGGCTGTTGCTGCGGTCGGCGACAAAGAGCCGGCCTTGACTATCGAAGGCGAGCACGTGCGGGCCCTTCAATTCGCCGTCGCCTGAGCCCAGATGGCCGAAGGACTTGATGAACTTCCCGTTCTTGTCGAACTTCGCAATGCGCGAATTGCCGAAGGTCGGCGCATGGCCTTCGGAGATGAAGATGTCGCCATTCCGCGCAAAAGCGATTCCCGTCGGCCGGTCGAAGACATCGGGGTCCTTGCCGCCCTGGCCCGCCTTGCCCAAAGTCATCAGCACCTTCCCGTCCGGCGACAATTTGAAGACCTGATTACCCTTGCCTTCTTTCGCGTCGCCGTCGATCGCCCAGACATTGCCTTCCGCGTCGGGTTTCACCGTGTGCGGGAAGAGGAACATACCGGCGCCGAAATTCTTCAACGCCTTTCCGTCGGGCGACAGTTCCCATATCGGTGCTTCGTGCGAACCCAGACAGCCCTTGTCCTCGCAGCGGTCCATCACCCAGACATTGTCCTTGCCGTCTACGAATACATTGTTCGTCGGGGCCCAGGGTCGCTCCATGTGCGCCCAGCCGGTGACCTGTTTGTACGGATTGGGGACCTCGTTGACGCAAGAATAGCTGGACTGCGCTTGCGCCACGCCAACGAGGGCCGTGGCCGCGAATATTACACCCGCAAATCTGATCGGTTTCATATTCCTCCTTACTCATTGATCCATTTCACGAAGAGCTAGCATTTCCGAGTTGTTCGACTATAATCGCGCGCATCGTAAAACACAAAAAAACAAGTAATGGAGGGACAGGTGGAAAGGATGGGAAGCACGAAGTGCTGGAGTCGTTTTCTGAAATCAATCGCTGTTGTCGTGGCGGTGTCGTTCGTCTCGCTGCCCACGGGAGTCATGGCGCAATCGACGGCGCAAATCAGTGGAGTGGTGACCGATCAAAGCAGTGCGATTCTGCCTGGAGTGGAAGTGAAGGTCACGCAAACCGATACCGGGATAACGCGCTCGGCGGTGACCAATGAGACGGGCTCGTACACGTTGCCGAATCTCCCTATCGGTCCTTATCGGTTGGAGGCGGCGCTGCCGGGGTTCCGTAGCTACGTGCGAACAGGAATCGTGCTGCAGGTTGGCAGCAACCCGGTACTGAATATTCTGCTGGAAGTGGGACAGGTTTCCGAGAGCGTCGAGGTTCAGGCCGATGCCTCGCTTGTGGAAACACGCAACACGGGCATCAGTCAAATGATCGACAACACCCGTGTTCTTGAACTGCCGTTGAATGGACGGCAGGTTACAGAGTTGGTCCTGTTGTCGGGAGTGGCGACCACCTCGACGCAGGGCACGCTGAATCCAGGCAGCCGAAACTACCCGACGATTATCATCCAGGTCGCCGGCGGCATGCAGGCCGGCCTGACGTACCGTCTGGACGGCACCAATCACAACGATGCCTACAACAACTTGAATCTTCCGCTTCCATTTCCGGATGCATTGCAGGAGTTCAAGGTGGAAACCAGCGGCCTTGCCGCTCAGTACGGCTTTCACTCCTCCGGCGCGGTGAACGCGGTCACAAAGGCGGGCACCAACGAGTATCACGGAGATCTTTTTGAATTTTTGCGGAATGGGGCGGTCAATGCCCGGAATGCATTCGCACTCACGAACGATGGTCTCAAGCGGAATCAGTTCGGCGGAACGGTCGGCGGGCCCATCATCCGGAACAAACTGTTTTTCTTTGCAGGCGAACAGCGCACGACGGAACGGTCGCGGCCTTCGGCGAACCGGGCCTACATTCCAACACCGGCGATGCTGGCGGGCGACTTCACGACAATCGCTTCACCGGGATGCAATGCGAGCAAGGCGATTGCGCTACGTGCTCCGTTCGCCAACAACAGGATCGATCCTTCGCAGTTCTCGAAGGTGGCGTTGAATCTGGTGCATCATCAACTCTTTCCCACCACCAATGATCCATGCGGCGAAGTCCGCTTCGGAAGCCGTAACCAAACCAACGAGTGGATCTCGACAGGCAGGATGGACTATCAGCTAAACACCAGGCACTCGCTGTTCGGGCGTTTTTTTGACGCCCACCGGGACCAGCCGGCCGACTATGACGGCCAGAACGTCTTGACGAGCGCCAACGGACATCTCGTCCAGAATGTGCACTCGTTTGCTCTGGGCGAGACGTATCTGATCAGCCCGACAGCAGTGAGCTCTTTTCATGGGTCCGTCAATTGGTCGTATCTGCCGAAGTTCGCTCCGAAAACCTTCGATCTGACCTCTCTCGGGGCCAAGGGTGTTTATGACGGGGTGCCGGATATGACCGTCATGACCGTCAACACCGGCTTTAGTCTCCTGGGTACGAATACCAACCCCGGTCACCAGAACACGACCTCCTATCATTTAGGCGAAGATCTCACGATCGAGAGGGGAAGGCACCAGCTTGGCCTGGGCGTTAGCTGGATCCATCAGATGCTGAACGGCAGCGTGGGTTCCTCTGTGTTTCCCGCGACAACTTTCGATGGCCATTTTACCGGTTTGGGATTATCCGACTTCATGTTGGGAAAGGCTTCCGCTTTCGTGCAGGGGAGCCCGGTCATGTCCAATACGCGGCAGAACTCTATCGGTGTGTATATACAGGACACGTGGAAAGCATCGTCCCGCCTGACCGTGAGCCCCGGCCTGCGCTGGGAGCCGCATACACTGCCCTACCACCTGGGCCGGCCGATGCATTTCGAAAGAGAATGGTTCGACAAGGGAATCAAGAGCACGGTCTTCAAGAATGCGCCGGCGGGACTTCAGTACACGGGCGACGCGCTGTATCCAGGTTTCAATACCGACGTCGAAAATTCCTGGCTCAAATTTGCGCCCCGGTTGGGACTGGCGTGGGACGTCAGCGGCAATGGCCGGACGACCCTTCGAACTGCGTATGGATTGTTTTACGACATGCCGCCAATGTTTCACTGGGCTGGAAACGGCGGGCCCTGGGCCAATCAAATCACGCGCAACGATCCCGCGGGCGGCCTGGATGAGCCGTGGCTGGGCTATCCCGGAGGCAATCCATTTCCGGCAGCCCTCAACTCCAACGCTGTATTTCCACAAAGCGTCTTCTATATAAACTTCAAATGGCACCTTAAGCCGGCGTACGTCCATCAGTGGAACCTGAGCCTGCAGCGGCAGGTGGGAACCGACTGGATGTTGTCGGCCAACTACATCGGTAACAGCACAATCCACGGCCAAAGCGCGACGGAAACGAATCCCTCGATCTTCATTCCGGGAACCAGCTGTGTGCTGAACGGCCAGACCTTCAGTCCGTGTTCGACGACTGGAAATACAAATCAGCGGCGAGTCCTCAATCTGGCAAATCCGGCCGAAGGACAGTACTTCGCCAATATCACGACACTCGGAGACGAAAGCACGGCGAGCTACAACGGAATGTTACTCACCGTCCAGCGCCGTCGCAGCAACGGCGTGACGGTCCAGGGGAACTACACGTGGTCGCATTGTATCGCCGATCCTTTTGCGGCGGGAGGTTCCCAAACTTCGACAGGTGTGTTCCCCGGCCGCCGTCTCAATGAACGCGCCGGCTGTCCCGGAGACACGCGCCACAGTATCAATGGATCCGTCGTGTATGAGACACCGCAGTTTTCCGGCAGGCTCATGCGTTTGCTGGCCAGCGCCTGGCAAGTGTCCGGAATCGCCCGTATTCAGTCCGGAACGTCTTTGGCCGTAACGTCTGGATTCAACACTTCGTTAGGTACAGGATTCGGTATCGACCGCGCGAACCAGGTGCTCGCCGATCCCTATCTACCCAATAAAGGCGTCAATGGCTGGCTGAACCCGGCAGCCTTTGCGCGTCCGGCGGACGGAGTATGGGGCAACGCTTCCCAGAACATTCAGGGACCTGGATTCGTCACCCTCAACATGGGTCTGACCCGAAAATTCCGAATGTCGGAGCGGCAGTCGGTAGAATTCCGAGCCGAAGCATTCAATATGCCGAACCATTTGAATCCAAACAATCCGGTTCTGGCTTTGAACAGCAAGGACTTCGGAAAGATTCTCTCGGCAGGCGATCCGCGCATCATGCAGTTTGCGCTGAAATATCTCTTCTAGTGGAAAGATGGGATCGTGGCCGAACGCGGGCTAAAGCCCGCGACTACATTTGGGGCCGGTCCGGCCTGCAATGTAGTCGCGGGCTTTAGCCCGCGTTTCTTACCGTTCCTGCCGGTTGCGGGGACGGAATTGGGTGTGGCAAGTAATGCAGGAACTGACAATCTGCTCGTTCAACGCGAGCACTGCCTGCATGTCCTTCGCCCGAGTTGCTTTCACCGCCGCGGCACCCGCATCCACCAGCAGCCGGGCGTCCTTCATCCACAATCCCTGATTCCTGGCGCGGCCTTTCACCATCAGGAGGTTTCCGGATTCGGCAAGCATCAGCGCCTGCATCTGCAGCAGCTCCCAATCCCTGTCGTTCTTTGGAGCATTCCGCTCGATATAGAGCAGGGCATCGGAGTAGGGAAGCGTAATGGCCACCATGATCTCCGATATGGTAGCCACCGGCTGGAAGGGGGGCGTCTGTGCGATGGCCGGACTGGCTAGAAGGAGCAACGCAAGAATTCGCATTATGCCTCCATCATGTAGTAACCGGCCACGGCCCGCCCCGGCTTACTTATCCTTTTTTTCAGAGTCCGCTTCAAAAGGATTCGAGGTCGCCATGAAGAGCTTTCGCCCGTCCGGAAGCGTGAGATCCCGGCCGTTGATTCGCCGCAAACCGTTCTTCGCGAGATAGCCGGTGACTACGATCTCCGTTCCCAGTGGCAGCGAATCCTTATTGAATCCTCTACGGAACATGGCATTCGGAGCGCCGGCTTCGATTTCCCAGGTTTGTACCGTACCGTCGGCACCTTTCACATCGATGGTGATCCAGCTGTGAGGATTGATCCATTCGATCTTTTTCACGGTTCCCTGCAACTTGGCCGGCCTGTCGGCGTCATATTCCGACGCGAATGAGTGATGCGCCCACGCATTTACCGCCGGCACAAGCAGCAGCACGCCACAGACGGCAGCAACAGCCACCGCAGAAAATCTTCTCATCGTACTTATCCTCCGGCGGTCATAGACCGCCGCTACAGTTCTGACTAACGTCCTATTTCTTTTCAGACTGGGCTGCCCTTACCGCCTTTGCAGCGGTGATGGCGTTCTCCAACATTCGGTAGTTGCCTTCGTGACACGCGTATTCAAAAAGATCGTCCGGGCCGCGATAGGTCGGATCGTCGGCTCTCCAGGGAAGGGTGAATGTGAAAGGCCTGGTCCAGATCGTTGGATCCTCCACCGTGACCAGGTAATCGAGCGTATTCGCATTCGATTTCCGGAATCGTTCGGTGACGTGCAGGTTGCCTTGCGGAAAACCACCGAAAGGCGCGGACCCATCGGACTTCTGCTTGTCGCTGAAATTCGTCCAGTCGACTACCAGAATGTCTCCTTCCCAGTGGCCTCGGGCGTCGCCATTCCATTGACGGATGGCGGAATCCAGATGCGGACGGCCGTCGAGCGGGATGACGCGAACATCGTGCATGCTCTCATAGAAAATCGTGACGTATCCGGGTGTCTGCAGAATCTGGGCTCCCTGGTTGTACTCTTGCGTGACCCGCGGCATGGCCCGGCTGAGGCAGCGGTTGTACGTCGAAATGTCTTCCCACGTATCGACCAACTGGTCCTTTCCGATGCGCTTCGTGGCTGCACGCGCCTGCGCTTCCACACGCAGTTTCTGTCCCCGCTCCGTCAACGGAGGCAAGCGGCCGTCCTCCGGGTCGATAATAATGGACGTGCGGCCGGTGGGCCTCCCCTGGTCGCTCGCGAACCATAGAGCGTTATAGGAGAAATGCTCGTTCGTGGCGATGTTCTCTTCCTGCTTTTGCTTGAGTTGCTCCTCCAGCGCCTTCTGTTCCTCCTCCGTCAGTACGTCCTTACCGGCCTGAGCAGCGGGCCGCTGGAAAGGTGTCAGGGTGGCGAACGTATACACACCCTGCAGGTCCGGATCACCCCACGCGGTGTGCGGCACGACAAAGCGAGTGGATGCGGGCGCCGCTTTTTTCTGGGTCGCTCTTGTTGCGGCCTGCTGGCCGGCAGCCGGCATTTGCGCCAACAGCATCAGTGCGGCGGCGGCCGGCAGCGCGCTCATTCGTGCAAGAAATCGATGCATCATCGGAAGTCTCCTCTGACCGGTTTACGTGCCCTCTTTATAACACGCTTTGTGTCACTTGGTCGGCTTGTCGACTAAATGTCCATAGATGAACTCTTCCGAGAACTCCACGCACTTGAATTCCAGGGATTGGATGTTCGGCTCCATGCGCCGATACAGAGGCATGCTGATCTTCCACGGACGGGTAAACACCTTCGAGTCCTCGATCGTGGCCTCATACATCAAATGGTACGGGGACAACGGCGTGTAACGCTCCACGACGTGCAAAGCGTCGCTATGGAAGTTTCCGGCGCGGTCGAACCAGGTTTTATCGTTCAGAGCAGTCACGTCAATAACCAGCGTATCACCCTCCCAACTTCCGATGGACCAGCCCATCCAGGAGTCGGCAGGAGGCTTGGGCTTGCGATCCATAAAGACCATGCGCGTCGCACTGGCAAATTCGTAGGAGAGCAGGATTTGCCTGGCTGTCTGAATGATCTGAAAGGGAAGGCCGATATAGGTGGCCCGTGGAACGCCTGGCAGATAGCACTTGGCTTCGGGGTCGCCCGTGGTGTCGTTGAGATCGTGCGTGGTGGGACGGGTGAGCCGCTTTTCCAGATTTTCTTTCTTCCTGGCCGCCGCCCAGGGCTGATACGGGATCTTTCCACCCTCGACGACGCCTTGTCCTGCCGGCTCAGCGCCGATCGCGCCCGTAAGCGCCGGAAAGGACGACGGTCCCGCGGCATGCGGCTCGAGATCCCAATTGGCCGAATTGACGGCCTGCCAGATTCCATTCAGGTCCGGGGTTTGGGTTCCGGGCAAACGCGGCGCGCGATAAGCCGGACGCTGTTGCGCCTGGGCTTGCATCGCCAGAAGCAGTAGAAATGTCAGGGTTATCGTACGAATCGTCGCACCGATCACTTCGCGCTTTATCCTCGGGCGCTGAAACTATCACGACTGATTTTGGCAGTCAATTCGCGGGCTTACAAACGACTCTACGTAAGTTATTTCTGGATTTCTTACACTCAACGCAAGAGGTTGTTGCAAAACCATTGAATCGAGTGTTTGGCTCTTACTGTAGCGGCGCTCTATAGAAGGTGTGAATGAATTGCAGGACGCGAGGATTCCCCTCCTAAGTTAGGAGGGGTGGCTGCGCCATCAAGAGAGTAACCAGTTTAAACCGTCAGAGTGTTGGGAATGAAAGAGTCCTACAGTGAAGGTCTAGCAAACCACACTGGCCTCAGGTCATACGCAGGCGTCCGCA
>WNFT01005403.1_pt1 | contig 11188 bp, 8 predicted proteins | sample 5400191 | NCBI WGS metagenome assembly WNFT01 (sample SAMN13153359, study PRJNA577476) | soil metagenome | isolation source: 80 cm saprolite under Madrone tree | place: USA:California | collected 2016-06-14
ACGACAGATCCGGAGGCGGCCACGTGCTGTCGTTTACCGTGGCGCGTGCAGGCTTGAAACTGCAACGGATCGACTACTTAGACCTCGCGTTTCCGCATAGCTCCGCCTTCGAAAAGTCAGCACTCGCGAAGGCCGATACCTGCAATGGAATGGCGCTGAACGACGAGCCGTAATGGCGGGGAGGGAGAATCGAGCCTCAATGAGCGACCCGGGGGGCGGTCGATCACCGGCGGACGGGCGGTTACCAAGGATGATGAGTCTGACAGGTCGTCAAACTGATTCTTGACTAGTCACCGGGGTTGACTGATGCTCTGCGGCGCGGGTCCCTGTTCGAAAAAAGACCGGAGGTACGATCGACATGGCGACGACTTTGGAGCATCTGGTAGCCGACCTCGCCGACCGCGAAGCGATTCGCGAGTTGCCCCAGCGGTATTGTGATTGCGTATGGAGGGGCGATGTCGCGGGAATCGTCAATCTCTATGCCGAGGATGGCACCTTCGCAATTGCCGGTGGCGGGAGGGATCGAACGGTAACGGGCCGCGCCAACCTGCTCAAAGCCTACGGCGAGGACCTATCCACTATAAAACCGCGGCCTTATATCCACAATCACGTGATCGAGTTGAAAGGAGCTGGACGTGCCAGCGGCAGATGTTACGTCGAGGTACGCGATGCCGCGAAGAATATGGAGTTGCTGGGCACTGGCTATTACAACGACGAATACGTGAAGGTTGGCGACGCGTGGAAATTTCAGTCACGCTCCGCGAACCTCGTATAATGTGAGGAAAAGGCGAATCGACGAACTGGCCGCGACTTTTCGATTCGCGTAGTCGTTGTTGCAGTAGTTCTCGGGGACCTTAATATTGGTTTGCGTGCGCGACTGCCCAGTGCCCGATTGACCTGGTGCTCAGTTGTCGGGCCGGGCCGGGTGATGACCTCGCGAGCGCTGCGGCTGAAAGCCGTCGGTTCGCCGGTTTCGTGAGCCAAGGTGGCCAACGAACGCGGCGCGATACCAACGACTATTTAACGAATTATTCACAAATCGTCACACTTCGTAGCGTGTACGATTTCACCCGGACTTCAGCCAACCCATTCTGCCACAGAGTGTTACGTGATCAGATCGCCGCAATATTAATTGCCTGAGCGCCAGCAACGCCGGGTCCGGATTTCCGGTGCGCCTCACTAAATCTTCAAAGTTTAGTCACACTCCCGCATCAATCCCTGGCTAATCTCCCCATCGGGTGAAATAGGCAAGGTGGCGGTGGAGGGGGTTTTGTGGATGAAAACAGGGTCGGCGACCGGCATCCTGTGGTGCGAGAATATCGCACCGGATCGGCGTCTGCTCCTGACGCGGAGCCGACCCCTTGCTTCGGCTCGACTTGGATTGCCGATTTTAATCTGGGAACCGAGTCCCGCAAAGTCGGCGCCCTACTCGACTTTCTGCGTTCTCACTATGCCGAAATCCTCTATCTAGCCGGCGACATCGTGGACGGTTGGAATTCAGGCCGTTGGTATTGGGGTCCGACCCAAAATGCAATGGCACGTGAGATCGTCGATTGGGGGCGGCGCAGCGCCCGCGTCCTGTTTCCACCTGGCTACCGGCGCGTGCGTATCAAAATCGATAGGCGTTCGTTGCGCACCTATTTGAAACACTTTCTCTCCAAAGCGACCAATTGTCTCACTGCCGCCCTTTTCAATGAGGTCCGCCTGTAATGCTTGCGGAAGCGCCAGGGCCAGCCTCCGCAAATGCCGAGCGGCGGCATATTTGCATCGTGACCGAAACTTATCCGCCCGAAATTAACGGCGTCGCTCTCACTTTGAGCAATCTAGTGAAGGGTCTGACTTCACGCGGTCACAAGGTGTCAGTGGTGCGGCCACGCCAGCGGCAAGCGGACTGCCGCGATCGGAGCTGCGATCCGGCGGTCACGCTAGTCCGCGGGCTACCCTTGCCCGGCTACAAAGGACTCCAGTTCGGCTTGCCTGCCGGTAAATTACTATGGCGCCTGTGGACCAGAGACCGTCCGGACGTGGTGTATGTCGCGACCGAAGGTCCGCTCGGATGGTCGGCGGTCCGGATGGCGCATTTGCTGGAGGTTCCAAGCTGCAGCGGCTTTCACACCAACTACCATAGCTATTCCAAACATTATGGCATCGGCTGGCTGCAGCCTCTTATCCTCCGTTACTTATGCACCTTTCATAACCGCAGCACGGCGACACTGGTTCCCACGGCCGACCTTCGCGATCGGCTGCAAACTCTCGGTATTCGAAATGTCAACTGTCTCGGCCGCGGGGTCGATAGTCAGTTGTTCGCTCCGCAACATCGCAGCAATGAACTACGGCGCGCCTGGAATGTGAGAGAGCGTGACTTGGCAGCGATTTACGTGGGACGAATCGCCCCCGAGAAGAACCTCGAACTGGCGATCACGACCTTCCGTGCCATGAAATGCCACAGCCCGTCACTGAAGTTCATCATTGTGGGTGATGGCCCGCTTCACTCCGCACTGCGTCGAGCCAATCCAGATCTTATCTTTTGCGGGACCAAGGCGGGACCCGAGTTGGCCCGCCATTATGCGTCAGGGGATCTCTTTATCTTTCCCAGCGAGTCGGAAACCTTTGGAAATGTCACATTGGAGGCGATGGCGAGCGGGCTTGCGGTGATCGCCTATAACTATGCGGCGGCGAAAATGCATATCAGCCATGGCCACACCGGAATCCTCGCGCCCTATGGAGATGCGCGCGCCTTTGTCGACGCTGCGCTCCATTTGATACATGCGGCCCAGTCAATTCCGGTTATTCGGCGCCGCGCACGTGAATACGTAATGTCGATTGACTGGGCGCACGTCGTCGAAAGATTCGAGGCAATGCTTACGAATTGCGGAAATCAACCATATGTGCCTGGCGGTGCGATAACCGGCCGCAGGCTGGCCGCATAACTTTCGCAGGGAGGTTGGGGAAAATGTTGTCGGGTAAGATGTTGCAGGGATGGCGGGGATTTTTTGGCGTGAGTGCGAGCGAGCCCTGGAAATTCGAGTTAAATAACGCGGGGGTTCTATTGGCACTGCTCGCCGGCGTCTTCTTGCTTTTTTATGTGGTGCGCAAATTGCGCAGGAGTTGGTGGACATTGCGGGCGGCTGCGTTTACTCCCACGCTGTCCCGGATGGTCGCGGGCCTGGTGAAAACCCGCGCCTACTCGGGCGAAGAGTTCCTGCGCGCCGACGGTGCAGCCGAGCGCTGGGTGGAAGTGCGAAAACGTGCAATCGACCGTTTGGCAAGCTTCTTTGAGACGCGCTCCCCGAAATCGATCGCCTGGGGAAACGAAATCCGAGAGAGTTTTTCCGATTTGCGCTTTACCGACGCCAACCGTGTGCCATTTCCGTTTGCGCGGACGGTGCGCGAGAAATTCAATCTGTGTACCGTCGTTACCGCTTCTGACGGCCCCAAATTGCGCGACCTCGACGGCAATTGGACGCTGGACGTGAGCGGCTCATATGGGCTCAATGTCGCGGGATTCGACCGCTACAAGGATTGGATCCAGAAAGGCTGGGAACGGGTCAAAGAACTTGGTCCGGCGCTTGGTCCGCTGCATCCCGTGGTAGCGGAAAACATCTCGACGCTGAAGTCTATCTCGAAGATGGACGAAGTATCATTTCACATGAGTGGCACGGAGGCGGTGATGGCTGCCGTCCGCCTGGCGCGCTTTAATACGCGCCGCAAGCTGATCGTCTGTTTTTCCGGCGCCTATCACGGCTGGTGGGACGGTGTGCAGCCCGGACTCGGCAGTGAGCGCACCATTACCGATTGCCTGACGCTTAAGGATATGCATCCCGCCTCACTCGATCTGCTGCGACATCGCGCCAAAGAGATCGCCGGCGTGTTGATTAACCCGTTTCAGTCTTTCCATCCCAACTCGCCCCCACCCAATGATACTATCCTACTTACCAGTTCCGTTCGCAAAACCCAGGATTCTACTTCCGCCTATAGCCAGTGGCTAAGGCAACTTCGCGAAGTCTGCACCGCCTGCGATATTCCGCTGATCTTCGATGAAGTCTATACCGGCTTTCGCCTGAGCCCTGGCGGCGCCCAGGAATACTTCAACGTGCAGGCTGACATGGTCGTTTATGGAAAGACCGTGGCGGGCGGGATGCCGATCGGGGTGGTGTGCGGCAAACACGAACTGATGCGGCGCTTCGATCCAGCCCATCCGATGCGAATTGCGTACGTAATCGGCACCTTTTCAGCGCATCCGGTGGTGATGGGAACCATGAACGAATTCCTTAACTGGGTGGTGCAGCCGGCCGCCGCCGAGCTTTACGAGCAAGCGGAAGATCGTTGTGCGGAGTGGGTTCGCTCGACCAATCAAAAGCTGGCGGCACAAGCGCTCCCGCTGCAAGTGGTTCATCTTTCCACAGTTTGGACGGTCCTCTTCAAAGAGCCCAGCCGATATAACTGGCTACTTCAATATTATATGCGAGCCGAGGGATTAACCCTCAGTTGGGTAGGTACCGGGCGATGCCTGAACAGCATGGATTTCAGCCCGGAGGATTATCAGACTCTGCAAGACAAGCTGCTGAACGCCGCGCAGGCAATGAAGGCCGACGGGTGGTGGTTGACCGAGGAACAGCAGCCCGGCCGCGAGAAGGTGATGCGCTCTCGGCTGATTCGGGAAGTGATCGGCAGCGTGGTGCAAATTCCCCAGCCCCTACAGAGCTTTTACACCGAGATCAGCCAGCGCAAAGAGGATGACCACCTGGCATCGCACAGTAATTTAATTAACCAATTCATTCATCTGCTCAGCTCGAGCACCTTTATATACTGCTATCTGCTCGCCTTCACGGACCTGACCCGCGCGATGTTTCTGGGTTTGACAGCGCTCTTTTTCCGTCAATTCGGTCATGCGGTCCTCGAACCACCGAGCCATGACAAGGAAGCGCTATTACTTGGCTTCAATACTCGAAATAAAACATTGATCGTAGCGGGTTATATGCTGATTGCGATCGTCCAGTTAGCGCGCACCGGCTATTTCAGTGCGACTATAGCGTCGACGGCTCCAATGATTGCGCTACAATGGTTTTTATGGACTGTGGCCGTCGTTCTCGGGCGGGTAGCTCTATTGATGTGGAAATACGATTTTCGCACGTCGATGATTTGGTTCGTTAAGCTCGTTACCGATCCGTTCACCGATATTTTGGCTTATTACGACAGTGTCACAAGGCTGCTGCGCCGGTCGCCCGTGTAGCGCAGCGCCGATTCGCAATCCAGCAGGCTGTCGAAACACGGTTTCAACAGCCTGTACTCTCACTGCTTGTAGGGCCGAGAGTGAACCGCAGTCTGCTAGATCTCGTTATTGCGCGCGACCCGGCCTAGCCATTCTGCGCTCGGTTTGACTGTTCGCCGCTGAGTTTTGCGATCGACTGCGATCAGCCCAAACTTGGGCCGTAACCGAATAGCCATTCGAAATTGTCGAGCAGCGACCAGTGAAAGTATCCGCGCAGGTCGATCCCGTCGCGAAGGCATCGCGCAAGCCCGGCCAAAGTAGCTTCCATGAACGCAATTCTTCGGGTGTCGTCTTCTGTAGCGATGCCGCTCTCGGTCACTATGACGGGTACCTGCGCCCGGCCACTGGCGTATCGAATGGCAGCTTCAAGCGCTTCGGGCCAGACTTCGTAGGCCATTTGCGTGAGCTCTACGCCGGATTCCGGGGACAGCAAACCTTGCGGGCCGACTCGCTGGCGCGTGTAACACTGCACTCCGACAAAGTCATCGGTGCGCGCTGCGTCAAGAAATATATCTTCTGAGTCATGGCGTATGTGGTCGCGCACCTGTTCCGCACCTGGCAGCGCCTGCAAGTCTCTCAGGGCAAGAGTCATTCCAACGGGAAACCTTCCGGGACCCGTCCGCAACGCCTGGGCGCCGCGCCGGTGGGCGTCGAGCAGTACTTCGCGGGCTTGGCCGCGGACACAGAACGGGAAACTGGAGAACGTCTCCGCTTCAATACCCAACGCGCGGGCGGCAGCGGTTCGCCATTGGGAGGCCAGGATCGCTTCGTCGCTATGAAGGAATCCCCACTGCTGAAGAAGAACGCCCAGATTCAGCTCGTTGATAGTACACGCGGCGTCGATCAGGTCGCCCAGATGGGCGACGGCGCGCTCGCAGTAGCGTCCGAACAGGCGCGCGGTGTCGGGCGACTCCCATCCGCCGCGCGCCGCAATCCATCGCGGCGACGTGAAGTGATGCATAGTCACTACCGCCTTAAGGCCGTGTTCGTGGCAGGCCGCGAGCATCCGGCGGTAGTGCTCGAGTTGCGCCAACGAGAACTCGCCTTCCTCAGGCTCTACGCGGGCCCACTCGATCGAGAAACGGTATGCGTTAAAGCCGAGGTCAGCGAGAAGCGCGATATCTTCGCCGTAGCGGTGATAGTGATCGCAGGCGTCGCCGGAGGTTTCCGCGTAGATTGTGCTGTTGACGTGTTCCAGCAGCCATGAGTCACAGTTTGTGTTGCCACCCTCTACCTGATGCGCCGCGGTTGCCGCGCCCCAGAGAAACCCCGGGGGAAATTTCATCTTCCGTAAATGCCTCCCAACGCTCTCCTTATCAGGCTTGCGCTTCTAATGCATGGGGCTCGGATTGATCCGGCCCCTGCGCAATAAGAGCGTCGAGCATTTCCGGGATTTCAAACACGGCCTGGTTATTCAGAGCATTTACCCGCCCACGAAAACTAGCCATTTGCTCCGGGTCAAGCATAGCAGCGACACCCTTCGCAATTTCTCCGAAGGAACGCAGCACGATCCCCAAGTGGTTTTGCAATAGCCATTCAGTATTGTACCGTTCCTGCACCATCGTTGAGGCGTTGCGCTCGACGATCACCGGCAACCCCATCACGAGCGCTTCGCTGATGCTGCCCGGCCCGGGCTTACCGACGAAGAAATCGGCCAGATGCATGAAATCAGGAACCTTGCTTGTGAAGCCCTCGACACGGTGTGGGAAAGGCAGTTCCATTCGTTCAAGGTGTTCGCGCAGTTCCTGGTTGTGGCCGCATAGAAAGATGAGCTGGGTTTTGAGTCTGGCCTCGGCAACTCGTTTGGCAATGGTTAGCATTTGACCTGTGCCGAACCCGCCGAACATCACGAGCCCGGTGGGCAGATCGGGCTGCAAGCCGATGCGACGCCGCTCCTGCTCGCGAGATAGATCCAGCCGGCGATAGAACTGGGGCCCGACGATCATCCCGGAAGCGCGCAAGATATGCGCGGGCGGGTGACCCATGGCAAGCGCCTGCCGCGCCGCCACGGCGCTCCCGCATATGAAATACTGCTCCTGCCGCTCGATCCAGAAATGTGGCGGGTAATCGGCGAGGTCAGTCAGAATCGTAACCATGGGGGTGCGGCGCCGATCCAAATCGGCAGCGCGCAGACCATCGAAAATTGCACGGTTGAAATGAGGGATGAGCGAAACCACCAGATCGGGCGGCGAGTCTCGCCAGTAGCGAGCCAGCAGTGCAACCTTCTGCGAGTGCAGGCGACGGATCAAGAGGTGCATGATTGGCAGCATGGGCCCGACGCCGATCGTGAGGTGGCGCTTGAGCATGCCGTTGTAAACGTTCTCGACTCGCACGCCGGTGAGGCGCCGAATGAAATCGATGGGCTCCAGCACCTCGCGCAGATTGACTAGCCGGACCTGCCACGGCCGTTGCCGTTGTTCGATAACCTCCTTCAAAGCCAGGGCCGAAGCTCGATGGCCACCCCCGGCGTCAAAGTAAATCAAATCCACGTGTGGGCCTGGTTGCCGCGGCGCCGCCGCGTGCGCAGTATTCATGACGCTTCCTCGGAGGTCACCGTATCGGGTTCAGCCAACCGGTCTGGTGTGCCGCCCCATCGAAGCAGGGAGAGGGCGCCATTGTGGTCTTCCACCAACGCGGTGCAACTCTCCACCCAATCGCCGTCGTTGATGTACCAGATGGGGCCGATCAGGCGTTGCTCGACTCGATGGGTATGTCCGCAAATCACCCCGTCGGCTTTGTGCTGACTGGCACGCTTGAACACCGCTCGCTCATCCATCTCGGTGGCGCTGAAATATTGAACCGCGCGTGTAAATGGACGTTTGAGGTATGAAGACAGTGACCGCTGGCCGAAGTTGGATCGGTCACGCCGATGCCATTGATCGATTCGCAGAGCAATGGTGTAAGCTTGACTTCCCATCATCGACGGCCAACGGGACGAACTCAAGGAACTGTCGAACTGGTGGCCGTGAATCACGAGCATCCGGCGTCCCTCGGCCGTGCGATGGACAAACTCGGGCACCATTGGAATTAGACCGAACAGACTTTCTACCAGCGCGGTATGGGGCTCGTCATGGTTCCCGGGCAGAAAAACCACGTGCGCACCCTGTCTATGCCATGAAGCGATCTCTTCGACCACTTCGTTTTGCGCGGAGCTCCAATACCACGAAGGGCCGAGATTCCAACCGTCGATGATGTCTCCGACCAGATACAGGTTTTCTGCCTTGTTATGCCGCAGAAAGCCGAGAAGACTATCAGCCTTGCACGCACGTGTGCCAAGATGGAGGTCCGATATCCAGATCGAGCGATGCAATTTACCAATTTCCGCACAGAATGGGCTTCCGATAGTGGATTGCTCCACCTGCCTGACCCATTGGTCGTTACCCAACCGGCGATGAGTTACCACCTTCCCCACCTCGCCAGCAGCCGAGCGTCTCCAACAGAAGCGCATTAATAGAGCCTATTCAATGGCTACACTATGTTAACCCGGATAGCGACGGGGAAGTATTACGTTTCCTTGAAGTTCTCACTATAAGACAATTAACCGAAACAAAAGAAATTCCGTCGACGGAGATTGAGTGTGCAGTGCCTCTGAGTCTCCTTCGCCCGGCTACACGGGCACGGATATCTGGAGATTAGCAACAGAAGCATGCCGAACATGATATAACCAGTAACGAGTGAACCAGTGCGGGTGGCCCGTATCCTTCGACCAACTATGCGAGTCTGGGCCCCATGAGGTACGATTTCGCCCGCTCGCAACCAGGAGTTAAAGGTTAGTTGTGAAGATCCTGCTATTCGCATTATCGTTAGCCGCTGGCATAACTGTCTGGCAGATCTCTCTTATCTCCGATTCAAATGGAACGAACGTTCCCGAGCTTCAAACACTCGAGCTGAAGGTTCTGAGTGCCGATGGCAGACAGACAATCGGGTCAACTCGTTTTACGGTCTCATCCGATCGCTCGAGCGAGACCATCAAGGGGGAAACGAGGTACCTGGATGGTCAGCACGACAATGAAGAGGAGCGGATTCAGTTGGTGAACGGCGCACTCAGACTCGAAAAGTACGAGCATTCGTTCTTCGGCGCAGACGGTACAACTACCATGGTTGATAAACTCGACACGGGATCCCGAATTGCTACGTGCTCATGCCGCGCGGATGGCGTTATGAAAGTACGCACGTCCGAGTTCGATTTCCCAGCCGACACGTTCGGCGGTGGTTCCCAATTGCTCTTTGTGATGGCGAAGCTTCGCGAGGGTCCCCGCAAAATAGACTTCCACAGCTTTGCCTGTATACCTGGGCCACGGGTCTTCCATGTCACCGCGTCGGTCCCCGACCGCGCGGAGCGATGGCCTTTCTACCGAGGCGATCTGATACGTCTCGATTTGCGGCCTGACCTCGGCGCCGGCCTCAATCTCGTCATCGCGCCGTTCCTGCCGAAGACCGAAGCCTGCTTCGATCCGCATGACAACTGGAAATATGTCGGCGGCGAGTTCAACCGCTACTTTGGCGGTCCCCACGTGTTTCAAGTGCTCGTCCCGCCCCACCGATGAACAAATCAGAAACTAATGGGCGAGGGTAAACATCGACTGATGCGTGCAATCACGAAAATCGCGGCAGCCACCGGATTGATTTGCATATACTTGATGTCACCCGTCGAGTCATCCGCGCGTGACGCTACGAAAACCCCGATTCATCACCTAATCGTCATAATCGGTGAGAATAGAAGCTTCGATAATCTTTTCGCCACCTATCGACCGAAGAGCGGGCAGCGCGTCGCGAATCTGCTCTCCGAAGGGATCATAGATGCGAACGGCGCGCCCGGGCCGAGCGCAAACGGAGCGATACAGTGGCAGGCGAGCAATCACGATCGGTATTCGATTGCGCCCACGCGCACGAGTCCCTTCGAGTTACTGCCACAGCCGAACACTACTTACGCGTTTGGCCGTAAACCGGACCAGCCTGACACGCGATTTCCGGCAGACTTGCCTAATCGGCCATTTCAGATCACCAAGTTTACTGCGTATCAGAACTCGTTCACGGGCGATCCGGTCCATCGATTCTTTCAGATGTGGCAGCAGTTCGATCAAGGCAAAAACGATCTGTTCCCATGGGTCGCGATCACTGCCGGGATGGGAAGCGAGGGAAAACCTCCGCCTGCTCCATTTACCAGCCAGAGTACTCATCAGGGCGGACTCGCGATGGGCTTCTACAACATGAGCCAGAGTGACGCGCCGGTCTTCAAGTTCATCGCGGATCACTTTGCAATCAGCGACAACTTCCATCAGGGAATCATGGGCGGCACCGGCGCGAGCTTTATCTACCTGGGAACCGGAGACGTCGCATTCTATAGCGATGGCAACGGGAATCCGGTGACGCCGCCGGCCGAACTGATCGAAGATCCCGACCCGTGGCCCGGATCGAACAACTGGTACAAACGCGACGGCTATGAAAGCGGCTCGTATGTGAACTGCGCCGATCAGTCGCAGCCGGGCGTCGCTCCTATTCTGGCCTATCTGCGATCGCGCCACCTGCAATCGCGATGCGACCCGGGCCATTACTACCTGGTCAACAACTATGGACCCGCTTATGACGCCGACGGAACGCCCGTCGATGTCAAGCAGCATCCCTATACATTGCCGCCTCAAATGCTGCCGAACATCGCCGAGGCGCTGAGCGCGGCCGGCGTATCATGGAAGTACTATATCGGCGGACTGAAGCGTCCAGGCGCCAGGGACGCGTGGTGCTCGATTTGCAATCCGCTCCAGTACAGCAAGAGAGTAATGACGGGCCCGCTTCGTGCGAACATAACAGACGTGTCGGACTTCTACCGCGACATCGACAACGGAAAGCTGCCGGAGGTCTCATTCGTACGTCCCTACGAGCCATACTCGGGACATCCCGCAAACTCCGCGGCGTCAG
>WNFT01009388.1_pt1 | contig 11187 bp, 9 predicted proteins | sample 5400191 | NCBI WGS metagenome assembly WNFT01 (sample SAMN13153359, study PRJNA577476) | soil metagenome | isolation source: 80 cm saprolite under Madrone tree | place: USA:California | collected 2016-06-14
GTTGGGGGGCGAAGCAGCGCTGCGCGAGTATGCCGAACGTTTCGGTGATGTCGCAGCAGGCGGTTCCCTGTTCCTCGAGCGGTCCGCGCTCGATCGCCCGCTCAGGGATTTGCCCGCGAGTGATCGCGGCCGCCTCGAGCGCGTCGCGGAACGGATTCGGCGATTCGCCGAAGCACAGAAGCGTGCCCTCGAGCCCGTGACGGTCGCGCTGCCGGGTGGTGCCGCCGGACACTGGATCGCGCCGCTCGAGCGGGCCGGATGTTATGCACCTGGGGGGCGCTATCCGCTGCCCTCCTCAGTACTGATGACGGCAGTGACGGCGCGCGCGGCCGGCGTCAACGAGATCTGGGTCGCGAGCCCGAAGCCTGGCCCGATGACGCTCGCCGCCGCGGCCGTCGCCGGTGCCGATGGTGTGCTCGCGGCGGGCGGCGCTCACGCGATTGCGGCGCTTGCGTTCGGTGCCGGGCCAATCGCTCCCTGTGACGTGATCGTCGGCCCCGGGAACCGGTACGTCACGGCGGCAAAACAGCTCGTGGGCGGACGCGCCGCGATCGACATGCTCGCCGGACCTTCTGAGCTGCTGGTCTTCGCCGACTCGTCGGCGTCTCCCGCGGTGATCGCGGCCGATCTCCTCGCGCAGGCGGAGCATGACCCCGACGCAGTGCCGATGCTCGTCACCACCGATCCCACGCATCTCGATCGCGTCGATGCCGAGCTCACGCGCCAGCTCGGCGATCTCCCCAGTGCGGGGGTCGCGCGGGCGGCGCTGCTCAACGGCGGCGTGGTGCTGGTGGCAGGTGTGGAGGAGGGAGTTGCCGCGTGTGACGCAATCGCTCCCGAGCACGTGGAGCTCCTCCTTGATGGTGCCACCGACCTGGCGCCCCGACTCGCGCACTATGGCGCGCTCTTTATCGGGGGCGGGTCGGCCGAGGTGTTGGGGGATTACGGCGCCGGGCCGAATCACGTGCTTCCGACGGCAGGATCCGCGCGGTCGCGGGGCGGCCTATCGGTCTACACCTTCCTGCGCGTCCGCACTTGGCTGCGCATCGACGACCCCAGCGCGGCGCGTCCGCTCGTCGAGGACGCCGCGTGGTTCGGCCGGGTGGAGGGGCTCGAAGCCCACGCGCGCTCGGCCGAGCGGCGGTTGGATTGAGCGGGCGGCCCCACCTCGGTAGCTTCCACTCGGGTCCTCTCTCGGAGCATCGATGGCCGTCCGTCGCTGCCTATGGCTCGCTCTCCTCGTCCTTCCGACAATCCTCGCGTCACAGCGTACGCAGAAACCAGCCCTGCACGGTCGCCATTGGGTTGCGATCACGGGCAAGCCGCTCGGTGCGGAAGCGGGCGCCATGATGTTTCAAAAGGGTGGCAACGCGGTGGACGCCGCGTGCGCGATGCTCGCGGCCGTGACGACGATGTGGGACGTGCTGTCATGGGGCGGCGAAACGCAGGCCCTGATCTACAATCCGAAAACACAGAAGGTCATCGCGGTCAACGCTCTCGGCGTGGCACCAACCGGTGCGACGGCCGACTTCTACCGCTCCAAAGGCATGCGGTTTCCCCCAGAGTACGGGCCGCTCGCCGCCATCACGCCCGGTACGCCCGGCGGGCTGATGGAGATGCTGGCCGAGTACGGAAAGCTCAGTCTGCGGGACGTGCTCGAGCCGGCGATCGGCATGGCGGATGGCTATCCTATCGAGGAAGAGACGGCCAATTCGATCGAGCGCAACAAAGGCTGGCTCAAGCAATGGCGCTACTCCCGCGCCGTCATGTTGCCTCATGCCGGGGAAGCGCGCGAAGCGCCCGAGGCCGGCGAGATCTTCCGGCAACCCGAGCTCGCGGCGACGCTGCACAAGCTGGTGGAAGCCGAGCGGGACGCGCTGCGCCGCGGCAAGAACCGGCACGACGCCATCCTGGCCGCCTACGATCGGTTCTATCGCGGCGATATCGCGCAGGAGTTTGTGCGCGGGCTGCAGGAAGAGGGCGGCTTGATCACGCTGGGCGATCTCGCGAGCTGGCGCGTCAAAATAGAAGAGCCAGTAATGACACAGTATCGCGGCATCGAGGTCTACAAGCTCCCGCAGTGGTCGCAGGGACCCGCCATGTTGCAGGCGCTGAACATCCTTGAGGGCTTCGATCTCAGGGCGATGGGCTACAACAGCACGCGCTACATCCACACGCTCTACCAGGCGATGAGCCTGGCCTTCGCCGATCGCGACTTCTATTACGGTGACCCGGCGTTTCCGCCGGATGAGCCGATTCGCGGTCTGCTGTCGAAGGAATACGCGCGCGAGCGCGCCAAGCTGATCAACCCGGACCACAACGATCCGGACATTAAACCCGGTGATCCGTATCCGTTCCAAGGCGGCACCAACCCCTACTTACCGCTCCTCCAGCGTTGGTCCCCCCGGCCGGTGACCACGTCCGAGGGTGGCGATGACGCGGCCGCGCTCGCGGCGTTCGATGAGGCGTTCCGGCGGGGTACGACGTCGATCGAGGCGGCAGACACATCGGGTTGGGTGGTCTCGGTGACACCGTCGGGCGGCTGGATTCCAGCCATGATCGCAGGCCATACCGGCATCGGGGTGAGCCAGCGTGCGCAGCAGCGATACGCAGGATCAAAACCTGCTCCAATTCTTCTTGAACTTCGTCGAATTCGGGATGGACGTGCAGCAGGCCGTCGAAGCCGCAAACATCACGAGCTACCAGATGCGCAACTCATTCGGCGAGCACAAGACCGAACCGGGGCGGTTGACGCTGCGGGACGACACGCCCTCATGGGTGCGTCACGAGCTTCGCGCGATTGGTTACCGCCTCGACTTTGACGATCGGACCTCGGGCCCGATCAATGCCATCTTCTTCGATTGGAAGCACGGCTCGTTCTGGGGCGGCTCGTCCAATCACGGAGAGGATTACGGTATCGCGTGGTGACGCGGCGAGGGGATCGGTAGGTATTGAGTTCGAGACCATGACGCGTCCAACAGCGCTGCTCGCTGTCATCGCGCTAGCCGCAATGCCAGCGTGTCGAATCCTTGAGGCCCCAGCCGAGGATGGGCTCCTGACGTTCGAGGTGCGGGAGGTCGTATGGGACCTCCCCTCGCCGCAGATCGTCCTGTTCGTGTCGGACGACAAGATCTACCCCTGCTTGAACTATCTCATCGACAACGACCTGAGCGTCCAAAACCACTCGATCCGGGTTGCGATGTCCGGCGCCGTCAGGCCGCCCAACGTCTGCCTCGACGCGATCGGTCCAGCTCAGATTCGGTCGCCGCTGCCCGTCGTCGAAGGGAAGTACACACTCGAATTCACGCGCGCGGGGCTAACGGACCGCTATGTGCTGACCGTGACAGCGTCGGCCATCCAGATCACTACCCTGGAGACACACTTTACTCACCCGAATGCTCTTCGGTTTCCTCGGGCCGCCTAGTCCGCTCCGACGACCTCCCGCTTCTCCGTCTTCTGCGCCTCGCGCAGACCCAGCGAGCGCTCGATCTCGCGCGCGATATGCATCGAGCAGAACTTCGGCCCGCACATCGCACAGAACTCGGCGCTCTTGAAATACTCGGCCGGCAACGCCTCATCGTGCAGCTCGCGCGCGCGCGCGGGATCGAGGGCCAGCCGGAACTGCTCGTTCCAGTCGAACGCGTAGCGCGCGCGGGAGAGCGCGTCGTCGCGCTCGGTCGCGCCGGGACGCCGGCGCGCGATGTTGGCCGCGTGTGCCGCGATCTTGTATGCGATCACGCCCTCGCGCACCTCCTCGGCGTTCGGCAAGCCGAGGTGTTCCTTGCGCGTGACGTAGCAGAGCATGTCGGCGCCGAACCATCCGATCATCGCCGCGCCGATCGCCGAGGTGATGTGGTCGTAGCCGGGCGCCACGTCAGTGACGAGCGGCCCCAGCGTGTAGAACGGCGCCTCGTGGCACAGCTCCTTCTCGAGCCGCACGTTCACCTCGATCTGATGCATCGGGATGTGCCCCGGCCCCTCGATCATCACCTGCACGTCCTGCGTCCACGCGCGTTCCGTCAGCTCGCCGAGCACGGTGAGCTCCGCGAGCTGTGCCTTGTCGGTCGCGTCGGCGATCGAGCCGGGCCGCAGCCCGTCGCCCAGCGACAGCGTGACATCGTACTCGCGCGCGATGTCCAGCAGCCGGTCGTAGTGCTCGTACAGCGGATTCTGCTTGCCGTGCTGCGTCATCCAATACGCCATCAATGAACCGCCTCGACTCACGATGCCGGTGACGCGGCCGAGGGCCAAACCGACGTGCTCGCGCAGAATCCCTGCGTGGACGGTGACGTAGTCCACGCCTTGTTTCGCTTGATGCTCGATGTTGTCGAGAATGTCGTCTGCGGTCAGCTTCGTAATGTCGCCGGCGGCTTCGATCGCTTGATAGATCGGGACGGTCCCGATGGGGACGGGCGAGGCTGCGATGATGGCCTCGCGAATCGCGTCGATGTTGCCGCCCGTCGACAGGTCCATCACCGTATCGGCGCCATAGTGCACGGCATGGTGCAGCTTCTCGAGCTCGCCCTCGATGTCCGACTCGACGGCGGAGTTGCCGATATTGGCGTTGATCTTCACGCTGGCGACCTTGCCGATCGCCATGGGATCGAGCCGTTGGGCCAGGTGATTGACGTTGGCCGGAATGATGAGCCGGCCAATGGCGACCTCGTCGCGAATCGTCTCCGGCGGCAGCCCTTCCCGCTCGGCCACGCGCTGCATCTCGGGAGTGATAGTGCCCTGACGGGCGAAGAACATCTGGGTGCGGCAGGTCATCCTGAGCTCCCTTCGCCGGTACGAACCGGATCAGGTGATGAGGGTGTAATCTCAGCCCACGGCGTCGTGCCGGGGCACCCCTGTCGATGATTGAATGTAACCTGGGCTAAACCTCGCGCGGGCGAGGCGGTCCGTAACGCTCGGGGGGCTTGTGATTCTTTTCCCATTCCGCCTTGTATGCGAACGGATCGAGCCCGATCGGCTGGTCCAGAGCCAGAATGCCATCCAGATGGTCGAGCTCATGCTGCAACAGCTCCGCCATCGGCCCTTCGAGATCCATCGTCACCACCTTGCCCTTCATATCCGTATAGCGGAGCGTCGCGCGATAGGCGCGATTGACCCGGACCAAGACGTTCGGGAACGAAAAACAGTCGTCCCAGACCTGAAAATCGTCGGCCCCGACGTCCGTAATCTCCGGATTGACCATGCAGGCGCGGAATTTCCCGACTTCCACCAACACGACGCGCACGGGCGCGCCGATCTGTGGGGCGGCCAGCGCTCGGCCCATATCGTATTTCTTTCGAGCGGCGCGGAGCGTGTCCCGCAAATCGTCTGAAAGCAGCCGCACCGCCGGGGACTTGGGGTCTTCCACCGGGGTGCAGCGAACCCGCAGGATCGGGTCACCGAGCTGGCGAATGCGTCGAACTGCCATAGGGGCGCGCCAAAATTGCCCCTTTCGGCGCGTCATGCAACTGCCCTAGACGCCTAGAGGCCGAGATGCCTAGGCGCCTAGGCGTCTCGGCGTCTATTGTTCGCCCTATGAGCATGGCGGGCGTCGTGCTGGCGGCTGGCCGATCGGCCCGGATGGGGTCCCCCAAGGCCCTATTGGACTTCCTCGGGCTGCCCTTCGTCGTGCGGATTCTAGAGGCCTTCGAGGCCCTGGAGGTCAAAACACGAGTCGTGGTGCTCGGACCGGACGCACCCCGGATCCAGCCTGTGATCGCCGGCCACGACTGCATCATCCTGGAGAATCCTGAGCCCGAGACGGGTCCCATCGCCTCGCTCCGCGGCGCCCTACGCGCCCTACAGCCCCTCCAACCCAGTGCTGTCCTCGTCTGGCCCGTCGATCTCCCGCACGTCCGAGTGAGTACGGTGGAGCGAGTGCTGGAGGCCTCCCGCCGGACGCGGTCACCCGTGGTGGTTCCGACGTTCGCCGAGCGTCGCGGGCATCCCGTCATCTGGGGATCGGCGTTGTTCGGTGACCTGCTGGACGACCCGGACGCGACCCGGGAGGGCGCGCGAGCCATCCTCCACAGGCATGAGCGGGAGGTGGTGAGCGTTCCGGTGGACGATCCGGCCGTGATAGACCAGGTCAATACGCCGGAGGACTATGAGCGCCTCGTCCGAGAGTGGAATCGAGACATCTACTAGCGGAATCCCGACAAAGTTATTAGGATACCGGAACTGTATGTCTGTGAAGGACTTCGAGGAGCCCGATGACCAGTATTGAAGCGCACGTCCAACAACCGTACAAGTACGGCTTCGTCACCGACATCGAGTCCGAGGTCGTGCCGGCCGGCTTGAACGAGGACGTGATCCGGCTGATTTCGGCCAAGAAGGGCGAGCCAGGGTGGATGCTGGAGTGGCGCCTGAAGGCCTATCGCCACTGGCTCAAAATGAGCGAGCCGCACTGGCCCAACGTGAAGTACGGGCCGATCGACTATCAGGCCATCAGCTACTACGCCGCTCCCAAGCAGCGGCCCAAGCTCGACTCGCTCGACCAGGTCGATCCGAAGCTCGTCCAAACCTTTGAGAAGCTCGGGATCCCGATCGAGGAGCAGAAGCGCCTGACCGGCGTCGCGGTCGATGCGGTATTCGACAGCGTCTCCGTGGCGACGACGTTCCAGGCGGAGCTCGCGAAGTACGGCGTGATCTTCTGTCCGATCTCGCAGGCGATCCGCGAGCACGCTGATCTCGTCCAGCAGTATCTCGGCACGGTCGTCCCGTATAACGACAACTTCTTCGCGGCATTGAACTCCGCGGTATTCACCGATGGCTCCTTCGTTTATGTGCCGAAGGGCGTGCGGTGTCCCCTGGAGCTGTCGACCTACTTCCGCATCAACGCGTCATCTACCGGCCAGTTCGAGCGGACGCTCATCATCGCGGACGAGGGGAGCTACGTCAGCTATCTCGAGGGCTGCTCCGCGCCGATGCGCGACGAGAACCAACTGCACGCGGCCGTCGTCGAACTGATCGCGCTCGAGCGGGCGACGATCAAGTACTCGACGATTCAGAACTGGTATCCGGGCGACGAGGAAGGCAAAGGCGGGATCTACAACTTCGTGACCAAGCGCGGCAAGTGCGCGGGTGCGAACTCCAAGATCTCGTGGACGCAGGTCGAGACCGGCTCGGCGATCACGTGGAAGTATCCCGGCTGCATCCTGCAGGGGGACAACTCGATCGGCGAGTTCTATTCGGTGGCGGTCACGAGTCATAAGCAACAGGCGGACACCGGCACCAAGATGATTCACCTCGGCAAGAACACCCGCTCGACGATCGTGTCGAAAGGCATTTCAGCGGGCCGCGGGCAGAACACCTATCGAGGGTTAGTGAAGATCATGAAGGGCGCCGAAGGGGCGCGCAACTATTCGCAGTGCGACTCGATGCTGATCGGCGACAAGTGCGGTGCGCACACCTTCCCGTACATCGACGTGCGCAACAGCACGGCGATCATGGAGCACGAGGCATCGACGTCGAAGATCGGCGAGGATCAGATCTTTTATCTGCGCCAGCGCGGCCTCTCGGCCGAGGACGCCGTGTCGATGATCGTCAACGGCTTCTGCAAGGAAGTGTTCAAGGAGCTGCCGATGGAGTTTGCGGTCGAAGCCACTCGGTTGCTCGGGATCAGCCTGGAAGGGAGCGTTGGGTGAAGCAGGGAAACGCACTGCTCGAGGTCAAGGGACTTCGGGTCGCCGTTGCAGGCAACGAGATCCTGAAGGGCGTCGATCTCACGATTCGGGACGGCGAAGTCCACGCCCTCATGGGGCCGAACGGCTCGGGGAAAAGCACGCTTGCGCAGGTGCTCGCCGGTCATCCGGCGTATACCGTGCTCGCCGGGACCGTGACCTACCAGGGCAAAGATGTCCTCGACATGAAACCGGAGGAGCGGGCGCGCGCCGGCGTCTTCCTCGCGTTCCAGTATCCCGTCGAGATTCGCGGCATCACGAACTCTTATTTCCTGCGGTCGGCGCTGAACGCGCTGCGCCGCGAGCGCGGGGAAGCAGAGCTCGATCCGATCGACTTCCTCCAGTTTCTCGAACAGAAACTCAAGTCCATCGGCTCGGACGACGCGATGATGAACCGTCCGGTCAACGAAGGGTTCTCGGGCGGAGAAAAGAAGCGCAACGAGATCCTCCAGCTCGCCGTGCTCGAGCCCCGCCTCGCGATCCTCGACGAGACCGACTCGGGGCTCGATATCGACGCGCTCAAGACCGTCGCGCAGGCGGTCAACCAGCTGCGCAGCCCGAAGCGCGCATTCCTCATCGTGACCCACTATCAGCGCTTGTTGAACTACATCACGCCCGACGTGGTACACGTCCTGGCGGACGGCCGGATCGTCAAGTCCGGTGGGCCCGAACTGGCCCAGGAACTCGAGGCGCGTGGCTACGACTGGCTGCGTGATGGCGTAATGGTGTCATAACGATGGCAGTGAAAACAGGCTCCGTAGAACGGCTCGTCGGCTCGTACCACGCGTGGGCGTCGAATGGCGCGTCCCGCGCTCCGGCCTGGCTCAAGGAGCTGCGCGCCGGCGGCATCGCCCGCTTCGGCGACCTGGGCTTCCCCAACATGAAGCAGGAGGCGTGGCGCTTTACGAGCGTCGCGCCGATTGCCGAGGGAACGTTCGAGCTGGCGAAGCCCCCAGCTCGTATTCCGCGGCTCGGGGACATCCGGCCGTTCCTGCTCTTCGAGGCGGGGTACCGCCTCGTCTTCGTGGATGGGTTCTTCCAGCCCTCGCTGTCCACGCCGTTCTTCGATGACATCCAGAGTCTGGCACACGTCGTGACCCATCGACCGGATCTCGTGCGCCGGCATCTCGGCCAGTACGCCGCGACCGAGGACCGGCCGTTCTCCGCGCTGAATACCGCGTTCGTGAGCGACGGCGCATTTGTGCACGTCCCGGCCAAGGCCACGATCGCGGAGCCGATCCAGCTGCTGTTCCTGGCCACCGGCAGGCAGGTCGTCGCGCATCCGCGCAACCTCATCGTGGTCGAGCGGGAAGCCCGCGCCGCGATCGTCGAGACGTACGCCGCGCTGGAGCAGGACGTTTACTGGACGAACGCGGTCACCGAAATCAGCGCGGGCGACGGCGCACGCGTCGATTTCCATCGCGTCCAGCGCGAGAGTCCCCGAGCATATCACGTCGCCGCCACGCAGACGCATCAGGGCCGCGACAGCACCGTCAATCTTCACGCGGTGGCATTCGGAGGCGCCCTGGCGCGTCACGACATCGGCGCGGTGCTCGCGGGTCCCGGCGGGACGCTGATCCTCAACGGTCTGTACCTGCTCGCCGGCGAGCAGCACGCCGATCATCACACGACGATCGACCACGCGGCCGACCACTGCGAGAGTCACGAGTACTTCAACGGCGTGCTCGACGGGCGCTCGCGCGGCGTCTTCACCGGGCGCATCATCGTCCGGCCCGGTGCGCAGAAGACCGATTCGAAGCAAACCAACAACAACCTGCTGCTGTCGACCGACGCGCACGCCGACAGCCAACCGCAGCTCGAGATCTACGCCGACGATGTGAAGTGCACGCACGGCTCGACGGTGGGACCGCTCGATCCGCGCGCGCTCTTCTATCTGCGCAGCCGCGGCGTGGGCGAGCAGGACGCGCGGCGACTGCTGACCTACGGCTTCGCCGCCGAGATTCTCGGCCGCATGGAGGTTGCGCCGCTCCGCGCGCAGCTCGACGCCATCGTGCGCGGTCGCTTGGCGGAGCCATGAGTGATCTCGGCGACTTGTATCAGCAAGTCATTCTCGATCACAATCGCAATCCCCGGAACTTCAAGCGCCCGGAAGCCGCGAACCGCAGCGCCGAGGGCAACAACCCGCTGTGCGGCGACCGCATCCAGCTGTACGTCCAGCTCGACGGCGACGCGATCCGCGACATCGGCTTTCAGATGCCGCAGGGATCCGGGTGCGCGATCTCGAAGGCGTCGGCGTCGCTGATGACGGAGGCCGTGAAGGGCAAACCGGTGCAGGACGCGGAAACGATGTTTGCAGCCTTCCGCGACATGCTGGCCGGCGGCGCGAACGCACCGGGCAAGCTCGCGGTGTTTTCCGGCGTGCGCGCGTTTCCGAGCCGTATCAAGTGCGCGAACCTCGCCTGGCACGCGCTGCACGCCGCGCTGCAGAACCAGGCCGAGCCCGTGACCACCGAGTCGGCCAAAGACTTCTGATGCTCGACACCGTGAGGATCCGTTCCGACTTCCCGATTCTCGCGCATAAGGAGAACGGCCAGCGGCTCGTCTACCTCGATAACGCCGCCACGAGTCAGAAGCCGCGGAAGGTCATCGACGCGATCGTGCACTACTACACCTTCCACAATGCCAACGTGCATCGCGGCGCCTACGCGCTGGCGGTCGAAGCGACCGAAGCCTATGAGGCGGCCCGAACGGCGCTCGCGCGGTTCGTGAACGCCTGGGCGCGCGAGGGCGTGGTCTTCACCCGCGGCACGACCGAGTCCATCAACCTCGTCGCCGCGTCGTGGGGCCGGACCAACGTCAAAGGCGGTGACACCGTGGTCGTCACCGCCATGGATCACCACTCGAACATCGTCCCCTGGCAGATCCTGTGTCAGGAAAAGGGCGCCACCCTGCGGATGGTGGAGATCACCGGGGATGGGCGTATCGACCTGGCCGACTTCGGGCGGGCTCTCGAGTCGAAGCCCAAGATCGTCGCTTTTCCGTATGTCTCGAATTCGCTCGGTACCGTGAATCCCGCCGCCCAGCTCAGCAAACTGGCCCACGCGGCGGGCGCGGTGACCGTCGTAGACGGGGCGCAGTCCAGCCCGCACCTCCGGGTCGACGTCCAGGCGCTCGACTGCGACTTCTATGCGTTGTCCGGCCACAAGATGCTCGGCCCCATGGGAAGCGGCGCCTTGGTCGCCAAGCCGGCGCTGCTCGAGGCGATGCCGCCCTACCACGGCGGCGGCGAGATGATCGAGCGGGTGTGGGACGACCGGTCGAGCTGGAACAAGATCCCCCACAAGTTCGAGGGCGGGACGCCCAACGTGGAGGCCGCCGTCGGGTTAGGGGCCGCGATCGCCTATCTCGGGCAGCTGGGGATGGAGAAGGTGTCCGAACACGAGCAGGAGCTGGCCCGCGTCGCCATCGAACGACTGTCGCAGATCGAAGGCGTCACGATCTACGGACCGCGCGGTCACCGCGCCGGCGTCGTGCCGTTCACGTACGGCGA
>WNFT01005404.1_pt1 | contig 11186 bp, 6 predicted proteins | sample 5400191 | NCBI WGS metagenome assembly WNFT01 (sample SAMN13153359, study PRJNA577476) | soil metagenome | isolation source: 80 cm saprolite under Madrone tree | place: USA:California | collected 2016-06-14
CAAATGCGTCGTCAGGACATCGGTTAGGCCATCTGCGAGAAACTCTTGTTCAGGGTCTCCCGTCAGGTTCTTGCAGATGGCCTAACCGATGTCCTGACGACGCATTTGGCCCAAGTCAAATCCCTAACCGTGCCTTCAGTGACGTCCTCCATGTATTTCAAAAGCGAGCACAAGAAGCTCTCCGAGATCGCGCGGGAATTGCGAGTGCAGGCCATGGTGGAGCCCAGTGTGCAACGCTCTAGGGACCGGTTGCTGGTCAACTTCCAGCTTATTCACGCGCCAACGGATCGGCATCTGTGGGCCAAGTCGTACGAGGTCGATCCCAAGAATGTTCAGGCGCTGCTCCCCGTGGTAGCGCGTGAAATCCTCGAAGCGATGAACGCGCAAGTGACACTCGAAGAAAGGTCCCGCCTCTCAAGTTCGCGAGAGACAACTCCGGAAGCCTACGAAGCGTATATGAAGGGCCGCTATCACCTGAGGAAGGGCACTGAGGAAGACCGGTTCAAGACGGCGGAACTTTTCAACAAAGCGATTGAAGTCGACCCCCTCTTCGCGCCTCCCTATGCGGGATTGGCCGCCCTGCATACGCACGGCGGGGCCTATCTCGTGGGCGCGGAAGTAGGTGACCGCGCGCTTGCTCGGACGTGGGCCAACAAAGCGCTGGAGTTGGACCCCACGCTTGCGGAGGCGCACGCCGCCCTGGGATGGATTGATTCAACGGACTGGAATTGGAGGGGCGCGGAGGAGCATTACAAAAGCGCTATCGAACTCAATCCCAGCTTTGCCGTTGGGCACAGCTGGTACGCTCAGTTCCTCGGCGGCATGCGGCGCTTCGAGGAAGCTTTCGCTCAGTCTCAGATCGCCATGCGACTCGGACCTGCAGACCCGGACATAATCACTCACGCGGCCTTCCCTTATCTTGCGGCTGGCCGAATTGACCAGGCCATCGCCTATTGGCAAAGTGTGCTTGAGCTCGATCCCAACTACTGGGGCGCGTACACATTTTTGGGCCGAGCCTATGTGAAAAAGGGAATGTACAAGGAGGCGATCGCCGCATTGGAAAAGACGATTGAATTGCGCGGCAGGGACGGCATCGCTCTGGGTACGCTATCGCATGCCTACGCCAAAGCTGGGAGGCGGGACGAGGCTTTGAAACTCGTGCGCGAATTGGAGGAGAGGGCAAGAAAACGCGGAACTCCCGGAGGCTACGGGATGGTGGTCGCGTATGCCGGCCTCGGCGAACGAGAGAAAGTATTCGCGCTATTGGAAAAATCCTTTGAGCGGCATACGAGCATCATCTTCTTTCTCAAATCCGAGCCCTTGTTTGAGCCCTTCGATTCCGACCCGCGGTATCGCGACCTCTTGATCCGCATCGGCCTACCGCCGGAGAGCCTGCCTCCATTGGCCGCCGCCCCGGCGGCCGGGCACGCCGAGATGCAGAAGAAAACCCAAAACAAAAAACAGTAGCGGTTAGATTGGCATCAGAACAAGACGCGCAGGACGAGCTGCCAGGAACGCGGCGTTCCGAGCGCAAAACTCCCACCGCCGAAGCCCGCACGGTTGGGGCGGTTGGCGCGCGTGGTGCCGTTGAGCGAACCTTCCGCTCCGGTCAGAGTCCCGCTGAGCTTGTTTCCGGGCAAGTCGTAGTTCGCCACGTTGAACAGGTTGAACCACTCAAAGGCTGGCTCGATAGTGATTCGTTCGCCGCGGAGCTTGAACGGGCGGGCGATACGCACGTCCGTCGTGATGAAAGAGTCGAGGCACACTTGGCCGTCAGGGGCTCGCGGGACCATCGGGCTCACGGCACCCAGCCGATTCAACTGAGATTCCGTAAAGAGCCCTGCATTCATCAGGGCCTGCCCTGCAGGCGTTAGCTTGCCGGCCTGCGTGCTGTTGTAGGCGTCAATCACACGGTTGACGGCACCGGCGCCGCACCCGATCTTGCGCCCGTAGCCGCCGCGGTTGGTGCCGGGCAGCGGGTCAGCGCCGAGGCCGTCCCCGTTGAAATCCGTCTGGAAGATCTCGGCCGCACCGCCGGAAACTGCGGGTACAAAGAGCGTTTGGGGCAGCGCGCTGAACGCCCGCCAGATACTGTTTAGCCGGACCCCGCCCGGAATTGTGAACAGACTCGCCAAACTCAGCATGTGTGTGCGATCGAGTGTCGCCGGTCCATGGAATTCTAACGGCTTGTCATTGGAAATGTGATCGGCGAAGTTGAGCACAGCCGCATCTTCGTACGTGCCCTTGGCTTCCAGGCGGCTCAGAGAATAAGAGGCCACCACCGTATGGTCTTTAGCCAATTTGCTTAGGTTGGGCAGACGTCCGCGGAGTTGCACCTGCAGCGCGTTGTAAGTGGACGTCCCGCTCATGCTGAACAGGTTCATGAGGTTGAAATTTGGATTGACGCCGGAGAAAGCAAAAGTACTTGGGAGCACGGGCGTGGCGTTGGATCCACTGCCCAGCCTCTGAGCCGCGTAAGTAGCAATGGTGACGCGCGGGGCGACCGGGGAAGCGATGGCACAGTCCACGCCGGCAGGCCCGAGCGGGCATCCAAGTGCGCGGTGAACCGCGTTCATGGCCGCCAGGGCATTGGCGACGTTTAAGTTATCGGCTGCGCCGACGCGGTTCTGATCGATCTGAAGCAGAAAATGCACGCCGCGATGGCGTACGTAGTCCACCGAGAGCACCAGCCCGGGGCGAAGTTCGCGCTGCATGCCAGCGTTGAGCTGAAAAGAATATGGGGTCGTGTATTGGGAGCCAAACGTTGAGCAGTTTCGACGCAGTTCGCAACGCGTCGGACCAAAGGGGAACTTGTCATAGGCCACCTGGTAGGCCGCCTGAAACGCCTGCTCGGCAGCGACGAGGGCATCAATTAGCCCGGGAGTTCCCAGCGGCCGTCCTGCCCAGTTCACTCCAGGTGTAATCTGAGCCGGGGGAGTCGAATTCCGGCCATTCAGATCAAAAATAACGTTGTTAGTGATCGGGTCGCGCGGGACTTGGTTCAACTCTTGCGTGATGCCCAGCGGCAGGTTGTTGCCGCGCTCGAAGATGACGTGCTTGAGCAGGTTGGTGTCAAAGAAGATCCCAGCCCCCGCGCGCATTATCCACTTGCCGCTGCCGGTGGGATCCCAGGCCAGACCGAGCTGCGGGGCAAAATTGTTCATGTCCCGCCGGTTCGGATTCGCTCGCCCCGGCAAGAACTCATTTTGCGTGGCGGGCTTCTTCAGGTCGGGATTGTCCGGCCCGGGCTCATACACCCAGCGGACTCCGAAATTGATGTTCAGCCGCGGAGTCGCGCGCCATGAGTCGGCCGCGTACCAATGGACGCGGTCGTTCTTGATGCCCCCGTAAGGCAGGCCGTGCGAAGGCACCTCGGTCCAGAAACCCAGGCCGTTGCCCATCCTTGCCGACGCGACCGGGTAGCAAAGTACGTCGCTGCCACAGGTTGTCCGCGTCGTCGCGTTGGACAAGAGGCTTACCTGCGGCCCGTACGCATTGATGCTCGCGAACCAATTGATCCGGATGATATTCACCACTGCGCCCCAACGCACGACATGGCGGCCAAAACTGAAGCCGCCGTCATAACGGATCTCATGCGTATCGTGAAAGCGGCGAACTGGGGCATTATCTGGAGGGCCAATCACGGCGTCACCAGCAAAGTTGCCCCCGCCACTCAGGCCGAAAGTGACGGTCAGAGGGCGCCCTGCCGGGTCGAGAGTCTGCGGTAATCCCGGAACCGCGTCGGCACCGCTATCCGAGTGGTTGTCATAGTTCTGGTAGCCAAAGCGGACCGAATGCGTGAAGCGGCCCGAGGTCGCATCCAGTCCGAGCGCAATTTGGTTGGCGTTGTTCCTGTCGGAAAGCGGTGAAAGCTTGACGCCGCCCAAACTGCCGTTCGCAATGCCCGCATTCGAATTGTGGGTGAAGCGAAAGAAGGCTCGGAGTGAACGAGTCAAGTCCCCATCCAGCCGTCCCAGCGCCATGTGTTCGTCATAGGGAAGAGGCCAAGTGCCAGTGAATTGCGGAAAGCCTGGAATGCGGGTGGCCACGGCGGCGTCCTGATTGTTGCGTTCGTAACTCATAAACCAGAACAGCCGATTACGCACGAAGGGACCGCCGAGGCTGAAGCCGGCCTGTTCGCGGTCGAAGGGAGCAGGCTCCTGGCCAATGCGGGCGGCCAGTGCATCGTCGCGCCAGAAAAAGAAAGCGCTGCCATGCACCTCGTTGCCGCCGCTCTTGGTCACGATGTTGACGGCCCCGCTGCCGGTCAGGCCTGTGGAAACATCCAAGGTGGAGCGGCTGATCTGATACTCCTGGATGGAATCCTGGGAAATGTTTTGCGCCACCGTGCCGAAGTGTTCGTCGCTGATGTCCAGCCCATCCACTGTCACGCGCGTGGTGACGCCCGATTGGCCCGCCACGCCCAGCATGGAGTAGGCGCCCTTAAAGGTTGCCGTGTTGACTTGTACGCCGGGTTCGAGTTGGCCGAGGTCGAGGAAATTGCGGCCATTGAGGGGCAGCGCGCGGATCAACTCCTGAGTGACAACGCCTTCCAGACTGGTCTGCGAGGGATTCACACGCACGCCGTAAGCCTCAACGGTTACTGTTTGCGTCACATCTCCGACTTGCAGACTCACGTCAGCTGTCTTCACTCGACCGACTTCGGCTTCAAGTTCAACAACCGTTTGTTTGAATCCCGTTGCCTCCACGCAGACTTTATAGAGACCCGGCAGAAGCCCGGGAGCACTGTAGACACCCGCGTTGGAAGTGATCGCCCGCGTCGTGGACTGGGTGGCTTTGTGAACGATAGTAATGCTGGCTCCGGGAACGATTGCTCCCGAAGGGTCCCTCACCACGCCGGTGATTGTCCCCGTGGGCTGCTGAGCTTGCGCCAGAACGGGCAGCAGGACAATGCAAACAACAACGCAGGACACTTGCGACAGGGGGCGTAACGCCATGGCTAACTAACCCCCGAATGAGAACTAAGCACGAAATCTATGCCAAATGACGTAAATGGTCAATCCGACATGCGAGGAATTATCTGAAACTGGCAAGCCACAACCGATGACTGCGGCTTGCTCGGGGTGGCGCATGATGCAATTAGCTCCGAAAAGCGCCTCCCAAAGATTTTTTGTTTTCTTGTTGCCTTTTTCCTTTTTCGAGGCCTCTGAGTATATAGAGGGGAGTTCTCTCGGATTTTCCCCGTGGGCTTAGTGGAACCGTCCCACTTCGGTCAGCCACCTAGCTTGATTGCGTGCCGCTCGATGGTCCCCGGGCCAGGCGCGAAGGTAGAAACCCTGCCGTTGGAGCGCACGCTCGACGTGTGCCTTGAGGCAGATCAAGGCGCAATCGACTTTTCCGGAACAGGAGGCATTCAAATGACAGCACTAATTCAAACTCAAACCGAAGAGTTCACGGCCAATCGCTTGGCGATATCGGTGCGACCTCCGGGTGCCACACTGGCCGTTCCCCTAAATCCCGATTCTTTGAACATCAAACCGTCGCACCTCGAAGCCCTGCAAGCCCTCGGTTACAACGAAACAGAAGCTCGATTTCTCTACATCGTAGCCACACATTCCGGCTACTTTGTGGCACGCCAATTCCTCGCCTTCACCTCGGGCCATTGGGGCAAGCGTACGACCACCTTCTGGGGCAACCTTCACACCAAGAAACACGCACGCACCGAATACTTCCCAAAGAGCGGGAAGGTCTATCATGTCTTCTCTTGCAGGCTATACCGCCAGATCGGCAGGGAGAATCTTCGCAACCGCCGGGAACACGAAATCGAATACATCCAGCGGCGCATCGGAATCCTCGATTTTGTCCTCTCCCATCCGCAGTGGAAATACCTTGAAACCGAACCGGAAAAGGTGAGCTATTTCTGCGATCATTTGAAGGTCCCGATTCACTTTCTTCCCGTGAAGATTTATTACGGACAGAAGACGTCCCAGCCCACTGTTCGCTACTTCGTCGACAAGTTTCCGATGTTTCTCTGCAGTGACCCTTCTTTCCCCTCGCCTGTGGTGACGTTTACCTACCTCCAAGGGCCAGAGGCAAGCCTCACCGAATTTGTCCATCATTTGAGAGTTTACCTCCCTCTGTTTCGGCAGCTTTCCGAGTTCCGGTTTCTCTATCTGGCAAGAGTGGATTCTCACTTCGAAAAGGCCAAAGAACTATTCAATTCCCTTGTGGCCATTCCGCTGGGATCTGACGTATCCGCCGAGCTCTTCCGATACTTCCAAATCCGCAAGACGTGGGACCTCAAGCAGTACGCATCTGTAACCGAGGGCGACCTTATCTTCCGTAATCAAGCCAGGACACGATTCGCCGGAAACCAGTTCGAACATCTGTATCGCGGATGGAAAGCAGGGCGAGTAAGCGAGGCCGACATTTGCGGGGAGTTTGGCGGGCCCAACCATCCCGTCACCGTGCATTTCAGTACGGAGTTGTTCCGTCGAGTTGGTGCCCGTGAACGGGAAGCTGAGAAAGAATGGTGAAGAAGGTAAGGATTACAGCCTCCACCTTCTTCTTCTCCTGTTTCATCACCCTGTGGCCCGAGCAATTTCTTGGACGCGCAGGAGATAGGGAACGAAATGCAAGGAAAGGTCACCGTGGAAAAAAGACTGAAACGGGCGGGAGCGACCCCACTTTTCTGCGGCCAAGCCGCCCAAAAGTTTTGTGGGGTCGCTCCCGCCCTCCGACACAAAAAGCCGTGCCGTTCCTTTTTTCCACGGCGACAAGGAGTTCGCAAAACTGCGATGAAAGGCTCGACAGAATTTGAGTTGCGACCGTTCCACCGAGCATAGGAATGATGGCAGACGCGATGGAATCAACCTCTGATAAACTGTCGCGCCAGAGACCAATTGGGTCATCGAGAATAGAGGACTCGATGGCCCGTAAGCGCTATCAGCATGGACGTGTGTTTCTGAAAGGGAAGAAGGAAGAGAAATGGGTCGGACGCTACAGGGAAGATGTCGTGGAAATGAACGGTAAGACAAGACGTGTTCGGCGATCCGTTATCCTTGGCACAAAGCGCGAGTTGCCTACGAAACGATTGGCCGAGCGGCGTTTGCATGCCATCCTTGCCCGTATCAATTGCCTCGACTATCGCCCAAGCCGGGCCGCCACGTTCGCGGAGTTCATTGAACGCTGGAAAGCCGAGGTGTTGCCTACACAAAAGCCATCCTCCGCACGAGCAGTTCGCTCGCATTTGAGGTGCTACATATCTCCGGAGCTTGGCAAACTGCGCTTGGATCAGTTTGGAGTCGAAATCCAACAAAAATTCATAACTCGAATGCCAGAGAGAGCCACGAACAAGACCGTATCTCAAAAGACCGTCTTGAACGTTATAGGGACGCTCTCAAGCATCCTAACGACGGCGCGAAATTGGGGATACAACTGTGAACAGATCCATGTCGGCAAACTCCGACTACCAACACGCGGAACTTCGTACGAAGCTCCGCATTTTTCCGTGGAACAAGTCCAGCAGATCCTTGCGATAGCCAAGGAGCCTTGGCGGACGATGTTTTGCCTTTTCACGATGGATGGATTGCGTGCCGGAGAAGCGCTGGGGCTTCAATGGGACGACATCGATCTAGGGCGCAAATTACTTCATATCCGGCGGTCTGCATGGTACGGAAGCGTTCAGACCGCAAAAAGCCGGGAAAGCGAAACCACTCTTCCAATCCCCGAGACCCTAGCCGCGGTCTTAGCAAACTACCGCTCCCAGTGGAAACCGAATCCTCACGGATTCCTCTTCGCCACGCGCAACGACCGACCACCCTCGTCGAACAAAGTTGTGGAGTATCGCCTCTGGCCGATTCTCGACGCGCTGGGAATCCCGCGATGCGGCCTCCACGCATTCCGCCATACCCATACGGCCCTCTTGCTGGATTCAGGAGCCACACCGAAAGTTGTGCAACGACAGCTTCGTCATGCCGATGCCAGGACAACACTCCAGATTTATGGACACATTGTAGGTGATGCGCATCGGGCCGCAGTTGAAAAAGTAGCCTCGATTGTGGACCCTAATGGACCCCAATCGAGCAGCGGCGATAAGTGGATTCAATAGTTTAGCCGTGTACGGCGGTGGGTTCGATTCCCATCGCCCGCTCCAGTAACCTTGATGACTCAGTAGACCGCACACGGCTGTGAACCGGTAGAGACCACGATTTGCTTGATATTCTCCCAACACTGGTGTATATACATCTATTGTGAGAACAAAAAGAAAGACTTATCCCGGAGCGACCTTGCCGGTGCTGCCGTGTGCCTGTGCAAACCTTCGTCGCACGGCTCGGGCGGTTACCAGGATGTATAACCAGGAGCTTCGCGCGACCGGGCTCGAGCAGACACAATTCACCCTCCTGATGGCCTTGAACATCACGGGCGAAACCACCCAGGGAGGTTTGGGCAAGTTGCTGGCATTGGACACGACGACCTTGACACGCATGCTCAGACTCTTGACGAATCGCGGATGGATCGGAGTGAAAGCGGGAGACGACCGGCGGCAGCGGCTTCTGCGCCTCACTCCCTCGGGCCGACAGAAGTTGCAGCAGTGCCAGCCTCATTGGGAACGGGCACAGAGACGTTTGCGAAGAGGCCTGGGTGAACCAATCTGGAGCCAAATGGGCGGACTGCTCGCTGAAATGGCGCGCGCATCCGCGGCGGCGTGACCTTTTTTTGATTTATTAAATGTATATACATCTAAAGTCTTGAACGGGGAGATTCTATGGCGCAACTGGCTGAACATCCTACGGTAAAGCAATTTCGGGAACGGGAAGCGGCAGGCAATCAGCTAGCGCGGCCGCAAACACTGGACAGCACCTGGCTTCGCCAAGTGTGCCTTGAGGCGGGAGCGGGCGATGTCGGGTTTGTGGAGGCCGGGCGGCCGGAGATCGCCGACCAGCAGAGTGACATTCTCGCAGTTTTTCCCAGCACGAAGACGCTCGTGAGCTTCGTTCTCCGCATGAACCGCGAGAATATCCGTACTCCGGCGCGGTCGATCGCGAACGTAGAGTTTCACCACACCACGGATCAGACCAATGAAGTCGCAGTCAAAATCGTAGCGGCTTTGGAACGGGCTGGAGTCCGCGCCATCAATGGCGGCGCGGCCGGTTTCCCCATGGAGGCGGATCGGTGGGGTGGAAAGATGTGGGTGATATCGCACAAGCCTGTCGCCGTCGCCGCCGGTCTGGGACACATGGGCATTCATCGCAATGTGATTCATCCGAAGTTCGGCAATTTCGTTCTCCTGGGGACTGTTCTGGTAGACGCCGAAGTAACCGCTTACTCCCGGCCGCTCGATTACAATCCTTGCCTCGAATGCAAGCTGTGTGTTGCGGCGTGCCCGACCGGTGCCATTGGTGCCGATGGTCACTTCAACTTTTCTGCATGCTATACGCACAACTACCGGGAGTTCATGGGCGGATTCAACGATTGGGTGGAAACGATTGCTGCGAGCGGCAGCGCTCGTGAATACCGGGAAAAAGTGTCCGGCGCGGAAACAGTTTCCATGTGGCAGAGCCTGTCGTTCGGCGCGAATTACAAGGCGGCCTACTGCATGGCAGTGTGCCCGGCCGGGGAGGACGTTATCGCTCCGTTCCTGACCGATCGGAAGCGATTCCTTGAGGATGTAGTCCAGCCGCTGCAGAACAAGCCGGAGACGATTTACGTGGTTCCAAATTCCGACCCTGAAGAATACGTGGCGCGGCGCTATCCGCATAAGAAAACAAAACGAGTGGCCAATGGACTGGCCGGGCAAGGCTCCATTCGCAACTTCCTGCGGGGGCTTCCATTTGTATTTCAACGGGGCCGATCCGAAGGGCTGAACGCTACTTATCACTTCACGTTCACGGGCCACGAAGAACTAAAAGCCACCGTTGTGATTCAGAACAAGACGTTGCAAGTATCAGAAGGCCACACCGGCACTCCAAATTTGCTCCTCATTGCGGACAGTCAAACGTGGCTTCGCTTCTTGCGCAGGGAAGCCAACCTCGTCTGGGCCCTGCTCAGACGAAAGATTCGAATCCAGGGATCGCCCCGGCTCTTGCTGGCCTTTGGCCGCTGCTTCCCGTCGTAGCGATTGGCACAGCAAACGCCAGCATCTCAAGGAACCCTGCCCGGCACCGCATTCCCCTCATCGCATTCCAGCCTGTCCAAATACCCCTGCAAGAAAAGCCCGCGCCACCGTTCTACTGACATGAGGTACCGGTAGTTGCAAGACCAGGCTCTTCGCTTCAGCGAAGGAATTATTTCTTATGGAACAACCATATTCGCGCGACCGGACATCCCATTCCATCAACAAGTCATTCCACTCCCGGGTTGCTCAACGGATTTACGCGCTCGTCGGCTTTCGAGATGAGGAGGCTACTTGTATGCCTGCACGAATTCAATCGACTCTCATGCCAAGGAAAAGTCCAGGATTGCCGCTGTTCATCGGTCTCTTTCTCGCCGTGCTGTTTGCTTGCGCCGCGAATTCGGTCGCACAAACTGCCGCGCATTCTCCCGGATGGGTCGTTTTGCCCGTCGAAGAATACCGAACGTTGCACGCCCGGGCTTATCCCACAGAACGTGAACCGGAACCGCCGCCCGTCGAAGCGACCCTCACGCGCGTGGACTACGATCTGCGCATCAACGGCGATCTCGCCTCCGGTCGCGCCGGCCTGACCGTGGATGTTCTGAAAGATGGCTGGGTGCGCGTGCCAATCCCTGCCGGTCTGCTCGTACGCGAGGCCAGACTGGACGGCAAGCTCGTCTCTCTCGTACCTATTGTTGGCGGCAAAGCCGGCGGCCAGCTCTCCGCACTTCTTTCTCATCCCGGTCGCGCCGTTCTCGTTCTCGAGATCGCTCTTCCTGTAGCCACATCGGCCGGAGAAGAAAGCATCTCGCTTCCTTCTGCGGCCTCAGGCGTCACTCGGGCTTCCGTCCAGATTCCTCGCCAGGGCGTGGACATCCGCCTCGCGGGCGGTCTTCTTTCCGAAAAATCCGAAACTGCCGCCGAAAGCAAATGGATCGCGTACGGCCGCGGCAATGAAGTCCTCACTTTCACCTGGCGGCGAAAAACCGAGGACCATCGCGCCACGCAGCCGCTGCGCCTGCGCGGTTCGCTGACGCAACTCCTGGGTCTCGGCGAATATTCCACTTCCATCAACGCCGAAGTAAATCTGGAAGTCACCCAGGGTGCGGCG
>WNFT01005407.1_pt1 | contig 11186 bp, 8 predicted proteins | sample 5400191 | NCBI WGS metagenome assembly WNFT01 (sample SAMN13153359, study PRJNA577476) | soil metagenome | isolation source: 80 cm saprolite under Madrone tree | place: USA:California | collected 2016-06-14
GCGGCACGGGCACTCTTCAACTGGGGCTGCGCGCGGGGCCGCTGCCCGGCTCCAACTACATGGCGCCGGTCGAGGCGGGAGGGGACTGGGCGCAGGTCGTGGTTCCCCTTGCGAACCTGAAGGCCACGGGCCAGGGCGCTCCGGCGATCGATCTCCGCACGGTGCGCTGGCTGGGTGTTTCCACCCGATCCGGCAGCGCCGGGCGGTTTGACTTCGAGATCGACGACGTCGAGCTCTACGCCTCGCGCGACGACGCCCGGCTCAGGGTGCAGAGCGCGCCGACCTTCACCGTCGGCTTCGAGCCTTCGCCTGCCTCCGAGCTGCCGCCGGGACCCTGCAAACAGCTCGCGGATGACCCGCCCGACGATGGGAAACAGAAACGGCTGCCGGACGCCACCGCCCTTTCCGTGTGCTTCGACGACGCTCACGACCGCGTCTGGTTCCGCATCGAGCTCGCGGGAGCCCTCCCGAAGCGCTGGATCGGCATGAACGTCGCCCTCGACCTGGACGGCGACCCGGGCAACGGCATGGCGTGGTGGGGGACGAACACGGCCTTCCACTTCGATCGGCTGGTCTCCGTGTACGGCTCGGAGACCGGCGCGGGCTACGAGGGCACCATCGGCATCGCGGACGCGGCCGAGGTCCAGGCCGGCAGCATGAACGGGTCCCGCGGCGAGCGGGTGCTCGTCGTCCTCGACTCCGCGAAGCCGGCCTTCGTGATCGGGATTCCAAGGAGCGCGCTGGGGACCGAGCCCAAGGCCCCGATTCGTCTCGTGGCCGCGGTCGGGTCGGTCTTCGCGCACAACGACGACGTCCCGAACGCGGGAGCCGCGCTGCTCAGCCGCTGAACGGGTCGTCATCGGCCGGCAAGGCCGACAGGCGCCGCTGCAGGAAGCGGCGGACCGCGGGGTCGCGCTCGAGACCGATCGCGATTCCGTACGCGCGGCGGGCCTCGCCATGGGCGCCCGTCCTGGCCAGCAGCTCCGCGCGGGCGGCCCAGTAGGGCTGGTATTCGGCGAGCCGGGCATCGGCGGCCACCTCGGGCATCGCCTCCAGGGCGCTTCCGGCGCCCTGCAACTCGGCGAGGGCCAGGGCGCGATTGATGGCCACGACGGGCGACCCGGTGAGCGCTGACAGGGCGTCGTAGAGCTGCACCACCGCTGCCCAGTCCGCGTGACCCGTGTGCCGACGATAGACGTGCGCCGACTGCAGCGCGCCTTCGAGCTGATAGCGGCCGATGGAGCCCAGGGCGCTGGCCCTGCGAAGCAGCGCTTCGGCCTCGCCGATCATCGGCCAGTCCCACTGCGCCGGATCCTGATCGGCGAGGGGAACGTATTCGCCGTCGCCATTGCGTCGGGCGCGGCGCCGTGCTTCCGCGTGAAGCATGAGAGCCACCAGGCCCAGAGCCTCCGGCTCCTCCGGGAGCAGCTCGCTCACGAGCCGGGCGAGGAACATCGCTTCCTCGGTGAGATCGCGGCGCGCGACATCGGTGCCGCCCGGGTCGTTCCAACCTTCGGTGAAGGCGGCATAGATGGCGTCCAGCACGGCGTCGAGCCGGCCCGGGAGCTCCTCGCGCTCCGGAATGCCGAACGGAATGCCGGCCTGCCGGATCTTGTCCTTGGCCCGGACGAGGCGCTTGCCCATGGCCGCCGGAGACATGAGGAACGCCGAAGCGATCGCCCGGGCGTCCAGCCCGACCACCACCTGCAGCATCAACGGCGCGCGGACGGCGGCCTCGATGGCGGGATGCGCGCAGGCGAACATCAAGGCGAGGCGGCGGTCCGGGATCTCCGCGTCCGCCGCCGCGGCGTCCATGCCCTCCGCCAGGAGCTGCAGCTGCCCGGTCGCGGCCTCGCTGGTGCTGCGTCGGCGCGCGACGTCGATCGTCCTTCGGCGGGCGACGGTCAGCAGCCACGCTTCCGGGTTCGACGGACACCCGTTCCGCGGCCAGTCCAGGAGGGCCGAAGCGAACGCCTCCGACAGCGCGTCCTCGGCCGCCGCCACGTCCCGGGTTTGCGCCGCGAGAAAGGCGACGAGCTTGCCGAAGCTGCGACGCGCGACCGCGTCCACCGTGCTACGCGCCTGCGCGTCGTCCTCGTTCACGCCATCGGCTCGTAGTACAGCACGACGTTCCCGTTGCCGAAGGCCCGCGTCTTGATCAGCTTCAAGCCGAGCTTCCTGGTGACGCCCTCGAACAGCGTCCTCCCCTTGCCCAGGACGACCGGGTTCACGACGACCTGGAACTCGTCGATCAGGCCCGCCTGGGCCAGCTGCGAAACGATGCGGCCGCTCCCCAGGATCGCCATGTCCGGCCCGGACTCCTTCTTCATCCTCCGCACTTCCGCCGCGAGCTCGCCCTTCACCAGCGTCGTGTTCTTCCAGGTCGCCTTGTCCAGGGTTCGCGAGAATACGACCTTCGGCAGCTCGTTCATCCCTTCGGCCACGCCAGGAGCTCTCTCCAGGGCGGCCGGGGTCGGCCAGAAGCTGGCCATCATCTCGTAGGTCACCCTGCCGAAGAGCAGCGCGCCGTCGCCGCTGGCATTGCCCGCGACGAACGCGTTCCACTCCGGATCCTGCTTGTGGGCCCAGCTCATGTCGCCGTTCGCGTCGACGAAATAGCCATCCAGCGACACCTGCTCGAAAGCGATCAGCCTCCGCATGATTCCTCCCTCACTCCGGCTTGATCAAGTCGTTGATATCCCTGGTCAGCAGGGTGCCCTCCATGACGGGACGCACCTCGACGATGCCGTGGAGAGCGGTGGGCGAGCGGGCCGCCCACGCGATCGCCGCATCGAGGTCCGCGACCTCGATGATGTGAAAGCCCCCGAGCTGCTCTTTCGAGTCGGCGTAGGGCCCGTCCAGCACCTGGGTCTTGCCGTTCGCGACCCGTACGGTGGTCGCGGCCGACGTGGGCTCCAGGCCGTTGCTGCTCTTCAGCACCCCCGCCCTGGTCATGGCCTCCATGTAGGCCCGATAGGCCCCCAGCCAGTGTTGCTGCTCGGATCTCGTCAGTTGAGGCCAGCCGGACTCGTTCACGTAGTCCATCAAAATGTATTTCATCGCTCCCTCACTACGATGACGTTCGAAGCCCGGCGGTTTGGACAGCCGAGGAGACGGCGCACCTCAGGGGACAAGATATCCCGTCGTGGTACGCTGCGGCGGTCGGTGGGCCGCCGGACCAGCCCCGCCGGGGAGGACGAAATGCACTCGTACCCGACGGCCGCCTTCTGGGCCACGCCCTTCTTCCTTGTCCTCCTGCTCGGATCGACAGCGCCGCTCCGCGGGGCTCAGGGCTCACCGGCGCCGGATCGTGCCCGGAAGAGTGTCCGGGGCACCCTGCAGAGCGTGGACAAAGGCGAGGGCGGCGTCATCATGAAATCGGATGCTGGGGAGCGCCTGGCCTGGCGGTTCAGTCCGGCCGTGATCGCCGAGGTCGCGAAGCTCGCTCCCGGAGCTCCAATGATCGTCATCTATCGCCAGATCTCGTCGAACGAGAAGCGCGTGACCGCGGTAGCCTTCCCCGGCACCGCCTCGACGCCCACCTACGTGAACCTCACGGGGTACCGGGTCGTGCTTCGGAGCGCCCCCGCCGTGGCCGACGCCTGCGGCCGGACCGATGCCCGCCCGGTCAGTGAGTCCACCATTCCGGCCGGGGGTCGGGCCGAGGTCATGGACGCCTGCTGGTGCTGCGCGCCGGCCGGTAAGGCGTGCACGCCGGGAAACAAGTCCGGCCAGGGCCAGGCGTTCCTGGAGCGCTGCTTCGAATAGACGGGGCCCGTCGTGCGGCTCGAGGAAGACTTCCTCTACGCGCTCCGCCAACTTTCGCGGCACCGGGGCCATGCCGCGGTCGTGGTGCTCATCCTGTCCCTCGGCTTCGGCGCCAACACCGCGGTCTTCAGCGTCGTGGACGCGGTGCTGCTCCGTTCCCTGCCGGTCGCGGATCCCTCCGGCCTGGTCCTCTTTCAGTGGACGTCGGGGCCGAGCCCCGCCGTCGGGTACTTGACGGGCGAATGGTGGCAGGAGGCGGCGACCGGCCGGGTGACCGCGGCGTCCTTCTCGTATCCGGCCTTCGAGGCGTTTCGCGATCGCGGCACGACCCTGGCCGCGACCTTCGCCTGGGCCGACCTGCGGCGCGCGAGCCTGAGCGTGGACGGCGAGTCGGAGCTTCCGGTCGCGCAGCTGGTCTCCGGGAGCTACTACTCCGGGCTCGGCGTGCCGGCAATCCTCGGCCGCACGATCACGCCGGAGGACGATCGTGCCGGGAACGAGCTCGTCGCCGTCATCAGCCATGGTTACTGGCAGCGCCGCTTCGGCGGCGCTCCGGGCGTGATCGGCAGGAGGGGGACCCTCGACGGGCGGCCCTTCACGATCGTCGGGGTCTCGGCGCGCGGCTTCTCCGGCACCCTGCCGGTCGGGCGTTTGGCCGACCTGTCGGTGCCCCTGCTCGCCTGGCGCGCGACCGGGGAGCCGTATCTGACCAACCCCGCCTGGTACTGGCTGCAGGTGATGGGGCGGCGGCAACCGGGGGTGACCGCAGCGCAGGCCGAAGCGGAGATGGCGCCGCGGCTCGCGAGCGCGTCTGCCGGCCGCGCGGGAGACCAGCCACGGCTGCGGCTCTTCGACGGCCGTCAAGGCCTCACCCTGCGGCGTCACGAGCAGCGGCCGCCCCTCGTCGTGCTGGCCTCGGTGACCGGCGTGGTCCTGCTCATGGCCTGCGCCACCGTGGCCGGCCTGCTGCTCGCGCGGGGCGCCGCGCGGCAGCGCGAGATCGGCGTCCGTCTCGCGCTGGGGGCCGGGCGGCGCCGCATCGTCCAGCAGCTCCTCACCGAGACCACGGTCCTGGCTGCGCTCGGGTTTGTGTCAGGGGTGGCCCTCGCCTTCTGGACGAAGGACGCGCTGGCGAGGAGCCTGATGCCGGAAGGCGCACCCGAGGTCGCGCTCGACGGCCGCACCCTGGCCTTTCTCGGCACGATTTCGGTAGCTACCGCGATTCTCTCCGGCCTCGCCCCCGCGCTGCGCTCGACCCGCGTCGATCTGACGCGGGACCTGCGCGGGGGCGAACGCTCCGGCGCGCGCCTGGGCCTCGGCCGCACCCTGGTGGTCGCCCAGGTGGCGTTGTCGCTCGTGCTCCTCGTGGGGGCGGGGCTGTTCGTGCGCACCCTGCGGAACCTCACCGGCGTCGAGACCGGGATCGCGGCCGAGGGCGTCCACCTGTTCAAGGTGCACGCGATCGCCCCCGGCAACGCCGACTCCCTCGGCCTGTCGCGGCGGCTCCTCGAGCGCTTCCAGGCCTTGCCGGGCGTCCGCGCCGCCGGCGTCTCGGCGCATCAACTGCTGGGCGAGACCACCCGCACGCGGGTGACGATCGAGGGTCGAGCGTCCGCCGGGGACGAGTTCGCGCACGTGAATCGGGTGGGCGGCGACTTCTTCGCCGCGCTGGGCATCCCGCTGCGCGCCGGTCGTGCCCTCGGCCCGCAGGACGACCTGGGCGCTCCGCCCGCCATGGTGATCAACGAAGCCTTCGCGCGCGTCTACTTCCCGGACCAGCATCCCCTCGGGCGGCGCGTCAACGGCGCGGAGGTGGTGGGAGTGGCCGCGGATACGCGATCCGGGGCGCTCCGCGATCCCGCCTTCCCCACGATGTTCGTCCCCGCGTTCCGGCAGGCGCAGGCCTCGTTCTGCTTCCAGGCGCGCACGGTGCCTTCGTTGGGGGCCCTTGCCCCGCTGCTGCGCGAGGCCGTCCGGGAGGTCGCGCCCACGGCAGCCCTCTACGACCTCACGACGCCGCAGGAGCAGGTCGAAGGGTCGGTCAGCCAGGAGCGGCTGCTGGCCGGCCTGACGTCGTTCTTCGGAGCCCTCACTCTCTTGCTGGCGAGCCTCGGCCTCTACGGGTTGATGGCCTACACGATGGGGCGCCGGACACGCGAGATCGGCGTGCGCATGGCGCTGGGCGCGCGGCCCGCCGACGTCCTGCGCATGACGCTCGGGGGCGGGCTGCGCCTGGTCACGACGGGCGCGGCCCTGGGGGTGGCGGGCGCCCTGGCGCTGACCCGACTCACGACGAGCGTGCTCTACGGCGTGACGCCGTCCGATCCCCTGACCATCGCCGCCGCCTTGCTGCTGCTGGTGGGGGTGACCCTGCTGGGGTGCTGGCTCCCGGCTCTGCGCGCCGCCCGCGTGGACCCGGCGGTGGCCCTGCGCTGCGAGTGACGCCGGGTCTCCATCAACTCGCCCCGCGGCGCGAGAATCGAAGGGAGCAGGGATGAACGAAACGCAACCTCCTCGCCGCATTCTCCACAGCATCGGCGCGCTGTTCGCGGGGTTCCTCGTGGTCGTCGTGCTCTCCCTCGGCACGGACATGGTGCTGCACGCGACCGCGGTGTTCCCGCCGTGGGGCCAGCGAATGTCCGATGCGCTGTTCCTGCTGGCGACGGCCTATCGGACCCTCTACGCGCTCGGAGGCAGCTACGTCACGGCGCGGCTCGCGCCCCACCGGCCCATGAAGCACGCCCTGGCGGGCGGCGTCGTGGGCCTCGTCTTGAGCACCGTGGGCGCGGTCGCGACGTGGAGCCGGCCCGAGCTGGGACCCCACTGGTATCCCCTCGCGCTCGTCGCGACCGCGTTGCCCTGCGCCTGGGTCGGCGGCCGACTCCGCGTCATGCAGTCGGGGGGCCCGCCGCGATGAGGCCGACGTCGGAACCATTAATAGTGCGTGTCCTCGCGCGGGCCGCGTCCTATCGAGACGAGGTCACCGACCTCACGCGACGCCTGGTGGCGATCCCCACCGAGAACCCGCCCGGCGACGGCTACGCGCCCTGTCTCACGGCCGTCGCCGAAGAGCTGGATGGCGTTGGCCTGGCACCTCGCCGGGTCGAGGACTGCCTCCTCGGAGGGCACGGGTCGGGAACACCGGTGGTCTACTTCCACGGCCACTACGACGTCGTGCCGGCCCAGCGCAAGGAGCAGTTCGAACCGCGCCTGCGGCTCGGGCGGCTCTACGGCCGCGGCACCGCAGACATGAAAGGCGGCCTGGCCGCCATGATCCTCGCGGTGCGGGTCCTGAAGGACCTCGGCGTCCCCCTGCGCGGGAGGGTCGCCCTGTGCGTGGTACCCGACGAGGAGACGGCCGGCCCGCGCGGGTCCCGCCGGCTGGCGGAGATGGGACTCCTCGGCGCCGACGGTATCGGCATGTTCACCGCGGAGCCGACGAGCGGCGTGATCTGGAACGCGAACCGGGGCGCCGTCACCCTCAAGATCATCATTCGCGGCAAGCACGCGCACGTCGGCCTCCAGCACCAGGGGGTCAACGCCTTCGAGCACATGCTGGTGGCCGCGTCCGCGCTGCGCGAGCTCAAGGCCGAGGTCGAGCAGCGCGAGACGCGCTTCGCCATAGAGCCCCCCGAGGCTCGCCGCTCAATCCTGATGATGGGAGGGAGGGTCGAAGGTGGCACCGGCTTCAACGCCATCCCCTCCGAATGCTCGTTCACGGTGGACCGCCGCATCAATCCCGAAGAGAGCCTCGAGACGGAAAAGGCCCGCCTGCTGGCCATCCTCGATCGTCTGCGATCGCAGGGGCTCCGGATCGATCACGAGGTCCTGCAAGAAGCGCCCTCCGCGTCTGTCGCCTCGGATCATCCGGTCGCCCGTGTCCTGGCGGAGGCGGTCGAGTCGGCGACCCGGCGCCCGCCATCGTTCGCGATGTGCCCGGGCCTCCTCGAGACCCGCTTCTACGCCCAGGTCGGAGTCCCCGCGCTGGCCTACGGGCCGGGCATGCTCGAGGTGTCGCACGGGCCGAACGAGTCCGTGTCCATCGACGCCCTGGTCGCGAGCATCGCCTCCTACGCGCTCGCCGCCGCCCGTCTCCTCGCTCCCTGAGATCAGCCTAGCGAGGGCCACGGAAGGCGTATATGATGTGCGTGCAGGACATCGCGGAACCTCCCGATCCCTCCGGACAGGAGTACGGCTTGAGGGCATCGTCGTGCGCGCGCCTCCCAAGGCTCCGAGCCGCTTCCCGCTTGCGCACCCTTCCGACCACGCGACGGCTGGAACACGGCTGATGGCCACGTCTCGTGTCGACGAGCCGCGGGACACGCACACGGCGGCTTGGCTCGTGGGCGGTGGCGAGATGGGCAAGCTCGTCCGATCGATGGACTGGAGCAAGACGCCCCTGGGTCCGATCCACACCTGGCCCCAGAGCCTGCGTACGACGGTCAGCCTGTGCCTGGCCTCCAACTTCCCGATCTCCCTGGCCTGGGGACCGAGGCACGTGCAGATCTACAACGACGGGTACTGGCAGATCTGCGGCGGCAAGCATCCCGGATCCATGGGGCAGGACTTCAGCGAATGCTGGGCTTCGGCGTGGCCCGCCATCGGAGAGGCCTTCGAGCGTGCGCTCACCGGGGAGACGTCGTACCTCGAGAATCAGCGGATGTTCCTCGACCGCAACCGCTATCTGGAAGAGACGTTCTTCACGTTCTCGTTCAGTCCCATCCACGACGAGACCGGCGGCGTCGGCGGCCTGTTCCACCCCGTGACGGAGACGACGATCAAGATGGTGGGCGAGCGGCGCACCCGGGCGCTGCGCGATCTGGCCGCTCGCGCGGGAAAGGCGCAGACGACGGACGAGGCGTTGACGGTGGCCGTCCGCACCCTGTCGGAGCTCGACCTGGACGTGCCCTTCGCGATCGTCTATCTGCTCGACCCTCCGATGAGGGAAGCTCGCCTCAGTGTTAGGAGCGCGTCCGCTCCCGATGCCCTCGCGCAGGCCACCGTCGAGTTGCAACCGCCGCGGGACGCCGGATGGCCGTTGGCGGAGGTCGCGCGGGCGACCGAGGCCGTGCAGGTGGACGACCTCGTCGGGCGGTTCGGTCCCTTCACGTGCGGCCCCTATCCGGAGCCTCCCCAGACGGCGTTGGCCATGCCCATCACGCTGGCGGGCCACGAGCAGGCGATGGCCATCCTCATCGCGGGAGTCAGCTCGCGCCTTCCCCTGAACGAGACCTATCGTGCGTTCTACGACCTGGTGGCGGCGACGGTGACATCTGCGGTCGCCAACGCCAGCGCGTACGAGGCGGAACGGAAACGGGCGGAGGCCCTGGCGGAGATCGACCGTACGAAGACCGCGTTCTTCTCCAACGTCAGCCATGAGTTCCGCACTCCCTTGACCCTGATGCTCGGGCCCCTGGAGGACGAGCTCGGAGATCGCGCGAGTCCGCTGTCGCCTTTCCGTCGGGAACGACTGGAGATCGCCCACCGGAATGCCCTGCGGCTCTTGAAGCTGGTCAACACCCTGCTGGACTTCTCGCGCATCGAGGCGGGCCGGCTCCAGGCGAGCTATGAGCCCACGGATCTGGCCGCGTACACGGCGGAGCTGGCGAGCATCTTCCGCTCTGCGGTCGAGAAGGGCGGCTTGACCCTGACCGTGGACTGCCCGCCGCTGCCCGGCCCGCTCTACGTCGACCGGGACATGTGGGAGAAGGTCGTGCTGAACCTTCTCTCGAATGCATTCAAGCACACGTTCGCGGGCGGCATCCGCGTCGCCCTTGGATGGCACGGCGATCACGCCGAGCTCACGGTGAGCGACTCGGGGGTCGGAATTCCCGAAGGAGAGGTGCCTCGCCTCTTCGATCGGTTCCATCGTGTCAAGGGAGCCAAGTCTCGGACCCACGAGGGGACGGGGATCGGCCTGGCCCTCGTGCAAGACCTGGTGCGAGCGCACGGCGGCACCGTGCGGGTAGAGAGCAAAGAAGGCAGCGGGAGCACGTTTGCCGTCACCGTGAGGGCAGGACACGCGCACCTGCCGTCCGACCGCCTCGTGGAGCACCGCCCCCAGGCCCCGACCGCGACGCGCGCGGCCGCCTACGTGGAGGAGGCCTTGCGCTGGGTCTCCGATGTGCCGGTCGCCGTCGGCGTGGGCGAGACTCCCGGGACCTCCCGCGAGCGAATTGTCTGGGCTGACGACAACGCGGACATGCGTGACTACGTGCGCCGCCTCCTGTCCGAGCGCTACGACGTCGCCGCCTTTCCCGACGGAGCGGCGGCGCTCGCCTTCGCCCTCGATAGCCAGCCGGACCTCGTTCTGACCGACGTGATGATGCCCGTCCTGGATGGCTTCGGGCTCCTGCACGGGCTCCGAGCCGACGAGCGCACCCGAACCATTCCCGTGATCCTGCTGTCGGCGCGCGCGGGCGAGGAATCCGCCCTCGAGGGGCTGGAAGCGGGCGCGGACGACTACCTGGTCAAGCCCTTCTCCGCGCGGGAGCTTCTGGCCAGAGTGCGTACGCACCTGCAGCTGGCCCAGCTGCGGCGCCGATGGACGCTCGAGCTCGAAGCCGCCAACAAGGAGCTCGAGGCCTTCTCGTACTCGGTGTCCCATGACCTGCGCGCTCCCTTGCGCGCCGTTCAGGGCTTCTCCGCGATCCTTCTCGAGAAGCACGCCCCCGGGCTTCCCGCCGAGGCCCGCGAGTTCCTGGGCCACGTCATCGAGTCCGCCAAGCGCATGGACCGGCTCATCGAGGACCTGCTTCGCCTCTCGCGCCTGGGCCGGCAGGAGCTGACCAAGCGTCCCCTGGCGACCTGCGCGCTCGTCCACGAAGTGCTCGAGGAGCTGGGCGAGGAGCCGGACGAGAGAAGGATCGTGGTCACGGTGGGAGATCTGCCGGATTGCGTGGGCGACCGGTCGCTGCTGAAGCAGGTGTTCATCAACCTGCTGTCCAACGCCTTCAAGTTCACGGGCAAGAGGGAGAGCCCAACCATCGAGGTGGGCTGGCGGCGCCACGATGGCCAGGGGGTCTACTTCGTTCGCGACAACGGGGCAGGCTTCGACATGCGATACGCCGAGAGGCTCTTCGGCGCGTTCCAGCGAATGCACGGGCGCGACGAGTTCGAGGGCACGGGCGTGGGCCTGTCGATCGCGGACCGTATCGTCCGTCGCCACGGCGGCCGCATCTGGGCCGAAGCCGAGCCCGAGAAGGGCGCGACCTTCTACTTCACCGTGCCCACGGTCCCCGATCGGACGGACGCCTGATTCTCCCGTAGCTTCCGGAACCCGAAGGCCTCGACGCGCGTTGTGGGGAGCATGGAAGCCCTGTTCCGCGATCTCCGGTTTGGAGCCCGCATCCTGTGGAAGGACAGGGGCTTCACCCTGACCGCGCTCGCTACCCTGGCCCTCTGCCTCGGTGCCAACA
>WNFT01011388.1_pt1 | contig 11185 bp, 4 predicted proteins | sample 5400191 | NCBI WGS metagenome assembly WNFT01 (sample SAMN13153359, study PRJNA577476) | soil metagenome | isolation source: 80 cm saprolite under Madrone tree | place: USA:California | collected 2016-06-14
TCCGCATCCGTTTTTTGCCCGCAAAAAGCGGACAACTCCCCAAGCAGGTAGTTGGTTCTAGCGGACTCTAGGATGCCCTGTAGGCCATTCTCGGTGAACGCGAGTCCCGCCACGGGAGAACCGATCCCTTTCACTACGGCAAGCGCCTCGTCGCAATGACCCGCGCGTCCCAACCCAACGGCTTCGGTCACTCTTACTTCAATCCAAACCTGCCGTACGTTGGTACCTCCTTCTTCTCGTCCAAAAAATCGATTTCTGAACAAATTTATCGCTCCTCGATAGTCCGCTGCTTCCGCGCGGCTCAGCGCCAGTTCATAAACCAAAGCCGTCGGCATGGTGTTCAGGTCCGGATATCGTTCGAGAATATTCACGCGATCTGCCGGAGGCTTCCGAAGAAGCGCGGCAGCCGCAATCGCGCCCGAATAATTGGCTATGTTTCGCGGATCGTTCTTTATGCCTTCCTCAAAGACATCCAATGCACCGTCAAAATTGGCTTTTACCTTGAGTTCTGCCAATCCGATGCTGGCGTCCAACGCGGGCAAATGGGGATTGTAGGCTCGCGCACGCTTCCATTCATCAAGAGCGCGATCCGCTTCTCCACGAGCAAAGTACCAATCGCCGAGAAGAGCATGCGCACTCGCGTTGGTTTCGTTCTGACGCAACGCCGCCTTCAACGAGCTAAAATCTTCGCCGCTGTTCGGAAACACGTAAGTCGTCGAGAGTCGCCCGGCCTCCGCGTAGTCGCTTGCGCCGGACTCTCCTAACTTTTCGCGGCAATATCCGCGAAAGTAAACCACGAGAGGATGGTTTTGCGGCGCTACAGCGCCGGGCTCGCGCTGGTCGGCATTGACGGGCGGATACGTTCGCGAAAGAACGTCTATGGCTCGCCGGTAGAGCCCCAGCCTTGCGTATTCAGAGGCCACATTCAAAAGACGATAGGGATCCGCGGAAAGGTGCTCAAGGTGGGGCTCGCCGATCTCATCGTTGAGAAAATCGCTCAGCGGGAATCGCGCGAGCCACTTGCGTGCAAGTCGGTTCGCACTCTCAAGTTTCCCGCGTGCTCGTTCGACGGCGCCGAGTTCCTCTGCGGCGCGAAGATCCTCCGGTGCAGACCGGAGGCTGATCGTCAGCGCGTCCTCCGCAGCCTGCATCGCACCCTGTCGCGCCAACAGTTCGCCGACCCGCAACGCTGCCGCCGCCCGATAAGCCGGCAATCGCATGGCTTCCTGATAAGCATCGAGCGCATCGCGGTCTCGGCCCAGTCCCTCATAGCTGATCCCGAGATAGTAAGACACTTCACTGTCCGTGGTGTTTCGCGCATGCGCTGCGGCGAGATGATCGGTGGCCTCCTGATAACGCTGCAAACTCGCGAAAAGTCGCCCGGAAGCTTTTTGCAATTCGAAACTGGTCGGGAATCTCTCGAGGGCTTTTTCGTAGCACTTCGCGGCATTCAACAACTCACCGTTTAGCTCCGCTGTGATGCCAAATTCGAGCCAGTCATCCGCGGTTCGATTTGTCTCCTGAGGAATTGCGTAGGATGTCTGGGGACCAACCTTGATTTCCGAGTCCGGCACCCAGTCATATTCGCCCTCGGACTGTGCGATCAAAACGGTGCCTTCTTTGCTCCTCAGCTCAAATCTATATTTGCGGCTGGCGTCCTGGACGCGAATCTCCTTCTTCCAGACGCGTTCCGGGTCGAGGTCTACTCGCTCGTCGAGCAACGAGGCGTTTCCGTCGAAAATGCGAACGGAAGCCGCGGGAATTTTTCGGTTGGCATTAAGAGCCGCATACAGTGTTCCTGGTTTTCGCTCCAAATGAACCACGCCGGCAAGATTGCCTCGTGAGATTCCTCCGATCTCCCGAACCGGCATCCAATATTCGCTGAAACTTATGGTTTGCCGCGGCTCCAGAAACGCATAAGTCTCCTGATTTCGAAAGAGCCCGGCTTGAATCTCCACGTAAGCGCTGTTGTTATCGGAAAGCGCGCTGCGCCAATCGAGGCCATCGGCATCGACGCCCCAGGACCAGATCTTTTTCGCCGGCACCTCGCCATAGTCGGCGAAATGCACGGTGCCAGCGTTGGTCTTTGGATTCCAGACCCCCATAAAATTTTCGTGGCTCCCGTGAGCAAACGAGGAGAGTGGTCCATCCGTCTGGTTGCGTATGATGCTCAAATCTTTCCCCCGCGAATTCACCGGCCAGGTTTCGATTTCGGCAAATCCGTGAGCAGCTGTAAAGCGCATGGGATATTCGATTCGCGAGTCGTCCCAGGCTTGTACGGCCGCATTGTTCCACCAATAGAAGCGATGGCGTACATCGCTCCTGTTGTTCAGTGTTACGCGCTGTTCCAAAACGGTTGAACCCGGGCGCAGCGTCAGCGCGACGGACCATTGCATCCCGTAAACACGGTCGATATTGCCGACGATCACGGACGCGCTGCCGTCAGGGTTTGCCGCGTAGGCGAAGTCTACAGGCGACATGGATACCCAGTTGTGGGAGACCGGAAAGTTGAACTCTACGCCAAACGCGGCCCACGCTCCGCGATATCCAATCTTCGCTTTCTTGAGGGAAGGATTCGCGTAGAACATCGGCAGCCCGCTGATCTTGTCCAAGCAGGTATAGAGATGCCCTCCAACGTCGGGCAAGACGGAACATTTCAGATATTCGTTTTCAAGATAGATTGCGCGTAAGTCGTGTTCCACGCGCTGACTGGTGATTTCCGTTCGCAGAGTGTAGGGATAGCTGAAGCGATTGGTAGAGAATTCATCGAAGGGAGGGTTAGAGTCGGGAGCTCCCTCTTCGTACACAGGGAGCTTCAGAGTTCCTTCCCACACCCGTACCTGGCCCGCTGCGAACGTTGCGGTCACCAAGAGAAACAACAGCGGCAGCGCAACTCGAACCGCTGGAAAGCCGAGCGCGGGCTTTTTGCAACTGCAGTAGGTCGAGCGATGTGTCATTTTCTGCCGTCGAACTGCGCCACACTTTTTCCTAACTACTTCGTCCGGAGAACCCGAGGTGGTTTTACGAAGGGGTGTGAAGTGGAAATTTTCCGACCACACGCTGGATGATCCCGTCCTCCGAGGGCGAATCCGGACTGAGGCCCTCTTCGAGACACCGAAAGAAGCCGAGAAGCTGAGCCACAACAACATCGATAGCCGCAGCATCCTGGTCCCCAAGTTCCGCCAAGCCGCCGCACTCAATTGCGACGTCACCTGTTCTTAGCGCCCCATGAGGAATCCTCTCACCGACCAGCAGCTTGGATAAGCCAAGATTTTTTTGGTCCAGTTCCTGCAATAAATCCAATTCGTAAGCCCGCAGAATGGAATTGGAGGACAGGAAGCATACGATTAGCGTCTTGTCTTGTACGTAACTCATTGGCCCGTGGCGGAAGGCAAGGTACGTTTCACAAAGTGTGGTGACCCGGCCCGCCGTCATCTCCAGCATCTTTAGAGCAGCTTCCCGCGATGCTCCGAAACGTGCCCCGGTGCCAAGAAATACCACACGCTCAAAGCTGCGTTTTGCGGTTTCCGCCAGGGCGTCAAATTGCGTTGCGAGTAGTTCTTTGGCAATTTCGCTTACGCGACTGCATAACCGAACATATTCATCGGGTTTCTCCAACATTCCTACGAAGCGCGCCGCCAACAGCAAATTCGTAAAACTACTGGTCATCACCAGGCTTTGGTCGTTTGTTTCGCTCGGCAGCGTGATAACGTGCACCTTTGCACTGTCGCGCCATGCTTTCGTGAGGCTCCCCTGTTCATTACAGGTCACGACAACATGCCGAAGCTCGGGCTCGATGTCCAGCAGCAACTCAATCGCTCCGCGGCTCTCGGGGCTGTCTCCAGATCTTGCCATCGAAATAAGCAACCCGGGCCGGTCCGGAGGCAGAGCCCTCGCACCATAGGTCAATAAGTCTCCTCCACCCACGGACTCAATCCGGGCCCCCAGATCGTGTTGAAGCGCGAACTGCACGCATTCCGCTGCATACTGAGAACTGCCGGAACCTGTCAAGGTAACACTTCGCACGCCTTCCATAATTTGTCTGAGGTTTTCTCGCGAAGCGATCATTCGGTCGCAGGTGCGAAGCCAAGTCCAAGGCTGCTGACAAATCTCACGCAGGGTGTGGAAATAGCCAAGACGTTTTTGCTCTGCTTCTGTCCGGCCAAACAATTCCGCGGCATTCGAATGAGTCTGAGCCAGGGCAACTTGCCAACGAGCTTGTGATGTTGAGGCGCTACTGTCCATGGACCGTATTTTGTTCCTCTTTACGACTTCCTCTACGGATCTTGTCTCGGGACAAAAATGAGCAGCTTGGAAGACTGGTTACCACACAAAACCGAGGCGCCGCATGTGCTATCTTCCAGGGCGGAGTTCCGGCGTCGTGATGTCCACTGCCCGGTCCTCTCCGTTTACCGAGCCATGCCACACACCGCCTCCGAACGTGGTGACATAGATTTTTGCCGCATCCGCGGGATCCGGAATGACCCGATGCCCCCACTTGAAGTTAAATCCAGGAATGCGGTTCCAGTGGGTACCACGATCCGTTGACCTCCAGGCGGAAGACTCGAATCCCGCAGCGTAAAGAATGTTCGGGTCTCGCGGGTCGATGGTTACATCATAGACGTGTCGATCCCGTTCGAGCACCCGCTTCCACGTCTTTCCCCGGTCTTCTGATAAGTACACGCCGCCGCCGTCGCCGTGCACTCCTGTGGCCCGTGCCCACGTTGCGAGATAAAGCCTCTCGGGCTTGGCGGGATCGATGGCTAGTCCGTTCGGTGCATTGCTGTCCTCGGGCATCGCCACGGACCTCCAGTTTTCCGCTCCGTCGGTTGATTTATAGATGGCGCCGTCTTTGTCCGTTCCGATGCTGCCATCTTCGGATCGCCTTGCCACCAGCGCGTATAAAGTTCCTTCGCTGTCTCGGATGATTCTCCACACGAAGGGCTCATGTTGGGTAATGCCAGTGTTCTTCAATTTCCAACTGTGGCCACCGTCCACGCTCTTGTACACTCCCCGTCCGAAGGCAGCGACGTAGAGCACGCGCGCTTCAGGCGGACTCGTCGGATCCAGTAAGATGTGCGTCGCAGCCGTTTGCTCCATGCCTTCGTTCGACTTGACCCAGGTTCTCCCTCCGTCCTCGCTCCGGCAAACGCCCCCGCGGTAGTGCTGAATACTCTGTGTTCTCCACATCTTGGGCCTCGGCAAATCGTGGGTCCAGCTATTCACACTCCAGACGCGTCCTTTCGTTTTTGGATCGAACTCCATCCAATACGTCGTGTTCATCCAATCCTTCGGCACGCCTTGCGTGGAACTCATCCACGATTTTCCGCCGTCTTCGCTCCTAAAGAGTCCTATGTCCGTCGTGGAAATGAACTGTCTCTGGGAGTCAAAGGGATCAAAATGGTAGCCGTATGAATTTGTGACATCGAGGCCGGTAGTCGTCCATCCCCCTTTCCCGGACCTTCGCGAATACACCGCGTCCCAGCTTACGCCTCCGTCCGTCGTCCGCATGGTTCTTCCCAGGTCGGTTCCGTAGCAGAGGTTGCCATCCTGGTCTGCGACGCCGAGCGCCAAGGGATTCTCGCCCCAATCAGATCCGAACCGTTCCGTGATCCATGCGTCATGGACATTCGTCGCCGGCTTACCTGACAGATTGCTGTCTTCTTTCCAGACCGGTTTCCAATTCCGCCCGCCATCTGTGGTTTTCGCAACCCCCATCCACTTGATTCCGTTTTCTTCAAGGTCGCGGTACGACACATACGCGGTTTCCGGGTTGTTGAAGCTTGTCGCGATTGCTCGCACCTTTTCTCCATTGCTGCCCAGGCGTACCTTTCGCCAAGTCGCACCGTCGTCGTCAGACACAAACCCGGAGTCATCGCCGACTACATAAAGGATGGCCTTACCCTCGTTTGTAAATCCGGCAGATGCGTCGGTAAAAGTCTTCGCAGGCGGAAGGGAAATTTGTTTTCTCTCCGAGGAGTCTTTCTCCATCATGAAATGCGCACCTGCAATGAAAAGAATGCGTCCGCTCTCGGGCGAGTGAGGATTCACCCACACCTTGTCCGCAAGTTCCGGCAAATCTTCCAGCTTTGTCCAACTCGCTCCTTCGTCGCGCGAAATAAAAAGAGCAGACAAACCCCTTTTCTTGTCTCCCGCGACGACATAGAAGATTCGTGAATCGGCGGGGTCGATGGTCATAGCCGTGATGTTTCCAAGAGGGTTCGGTTCGGCAATCAGATCCTCGTCGGCATGATCCGAACTCATCTTTATTTCCTTGAGCGAGGAAGCCTTGGGATACACGAGGCTCCAGGTGTCGCCGCGGTCTCGGCTGCGCCACAAGCCGTCGGATTGCGCATAAATCACGTTACGGTCCTGCGGGTCGAACACAAAAAACCGGACTACCCCGCGCAGACTAAACATCCGCCAGGACTGGCCGCCGTCATGACTAATATAGGACCCGGTCATGTCGCAACTGAGCAGCACGGTACTCGGATCGTGGGGACTGATGGTCGGATGGAACATCGCGCCGCCCCCGCCCGGACCGATGATCTCGAAATTCCCTGGACGGTCCGCACCCCCACTGATCGCCACCAGAAGAAGCAGGGTAAGTCGAAACAAAAATACCATCACCCGTTGCTTTCCTTTGCTTTCTTTATCGTTTCTTCGCTTTCTTTTTGGCAGAAATACATTACTTTGTCAATCTAGCGCTTGTGATTGCCAAGCTTTCTTGGTGGTGTTTGTCGTCTCTAGAGGGCAGGAAATCGGGAGGCGAGGGAATGGTGGCGACGTTGCGCAGTCTATCCTGTTGGCTTGGCTTGCTAGGGGCATTAAGGGTGTGGATTCCGCCGCTAATGAATATATGCGCCCGACGGCAACAGATACTCGATCGGCCAAATCTCTTGCTTCCGATTCACGATTTCCGACCAAGTCAGGATACGTCCGTCGGCCTGGGGAAGAAGCGTGATTCCCGGGAGCGTTTCCGAAATGCTCTTCGCTAACGAGTAATCATTTTCCCGAGCCGTTACCGCCTCGACCTGCAGGCCAAGCTTCACTTGGGCAAACCGCGCGGCGATCTCCGCATCCTCAATCATCTGCAGAAAATAGGGCCTTCCGGTCAAGAGCGAGTTGTAAACAAAATCGGCCAACACACCCGAGAGCGGGTAGCTGTAAGCCCGGTCAAAATTCAATTGAGCCATTGTTGGATCGTCAGCGGACACCGCTTTAAACGGCATCCTGGTTTCACCAAGGCCGCGAAAATCAATCGAGACAATATCGAAGTTGGCGTCCAGATATTTCTCGATTTCAGGCCAGTTCTCTAATTTGGCCTTGCCACCGTCCTGAAACCACAACAAGACCTTGCGCTTGTTCATGGAGGATTTGTGAATGTACAGCAGCGGCATTTCGAGCACTCCGCTGTGACGCAGGCTGTAGCGATCGATTGATACGTCAGCAGACGTTGTGCTTCCCAGCAACTCCCAGCCAATCCGCCCAGCCGAGAGCTGCCCACCCTTGAACTCCGCGACGCTCCACGCGTTGACCCCGCTGTAGCCCTTGCCAAAATATTCGCGGGCCAGGGTGCTCGCGCGCTCCCGCTTTCGTTCATTGTAATAGTCCCGAATTACTTCCATCAGGGACCGTGCGTCGCTGAAGTCGAGCATCAACTGGCCAGTCCTGGTGCACAGCAGTGCCTTGTCTTCGAGTCTCTTCACCGGCGGCAGTCCATGACGGACCGGCATTCCGTTGAAATGGTCGAGAAACTCAAGAGCCGCTTCCTGATTTTCCGGTGAGAACTGGTGCCCGTGGTAGCCCTCTGCCAGCGCCATGCGGTCGCCATGATGAAATCGTTCATACAAATCGCGCACTTCGCGAAAAGTCTTGTGAGTACCCTCAATGGGGAAAAAATCTAGCACCGCAGCCGCTACCAGTACCGGTCGCGGATACAGTAGGAGCAACAATCCGTTCGGTGTCAACCTCCGGGCGGGTAAACAAGTAGTCTACGGCGCGTATTCCATCCCAGATTTCCCACCTCGCAAGGTTCGCTCCCGCCAGATACGCCAGGTTGCCCATCACCGCATGTTCGGCGCAGATCAGATTGTAGCGGCTCTTCGCCGCCTGGGCGTCCCAGAACTGGCTGCGCTCTCCCTGTCCGACCGGGTCCCACGCCAGCACTACGTATCCCCTTTTCGCGAGCCTCTGACTCACGTCCTGATAATAGATTTTTCCGTTGGATGCATGCCCAGCAGGCAGCAATACGGCCGGGCTTTTCCTGGCATGATCGTTTGGGACATAGACGAGCGCGGAAACATACACGCCGGGAAGACTCTCAAAGATCAATTTTTCGATGGAAAAACCGTCCATCTCGATCTTGCCCGTGATGTGCGGGTGCAAATCCGTTTTCTCCGAAGGCAAACCGCCAATCATCTGCAAGACTTTTTGGCGCAGTTCATCTTGGACGTGTAACAATTCCTTCTCATCCCGGATAGCCGTCCATGCTGCTCTGCGCTCATCGTCTTGTTTCCATGCTTGTTCGGTTTGATATCGCAAATAGGGGGTGATGCGCGGTCCGATTGGCAGAGTTTGCTCGAAGACCTGGAATGCTTGCGGAGTAAAGGGCTCGTCCGCAGCCCGCGTTGCCGTTGCCAGCACCGCCGCGAGCAAAACCATAAAACATAACCGCATCGTGGTTTCTCCTCATCCCGTCCGCGCTAGAAGACTCGTCGCGTTCGAATACCGACTTTGATACCCAGTTTGAAGTGCAATCGATCTGCAGGTCAGAAACGGAAAGCGCTCGACTACTTGACCGTTATTTCACCCAACTGATACCAGCCGTCGGGTTGCCGGCCTTCAATGGCCAACTGGGCGGCGGGTTTTCCGGTTCGCCGGTCCAGCATGGCCAGCCTAACGCGATACTTTCCAGGCTTCAGATCATCGGGAACGTACAAGGGCCCATCAAACACGGCGTCACCCGGCAGCCACTTCTTCACATCCACCGGAACGACAGCCTGAGCACTGCCGGCCGCGGAACGCATTTCGATCACCAGTCGATACTCACGGTAAACAGGAGCGACGCCTGCATTCAGCCACCACATGTGAACCTGCATCATCTGGCCTGCTCTGGCGGTCCGCGGATATTCAAGACGCCTGAGGATCAAGCGGTATCCCATCTTCCTCTGAAAATCGTCGAACTGGGCTTTCCACTCCGTCGGAATTGGTGAACTCTTGACATTCACCGTGCTTACATGCCAGCGTAGAGCTTGCGCGAGTATATAGTCCACGTCAAAACCGTCTTTTTTCCATTCTGCAGGAGTGCCGCAGGTTTCGAGCGAGACCGGACGGCGCTGCCATACATCTTGAATACCTGCCCTCACAACCTGTTGCGGATACACATCCAGCATTTCTGGCTGGAAGTACGGGTTGTCTGAAAAATGCCGCAAGTCTCCGAGACAGTCCAATCGCCACCCGGCGCCTCGCTGCGTGCCATACGTTAGCGCGTGTTCCTCATCGAAATTCATCAGTAGAGGCGTCTCGCGGAAGGCGTTGAACCAGATGTCTGTCAGCTCTTTCTGGTAGGAAAAGTCTGGCATATACGGACTCCATCCTTCGCCCCAATATCCGATAGAGGATATGTCGACGCTGTCGAGAAATGGATTTCCGTCGTATCTCTTGCCTGCCTCGGTCACCAATTCACGCCAATACTTCAGAAACAACGGATCGGTATAGTCAGGTTGCCAGATGCTGCCATCCTTATCCGACGGCCTGTTGGCGCGCCGCGCGCCGGAATTGCGGTACCAGTCCGGGAGGGCGTGCTTGTCAGTGTATGGCATCAGCCGAATGGCCAGCGTTTGGCCGTGTTCTCGCGCTTCGCTCAGCGCCAAATCAATGATTTCCCAATGGAACTCTCCCCGTTTGGGTTCGATCACGTCCCAAACCCATCGGCAATAGGACACCGATGTCGGCGGAAATTCCGGTCTTGGTTCGGCGTCGACAAGCCTTTCCGTCGGACCCTCTTCCGACCAGGTCAAGGGCGGATTGAGCGCCTGGCCGTTGAAGCGCTGAAAGGTGGTAATTCCCATGCCGGGATTTACCAGTACATCATGGATTTCCTTAGGGCGAATGATGACCACATCTGATTGCGCGAAGGCCGGTCCACCTGCAAGCACGAATAGAGCGCTCAGGCCAAGCTCGATTGCTGGCGCCCAGAAATCAGCGCCGAAAGTCATGCAAAAGCGAGCGCGCTTGCCGTTTCGAAATTGCCGGCCGAGCATTTTGGAAACTCCGTGCGGAAGCCATTGGACTGCCTTGGGCTCGGAGAAAATAAAACATTGAAAAGAAAAATGAAAGAAAATAAAAGCAAATTAATGACATCCTAGGTTTCGCCTGGAGGTTCATGTTGTGAAGCACGGCGCCATTCACCGAACGGTGGCATGTCCACTCGCACTGCTGGCCTGGTCATCAATCACTTCCGCGCAGGAATGGCAATCCTATGGTGGCGACGCCGGCGGCACGCGATTCTTCTCGGCGGCCGAAATCACTCCGAAAAATGTGGGCAACCTGAAACAAGCGTGGGTCTATCACACTGGCGAAAGGCAGCGGCGCGGTACGGACCGGCACCGCATTCCGCCATTCGAATCCACACCTTTAATGATCGATGATGTGCTTTACTTTTCTACGCCGTCAAACCGCGTGATCGCCCTTGACGCGGACAGCGGACGGGAGATTTGGCAGTTTGATCCGCAGGCCGGTCATTCCAAGCCACGGCAATTCCACCAACACCGGGGTGTGGCCTATTGGCAAAGCGCTGCCGGCGACGACCGTCGAATTCTCTTCGGCACGTTTGACGGACGCTTAATCGCGTTGGACGCCAGGACCGGCAAGCTCTGTTCCGATTTTGGAAATCATGGTGCCATTGATCTGCGCGACGGTGTCGAGGAGCACCGCACCAATCAGCTTTACGCAGTTACCTCTCCTCCAGCCGTCTATCGCGATCTTGTGATTACCGGAGCAGAAGTTCCCGAGTATCCCTCAAACGGTCCAAGCGGCATGGTCCGGGCGTTTGACGTCCGCACGGGGAAGCTTGTCTGGACCTTCCACACCATCCCTCGTCCCGGAGAGAATGGGCACGAAACCTGGGAAGGCGAGGCTTGGAAGGGTCGCACGGGCGCAAATGTGTGGTCCGTGATGAGCG
>WNFT01005408.1_pt1 | contig 11184 bp, 9 predicted proteins | sample 5400191 | NCBI WGS metagenome assembly WNFT01 (sample SAMN13153359, study PRJNA577476) | soil metagenome | isolation source: 80 cm saprolite under Madrone tree | place: USA:California | collected 2016-06-14
GAGCTCGAGCGCACCGCCGGCATAGTTGTCGCGCACCGCCAGCGGCAACACCGCCATGAACGGCCCGACATAGAAGACGCCGACGCCGAAATTGAGCAGCAGCACCGGCCAGATCTGGTCCGACTTCGCCGCCACCGATATGCCCTCGCCGATGCTGCGCCAGAAACCCGGATGCTCGACCGGCGGATGCGGCGGCGGATCGGGCAGGCGCCGCACCGCAAGGCAGCCCAGCAACAGCAGGCCGGCATTCAGCAACAGAAGCGGCGCGGCGCCGACCCGATCGGCCGCCGAGGCGCAGGCGATGCCTAGAAGCTGGCCGACGAACTGCAGCGCCGTGACGAGAGCGACGGCGCGCGGCAGCTCGCCGCTTTTGGCGACGACCGGCAGAAGCGCATCGCGGGTCGGGATGGCGAAGGCGCCGATCGCGCCCGCCGTGAGGCCATAGGCGATCAAGAGCGGATAGCTCAGCCCCCCGGCCAGCAGCACGATGGCGAGCGCCAGCGGCGGCGCGGCGTAGAGCACGTGGTAGCGCAAGAGCAGCCGGCGCGGGTTGCCGCGATCGGCGATCAGCCCGCCCAACGGCAGGAAGAGCAGCGATGGCGCCATCAGGGCGGCCTGGGCGACGCCGACGGCGAAGGCATCCATATGCAGCACGACCGCGACCAGCCATGGGAACAGCACCATCTGGACGCCGAGCGGCAGGAACCAGCAGGCGAGGCCCAGCAAATAGGCCGGAAAAGCGGATCGGGAGGGGGTCAAGGGACCGTCTTGAATGGGGGCTGAAGGATCTATATCTTGTAAGGAGTTAGTGCCGCTTGCTCATCCAATAGTCAAAGACACAGGCTGCGTCATCCGACCCCTCGGATGCGCGGCGGTGCGGAGCGGAAGACGATGTCGACATTCAACCGCACCACCCTGGTGAAGGTCCTGGAAATCCTCGACAGCAGCCACGCCGGCGAAGCGCTGGCGGCTGCCAAGCTCGCCTCGACGATGGTGCGCGAAGCCGGCCTCACCTGGAACGACGTCCTGGCGCCCGAGATCGAAGGCCGCGCCGGCCGCGAACAGGCCATTGCAGCCCGCGCCGTCGGGGCCGGCCCGTTCGGCTACCGTCGCGACCGCGAGCTCTCGCCGCACGAGCAGTTCTTCATGGTGCTGCTGAGCCCGCGCACGCCGACCGAGATCAAGCGCAAGCTGCGCTCCTGGGAAGCGCGCGTGCTCGACGGCGAGATCACGCCACAGGAGACGCAGGACCTGCGCTTCATGTACCAGAGCTTCGTCGTCGGATAGCTGCAGCGACTTCCGATAGCATGAAATCGTTCGCCGTCGAGGTTCGGTGTCATCCTGAGCGCAGCGAAGGATCTCATGCCGTGGCAAGCGGCGATGAGGTCCTTCGCTTCGCTCCAGCGCGGGGGTGACCCCGCGCGAGACGACAGAAATCTATAGCGGCCGGCCGCTGCCGTTGGGGCGGCCGCGGTGTAAAAACTCGCGGCCGATCTTGACCCGCTTCTCGCCGTCGTACTCGACGATGTCGGCGGTGGCGTAGGTCTCGGTCCAGTTCAACGGCAGGAACGAGCCCGAGCCGACAACATCGATCGGCGCCTTGGCTTCGGCCATGACCCGGCACTTGGCCGGGCTGAAGCCGGATGAAGCCACGATCCGCACCTTGTCGAAGCCCGCGCGATCGAGCTCGGCGCGCAAATGGAAGATCGCCGCCGCCGACACGCCGGTGCCGACGAGGTAGCGCAACTCCTCCTCGCTGCGATAGCCGCGGATCGATTCGGGCGAGAAGCGCTCCAGCACGGCGTAGGACGACGCCGGATCGAGCCCTTCGATATAGCGGCCGCCGGTCGTGTCGACGCGCAGCGACAGCATCCCCTTGGCGGCAAGCTCGGGAAAGCGCCGGCAGACTTCCAGCGAATCGGAGATCTCGCGGGCGAAGTAGTCGACCAGCACGGTCATCGACTCGCCGGGAAAGGTCTCGTGGTACATCTCGGCGGCGCGCAGCGTCGATTGGGCGTAGCCGACCAGGGCGTGCGGCATGGTGCCGAGCCCCTGGTCGCGGCCGAAGAAGTGCGCGGTGGCGTGGGTGGCGTTGCCGATGAAGCCCACCGCGCCCACCTTGCGCTTGGCGCGCGCCGAGCCGACCGAGGCGGCGTAGGCCATCATCTCGGCCATCTCCTGGCCCGCGCAGTGACGCGCATCCATGGCGAGAAATGCCGTCTTGGGCAGATCGGCGCACATCGTCCAGGCATTGTAGGCGGCGACACAGGCCGGCCCCAGCTTCTGCAGGAAGATGGTTTCCAGGTCGACCAGATGGAAGAACGAGCCGGTGATGTACATCATCGGCTCGCCGGCGCCGACCCATTTGCCCTCGGCGTAGCGCAGGTCGAGCTCGACTGAGGTGTTGCGCGAGCGGCCCAATTCCTCCAGCCACTCCAGCGCCAAGCGCGGCGCGAACACCACGGGACGGCGCATGAAAATCGCGTAGGTCACGCGGCTGTCGCCGAAGCGGCCGATCACCTGCTTGGTGCGATTGAAGTAATGATCGGTGAAACGCTCTATCTCGCCGTTGTCTGGATGCGTCATGAGGCATCTCTTTCCAACGGTTCCATCGAGCACGGCATGGCTTAGACTGCCGGGCGCGCCCGGGCGACCGACAGGCGCTCGGCCTTGAGCTGCTCGGCGAGCAGGAACGCCAGCTCGAGCGCCTGGCTGGCGTTGAGCCTGGGATCGCACTGCGTCTCGTAGCGCTCGGCGAGGTTGTCGACGGTGATGTCGACGGCGCCGCCGACGCATTCGGTCACTTCCTGGCCGGTCATCTCGACATGCACGCCGCCGGGATGGCTGCCCTCGGCGCGATGGACGGCGAAGAAGTCCTTCACCTCGCTCAGGATGGCGTCGAAGTGGCGGGTCTTCCGGCCGTTGGCCGCGGTCACGGTGTTGCCGTGCATCGGATCGCACGACCACACGACCGAGCGGCCGGCGCGCTTCACCGCACGGACCAGCGCCGGCAGCTTGTCTAAAACCTTGTCGGCGCCCATGCGGCAGATGATGACGATGCGGCCGGGCTCGTTGGCCGGGTTCAGCGTGTCGAGCAGGCGCAACAGATCGTCGGTCGAGAGCGAGGGACCGGCCTTGAGGCCCAGCGGATTGCGCACGCCGCGCAGGAACTCGACATGCGCCCCATCGGGTTGGCGGGTGCGATCGCCGATCCACACCAAGTGGGCCGAACAGTCGTACCAGTCGCCCGAGGTCGAATCGACGCGAGTCAGCGCCTCCTCGTAGGGCAGCAGCAATGCCTCGTGGCTAGTGAAGAAGTCGGTCTCGGCGATCTGTGGCGTGGTCGCCGAATTGAGCCCGCACGCCGCCATGAAATTCAGCGTCTCGTCGAGCCGCGCGGCAAGGTCGTGATAGCGCTCCGAGGCCGGCGAGTTGCGCACGAAATCGAGGTTCCAGCGGTTGACCTCGTGCAGGTCGGCATAGCCGCCCTGGGCGAAAGCGCGCAGCAGGTTGAGCGTCGCGGCCGACTGGTTGTAGGCCTGCACCATGCGCTCCGGATCGGGCCGGCGCGCCTCGGCGCTGAACTCGAAGCCGTTGACGTTGTCGCCGCGGTAGGACGGCAGCTCGACGCCGTCGATCTTCTCGACATTGGACGAGCGCGGCTTGGCGAACTGGCCGGCCATGCGGCCGACCTTCACCACCGGCACGCCGGCGCCGTAGGTCAGCACGACCGCCATCTGCAGGAGCACGCGGAAGGTGTCGCGGATGTTGTTGGCGGTGAAGTCGACGAAGCTCTCGGCGCAGTCGCCGCCTTGCAGCAGGAAGGCCTCGCCGGCCGCGATCTTGGCCAGCGCCGCCTTGAGCTTGCGCGCCTCGCCGGCAAAGACCAGCGGCGGATAGCGGCGCAGCCGCGCCTCGGCGCCGGCCAGAAGGGTGGCGTCGGGATAGACCGGCATCTGCTGGGCCGGCCGGCCGCGCCAGCTGGTGGGCGTCCAGTCGGCGGCGCTCGAACTGCGGGACTGCGCTTTGGCGCCCGTCTTGGACGGGCCCTGAATCGCGGTCATCTTCTCCTCCTGCTGCCCGATCCGGCGGTTACGGGCCGCCCGGCCGTCGGGGTGGTGAAACTATACGTGCTGTGGATAAAAGGCCAGCGGGCGGCTTACTCGGCGGCCTTGCGCGACGGCGCCGGTTCGACCCGCGCCGTGCGCATGGTGACGAACTCTTCGCCGGCCGTGGGATGGATGCCCACGGTGGCGTCGAACTGGGCCTTGGTGGCGCCGGCCTTCACGGCGACGGCAAGGCCCTGGATCAGCTCGGCGGCATCGTCGCCCACCATGTGCACGCCGACCACCTTGTCGGTCGCGGCCTCGACGATCAGCTTCATGAAGGTGCGCTGGTGGCGGCCCGACACGGTGTACTTCATCGGCCGGAACGCCGCGGTGAAGACGTGGATCTCGCCCAGGGTGAGCGTCGCCTCCTCCTCGGTCAGGCCGACATTTGCGAGCTCGGGCTGGCAGAACACCGCCGACGGCACGTCGCGATGGTCGGGCTTGCGCGGCCGCTTGCCGAACTCCGTGTCGGCAAAGCAGTGGCCCTCCATGATGGCGACCGGCGTGAGGTTGATTCGGTCGGTGACGTCGCCCACCGCCCAGATGTTGGTTGCCGTCGTCTTTGACCATTCGTCGACGGCGACGGCGCCGGCCTTGTCGAGCTGCACGCCCGCTTTCTCGAGGCCAATGCCCGACGTGTTGGCCGTGCGGCCGGTGGCGTACATCACGAGGTCGGTCTCGAACATGCCGCCGAGCGGCGTGTGTACAGTGAACGGCGCCTTGCCATTCGTGGCCTCGATGCGGCCGATCTGCATCTCGGTGCGCATCCTGATGCCGCTGTCGCGGAGCGCTTCGTGCACCGCCGTGCGGCACTCCTCGTCAAAGCCGCGCAGCACGCGGTCGCGACGCAGCACCAGGTCGACATGGCAGCCCAGGCCATGGAAGATTCCGGCGAACTCGACGGCGATATAGCCGCCGCCCACGATCGTGATGCGCTTGGGCAGCGGATCGGGCAGATGGAACGCCTCGTTGGAGGTGATGGCGAATTCCTTGCCGGGAATGTCCGGCACCACAGGATGGCCGCCGGTCGCGACCAGGATCTTGTCCGCCGTGATCGTCTCCTCGCCGACCTGGATCGTGTGGCGGTCCATCAGCCGGCCGCGGCCCATGTGCAGCCTGACGCCCGCGCCTTCGAGCAGCCGCAGGTAGACGCCGTTCAAGCGATCGACTTCTTTCTGCACGTTGTCGCGCAGGGTCGCCCACGAGTGGCCAGGCGTCGGGACGGCCCAGCCATAGGCCGCGGCGTCCTCGAATTCGTGCGCGAACTTGGAGCCGTAGACCAAGAGCTTCTTAGGCACGCAACCGCGGATCACGCAGGTGCCGCCGACCCGGTAGTCCTCGCAGATGCCGACGCGCGCGCCGTGGCCGGCGGCGATGCGCGAGGCGCGCACGCCGCCCGAGCCGGCGCCGATGACGAAAAGGTCGTAGTCGTAGGGCATGTGGATAACCTAAGAACAAAACCACAACACGGCCGCATTTCGGTCCCGCCGCAAACTATATCGGCGCTTAGACGGCCGGGTAAGGGAAATGGGGCGTGTATTTCCGTTTCCTGATACAACTTTAAGGATGTCCCAATGCTGAAATTCCGCTCGCTGTCTGCCGCCACGCTGCTGCTGATCGCCGGTCCCGCCCTGGCCGCGCCCGATGACCTGCCGACGCCGGCTGAAAAGTCTGCCCGTCCCTCGACCAGCGTTCCAAGGGGCCTGATGCGATACGACACCAACAAGGATGGCTTCGTCGATCGCGCCGAATGGAAGGCCGCGCAGGAAGCCCGCTTCAAGCGGCTCGACGTCAACGGCGACGGCAAGCTCACCCAGGACGAGCTGTTCGCCCGCACGCCCGCCGTCGGCAACAGCGTGCTGCCGACGGATCGTCAGGCCCAGCGCCAGTCGAGCTACTTCCAGTTGCTCGACACCGACAAGGACGGCGTGGTGACCTTGGCCGAATTCATGGCCCAGGCAGAGCGCAACTTCGCGCGCTGCGACCTCAACAAGGATGGCCGCATCGACACCGCCGAGTGCCGCCAAGCGCTGCAGCGCCCGCGGGCCGAGCGCTGACATCCAAACAGAAAGGCCGCCGGAAACCGGCGGCCTTCTCGTCTTCGTGGTGCGCGGCGATCAGGAGCTTTCGGCCGACATGATGTCGCCGAACAGCTCCCAGGTTTCAGCCTTGAAGCGCTGAAGCTGGACCGACTGGACCGGATAATAGTCGGTCGGGCTGGTGTTGACGGTGATACCCGGCAGCAGGAGCGGCACGCGCAGCTTCTGGTGGTTGGCCGCCTGGCGCATGACGTTCTCGCGCGTCAGGTTGTCACCGCACTTCTTCAGCGTCTGGTGCATCAGGAACGACACGGCAAAGGCGTAGATGTAGTTGGCATCGGTTGGGTTTGCCCCCGCCATGTATTTGGCCATCCACGCCCGCCAGGCCTTCATCTCGTCGTCGTTGTCCCACTGCTTGTCGGTGGGGTCCTTGAGGTAGGCCGCGGTCATGATGCCCTGGCTGTTGTCGTAGCCGGCGGGCTTCATCACCGACGCGACCGAGGCCGAGACGTTGTTCAGGTAATGGACCGGCTTCCAGCCGATCTCCGCCGCCTTGCGGATCGACTGCGCCGCGAACTTCGGGATCGAGATGTTGAAGAACACGTTGGCCCCGGAGTCCTTGAGCTGGATGACCTGGCTGTCGACCGTTGGATCGGTCGGCTCGTAGGTCACGTGCTTGGCGATGCGGCCGGCCTCCTTGCCGAGGCCCTCCTTGAAGCCTTCCCAGTAATCCTTGCCGTAGTCGTCGTTCTGCATCAGCACGGCCACCTTGGCGTCCTTGACGTTGGCCAGCATGTGCTTGGCGTAGATGGCGCCCTCGGTGTGGTAGTCAGGCTGGAAGCCCATCGTCCACGGGAACTCCTTGGGCTTGCCCCACTTCGAGGCGCCGGTGGCGACGAACAGCATCGGCACCTTCTTCTGGTTCATATATTTGTGGATCGCCGTGTTGGTCGGCGTGCCGAGCGTGTTGAACAGGCAAAGCACCTTTTCCTGCTCGACGAGCTGGCGCACCACCTCGACCGTCTTGGGCGGCGAGTAGCCGTCGTCCAGGGTGATGAACTTCACCATGCGGCCGTTGATGCCGCCGGCGTCGTTGACGCTCTTCCAGTAGGCCTCGATGCCCTTGCCGATCACGCCGTACGACGACGCCGGTCCGCTGTAGGGGTTGGTGTGACCGACCTTGATTTCCTTGTCGGTCGCTCCGTCGTCGTACTTCTTCTGGGCAAACGCCACGCCGGATGCTGACAACACTGCGGCAGTCGACACGCCACCCAAGAAACTACGCCTATTGGTCTTCAACGCGCCCTCCTGCAGTTTATTGTTATGCTGAACAAGAGTCGCCCGAATCACGGTGCGTGAAAAGAGAAAAAGCCGCTCAGCACTATACAAGTTTTCAATGTTACATCGCGAAAGTGCCCGAAGAAAAGGCCGCCTGGCGGCGGCCTTCCGCACTTCGGTTATGTTTGCCTCTAGCTGCTTTCGGCGTGCATGACCTCGCCGAACAGCTCCCAGGTCTCGCCCTTGAAGCGCTGCAACTGTAAGGCCTGGACCGGATAGAAATCGGTCGGGCTGGTGCTGACCGTGATGCCGGGCAACAAACACGGCACGCGCAACTTCTGATGATTTGCAGCCTGACGCATCAGATTCTCGTGCGTGAGGTTGTCGCCGCACTTCTTCAGCGTCTGCTCCATCAGGTACGACACCGAGTAGGCGTAGACGTAATTGACGTCGCCGAGATTGCCGTTGGGATTGTACTTGGCCATCCATTCCCGCCAGGTCTTCATCTCGGCATCGCCATCCCACTGATGGTCGGTCGGGTCCTTGAGCCAGGCCGCGGTGATGACTCCCTGCACGTTCTCGAAGCCCGCCGGCTTCATCGTGGTCGTCACCTGCCCCGAGACGTTGTTCAGGTACTGCGCCGGGCGCCAACCGATGTCGGCCGCCTTGCGCATCGACTGGGCGGCGAACTTGGGGATCGAGATGTTGAAGAAGACGTTGGCTCCTGAATCCTTGAGCTGGATCACCTGGCTGTCGACCGTCGGATCGGTCACCTCGTAGGTGACGTGCTTGGCGACCCGGCCGGCCTCCTTGCCGAGACCCTCCTTGAAGCCGTCCCAGTAGTCCTTGCCGTAATCGTCGTTCTGCATCAGCACACCGATCTTGGCGTCCTTGACGTTGGCCAGGATGTGCTTGGCGTAGATCACCGCTTCGGTGCGGTAGTCGGGCTGGTAGCCCATCGTCCACGGGAACTCCTTGGGATTGCCCCACTTCGAGGCGCCGGTGGCGACGAACAGCATCGGCACCTTCTTCTGGTTCATGTACTTGTGGATCGCCGTATTGGTCGGCGTGCCGAGCGTATTGAAGGTGCACAGAACCTTGTCCTGCTCGACCAGCTGGCGGACGACCTCGACGGTCTTGGGCGGCGAATAGCCGTCGTCGAGCGTGATGAACTTGATCTGGCGGCCATTGACGCCACCGCGGTCATTGACGCTCTTCCAGTAAGCCTCTTCGGCTTTGCCAATGATTCCGTATGAAGACGCCGGCCCGCTATAGGGATTGGTGTGACCGATCTTGATCTCCTTGTCGGTCGCGCCGTCGTCGTACTTCTTTTGTGCGAACGCTGCTCGGGAACCCGAAAGCACTGCGGCGGCGGAAAGGCCGCCCACGAAGCTACGCCTGTTCGTCTTCATGGTAATTCTCCCTGTTGGGTTTACGCCATCGACTATTCCTCACTCGCTATTCAAACGGCTGGTCTCTTGCATCCTGCCGTGCAGGCCGCTGTCAGCTGCTCACGCGTTGTTTGAGCGCCGCCTGCTCTTTTGCCTGCGGCTTGCGCATGCTGTACAAGCTGCGCACCAGGTAATAGACGCCGCCGACGATGCCCATCGGCATCAGGTACATGAGCACGATCAGCAGGATACCGAACACGGTGTAGGCCGACAGGTCGAACTGCAGGCCGAGATCGTTCTTGGCGAAGGTCGACAGCGCCTGGGCGGAGTTGTCGACCAGCACATAGAAGATGCCGCCGACGACCGAGCCGGCCAGCGAGCCGATGCCGCCCACCACCAGGCCGATCAGGAACTTGATCGACAGGAAGAAGTTGAAGCTGTCGGGCGCCACGAAGGCGATGGCCGAGGCCGAGAGCGCGCCGGCGATGCCGGTGTAGGCCGCGCTGATGCCGAAGGTCACCGTCTTGTAGAGGGCGGTGTCGATGCCCATCGTGTCGGCCGCCATGTACTGGTCGCGGATCGCCATCATGGCGCGCCCGCTGCGGCTGTTCAGGATGTTGGCCGCCGCCCAGTACAGCAGCACCATGACGACCAGGCAGTAATAGTAGAGCCACTGGTCCTCGGTCAGCGGCAGGCCGAACGGCACCTCGGGCTTCGACAGCACGATGCCCTGCACGCCGCCGGTGAGGCCCTCGAGCCATTTGTATTTCAGGATCTGTGGCACCGCGAGCGCCAGCGCGAAGGTCGCCAAGGCCAGATAGTGGCCCTCGAGCTTGAGCGCCGGCAGGCCGAACAGGTAGCCGACGATGAAGCAGACGATCGCCGCCAACGGCAGGGTCGCCCAGTACGGCATGTTGAGATGGTCCATCAGGACCGCCGCCGTGTAGGCACCGACCGCGTAGAACGCGCCGTGGCCGAGCGAGATCTGGCCGTTGAAGCCGGTCAGCAGGTTCAATCCCAGCACGGCGATCGCTGCGATGATCATCGTGCTGACCAGGAACAGGCGATAGTCCGAGACGACGTCGGGCAGCAACGGGTGCAGCAGCGGCACCAGGAACGCCGCCGCCAGCAGGACCCACAGCCATTTCTTGGGAAATGCCGGCATGTCAGACCCTCTTGACGACGACGCGGCCGAACAGGCCGGCCGGCTTCACGGTGAGCACGAAGATCACGATGATCAGCGCGACGGTGAGCTTCTCGCCGTTGCCGATGATGTAGACACCCGTCGCCTTCTCGATCTGGTTGCCGGCGAAGGCCACCATGTTCTCGAGCACGCCGACGATGAAGCCGCCGAGCACCGCGCCGCCCGGATTGCCGATGCCGCCGACCAGGGCGCTGGCGAAGGCGTAGAGCAGGATGCCACCCATCATGTTGGGATCGAGATAGACGATATGGGCGACCATGATGCCGGCCACCGCGCCGACCGCGGCGGCGAGCCCCCAGCCCAGCGCCAGCATCCAGTCGACCCGCACGCCGACCAGGCGGGCCATCTGCGGGTTCTGCGCCGCCGCGCGCATGGCAAGCCCGAGCGGCGTGTAACGGAAGAACACGAACAACAGGCCGAGCACGACCAGGGTGACAAGAACGACGCCCAGCTGATGCGGCCCGATGACGCCGGCGATGCCGAAGCTGCTCTTGGGGAACGGCGAAGGATATTCCTTGATCAGGTAGCTCCAGATCGCGCCGGCCACCGAGTTGCAGATCGCCAGCAGGCCGATGAAGACCACGACGATCGACAGCACCGGCGCGTTGTGCAGCGGTCGGAGGATCACCCGCTCGATGATCACGCCGAGCACGAAGGAGAACGCCACCGCGACGATGAACGCCACCCAGAAGCTCATGCCCCAGCTCATCAGCTGCCAGCTGATGTAGGTCGAGAACATCGCCATCTCGCCCTGGGCGAAATTGATGTGGTCGGTCGACACGTAGATCATGACCAGCGCCAGCGCCACGCAGGCGTAGATGGCGCCGTTGGCGAGGCCGGAAGCGATCTGCTGGAGAAACTGTTCCATCTTCTCTGCCTCAGTAGCCGAGATAGGACTTGCGGACGTTCTCGTCGTTCTTCACGACCGCCGAAGGTCCGGACATGACCACCCTGCCGGTTTCCAGGACATAGGCTTGATCGGCGAGATCGAGGGCAAGCGCCGCATTCTGCTCGACCAGCAGCATGCTCACCTTGTCGTCTTCGTTGATGCGCCGCATGATACGGAAGATCTCGACCACGATCAGCGGCGCCAGGCCGAACGACGGCTCGTCGAGCAGCATCAAGCGGGGCCGCAGCATGAGGGCGCGGGCGATCGCCAGCAT